>ERZ1292623.76-Hain-H51-01um-R1-76-length-100606-cov-13_pt2 | contig 78918 bp, 84 predicted proteins | sample MGYA00564398_ERZ1292623 | MGnify/ENA primary metagenome ERZ1292623 (study PRJEB36523, sample SAMEA6512633) | groundwater metagenome | collected 2019-01-07 | study: AquaDiva: Metagenomics assemblies of 32 groundwater samples
ATGAAAGTTTTAATGTTATCTACGGATGAGAATATTTTTAAAGAGGGTTCAGAAGTTTCCTCTCGGATATTAGACTACGGTAAGTTAGTAGAAGAATTACATGTAGTTGTAAAAAGTTCTCAAAAAATTAGCAAAATTGTGGGGAATGTTTTTTTATACTCCACGAATAGTTTTGGTTTGTTTTATTTTAAAAAAGCTATAAATATTTCTAAAAAGATAGTAAGCCAAAGTGGTCGTTGGCTGATAACAGCTCAAGATCCTTTCGAAACAGGTTTGGTTGGTTATTTAGTTAAAAGGAAATTTAATTTAACACTACAAATTCAAATTCATACAGATTTTTTAAGTTCATATTTTAAAAAAGAGTCTATTAAAAATAAAATTAGAGTTTTTATCGCGAAAAAAATAATAAAAAAAGCTGATGGCATCAGGGTTGTTTCCGAACGAATAAAAATTTCCATAATTGTAAATTGTAAATTAAAAATTGAAAATTCTGCGATAGCAGTGTTACCTATTTTTATAGATACCCAAAAAATAAAGAACAGTCCTATTAGTACGGATTTACACAAAAAATATCCAAATAAATTTATTATTCTTATGGCTTCTAGGCTAACCAAAGAAAAAAATATTGGGTTAGCAATAAAAGCTATGTTTGAAGTAGTCAAAACAAATAGTCGGGCACTTCTTTTAATAGTTGGTCATGGTCCAGAATTCAATAATCTTAAGTTACAAGTTACAAGTTACAAGTTACAAGATTTTGTTGTTTTTGAAGATTGGTCTAATGATCTATCTTCATACTACAAAACTGCTGATTTATTTTTATTAACGTCCAATTATGAAGGTTATGGTATGACAATTATAGAGGCGTCTGCTGCTGGTCTGCCAGTTGTAATGACTGATGTTGGGGTTTCGGCTGGTATGGTGTCGGCTGTTGGTGATTATAAAGAAATTTCACGTAACATAGTTAATCTAATTGAAAATCCGAAAAATAAGGAGAGTGTATTAAAAAACCAAGAAAGTTTGCTTAATACATATAAAACGAAAGAAGATTACTTAGATCAATTAAAAGCTTTGTGGTCTTCTTGTTTATTTTCATAAAACTAAATGAAAAATCTTTTATTCATAACTCAAAAAGTAGATAAAAATGATGATGTTTTAGGAGTGTATCATCGTTGGGCAGAAGAATTAGGAAAAAAGACAGATAAGCTCAATGTTATTTGTTTGTATAAAGGGCTGTGTGATTTAGATAAAAATATAGGCGTTTTTTCTTTGGGTAAAGAAGGTGGAATTAGCCGTATAAAATATATTTACAGATTTTATAAATATATTTTTTCAATAAGGAAAGAATATGATTCAGTTCTTGTCCATATGAATCCAGTATATATAATTCTAGGTGGAGTTTTTTGGAAAATTATGGGGAAGAAAATATTTTTATGGTACAACCATCCAATGGGTAATATGATGGCTAAAGTTGCAATATTATTTTCTAATAAGGTTTTTTGCACTTCGCCATACTCTTTTTCTGCAAAGTATAAAAAAACAGAACTTATGCCGGTGGGCATTGATACTTTTTTATTTAGATTTGACCCAAGTGTAGTTAAAAAAAACAACAGGATTTTATGTTTGGGGCGAATATCGCCCATAAAAAAAATAGAGGTTTTAATAGAGGCTGTTAAAATTTTAGATAATAAGAATATCGATTTTGAACTTTTAATTGTTGGTTCGCCAAGTTCAGATTTGGACAAGGCATATCTAGTTAGTTTAAAGGAAATTTCTTCGGAACTGGTTTTAAAGAATAAAATAATTTTTAAACCATCAGTTCCAAATTATAAAGCTTTCGAAATATATAATTCAACTCGTATTTTTATTAACCTAACTCCTACTGGCAGTTTTGATAAGGCCATTTTAGAAGCCATGGCTTGTGAAATTCCTGTACTTGTTTCAAATAAAACATTGCTATCTATTTTTCCTGAATCAATCAGAAATTTTTGTATTTTTAAAGAAAATGATTCACAAGAATTATCTAGAAAAATATTGGCTCTATTTTTATTAGATAACACAGGTGTTAGAGATATTGGAAAGAAAAGTCGCGAGCTGGTTGTAGCAAATCACAGCCTAGATAGTTTAATGCAGAGTTTAATTAAGATTGTTTAAAAAATGCGCAATAAAAGTTTTGTAGGAAAACATGGCTCTTTGGGAGAGTTTCTTATAAAAGGTGAATCAGTTACACGTATGTGGGATTTAGTTGGTAGCGCTTTTAGTTTGATAAACTCGTTTTTTATAATACAGGCTTTAAGCCTTTATCAATTCGGACTCTATCAGCTTGTTTTAGCTTTTATTGGACTCGTTAATAGTTTTAACCTTGATCTTTTTGATACGGTCGTTAATGTGGAAATACGCCGTTATTTTAATAGTGGAAAAATAGCTGTAGCTAAAAGAATTTTAAAAGAATATGCGGTTGTAAAAATCGTTGTAGCTATTCTTATGACCATTGGTGTTTTTTTGGGTGCAAATTTAGTTGCGCATTATTATGGATCAGATGTGGCTCAATTTATAAGAATTGCTAGTTTTATTTTTTTAATTACTACTTTTCAGAATATAGAAATGATTGTTTTAAAAAATTCTTTTTCTATGATTTATTATAGTGCCGGAGGCATAAGGGAGGTGTTTAAGTTTTTTCTTTTATTTGGAGTTGTTTTTTATAGCTATCTAGATATATCTAAAATTTTAGTTATTCATATACTAGGTTTGCTTGGTTCTCTTGTTTTTACCAGTTTTTTCTTTTGGCGTATTTATAGCAATCTTTGGTTAAAAGTTATTTCGGCTAAAGGTTTTTTCCTTAATGGTTTGGCTAAGGCCCATGGGAAATGGGTTTCGTTACGTTTCCTACTGGCTAAATTTTCTTCTGGCAACATAAATCCTTGGCTTATTAAATTTTTTATTAACACGGAAGCTGTAGCTATTTATTTTTTAGCCTATAACTTAGTAGCCTTTATTCAGGAATTTTTTCCAGTTAATGCTCTTTCATGGATATTTTTAATGAAGATAGATGATAAAAATGAGATGGGGTATATTTTTAAACGCTCGGCTAAATATTTGTTTTGGTTTGGTGTTTTGGCAGGGTTATTTTCTTTAGCGGCTGTGCCATGGATTGTTAATATAATTTTCCCTAAATTCCATGACGCTTGGCCGATTTTTAAAGTTATGTTGGTGGTGTTTCCGATTTTTGGGGTCTACAAAATAATTAAAGAGGTTTTGAGTACTTTAAGAGAATATAAAACCCTGACATTGAGAATGCCAATAGAATCATTGGTAAACTTAATTTTCTTAGCGGTACTTTTGCCTTTATTTGGGCTTATGGGAGCGGCTATAGCATATGTTGCCGTGTATGTAGCTAGAATTTTATTTTTTTATCCTGCCCTGATTCGTCTGCATCCAAATTTTAAAATAAAAACGAAAGATATTTTTAGTTTTAATGATGATGATATAATTTTTATCAAAAAAATATATCAAAAGTTTCTATCTACATTTCGCTCTTTTTTCTTAAGATATAGATAGCATTGTAAGCCCATCTTTTTTCTAGTTCTTTTTTTATTTTTATAGAAATTTTACCAGCAATGTCATATATTAATTTTCTTAGTTTGCCTTTTAAGTTATTACTAAAAACTTTATCTCTGATATGATATTCTATGGCTATTACTTCAAAATATTTCAAAATAGCTTTTTTAATAATATTTTGAGTGAATATTACTAAATGGTTATTTGATTCTTTATAACTTCCAAAATCTCTCATATTAGTAAAATAGCTAATACTAGCCTTTGAAAGTATATTAGGAACAGAGAATATAAATAATCCATTTGGTTCCAATACTCGATGTGTTTCTCGAACACAATGAAAGGGATTCTCTAAGTGAGGTAAAACACACCAAGCTGTTACCACTTTAAAAGAGTTATCTGGCCAAGGGGTTTTATCAAAGCTTAAATCAGCGGTTTTAAATTCTTTTAAAAGAGGTTTGTTTTGAAGGGAAAGATAGTTATCTATATCAATACCGTAAACATTTTTATAGCCCTTTTTGTTGAGTTGTTGAGCAAAGTTGCCACTGGCTGGCCCAATATCGAGTATGTTACAATTTTTGTCCCAATTTGATTGTAATATATGGTTAGAGGTTAAGTTTAAAGCAAAGAAGTTGCGAAGATTTTTACCTATGTGATTCTGTAATTGTTTCTTTATTTCTTCTTTATTTTCAATTTTTATTTCGTGTGGATTAAAGTATTGCATAAAATGTATTAATAATTGTTTTTGATATGACTATATTTATTTCTTGTTTTTTTAATTTAGTTGCGAGAAATGTTTTACATACAAAGTTTTTTGAATATTTAAAAAAAACGAAGGGTTACAGGATTATTTTACTTGTGCCTAAAATTAATGCTGATGCTTTTAAAAAAGAATTTTCTAATACTAACATAATTATAGAATCAGTTCATTTTTTGCCTATGTCTAAAATTAATTTGTTATTTCACTGGTTGTCCTGGAACCTGCTCAATACTAAAAGTAAAAAAATTCATAAAATAGTCCAGTTTGGAAAAGATTCTAATAGGCTTATGTATATGTTTACATCCTTTTTGGGTTGGTTGGGGGGATACAAAATAATCAGAAAAATCTTTAGAAAGCTAGATTATTGGTTGGTGCCCAGGGGTATGTTTGACTACTTATTTAACAAATATAAACCCGATATGGTTTTGGCCACAGATATACAGGATTTAAGGGTTCAAGAGCTATGTGATACATCGTTGGTCAGAGAGGCTAAAAGAAGGGGTATCTACAGTATGGGTATGGGTAGGTCTTGGGATAGTATGACCACCAAAGGCCTGTTAAGAACATTGCCAACTAAACTGGTTGTGCAGAGTGTTTCTATTAAGGATCAGGCTGTAAGGTATCACAGCGTTGACTCTGAACAGATTGTTGTAACTGGTACTTTGCATTACGATAAATATGTTTTAGATGAACGCACGTCTAGAGAAACTTTTTTTAGAGAACTAGGTTTTGACCCATCTAAAAAACTAATTCTTCTTACCATCCCTAGTGATATTTGGACAGGCAACGCTTCTCTTAGCCATTATTTGCTTAATATATTTTCTCAATTGAACGATCAAATAATTGTTCGTTTTCCATTATTTGGTAAAGTTGATATTGGAGATTTTAAACCAGCTCAAACGATGGTTTTTGATAATCCATATAATTCTGATCGTTTGGAAGAATCTCGTTTAAGTATAAGCGACGATGATCATTTGGCCGACTTAATATATCATAGTGATGTTGTTGTGACTGGCCCGTCGAGTATAATATTAGATGCGTCAATTTTTAATAAGCCGATAGTTTTGATAGGTTTTGATGGTGAAGAAGCTAGGCCATATGGGCAGAGTATGGCCAGATATTATGATTATGAACATCAACAATTAGCTATTTTATCGGGTGGAATGAAAGTAGCTAAAGATAGAGATCAATTAATAAATCTAGTTTTAGAATACCTAGCAAATCCAGATTTAGATAATAAAGGTCGTCGGCAAGTAGCAGAAAATATTTGTTTCAAACTAGATGGCCAATCGGGTTTGCGATTGGCTCAATTAATATGGAATACCTTAACCCCGAAGAAATAATAACCTCTAGAAAAAACATAAAAGAAAAACTAAGTAAATTTGTTGGTCCGACGATAAGACACAAATCTGGTATTAAGTTTTTTTCTAAATATGCAGATATTTTTTTAGTTCAGTACAATCATTTAAAAGAAGATATTAAGGTTCTTGATTGTGGAGTTGCTGGTGGAGGTTTCGCAAAAGATCTTTATGAGGCCGGCTATAAAAACATCTACGGTGTTGATATTGATGACTATTTATCTCCAGACAATAGACCTCTTATTAAAGAATTTAAAACTGCCGATTTAAGTTTCGATAAGATTCCTTGGCCAGATAGTTATTTTAAGGTTGTTACAGCTTGGTGTGTTTTACCGCATTTGGAGAATCCACATAACTTTATTAGAGAAACTTACAGAGTTCTTGAGCCGGGTGGTTTATATATAATTTCTTTAGTCAATATAATTTCTTGGCCCAATAGAAAATATTTTATGATTCATAAAGAATTTCCTTCTTATCACGCTAGTAATAATCATATTACACTTTTTACTCCGGCAATTTTTAAAAAGACCATTTTAAAATATTTTGATTTAGTAGGTACAGAGTATTTTATAACTCCAAGAATTTTTTATGGATTTAAAGGTAATATCAGAAAATATGTACTAAATTTTTTGTATTTTTTAAATAATTCACTCGGAGAATTACTATATGCACGTTGGGGCGCTAAGATAGTTTATATTTTAAAAAAGAAGAACTAGCTTATTTTTTAATTATTTTATATATACTAACTTCTGGATTTTTATAAACTAATTCGAATTTATCTTTTTTATCAAAATTAGTTTTACTAAATTGTTTTTCCCATGGACCATAGTATATAAAATCGGCATCAATTTTTTCTAGATCAATAGGTATTTGGTCATAGTTTTTTATCAAATTAGTTATATATTCTTTGGTTATATGTTTAGGATCGGCTAAATATTTGTTAATGGAACCTATTCGAAAATAATGGAAATAAAGATGCCAAAGATTTTTTCGTAGGTTTTGATCGGTATTAGGAGGACATAGTTCTTTGGAACAATCTATATTAAGAGTACCTGTTAATTGCTTTTCAATAGTCTCAGAATTAACATTAAAAATTTTGTTAGTTAATAAAAATCTTTTTTCTAATTCGTCGGTAGTTTTAGTGGTTAAATTGCCTAGTGGCAAAAAAGGCCGAGCCGATGTATAGGCGCCTAGGTATAAAGAAGTCATAAACGAATTTGAGATTATTTTTGGTTCTGGTTTTAGATCTGCGTTAATCCATTCCCAAGATTCTTTTATGCTTTGTGAAAATTTATAATTTTCCTGAATTCTAATTTCGGGATTATTTTTAATTACAAAGACATTAACTATTTTTTTTGATACAACCACTAAAGTTAGAATAACTAAGGTAATTGTTACTATCTTTTTAACTTGTGAGCTTTTTATAGTAAATCTGGATGATAGTTCATAACAGATCATTCCAATTATTATAAATAAAAGAGGGCTGATGGTTCTTCTAAAATTATTAGGAGCAGGCACAAAACCTGTAATCAACTGGATATTCCAAATTAAGGTGGCAGATGTTAAAAAACTCCAAATGAGTATTGTTTTTAGACGGTCTTTATGCCAAAAAACTTTATAAGCTATTAATGCTAAGACTATATAAAAAATATAATCAAAGCCGAGTTCGGCAAGTCCTGGTTCTCTGCCTTCTGCTATTCCGAGGCGATGCGTGTAGTCTGCTGATGCATTTGATTTAGAGAAGTTTAGGTAATTAATAAAATATGGAGTAGCAATTAATGTTAATGTTGCTATTAATAAAATAAAATTTTTGAAACGAGCATTATTCCGGTGTTCGAAAATTAATGTATATAAAAAAAGTAGTGAAATTACTATTACCCAATAAACCCAATAATGAAAATAAAAATAAAATAATAATCCTGCTGGTATGGCGGCACCCAGGGCGTTTAGTTTGGTGGGTTTTTGCCAAAAATATATTAAGCCAGCGATAGCCAGAATAAAAATAGGAAAGACAAATAATGGATAATCAAATCTGGCAAAGTAAAGTTTTTCTATTTGAGTATTTATTCCCGGAAAAAATTGTTTTACAAAATAGCCCAGAAACTCTCTAAAAGTTTCTTTTAGACCATCGGAACCTGTATCAGTAAAAATTTGTTGTAGTTTAAGCTCCATCAAAATTTAAAATTCTTAAAGCAATAGGCGTAAGAATTCCAATATATGCAAAAAGTAAAGACCAAATAAATGATCTATTAAACAAAATGCGACCCAGTAAGAAAAATAATAAAAATATTATTAAAGAAAATATAAATACCGCCGATAAATATGAAGTGACTACATTGCCATCAAACACAGTTAGAAAGGTAGTCATTATTAGCGAAGGGATAGCATTTAATACTGTTTTACCCTGATCATCAAAGTAAATATCTACGGGTGGCCAGTGTCCATCGTATATTTCTCTGGCTCGGTTCATATATATAAGTTCATCACGGTGTATTGCGTAATTAAGAACAAAGGGTTGTTCTTTTGCTTCAAATTGCTGTTTAATTACAAGAGGTGGCAGAATGTATAGAATTCCAACCAGAATAGATGATCCAGCAATGACTAATATTTTTGCTAGTTTCATTAGTTATAATATCTAAATTTACTTAGTATTTATAACAGAATTGCTAAAAATTGACAAGTAGTTTTCTATTATGAAAATTTGCTATTTAAATAATGACCTAAATAATAAAACCGGTTCAGGTCGATTTTGTTTAGCTCTTGTACAATCATTGAATAAACTAATTCCTGCTTTTAATTATAAGGTAGTAACCTTGGAGAGTATATCTTTAAAAAAGCCTTTTGGACTATTTTATTTTTTAATACGTTTAAGAAAAATACTAAAAGATTTTGATATTGTTCACGCTTTGGATGGCTGGCCCCATGGTTTTTTAGCTACATTGGCGACAATTGGATTAAAGAAAAAAGTGATTATAACTTTGATTGGAACTGGGTCAATACAACCAATGTATCATTTCCCTCATAAATTAATTATGAAGTGGGTTTATAAACGAGCCGATAGGTTGGTAGCTGTTAGTCAAAATACAAAAAAAGAAATCCTTAAAATTATTCCCAGTTTAAAAATTGAAGTTATAAATCATGGAGTAGACTTTGATAAATATCAAACATTAAATATTAAAAATAAAAATGATGCAGAAATCCAGAGACTTAAACCTTATATTTTAAGCGTGGGAACATTAAAAAAAAGAAAGGGTTATGAATATTCCGTTCGGGCTTTTGCAGAAGTTGCAGAAAAATTTCCAGAATTAAAATATGTAATTGTAGGACAAGGCCATGAAGAAGAAAATCTCAAATCTCAAATCTCAAAACTAAAAATAGAAGATAAAATTATTTTTTTAAATTATTTGTCGGAGGAATTTTTGGTGGCTTTGTATCACAATGCTGAATTGTTTATTTTATTATCTCAAGATAATGGCAAAGACATAGAAGGTTTCGGTTTGGTTTTTTTGGAAGCTGCCTCTTGTGGTTTACCGATTGTAGCTACGTTAGAGACTGGAGCGGCAGATGCTGTTAGTGATGGTAAAAACGGTATATTGGTTCCAACAAGAGACAGTCATAAAGCTACTCAAGCTATAATTAAGATATTATTAAATTCCAATTTAAAAAATTCTTTTTCAGAATCGTCTTTAGAATTTGCTAAATCCATGAATTGGGAAAAGGTAGCTGATTCCTACTTTAAAATATATAAATTTTAAAGTAGGTTAAAGAAACTAAATTAGAGTTGTTTGTTGTTATAATTATGTGCTAGTTTGTTATAGTTCTTTAACAATTAAGACTAATTGAATTTATCTTAACTATCCTAAAAAAGGAGAGAGTTATGGCTATCAAGTTAGTTCATAAACACAAGATCGCGGTAGTAGGCTTATGGCATTTAGGAGAAATTTATTCTGTTGGTTTGGCCGAGTTGGGTCACCATGTTGTGGGTATAAGTGATGATGATATTGTAATTAGAAATTTATTAAATAATATACCACCACTAACAGAACCCGAATTAGTTGAGTTGCTGGAAAAAAACCAGTCTTCAAAAAGATTAACATATACTACGGATTTTAGTTTGATAAAAAACTGTGAGATATTATGGCTTACGTTTGATACGCCAGTGGATGACCAAGATGAAGTAGATCTTTCTCTTATCCGCGACGCTTTGATAAAAGCTGTGCCTTTTTTACAAGACGGTGTGTTAGTGGTAATGACAAGTCAGACTCCCGTGGGCACTGCCATAGAATTCAAAGATATGATTCGAAAAACACGACCCGATCTTATTTTTGATTATGCGTATGTACCGGAGAATTTAAGATTAGGTGAATCTCTGCATTGTTTTATGAATCCCGTAAGAATAGTTGTTGGAGCGGAAAATGAAAAAACTTTTCAACTGATAAGAGAATTGTTTTCTTCACTAAAAGTTAATTTTATAGAGATGTCACCAGCTTCGGCTGAAATGTCTAAACACGCTCTTAACTCTTTTTTAGCTACCTCGCTTACATTTGCATACGACATTGCTGATTTGTGTGAGAGAGTTGGAGCGGATGCTATTGATGTAATTCGAGCTTTAAAATCAGACGACCGTATTGGTCCAAAAGCATATTTGGATGCCAATGTCGGTTTTTCTGGGGGAACATTGGGGCGTGACGTGAAAGCGCTTTTAAGGGTTTCATTACAAATAGGAGTAGATATACCTGTTATTAGCAGTGTCTGGGAGAAGGGTAAAGATCGCCGTCTTATCGTGCTTGCAAGGCTTAGAGAACAACTTGGTTTGTTGGAAGGTAAAAGGGTAGCCTTGTTCGGCTTAACCTATAAGGCTGGTACGACTACTATGCGTCGTTCATTGTCTTTAGAGGTGGTTGGGGATTTGAGCTCTGCCGGAGTGGTTTTGAGGCTGCATGATCCTCATGCAGATATAGACGGACTTAAGTACCTTGATGGATTATGTTTTTTTTCAAGAGATCCATATGAGACTGCTTGTGGTGTACATGCAATAGTGATTATGACCCCTTGGCCTGAATTTAAGAATTTGGATTTTGCTAAGTTAAGAAAGGTTTTAGATTCTCCGGCTATTTTTTTAGATGGCCGAAACTTTTTTTTGGGTAAGGAACAAGAAATCACAGAAGCTGGCTTTATTTATCTTGGCATAGGGAGGAGTTAGAAATGCTAAAAAACAAAAAGGCAGTAATTACTGGTGGTGGGAGGGGTATTGGTAAATCCATAGCTCAACATTTTTTGTTGGAGGAAGCAGAAGTTTTGTTAGTAGCTCGAACTCTAGCCGAGTTAGAAAAAACACGTGACGAATTAACTCCTTTGGGTCATGTAGAAATTTTATCAGCAGATGTATCTGTAGAGGATGATGTTGAAAAGATATCTGCTAGGGTTTTGAATTTGTGGGGCGGTGTTGATATTTTAGTAAACGTCGCCGCTATTCAAGGGCCGATAGGGCACATAACGGATGTAAATATAGTCGAATGGCGAAAGGTCATAGAGGTGAACCTCATTGGTACCTTTTTAATGATTCGGGCTTTGGTACCTTTTATGAAAGAGCTTGGCAAAGGTAAGATTGTCAACTTTGCTGGTGGTGGTGAGGGTCCTTATACTAACTTTTCGGCTTATGTAGCTTCTAAAGGCGGTATAGTGCGTTTAACGGAGACTGTGGCAGCAGAGTTGAAAGACTTTAATATCGATATAAATGCTATAGCTCCTGGAGCTGTTAATACGCAAATGTTGAGAGAGGTTCTTGAAGCGGGTCCAGTTAATGTAGGTCGTGATACTTACGAAAAATGTTTGAAGCAAAAAGAGACAGGAGGAATATCGCCAGATAAAGCAGCCGAGTTAGTTGTGTTTTTGTCCAGTGAAGCTTCTAATGGCTTAACTGGAAAAGTTATATCTGCTATTTGGGATGATTACCATAATTTTCCTCAGCATCTTAAAGAAATTATGGGAACAGATATATATTCTTGGCGGCGGATAAAACCAAATGATCGCGGTTACGAGTGGTAAAACAAATAAAGGAGGAGTAGCTATGAAGCTATTCATTGATTCAGCAGATATTGGTGAAATAGAGAAGTGGTTGTCTGCAGGTATTAGAGATGGAATTACTACGAACCCAACCTTGCTTAAGAAAGCTGGGGTGACGGATACTGTTTCGGCTTGGCGAGGGATTGTAGATCTTATTAAAAAATACTCGCTAACTCCCTTATCGTTAAGTGTGGAAGTTTTTAAGGATGATGCTGAAGGTATGGTTGAACAGGCTAAAGATTTTGTTAGTAAATTAAATTATCTCGGTACCACCATCAAAATTCCGATTTTAGGAACCGACGGCACAGATCGGCTTGAAGTAATAAGAATATTGTCAGATTTGAAAATAGCTGTAAATTGTACAGCTTGTGTCCATTGGTTTCAGGCTTTTTCGGCGGCTAAGGCTGGTGCTAAATATGTTAGCTTACTTTATTGTCGCAGTAACGATGCTGGCCTTGACGGTTTGGATATGATTACACGGACACGTCGATTGATAGACCAACATGGCTTAGTTTCCGAAATAATCATCGGTAGCATCAGACAGGCCAAGCAAGTTTTTCAAGTTTACGATGCGGGTGCGCATATTATAACTGTGCCACCCAAGTTCTTTCCAGAACTTTTGTTTCACCAAAAAAGTGTTGATACACAGAAACAGTTTTTGGCAGATGCGGGAGTGGAAGTTTAGTTCTTTATATTTAATACCCCTTGAGTTGCACTCAAGGGGTATTTGTTTTATTATCTAATCTATTATGATTTCTATTGTTTTTCCTGTTTATAATGAAGAAGGGAATGTTGAAAAACTGCATTCAATTATCAAAAGAACTATGGATGATTTTGGTGAATCTTACGAGATAATTGCAGTTGACGATGGTTCTAAAGATAAAACCCTAGAGGTAATGAAGAAATTGTCTCCGTTAAGGACCATAGTTTTTGCTAGAAATTATGGTCAAACTTCGGCTTTAGATGCTGGTTTAAAGGCAGCTAAGGGAGAAATTGTTATAACGTTAGATGCTGATTTACAAAATGACCCCAAAGATATTCCCCGTTTAATTAATAAATTGCGTGAAGGATACGATGTTGTTTCTGGTTGGCGTCGCGATAGGCACGATAATTTTGGAAGAAAAATCTTATCTCGCTTGGCTAATTGGTTGACGCGAAAAGTAACTGGTTTATTTTTGCATGATTATGCCTGTGCACTTAAGGCTTATAGAAAAACCGCTCTAATTGATCTTAATCTTTATGGTGAAATGCATGTTTTTTTGCCAGCGATTCTTTATATGCGAGGAGCCAAAATCGCAGAAATGCAAGTATCTCATCATGCTCGGACAGTTGGTTTTTCTAAGCATAACTTTTTAAAAGCAGTTAAAGATATTTCCGACCTCTTTGTTATTAAATTTATTTTTTCAGTTAAGCGTCCACTCATTGTTTTTGTTTTGGCGGGAATTGTTTTATTTTTTTTGTCTTTAGTTTCATTAGCTTTTACTGTTAGCTTAACCTTTTTTGCTATGGGTTTTATAGTAGAAATGTTAATGAGAGTATATTATGAATCTAAGGATAGTCGGCCGTATGTAATTAAGGAGGTGTTCGAAAATTAGTTTGATTATGATTAAAGAAATTGGTGATTATATAATAGTAAATTATCATTACGTTGAAGACACTAGGCTAGATTGGGGTGGTATTCACCCCTGTTCTGTAAAAGAATTTGAAAGGCAGGTTGATTTTTTATCTAAAAATTTTGAAATTGTTTCTATGGGTCAGGTTTTTAATTCTGCAAAAAATGGATTAAGTGGAAAGTTTTGTGCCATTACTTTTGATGATGGGTTAAAAGGGCAATATGAAAATGCTTTACCGATTTTACTTAACAATAAAGTTATCGGTACTTTTTTTCCAATAACCTCAACTTTTGAAGGTAGATTGCCGGCTACTCATAAAGTACATGCTTTGCTTTCGCATATATCTTCTTTAGAGCTTATTGATATTTTTCATAAATTTATTAAAGAATTTTATCCAGATATTGAGTCCACATATTTTATCCCTAAAGATAAGCGTTTATTTGAACGAAGAAAACATGAAGATTTATTCACCGCTAATTTTAAAGAAACTATGATTAGCTTACCAGAAGATATAAAGGGCAGGTTTTTAAGATATTGTTTTAAAATGATGAAGCTTGATGAGAAAAAAATAAGCAAAGAAATTTTTATGAATAAAGACGATGTTGTAAATTTGTGTGGTCAAAAAATGGAAATAGGTAGCCATTCCCATGGGCATTATTCTATGTCGGCAGTTGGGGCAGAGTTTTTAAAAAAAGATATTCAACTCTCTAAAGATATTTTGTCTAACTTACTTAATAAAAATATTGATACTTTTTCTTATTCGCATGGTCATTACACGGATTTTGGTATAAAAGTATTAAAAGATATGGGGTTTAAGAATGCTGTAACAATCGAACCTCGTTCTGTTACAAAAGAAGATAATGCTTTTTTGTTACCACGATATGATGCTAACGATATTAGGGATTTTATTAGTAATATTAACTAAATAATGTCCGATAATAAATTTGATTATAGTCAGGCTAAATACGAAAAAATAAACTGTAACTTATGCAGTCAAGACAATAATGAACCCATTAGTCGTAAGGATCGTTATGGCTTACGAGTTCAGACGGTGATTTGTATAAATTGTGGTCTAATTTTTATTAATCCTAGAATGAGTCGAATTGATTATGATCAATTTTATCAATCTACTTACAGGGCACAACTGGAGGAACGTAATGGGAAAAAAATTGATCTAGATAATCTTTTTATTAAGTCTACAAAATTGGGGCAAAAGTTAGTTGAACGAATTGGCGATTATATAAATTCCGGTTTAACTCTAGAAATTGGATCAAGTTGCGGTGGTATCTTAAACGGTCTTAAACTGGCTAGACCATATTTAGAAATTTTAGGGTTAGAACCTTCTTCCATAGAGGCCAAATATGCTAATGACAAAGGCATAAAGACTTTCGTTTCAATGTTTGAGGGTTTTCAGGAGTCTCTGCCTTCTTTGCAAAATATTTTTATAGTGCGCAGTTTTAATCATTTGCTCGGCCCGGCTGGTTTTATAAAGTGGTCGCACGACCAGCTTTCTTCGGGAGGTAAGTTAGTAATTATGGTTATTGATTTTATAGAAGCTTGTCGTAATCGTGGCGCACTAAAAACACAAATTGATCATCCTTATATGTTTACTCAAAAAACCCTAGTTAGTTTTGTGCAAAGTGGTGGTTTTGATATAGAATACAATATTGTTGAAGGTGATTATATTTATCTGGTTGCAAGAAAAAATAACCATAAACCTTTTAACAAATTGGAAATAAACCCTCTGGCCTATAAAGATGCAAAGAAATATTTGAAGCCGTTCAAGCTGTGGTGGAATTATCAGGTTAATAAGTTATTTAATTAGAAATGATGAATACTATTTTTATTACTTCGTTTCATCCATCAATAGGTCAAAATATTCTATCAGGAGATGTGGTAAAGAAACTACTGTTAAGAGAAGATGTAAGGATTGTTATTTTTTGTCCGGACTATAAAACAAGTTATTTTAAAAATGAATTTGATCATCCTCATATATTTATTGAAGGTATTAAAATCGAAAAACCGACATGGCATGATATTCTTTTTGGTTATATAAGTCGATCAGTCATTAGCAGTTCAACTTTACTTATACATCGAAAAGAACTTTTTTACAGGAAAAAAAAGATTTTACCTTTTGTGTTTTCTTATTTCTTAGTGATTTTAGGCCGAATGTTTTTTCTAAAAAAAGTTATTAGATGGTTAGATCAACTAACATCTCCCAAAAGTAAATTTGAAAACTATTTTAAAAAATACAATCCTAAACTAATTTTTGCCACAGATGTATTTAATCGAGATGATATTGATTTTTTGGCATGTGCTAAAAGAGCAGGTGTATTTAGGGTCGGTATGGTTCGTTCTTGGGATAACATAACGGGGAAAGGCTTGATTCGTATAAAGCCAGATATGTTGATCGTTCCAAACGGAATAATAAAAGAAGAGGTTATAAAATATCAAAGCATACCACCCAAATATATATATGTGAGCGGGTTACCGCAAATGGATTTTTATGTTAAAAACACAGACAGGATGAGTAGAGAAGTTTTTTTTTCAAAAATTGGTTTAAATCCTAACAAAGTTACTATTTTTGTAGCCCCCCATGGTAGACGCTTTTTTAATGATGATGGTTTTTTATTAGAAAAACTTAAAGGATTACCTTATCAATATATAGTTCGTCTGCCCCCCAATGACACTATTAATTATCTCAATTTTATTCCTAGCTCCATTTTTTTTATTGAACATCCCGGTATATCATTTAAAGAGGGTGTATACAATAACAGGGAATTGTCCTTGAGCGATTCTTTTATGTTGGCTACTGAACTTTTTTATGCTGATGTTGTATTAAACTATGGTTCCACCATTTCTATTGAAGCTGCTTTTTACGATAAACCGATCATAAATTTTTTTGGTGATGCCCAAAAAAATTTACCATATATACAAAGCGAAAGAAGATTTTTTGACTTTAGTCATTTGAATAAGCTGTGGAATCTAAATTTTTGCAAGGTATCATATAATTTTGATGATCTTAAAAAGCAAATTGATGAATACTTAAAAAACCCCTTACTAGATAAAAAGGGTCGATCAGATTTTTTGAGGCTGCAAGCAGGATATTTAGATGGGAAATCGGGGGCTAGAATTGCGGATTTTTTATTAAATCACCTGAACTAGGTTAGTATGAATTTTTTCAATAAAAATATAATAGTTAATCATCATTACGTTGAAGACCCAAGCAAAAATTTAAAAGGGATACATCATTTTCCTATCGACGATTTCGATAAACATATAAGTTTTTTATCGAAAAATCTTAATGTTATTTCTATACCAGAGGTTTACCAACCGGCCAATAAGGGAAGTTCCGAAAAGAGTTGTGTAATAACTTTTGATGATTGTTTAAAGGATTAGTGGGACAATGCTCTACCTATTCTAGAAAAAAATAACGTCTTAGCTACTTTTATTTGTAAAAATTTGTTTATGTCTGAAAATCATGTTATTTCTTTATATAAAAGGGGTCATACTATAGGTGGTCATACCCATAAGCACGATGCTCTAGATTCTTTAGAGACTAGTGAGATTAAATCTGATGTTGTTTTAGGTAGAGATAAATTGTTAGAAATTCTAGGTTTTAAGCCCAACGTATTCTCTTATCCCCACGGCCGTTACAATAAGTCTATTTTAGAAGTTGTAGAAAAAGCAGGATTTACCTATGGTGTAACCACAGAAAGGAGGGGTTTAAACTCAAAAGAGAATCCAGTAGCTGTTCCAAGGTTTGATGCGACAGATTTGATTATATGAGCGAATAATGAAAACAATTTTTATAAGCATTCTTCAAGGAGTCGAAGCAAAAAATATATTAAGAACTGATATATATAAAACTCTAATATCCCAACCAGATGTTAGGTTGGTTTTTTTTGTGGGCAGTAAAGATAAAATTGAATATTACAGTAAGGAATTTTATAATGACAGAATTATCTATGAAGTTGTTCCGAATTTTAGAGTTACAGTAGGAGAAATAATTTTAAGTTTTTTAAAGTTTAAACTTATCAATACCGAAACTATGGATTTAAGAAGACACATGGCAGCTCGCGATAGTAAATTCCATATAGTGTATTTTCCAATATCATATATTTTTAATAGAATTTTTGCTAGATCCTTTGTTAGAAAAATTGTTAGATGGTGTGATATGAGATTTGTTCATAACAATATGTTTAAATTTGTTTTTGATAAATATAAACCGGATGCTGTTTTCCTTGCTCATTTATTCGATGATATAGAGGTTGCAATGCTAAAGGAAGCCAAAAGACGCAAAGTTTTTAGCTTTGGGTTTATAAATTCTTGGGATAAATTAACTACTCGATGCATGATGAGAGCATTACCCAATAAATTATTTGTTTACAATAATATTGTTAAAGAAGAAGCTCATAAATTAGGCGATATGAAATTATTGGATATTATTGCTGTGGGTATACCACATTACGATTTTTATTTTAAGGAAAAAGCTAACCCTAAAGAATTTCTTTCGAAACATTATGGAATAGACATTTCAAAAGAAATATTATTATATTCGCCTTTAGGTAAATATTTTAGCAATTCAGATTGGGAAGTTATCGATTTAATTCAAGATTATATTGTTAAGGGCTCGCTAATTAAGAGTGTGGAGTTACTTGTAAGATTTCAGCCTAATGATTTTCTTGATGAAAAAGAAATTGAAAAGCGACCATGGTTAAAATATTGTTGGCCTGGTGTAAGGTTTTCTAATAAAAGAGGCGTAGATTGGGATATGAGTAATAATGATCTAAGACATTTACACGATACTTTAGAAAATATATCTATACTTATTTGTTATGCTTCTAGTATAAGTATAGATGCGATTGTTTTTGATAAACCCGTTATAAATATTAATTTTGAAGTTAAAGAAAAACAGAAACTTTCTAAAACACCTACTTATTTTTACAAGACGAATCATTACCAAAAGGCTTTAAAAACTGGAGGCATAAAGCTTGTAGAAAATAAGGATCAGTTATTATTTTGGATAAATAAATACTTATCGGATCCATCCATAGATAAAGACAACAGAAAGAAACTTGTAGAACAGCAATGTTATTTTTTAGATGGACATGCCGGAGAAAGAATTGGTTTAAATATGCTTTCTTTAATTAATTATGAAATTAGGAATTGATATTGTAAAAATAAATAAATTTAAAAAGATTAAAAAAACCGATTTTTATTTATGGCAGAAAGTTTTTACTAAAAATGAATGGGAATATTCTTTTAAGGATAAACTTTATGCTTGTCATCTAGCTGGTATCTTTGCAGCAAAAGAGGCAGCTTTTAAGGCTATGGGTTGGACTAATTTTTCTGATTTGGGCAAAATTGAAGTAAGTCATGTAAAGGGTGGTTTGCCTATGTTAAATTTTAAAAAATTGCATGTCAGTATAAGCCATAGCGATGATACCGCTATAGCCGTAGTAATAGGACAATGAATTTTATAGATATACAAAAAAAGGTTGGTTTACTATTTGATAATTCTGAAACATCTGTTTCGGAATATTTGGCCGTTAATTCAAAAGTTAATGAATTAAATAAAAAAGATATTCCTAGCTATTTTAGAAAGATTAAAAGTGCTTTTTTGGGTAGTTTTACGCTGCAGGGTTTGCCAGAAATTTTTAGAGTTGAGGGAGTGTTTCATAATTTACTTAGTGATAATTATCTTGCCCCCTACAATCAGTTCTCACAACAAATTTTAGATAATACAAGCGATTTATATAAGTTCAATCCCAGTTTAGTTTATTTAATTTTGGATAAAAAAGATATTGTAGATTTGGGTCATATAAATGATTTAATAAGTAAATTAAAATCTCGTAGCAGTATAAAGAAGGTTATACTTTTTAATTTTGTTGAAGAAGTTTCCAATTGGAACAATAGTTTATCTAATATGTTTGAAAGTGATAATTTTGTGTCTATATTTGATTTCAATAATTTCTTAAAAGAAATAGGTCATAAAGAATATTGGAATACTAAATATGCAGAGTTGGGTGATTTAAGGTTGAGTCCTCAAGCTTTTCCTAAATTGGCTGAAAAAATTTTAAGTTATGCGGTGGCTGAAAGTGGTGGTACTAAAAAATGCTTAATGACAGATTTAGATGGTACTTTATGGAATGGTGTTGTTGGCGAAGATGGAGTAGATAATATATCTTTAGATTTAGATTTACAAGATATAATTTTGCAGTTATATAAAAATGGAATTGTTTTAACTATAAATAGTAAAAATAATTTTCAAGACGCCATGGATGTTTTTGAAAAACATCCTAAGACAGTTTTAAATAAAAACCATTTTGCTACTTGGCGTATAAATTGGCAAGATAAATATGTAAATGCTCAAGAAATGGCAAAAGAATTAAATTTGGGTGTTGATAGCTTTGCTTTTATAGATGACGATCCTTTTCAAAGAAATATGATTAGAGAATTTTTGCCCGAAGTAGCTGTTTTTCATCCGAACAGATTAAAGGATTATATAGGCTTTTCTTCTTTAGTTATTACAGAGGAAGATAAAAAACGTAGTGAGATGTATGTGCAGGAAAGACAGAGGAATGAACTCAAGACAACCTTAAAGGGCCTGGATGATTTTTTGAAAGGGTTGTCGCTTGAGGTTATTGTAAGTGACATGAATAACGCTAATATTTCTAGGATTTCTCAGTTAACGCAAAAAACAAACCAATTTAATTTAACAACACGTAGATATTCCGAAGAAGAATTAAGGCGTTTTCTAGATAATGGTAAAATACTAGCTATATCAGTAAAAGACAGGTTTGGTGATTATGGTCTTACAGGTATATGCATGGTTAAGTTTAAAGAGAGCGAGTGGTTTGTAGATAACTTTTTATTAAGTTGTCGCATACTGGGTAGGGGCGTAGAGAATACTTTTTTGTCTTATATTTGTAACTTGGCTAAAACTGAAGGAGCTAGTAAGGTTATAGGAGAGTTTATTCCAACTGCAAAAAATAAACCATCGGAAAATTTCTTAAAAGATTTTGAGTTTAATTGTGTTTCAAGTGATGTTGCGAGGATTATTTATGAGGAAAAATTAGATAAAGAATATAGTTATTCTCCGTTTATAAAAATCAAACATGAATAAGCTTTTAAATATTTTAAGCAGAGTACTAGATATTAAAATAGAAGATATAAATGATAATATTGGTCCCGACAACACAGAAGGTTGGGATTCTTTTAATGGTTTGTTATTAGCCACCGAACTAGAAAAAGAATTTAAAGTTAAATTTACCATGGAAGATATTGTTTCGATTAAAAATGTTGGGGATATAAAAACTATTTTAAAAAAACGTGGTTTAAAAATTTAATCCTATGAGCTTGAAACCTAACAGTTTGTTATATGAAGAGATAAAAATAGGCGATATTTTTTCTTTCGAGTATTTTGTAGATGAGTCTACTGTTTTTAAATTTGCTGAACTTACTGGTGATTTCAATCCTCTTCACATGGACGAGTCTTATGCCAAAGAAACTCTATTTGGGGGCAGAATTGTTCATGGAATGTTATTAGCCGGATTATTTTCTACGTTGGTAGGAATGCTTTGCCCTGGTGAGCGGGCTTTGTATTTATCACAAGATATTAGTTTTAGAAACCCGCTTTTTTTGGGTAAAAAAATAAAAGTAGAAGGGAAAGTTCTTAGTAAGTTCGATGGAATAAATGTTTTAGAAATTAAGACATTAATAAAAGATTTAGAAGGGAATATTTTTGTAGATGGATTAGCAAAGATAAAAGTTAGATAATAAAATGTTTAAAGATAAAATAATATTAATATTAGGCGGTACAGGCAGTATCGGTTCGTCTATAGCTGAAGCTTTCAATGACGAAGGAGCTATCGTTTGCTGTCATGGGCAAACTGGAGGCTATTCGGCTGATTTAAGAAATAGTACCGAGACGACTCAGCTAATAGAAAAAATTATTGGTAAATACGGGTTTATAGATGTAATCGTTAACTCTGTTAGTAATCTAGCTAATATTGCTAGTTTCGAAAAGAAAGATTGGGCTGATTTTATTGGCCATTTAGAAATACAGCTTAAATCCTGTGTTGAAACTACAAAATTAGTTTTGCCCTATATGAAAAAACGGGGTAATGGCAAGATAATAAATATTTTAAGCAGCTATACGATTGGTAGCCCTCCTTCAAGTTTATCTGATTATGTTACAGCTAAGTATGCTTTATTAGGATTGACTAAAGCTTTAGCTAAAGAGTTGGGACGGTTTAATATAAATGTAAACGCAGTTTCTCCTAGCTTTATTAAAAATTCTTTTACGAAAAATATACCAGAAAAACTAGATGAGATATTGATTTCACAAACGCCTATGGGGCGACTGACTACAGAAAAAGATGTTGCTAACACTGTTTTATTTTTAGCTTCAGAAAAGGCCAATTTTATTAGTGGAGAAAACATAGTAGTTTCTGGAGGTAGTGTTATGAACTAAATACTAGGATGAATATATCTCTATACGAAGATAGTGACTTCAAAATATTTTCTGAATATATAAACAAGTTTTTTAAACCTAACTATATACTTGGTTACAAGGAATATATAAATTGGCAATATGAAAACTCTCTTTACATATTAAAGATAGAGAACAGAGTGGCTGGCCATTTTGGTTTTAGAGATATACCTTACAAAATCGGACATAATGTTGAAAATGTTAGAGTTTTGATGAATTTATTTGTTGTACCAGGACTTAGAACAATGGGTGCAGGCGCATTTTTGGCTAAAAAAGTTTTTGATACTCCAACCCCCATACTTGTTTCTGGTTATACACCAATATCTCAAAAGCTTTTTTCTTATTTAAGTAAAAGTTGGAAAGAAGCTGGGAATTTTTGTCGTTTTATTAAAATTTTAAATCCCGGAAATAACTTTTTAAAAAAATATAATATTCCTCATGTTGTTCCCGAGTATAGTAGGGGAAAAAAATATTTAAAAATAAAAAAACAAAAAAATGTTATTATGTTGGAAAGAGCTTGGTTAGAGGCTAAGGAGAGATATACTGTCACAGTAGAACGAAATCAGGATTATTTAAAATGGCGTTTTTTAGAAAATCCATCTATAGACTATTCGGTATTTACTTGTTTTAAAGACGATTCTCCCTGCGGTTTTATTATTGGTAGGATAGAGTCGGATCAGGGTTTTACTATGGCTAGGATCATAGATTTTATAACTGTAGAAGAAGCAGAAATTCCACTAATAGAAAATTTTGTAAGATGGGCTTATGAGAGTGATTGTGATGCTGTTGATTTTTTATTTTCCGGTAAATTTTATGAAAAAAGTTTAAAAGAAAGTGGTTTTTTTGATGTTACTGATACAGATTTTGTTAACTTTCCTGTACTTTTTAGTCCGATATCAAATAAAAAAACTTTTATAAATATAGCCCACAATTTGGATTTCCCTTTAGATCAGTGTTATTTTAATAAAGCTGATGGGGATCAAGATAGACCTAATCCACATTAATTGATATATCAGATATTTATAAAAGTTATGAAGAAAAAAGCATTAGATGAGTTTCCTTATGGCGAGGCCGAGTTAGAAAATATCCCCTGTAATTTATGTGGGTCGCTAGATCATAAAATACTGGCTAAGCGTGACCGCAACAATATCGAGATTAGCACGGTTATATGTAAGAGATGTGGTCTGATCTTTTTAAATCCAAGGATGACACGTACTTGGTATCAAAAATATTATCAATTTGAATACCGCAGACAAGTTGAATCTTACGGCTCTAAGGAATCGGCTAGTTTGGACGATCTTTTTGATTGGTCTAAAAAACACGGCCGATTTTTGAGCACTCTACTGGGTCAATATTTAGTTTCCGGCGGTCTTACAATTGAAGCTGGTTCTAGTGTTGGAGGAATTTTGAAGGGTTTAAACCCTTTTTTAAAGGGAGAGGTTATTGGTATAGAGCCTTCTAAATTGGAAGCAGAGTATGCTATAAGAAATGGAATCCCAACTTTGCCTGTTTTTTTTGAAGATATTGGAACTAATGATATAGGTAAATTAAAAGGAGCAACTAATATTTTTTGTGTTCAGACCTTAAATCATCTTCAAGACCCTAAAGGTTTTTTTGACTGGGCTTACAATTCTTTAGTCGACAATGGGCGATTAGTTTTGGAGGTGAAGAATTTTAGACACCATGCTAAAAAAGTAGGTAATCTTCGCCAAGCTATTCAAATAGACCATACTTACATGTTTTTACCGGAGACTTTAGAAAATTTTATAAAGGCTTGTGGATTTGAAATTATATTTAAGGATATAGATGAATATAAAAGCAAGAAAGAACTAGAGAATCAGGGGAAGCCCGATAGTCATATGCGTTTTGTGGCTGTTAAATCCGAGCGAGGTAAATACAAAATTTCTTATGATTATAAAAAAATTAAAAAAACAATCAATTTTTTAAAGATTTATCTTAATTGTTTTTTTAATTATCGCTTACCTAGAAAAGTTAAATCGTTACTATAAAAAATATGGAAAAAAATTCAACTAAGCTTATGATATCTGTTATATTTCCAACCTATAACGAAGAGGGTAATGTAGGAGAACTTCATAAATTAAATAAAGAAACTTTAGATAAAATTGGTTTACCTTATGAAATAATAATCGTAGATAATGGATCTAAAGATAATACTCTCGCTATTTTAAAGGGGCTTTCTCCTATTAAAATTATATCTTTGACCAAAAACTTTGGACAAACAGCTGCATTGGAAATTGGGATTAATTCTGCTAAGGGAGACATGATTGTAATTATGGATGGTGATATGCAAAATGATCCGCGCGATATTCCCAAGTTACTATCAAAATTAGAAGAAGGCTATGATGTTGTTTCGGGTTGGAGAAAAGATAGGCACGATAATTTTATTAGAAAGGCTCATTCATATTTAGCTAACTGGCTTACCAGAAAAATTTCTGGCCTCAACCTTCGTGATCATGCTTGTGCTTTAAAAATTTATCGAAAAGAGTTTTTAAAACAAATAAGATTATACGGTGTTCAGCATGTTTTTCTAGCGGCTCAAGTTTATGGATTTGGTGCTCGCATTGCAGAAGTAGAAGTTGTACATCATGCTAGAAAACACGGTTTATCCAAGCATCATTTTTTTGCTGGTATTAAGGCCATAGCAGATTTAATAATGGTCAGATTTTTGTCTCCCGATACTAGACCTTTTGTTTTTTTTGCTGGTTGCGGTTTTTGGATATGGTTTTTAGGTATCGTAAATGCAGTATTGGGTGCTATCTATGGAAGCCGTGGTTTTATTATAGTCGCTCTGATTTTAACTGGTTTAGGCTTTCTTTTATTTGTTTTGGGGTTTATGTCGGAGCTTTTAAGAAGAATTTATCTTGAATTAAGATCAGAAAGGCCAATCTTGGTAAAAGAAATAATTGAACAATGAATTTAATTAAAAAGTACTGGCTCATTGTTATGTTGTTGGCTCTTTTAGTTGGTGTTTTATATATCGCACCCCAAATCATAATTAAAATGAGAGTAGAGGGTTTGGGACATAAATTTATTTTATTTCAATTCATTGAGTTGGCTGACGGTGGCGATGCTTATTTTCAATTTGCTAGAGAGATTTATGAAGGTCATTTTCCTCCTGGAGATTTATTCTCTGACAAAAATTTACCGAATATTTATCCTTGGTTACCCCCGCTTTTTTTTGGTTTTTTAATTAAAATTCTTAAAGATATAAATTTAGCCTATATAGCTGCTAATTTTATTTTTCCAGCACTTTTTTTTACATTATTCTATTTTTTAGGGCAGGTTATTTTTAAAAAAAATAAATTATGGTCTTTATTTCTTGCTTTGGTGGCTGTCTTAACCCCGATGCCGCTTTTGGCAGACAGAATGTTTTTTAGTTTTAAATTATTTGGTGATATTTTTTTAAAAAATTTTTATCCTGAAGTTAAGACTATCTTGCCTACTCTTTACTTTTCTAGAGCTGATTATCCTCTTCTTACTCACATTTTTTATTTGCCAGCTATAATCACTCTCTTTATTTTTTGGCGTAGACCTGGGTTTAAAACGGCGATGTTGGCTGGTTTTACAGGAGGATTATTAGCTTACGTTTATTTTCATAAGTGGGTATATTGGATGGTTGTGTTAGGTTTCCTTTTTTTATTATCTATATTTTTTCTAAAAAAAGAAACCAAAAGATTACAACTTTTTTTAGTTTTAGGTTTTACCACCATCTTAACTAGTATTCCTTATTTTATAAATTATTTTAGATTAGCCAGCTTCAATGGTTCTAAGGATTTAATACAAAGATTATCTCTTGAAGTGGGGAGGTCGGTAAATTTATCTGTTTGGCCTCAATATATAATTTATTTTTCTTTGGCGGTATTAGTTTATTTGATTTATTTTAAAAAAGATTTACCATTAACCATTTTGTATTGGTCGTTTTTATTAGCAGCTTTTTTTGTTTGGAATATTCAGGTTATAATCGGTTTTGTTCCGCACTCCGATCACTGGCCAAGGGCAATAAATCCCTTGATTTTTTTAGTTATTTTTGATTTGGCTTATAATTTAGTCCAAAGAATAATAAAGCGAGTGCCCACATTAAACAGGGTCTTTATTTTTAGCATGGTTTTATTGATGGTTTTATTGGTCTTTAAAAAAACGATAAACGCAGTTAAATTTTTAGAAGTCCCAAATGATCAAATAATTTCTAACTATACACTACCAGAGAGTGTTTTAGATTCTTATTCTTGGATTGAAAAAAACTATAGCGAACCTATTGTGATTTCGCCTTCTTTTATATCATCTATTTATCTTTCTGCTTTTACTTCTAGTCGTCCTTTTTTGCCATGGGGTGGCGTTAGTCCTATGTCTAATTACTCTTTAGAAGAGTTATTTTTGAAATCTAATAAGAATTTTTATATACCAAAAAACATTTTTACAGAAAGGCTCGAGAAAAATGGTTTGCCGTGTACTAAAAAATGTAATTTGCTCTATGTTAATGCAAATTTTAAAGACACTAGACTTTATTTATATCAACTTTATTTTATGGATAAAAATAATACGCAAAATAGAGATATTCCTGCATATAAAATCGAAGAATTATCTCAACGTTATGATAAACTAGAAACCAGTTGGAAAAAAACAGGGGCTGATTTGGTATATCTTGGTCCATGGGAGAATATTTTTAATGGTTCTATTTTAAAAAATGATAAAGATCTATCTCTTGTTTATTCTAATAAAGAAGTGGAGATTTATAAAATTATAAAATGAGTAAAAATATTTTGTTAAAATTTAAAAAGATTCCATTAAAAATTGTTGATGAAAAACCTTTATTTATTCCAGAAGAAGATTTTAAAAATATTGAAGAGGGTCTACATTCTGGTTTTTTAAATAGATTTAAGACTTTTCTCAAGAGATTTCCACAAATTTATTCTTTTATTTTTTATTTTATAGCCCCAGCAATTTTTCTTGGCCGAGAACCAAAATCAATATTTAGCGTTCTTAATAAAGATAGTTTGATTATAGATTTGGGCTCTGGTAATCGCAGACTTAGCAAGAATATTGTAAATGTAGATATCCATCCATGGTCAGAAGTAGATATTTTGGCCGATGCCCACGATTTGCCTTTTGAAGATAACTCTGTTGATGGAGTTGTTCTTTCTTGGGTGATAGAGCATATGGCTGACCCTTTAAAAGTAGTATCGGAAATACATAGGGTCCTTAAAAAGGGTGGCTATTTTTATCTCTCAACCAATTTTATAACTCCCTACCATCCATCTCCAAAGGATTATTATCGCTGGACCGCTGAAGGTTTAGGGGTATTGTTAAAAGATTTTAATGTTTTAGAACTAAAACCTCACGTTGGTCCAACCTGTGCTCTCTTATCTGTTTTGCAAGAATGGTTGTCTTTGGTTTTATCTTTTAATATAAAAATATTAAAAGATTTTTTATGGATATTTTTTGTGGTAGTAACCTCACCATTAAAATTTTTGGATCTAATCTTTATTCATTATAAATCAGCGGATATTATAACCGCAGGCTTTTATGTTATTGCCAAAAAAGGATAAATAAATTAACCTCATACTAGATAAGTCCTTTAAAATTTAATCAAGGAGGTTGGTATGCAGTTTATTCTAGGGTCCTCAGTAGCTCCAGTAGCTCCAGTGGTTACAGAAACACCGTTTCGTTTGCCGCTTGGAGGTGGTTCCACAGATTTGCCTTCATACTACGAAAAGTACGGTGGTTTTATTTTTGGAGTTGCTATCGATTTTTATATTCATGTTTTTTTGAAGCGTTTAAGAATAGACCGACGTATTCAGTTTCATTACACTGCTTGTGAGACGGTAAACTGTTTACACGAAGTGCATCATGGTATAGGTCGCGAGGCATTAAGAATGGTTGGTATTGATAATTCCATTAGTGTGACATTTAATGCTGATTCTCCATCTGGTACTGGGCTCGGTTCTTCGGGGAGTTACGCTGTCGGCCTTTTAAATGGTCTTTATGCTTTGGAAGGAAAGACTAAGGATCCAAGGTTTTTGGCAGAGAAAGCTTTTGAAATAACCACCAACTTGGGTTGGTGTGATGGTAAGCAAGATCCATATCTTGCGGCGTATGGTGGCTTTACGGTGCTTAATATTGACCAAAACGGTCATGTTGCGGTCTCTAAGCCAGATATAAGGGAATACACCATAGATCGCTTTTTAAGCCAGACCCTATTATTTTATACCGGTACCAAAAGAGATGGACAAAGTGGTGATATTCTTAAAGAACAGGATGAACAACGTGTTTTAGAACTAAAGCATGGAACTAAAGAAATAGGATTAAAAATTTTGGTAGCTTTTGAAAATGGCGATTTAGATGAGTTTGGCCGGTTGATGGATAAGCATTGGCATATTAAAAGACAGATGTCTGGCAAAATCAGTTCTGACAAGTTTGATGCCATTTACGAAATGGCAAAACAGGCTGGGGCTTTGGGTGGAAAATTGGTAGGCGCTGGCGGCGGTGGCTATTTTATTTTTTACTGCCCCACGTCGCTTTCCAAGAGTCGTGTTTCTATTGCTTTAACAGAAGCTGGTTTGCAAAGAGCCGATTTCGGTATTGATTATAAGGGGTCTACGACTGTAACCATACCAAGGATGTAGATATTCACTAAGTCTAGTTTAATAAAAAGACGAGCCAAAAACGGCCCGTCTTTTTTAGTGTACCAAAATTATCTTTTGACAAACATAGTTAGTTAATTTATGGTTATACAATTGTGTTATGCACAATGTGTTTTGTACCTTAAAAATATGCATACTAACTCATTCCTAAATATAAGGAGTTTTTTATGTCAAGAAAAGTTCTTATTATATATCCACCAAACCAGTTAAACCCCACTGAAGCTCCTCGTCCAGAAGGGTCATTGGGCCCTCTTTACTTAGCTTCGGCTTTGGAAAATGCAGGTATAGAAACTGATCTGGTGGATGCTTCTGTAGGAACGGAAGACGATAAGCTGGAAGACACTTTTAACAACCCAGTGATGCAACTAAACGGTCTTATAAGGATTGGTATGTCTTTTGATCGTATCCGTGAGTTTATCGCTTTAGGCGGTTACGATGTGGTAGCGATTCATTCAAATTTTACTCCCCAGACCCGTATGGTTTTGGAAACAGCCAAAATAATAAAGGAGATCAATCCAGAAATTTTGGTTATCAGTGGAGGGGTAAATGCTCGGCATATTCTGGAACGTCTTTTGGGTATAGGTTTTGTTGATTTAATCTGCATCACCGAAGGAGAAAGGATTATTGTTAAAATAGTTAAACAGTGGAGGCTTAATCGATCATTTGACGGTGTAGATGGTGTTGTCTTTATGGAATCGGGCCGGTTGGTTTATCGGCCAGTAAATTCCGATAGTGTGGTCCAAAATTTAGACGAGTTGCCTGTGCCGGCGTGGCATAAATTGCCTTTGGCTAAATATGCCGAGATTACTTCTCCGCATGGCGATGTGGTTTTGAGTGAGAAATATATTTATGCTCCCATGATGACTTCTCGCGGTTGCCCATTTAAATGTGCTTATTGCCATATATCGTTAGAAAAAGAAAAACATGACGATATTGGTAATCTAAGACTCAAGTCTGTGGATCGCGTTATGCGTGAAATAGAAATTTTAAAATCTTTAGGTGTTACCAAGGTTTACATCGAAGATGATAGCTTGCTTGCCAAGAAAGCTCGCGTTAAAGAAATTTTTACACGCCTTTTGGGTGCTGGCTTAAAAATCGCCGATGTAAATGGTGTCAACCTTGTTCATCTTTTTGTAAGAGACAGAGCTACAGGAAAATTAAGGGTGGATAGAGATTATTTAGAGTTGCTCTGTGCATCTGGTTTTGATCAAATTAGTTTTCCTGTTGAATCCGGTGTTCAAAGGGTTTTGGATAAATATGCTACCGGTAAACTCGTTTTAGAAACAATGGACATAGCTGGGTTGGTAAGGGTCGCTTCCGATGTAGGTATTTCTTGTCCTGTCGGTATCATGATGGGTTTTCCAGATGAAACAGAGGCAGAGATTCTCCAAAGTGTGGAATTAGCAAAAAAGTTAGTTGATGCTGGAGCCAAGTATTGTTCTTTTTATATTCCCATTCCTTTTCCGGGTAGTCAGCTTTATCATATGGCTATTGCCGGTGGACATCTGGATGCAAATTTTGATCCAGACATTATGAACTGGCATCGGCCGGTTATGAAAAACACTACCGTGCCGCCGGAAAGAGTTTTGGAACTTCGTGAATGGGCTTGGCGTTCGGTTAATCGAGATGACTATGTAGCTGAACGGTTGAGTAAAAACATAGGTACAAGGTGGAGTTCTTTTAAGCCAGTTAGCGATGAAAATTAATGTGTGGTAACCTCTGTTGTCTGTGGACAATAGGGGTTTTTTATTTTAATCTAAGTAAGTTAAAGACTGATTATAAATAAATATTATGCGATTTGCTATTACAGGTGGGTGTGGTTTTATCGGCTCACAACTTTCTATACATCTTTTGGAGCTAGGCTATGATGTTAGAGTTATAGATAAAATTGCTATTGGATCTAGTCCTTACTGGAGTGGTTTTGATTACAGTAAAATAGATTATTGCGAAGTTGATATTTGTTCTCCAGGAGATATGGATGAATGTTTTAAAGATGTTGATTACGTTTTTCATTTAGCTAGCTATGCGCGAATTAAAGATTGTTTAGCTAATCCAAATTTAGCCCGAAAAATTAATGTTGGTGGTACGCTTAATGTTTTATTAGCAGCAGAAAAAAATAAGGTTAAACGTTTAGTGTATACCAGTTCATCTTCTGCTTATGGAGATCAAGATAATTTGCCATGGAAAGAAGATATGCCAATTAAGCTTCTTAATCCGTATGCTTCTACTAAATATGCAGGCGAAATATTGTGCCAATTATTTGGCGAAGCTAATCGCTTAGAAACTGTAAGCCTAAGATTATTTAATGTTTATGGTTCGGTGTCGGCGATTGAAGGAAAAGTTGATTGCCCGAGCGTGGTGGAAATTCTTTTGAAACAAAAAAGAAATGATCAAGCACTTACTATTATTGGAGATGGTAAACAAAAAAGAGATTTGGTTAATGTTAAAGATGTAGCCAAAGCTTTTGTTGCGGCTTCAACCAGTAAGCTAGTCGGGAAAGGAGAAGTTATTAATATTGGTTCTGGAAGTAATTATTCGGTATCAGAAATTGCTAACTGGATAGGTGGAGAGACTACCAAATTAGATAATCGCTATGCTGAAGCTTATGAAACGCTGGCCGATATTTCTAAAGCCAAAGAGTTACTTAATTGGCAGCCCGAGCATAATCTTAAAGATTGGATTGAATCCAATAAAAAATAATAGTAATAATATATGTCTAATAAAGTTTTTTCCTTGGCGCTCGTGGGTGCGGGTGGTATTGCTTATAAATGGGTCAAAGCTATCAGTAAAGTTAAAAATTGTTCTTTAAGGTTGGTAGTAGATGTGGATATAAATAAAGCAGAATTACTTTCTAAAAATTATAAAAATTGTGAACATACAGATAAGTTAAATGATGTTTTATCAAGATTGGATATAGATGCTGTCATAGTAGCAGTGCCCAATAGTATATCTGCCAAGATCTCTAGAGAAATTATTAAGTCGGGTAAACATGTTTTATGTGAAAAACCAGGCGCTGTTAATTCCAAAGAATTAAAATCCATTATTTTAGAGGCTAAAAAATATAAGAAAAATTTTATGGTCGGGTTTAATCATAGATTCCATCCAGCCTTTTTACAGGCAAAAGAAATTTTTGATAAAGGTGAAATAGGTGAAGCTATGTTTATAAATTCTAGATATGGTTTTGGTGGTCGGGAAAACTATAATAAAGAATGGCGTTTTAATAAAAAAATAAGCGGGGGCGGAGAAATAATTGACCAAGGTGTTCATATGATTGATATGGCCCGTTTATTTTTAGGAGAATTTAATGAAGTTAAGGCTTATACGCCTAATCTTTTTTGGGGTGGAAATGTGGAAGATAATGGTTTTATACTTTTAAAAACCATAAAAAAACAAATAGCTGCAATTCATGTTAGCTGGACTAATTGGAAATGGATTCATTCTTTTGAAATTATGGGTACATTAGGCTATTTACGTATAGATGGTTTGGATCAGCGTTATAACGGGCCGGAGAAATTAACTATAGGATATCGTGATCTTTTATTTAAAAAATCTCCACAAGAAAAAGTTATAATATTTAAAAACGAAAAACCCGAAGATTCTTTCACTAGACAGTTAAAAGAATTTTTATCTGCTATAAGTGAAGATAGAAATTCTGTTCCAGATAGTCGTGATGCTTACGAAGTTTTAAAAATAGTTGATAAAATTTATGAAAAAAAATAAAGGATTGGTTTTGGTTCTTGGTGGAGCTGGCTTTATAGGATCTCATTTAGTAGACGCATTACTTAAAGATAATTATAGAGTTAGAGTATTAGACAACCTAGCCCCACCTACCCATAACGGCAAATTGCCCTCTTGGTTTAACAAAAAAGCAGAATTTGTTAAAGGGGATGTTCGTAAGAGACAAGACTTGATTCGTGCTATGGTTGGGGTTGATTTTATTTTTCACTTGGCAGCCTATCGGATTAATATACCTAGACATCAAAGTATGGACATTTCAAAATTGAAATCATTAGGTTGGGCGCCCAATCATTTTATCGAAGAAAATGTTTCGGAGTATGTTGACTGGGTAAGGTCATTTCCTGAAGCAAAAGCTTTTTTTAAAAAAAGCCAAGTATCGATGGGGAAAAAGGGTATAATTAAGGTATAAAGGCTGATATATTGTAGCTTAAAACCCAGCAGGGTATTTCCTTATTACACTTGAAAACTATAGAACCATGAAAGCTGATTGGTCACAAACTAATTCTAGCTTTGTTTATTATGGTCCTTGGGAGAAACAGTTTAGCCAAGTAAATTTTTCTAAAGATTCTAGATTAGAATTAATTTATAAAAATTCTTTAGTCGAAATTTTTAAGATTAAAAGTGACACTTTGTAACAATTGTGTGCTAATTATGGTTATAGATATACAGTATCAATATGAGCAAAAAAACCGTATTTTTAGCCATACCTAATCATATTTCTGCGTCAGATTTATTACGTACTCATTACTTGGAGTATTTGGCTTCGAAATATAAAGTTATTGTGATAACACCTTTTTTAAATTCCAATGATGCAGTTAAACAAAAGCATTTTTTATCACCAGATGTGGAGTATAAAAAAAGAGATTTAGAAAACCCAAGATTTTGGATGTTTTTTAAATTTTTACGTATTTGTTGGGTTAACGAATTTGATTATATTACTTCTATAAAATATTGGTATAAAAGGCCTAATTATAAAAATAGTTTGGCCAGGCGGATAGTTAGAACTATAGGCAGGCCTTTTTCTAAATTTTTAACAGCGAATTTTTTTACTAAAGTTGAGTATAGATTATTGCCCAAGTCAAAAGATTTTACCGAACTAGTTAAACAACATAATCCAGTATTGGTTATTACAGCCACCCCAGGTTTTGATCCGTGGGAAGCCGAAATAATTTTTTTAGCAAAACGTGAAAAAACTCCTACAGTAGCGGTTAATTTTAGTTGGGATAATTTAACTACTAATTCTAAACACATTCGCAAAACTGATTTTTTGATTGCTTGGAATAATATTATGAAAAAAGAGGCTTTAGAGATTCATAACTATACTACCGCTAAGGTTTTTGTATCTGGTACGCCAAGGTTTGACCCTTATTTCGATGTTGCTCAATCAGAGCCAACCAAAGAAAAATTTTTGGTAAGCAAAGGCTTAAATCCAAGTTATAAAACTATTTTTCATACTACGGTGACCAAAGCGTATCCTTTCCAGAAAAAATATATCTATGATCTAATAAAACTTAGAAAAGAAGGAAAGATACCCTATGTGAATTTATTTATACGAATTCATCCCTTAGATATTTATGATAATTATAGAGAGTTTTTTAATATGCCCGATTTATATATAGAACCCGCCGGCCGATCAGGCAGTAAAGCAGTGGAGATGAATTATCAAGACTTGCTTAATCTTAAATATTCTCTAAAATATACCGATTTAAATATAAATTATGCCTCCACCATTTCTATAGAAGCCTGTATTTTTGATAAGCCTATTATAAATATTGGTTATTTAGATCGTTTTAAATTGGCTTACGAATTTAATCATTACATTCCTATATATAAGAGTGGTGCTGTAAGGCTGGCCAAAACAGACGAAGCTTTAAAAGATTTAATAAACTTGTATTTAGCAGACCCATCTTTAGATGGAGCTAATAGAAAAAAAATTGTGTTAGATTACGTTATTTTTTTAGATGGCTTATCTTATAAGAGAAGTGTAGATGCTTTAGAACAAATAATAAAATCTGTTATATGAAACTAAATATACAAATATTAAAGAATTAAACCCCACAAGCCTTGAAAGATATAAATTTTTTAATGCGTCAGATTAGTTTAACTCCTGTTCCACCAAAACCATTGTCACAAGCTTTGTTTAAAGATATTATCAATCAGAAAAATGTTAGTTTTATTATTGCTTCAAAACCGGATGGAGAAATAATTGCCATTTTAATTTTATATTTTGTTAGAATTCCTAGTGGGCTCACAGCTATTTTAGAGGATTTAATAGTAGATGAAAAATATCACAAATGGGGGGTGGGTAGGTTGTTAGTTGAAAAATCTATAGAAATTGCCAAAAAAAAGAAAGCCCGCCATTTAAGTTTACGCACTAATCCTATTAGGGCAGAAGCTAATAAGCTTTATCAGGCTATGGATTTTAAACAAGAACGTTGGTAACAGTAAAAAAAGATAAAAATATGGAGATGTTATTGAAAAACAAGTTAATAATTTTTCTGACAATTTTAATTGGTTTGCTTTATATTGGACCATCGTTGATGATATGGGAAAATTTTAACAAGTCAGGGAATCAATTTATTTCTATACAACACAAAAAAAATTCACCTGAAATGCAGCAATATCTTGCTAGAGCTCGAGAGATTTATGATGGTCATTTTCCCCCATCAGAAATTTATGGATTTAAACAAGTATCTACGGTTCAAAACATTTTACCACCAACTTTGTTTGCCAGCTTAGTTTTCTTATTTCGGGGCAATATCAATTTAGCCCATTTAGGAGCGTTGTTTTTATTCTCAGCTATTATTTTTATTTTATTTAATTGGTTAGGACATATAATGTTCAACTCCCGTCTCAAGTCACTTTTTTTTGCCCTTATCGCTGTTTTAACTCCTGTTGTCAACATCGCTAAAGAATCTCCATTTTTCGGAAGTTTTATTGATTTTAAACTACGTTTTATTAATAGTTTTTTACCTTTTGTGATGACTCAATTTAATCAATTGCCACTTGACCGTTTTGATGAGCCCCTTCTCACATACCCAATATATTTATCTGCGATTATTTTTTTTATTATTTTTTGGCAAAACCCGAGAATGGTTACTGCGATTTTTTCGGGTTTCTTTGCTGGCCTTTTGTACTACACTTATTTTCATCATTGGGTTTATTGGACAACTGTTCTTGGCATACTTTACCTGTATGTTTTGTTTTTTAAGGGCAAAGATAAATCTTTAACTAGGAATTATCTGATTCTTTTTGGAGTTTTGGCGGTCACAATTATTCCATACTTCATCAATTATTTTTCATTTGTTCAAACATCTGGTTCTCAATATTTTTCTCTTAAAGTAGGCGCAATGCATGGCCGATATTTTGGGATAACTGGGGAAAATATAATTGATTATGTTCTATACGCTTTATTGGGCATACTGGTTTATCTTATGTATTGGCAGAAAGATCGTCATAAAGCAGTTTTGTTTCTCGGATTTATTTTGTCGATGTTTGCGGTTTGGAACATTCAATTAATAACTGGCATAGTACCGATTGAAGCGTTTTTTAGAAGAACTTTGGCACCCTTAATTTTTTTGATCTTATTCAATCTGTTTTATGATTTGGTCGTAAAATTAGAAATAAAATGGCCACAGACTAGAAAATATGTAGCAATGATTTTGATTACGCTAGTCGTTTTTGTGATAACTAAGAATGTAGTTAATATGTACTTGATATCATGTTGCACGCAGCCGCATATTATTGAATATAATAAATTACCCGATGGAATATTAAATTCTTGGAATTGGATTAATGGTCATTTAGAACATGAACCCAAAATTATTTCCTCATCTATATTGACATCGTTATATTTACCTGGTTATACTTCGGCTCGGCCATTTCTGCCGACTGCTTATCTGACACTGTTAAGTATGGAAGAAACAGATAGGAGATATCTTGAAAGTCAAAAATTATTTGCTGTTAATGATGATGCTTTACGGAATATCGATCTTGATATGGTGTATGGTTTTTATTTCTTGGCGCGATACGGTTCATTCAGCAATTATTTTCCTAATGCCGATAATACAATTATTGATCAAAAAAAAGCAGAGAAGGTTGAGGAATTGATGAGGCTTTACAAAGATATGGCGGTGTTTCGGTGGAAAGATGTTAATGCTGACTATGTATATGTTGGTCCATGGGAAAAGGAGACGGTTGGGCGTGATTTTTCTAAGGATAAAAATATTGAGTTGGTTTATCAAAATTCTTTTGTGGAAATCTACAGGATTCTTCGTTGACGACATCATTAAAAAAGTTTAGACTGCTGATATGAAAATCTTGGTTACAGGCGGTTGTGGTTTTTTAGGGTCTCATGTTTGCGAAGCTTTTCGCAAGAAGGGGTTTGAGGTGATTGCTTATGACAATATGACTAAGCATGAAATTGACCGAGCTGGTTTTAATACTGATGAGGTAAGAGGTTTTAATGCACGTGTTCTGCGAGATATGGGAGTTGAAATTGTGGTAGGCGACATACGTAATCGCAGCCAGCTTTTAGATTATGCTTCTGGATGTTGTTTTATTGCGCACACTGCTGCTCAACCAGCAATGACCATAAGTTGGGAAGATCCAGATCTTGACTTTACTACTAATGTAGTTGGGACCTACAATGTGTTAACAGTTGCGCGTAAATATAAAATACCAGTTGCTTCGTGTTCCTCGGTTCACGTATACGGACCATGGATCAATGATTCTTTGAAAGAAGAAGACACCCGATTTACGCGTGATCCAGAGTCTATTAGCGAAGACGATAAGATTATGAATGGTGGGAGAAATGGACTTATTTCACCATTACATGCCTCTAAGGCCAGTGCTGAACATTATACTAAAGCTTTTGCGGATATGTATGATGTAAAATCGGCCGCCTTTCGGTATACTGGCATATATGGTCCACGACAGTTTGGTGGAGAGGATCATGGTTGGGTTGCGAATTTCTCAATCCGGAATATCATGAATAGAACTATAACTATCTTTGGAAATGGTAAGCAGTTGCGGGACATTCTTTACGCGAGTGATGCCGCAGCAGCTTTCCTTGCATATCAGGAAAATCCAGTGCCAGGTATATATAATATTGGGGGAGGGCCAAAAAACATGATTTCTCTCTTGGAATGTATCCGTCTTATAGATAAATTATCGGGGAATAAATCGGATATAAAATTTGATGCCGCGCGTGATGGAGATCTTTCATATTTTGTATGTAATATACAACGCGCCGGCACCAAATTGAATTGGAAACCAGAGATTCTTCCCGAAGATGGGGTTAACAGGTTAATTTCTTGGATAAAAGAAAACCAGCACTTGTTCCGAAGTAAAAACTAATAAAAAACTCAACAATGAAAGCATTAATTTTAGCCGGTGGACGCGGTAAGAGGGTTAATAATCAGGAAGGAAGTAGTAATAAGTGTTTGCTTCCTTGTATGGGTAAACCACTTATCCAGTACAGTTTGGAAAATGCTGTGGATGCTGGAGTGGAATCTATTGTAATCGTTGTGGGATATCGGGCTGAGGATATTATTAATAAATTCGGGACTACATTTCTTGGATTAAAAATACTTTATGTTATTCAGAATGAACGCAAAGGGTTGGTTCATGCAATGGTATGTGCACGGGAGATTATTAATAATTCTGATTTCATGCTTTTTCTCGGGGATGAGGTGATTGTATCTCCCCGTCATGATAAAATGCTCCAGTTTTTTCGTGACGAAAAACTGTTTGTTGCTTGTGGCACAGTACGTGTTAAAGACCTATCCCAGATTACCAAGACTTATGCTTTGATAGAGGATGAAAAAACAAAAAATATTTTTAGGCTAATAGAAAAACCACGAATACCTATTAATAACATTATGGGTACGGGAAATTGCGTGATGCGCTCGGATATTTTTAATTACATAGAGAGAACGCCTATAAATAACGAGCGGAATGAAAAAGAACTGCCGGATCTTATACAATGCGCCATTGATGAAGGTCGGATAATCAAGCATTTTAACATTGGTGATGGCTATTTTAATATCAACACGCCTGAGGATATTGTTCTTGCGGAAAAATATATTAAACAAATTAAAAAATAGACCGTTGGAGTTCTAAAAAAGATTTTTATCATGAGGAGGGGAAAATATTATTTTAAAAATAGTGACTGGCAAGTTCCTGAATCAGAGTACATAGAATTTACCGATAAGCGGTCGGATATATGTGTCTGTATACCGGTGATAAATGAGGGAAAGCGAATACGGGACATTCTTGAGAGAATGAAGCGTATCAATATCATGGATAAGTACGATGTCATTATCGCCGACGGCGGTAGTGTGGATGGATCTTTAAATGAAGATTATTTACGTCGTATGGGTATACGTACTTTGCTTATAAAAACTGGGCCGGGAAAACTTGGGGCTCAGATGAGGATGGCTATGGCCTATGGTATTGATGAGAAATATAAAGGATTTGTCTTTATTGATGGAAATAACAAGGATGACCCAGAAGCGATACCAAGATTTGTAGCTAGGCTAGAAGAAGGATATGATTTTGTGCAAGGCTCAAGATATATGCTTGGTGGGCGTGGTATTAATACACCACTACTAAGGCATTACGGCATCAAATACCTGCATGCACCCCTTATATCTATGGCTGCTGGTAGGCGTTTTACTGATACTACGAGTGGTTTCCGTGCGTATAGCGCCCGTTTATTACTTGACACTAGAGTGCAACCATTTCGAGATATTTTCTGGTCTTATGAGCTTCTTTTTTATCTTGCTATACGTGCATCGCGTTTAGGTATGCTGATAACAGAGATTCCGACGGTTCGGGCTTATCCTGCAGGAGAAAAAGTTCCCACCAAGATAAGCCCCTTTTGGGGTAGCTTAGCTCTTCTAAAAATACTCTTAAAGTCAGTATTTATTGGATATAACCCATAACCTGTCTCCCATTTTCTGAGAAAATGGTTTAGATTCTAGGGTAAGGTAAATGATAAGGATATTTCACGTTGGCGAGGATAGTTTTTTAAAACCAGTTTTAACACTAGAGGGTGAAAAAGAAACCTTTAACTGGCCACGCCAAAAATTACCAGTAGCCCATAATCATTATGGCCAAGTTGATATAACTCGTTACAGCACCGTGATGGTTAAAAAATCAATGTGCGGAGAAAATATATTACCAATTATGTTAGAGGGAGAAATTATTGATACTGATTCACCACTAGATTGGGAATTTGCAGAGTTTATGATTAAAAAAGGTTTGTTATCTTAATTAATATGAATATACTTATTACCGAACCTAAAGATTATTCAAAAAAAGCTCTAGATATTTATAAAAAACTAGGGCGAGTTTGTTTTTGCTTGCCCCGCGGAGCTTCGGCGAAGTGGGGGGTTAAGTTATCGGGTCAGGAAAAACTAGCCGATATTCTAGTTATTGGTCTAAAGTATCAAATAGATAAAAAGTTTTTAGATCAAACTCCAAATTTAAAAATCATTGCTTCGCCGGTTACAGGCATGAACCATATTGATTTAAATTATTTAAAATCTAAAGGAATAAAATTGATTTCTTTAAGAGGTAAAAAGAGTTTTTTGAGAAACGTGCCGTCTACTGCCGAAGAAACATTTGCTTTGATTTTAGCTTTATTTAGAAAGTTGCCTTGGGCTTTTGATAGCGTTAAAAATTCTTCTTGGGATAGAATTGAATGGCGCGGAAATCAGTTAATGAATAAAACGATCGGTCTTTTAGGTTTTGGAAGGTTGGGTAAAATAGTAGCTCGTTATGCTAAAGCTTTTAATATGAAAGTAATTTCCTGTGATCCTAATGTCTCGGAAAAATTTATGAAATCGCGCGGAGTAGAAAAAGTTAGCATGGAAGATCTATTCAAAAAATCGGACATTGTTTCTTTGCATGTCTTATTAACAGATGACACGCAAAACTTGATAAGAGAAAAACATTTAAAATCTATGAAGCCGTCTGCTTATCTTATAAACACTGCCCGGGCTGAACTTATAGAAAAAGATGCTTTATATAATGCTTTAAAAAATAAATGGATTGCTGGTGCGGCGGTGGATGTAATGTGGGACGAGTATAGTGATGGTAGTCATTTAAAAAAAGACCCGTTATGGAATTATGCCAAAAAAAATAATAATTTAATCATTTTGCCTCACATTGGTGGCGCCACTTTTGAGGCTATGGAAGTTACTCAAGATTTTATAGCTGAATTGGTTTTTAAGGATTTTAAAAATAAAAAAATTGCATAAAAAATTTAAAATTACAGTTCGCTCGTTCTGGTTGGGGCTCAGTCTGGCTCTCCGTGCTTTCGGGTACATATTTTGTTTGCCCTGAATTTGACCCGAAGGATGATCCAGAGATTTATTTTAACAATCGCTGTGTTGAAAAACTGGGCTTGGGCGCTGTCTATCGTGGTCAAAGTTTAAGTGATTTGATAAACGAGGCTGAAAGTCTCAAACCTAGAATTAAAACTTTTAATCAAAAACTGTTGAGTCAATTCGGCACTTTAGACGGCAATCGCTATGCCGCCAAGTTGATTGTAGAAAAGCTACTAAGTGGATAATTTTCCCCGTCAATTTTTTTAGCACGAGCATACGATCGTATGCTCGTGCTATTTTGCTATAGGGAGACAAATCTGTTAATTTTAGGGTTATATTATTATTCTCCTTCGCCGAATACCGTGGGCGTTTTAGATCATAAGAGGAGCAAAAAAATAGAGTTGAAAAAGAAATTCCAGAGTGGAAAACGATGGCAGGCTTTCCGGAAAGAGATATGACGCATACCGAAATGTTAAATCGCGATTATTATCGTGGCCGCTTTGCCAGTTTTGTAAATAACGAATGGGTTTATAATTGGGAAGATAAAAAAGTTTTTGAATCATGAATTTTATAAAAGATAAAACTTTTGTAGTAGCCGAGATTGGCAAGGGTTTTATACAAACCGAAGAGGATCAAACTCCAGAGGTTTATTTGGCCAATGCTAAAGAACTAGTTTTGTTAGCTAAAGAAGCTGGAGCTGATGCTGTTAAGTTTCAAACCCATACCGTAGAAGACGAGCAGGCTAATATAAATGTTGTAGCACCTCATTTTAATGGTGCGGATAGATATAGTTGGGTAAAAAGAAATACTGCTGCTACGCCGGTTTGGTTTTGGCAGGAACTAAAAAAATATTGTGCCGAACTTGGCATAGTTTTTTTCTCAACCCCAATGAGTCGTGGCGCAGCTAAGCTTTTAAACGAAGAGGTAGGAGTAGATTTGTGGAAGGTAGGCTCGGGTGATATTTTGGATTTTGTAATGTTAGATTATTTAGTTTCAACCAAAAAACCAATAATAATTTCGGGTGGAATGAGTACCTTGGAAGAAGTTGATCTGGTTGTTAACTTTCTTAAAAAGCGCAATGCCGAATTTGCCCTATTGCATTGTGTTTCTAAATATCCTTGTCCGCCCGAAGAACTTCAGCTTCAAACAATTAATTTTTTTAAAGAAAGATATAATATTCCAATAGGTTTTTCAGATCACTCAATTGGTACGGACTCTGCTTTGGCGGCTGTGGCTATGGGTGCCAAAATAATAGAAAAACATTTTTCTTTAAGCCGCGATTTATGGGGTTCCGACCATAAAGTTGCTATGACACCAGAAGAATTAAAGCTTATGGTTTCGGAAATTAGAAATATGGAATCTAATGAAAATAAAAAAGAGGAATATTTAAATAAGGATATTGTAAAAGAAGGGATGGGTAAAACCATAAAAGTTTTACAAGAAGGCGAGGCAAAATTTAGGCCATTTTTTAGAAAAACATTAGTGGCTCTAACCGATATACCGGCGGGTTCGGAAATAAATGCCGAAATGCTTGGAGCTATGCGTCCGCAACTGCATCTAGCCGGCTTACCTTCCGAAAAATATGAGAATATTCTTGGTAAGAAAACCAATCAGGCTATAGCCAAGCACCAACCGATTTCTCTAGATATGATAGTTTGATTGTTATGAATTATAAAAGAAAAATTTTAGTGCCAATATTTAACCGAGCCCATTATGGTCGGTTGCGTTCTGTTTTAAGCGCTATAAAAAATCACCAGGCTTTAGATTTAAAAATAATTGTGGGGGTGCCGGCAGCTTATGGTTATTTTTTTAAAAACATATTAAACAGTCGCCCGCAGTCTTGGAGAAAAGCATTGCCTTGGTATTTTATAGCTCGAGCAAGATCTTTGTTGGGTAAAAATTTTGTTTTTAAAAATGATTTTTTAGCTCGGAATTTAATCAACGATGGTTTCGAATTGGAATCATATGCGCCCATTTTTTTTGATGGAGGTAAATCCGAAACGATGGCCAAATCTGTTGGATTGGGCATAGAAAGATTAACCGACGAAATTAAAAAAATAAAACCAGATATTGTTTTTGTTAATGCCGATAGATTCGAAATGATGGCGGTGGCTATAGCCGCTTCTTATTTAAATATTCCCATAGCTCATAACGAGGGTGGGGATGTAAGTGGTACTATAGATGAAAGTATAAGACATTCCATAACCAAGTTAGCTCATATTCACTTTACTTCCACAGAATCTAGTAGGAAAAGAGTAATACAAATGGGAGAGAATCCTGATAAAGTTTTTAATGTTGGTTCACCCGCCATAGATGCTGTATGCAATGTTGATTTTAAAATAAAGCCAAATGTTTTTAATTCATTAGACATATCCAAACCGTATATTTTAGTATTGGCTCATCCAGTAGCTACAGCTTCTAAAGAAGAAAATTTTAATATGGCCCAAAACTTAATTTCGGCAATAAAAGAAATACCAATACCCAAAATAATTTTGGGTTCAAACATAGATGCAGGTTCAGATGCTTTGGGTGGTGCAATAAAGGATTGGCTAGAAACAGAAAAACCAAAAGATGTTTTTTTTACAAAGAATTTACATCCCGATGATTTTTATAAATATTTAAATTATGCAGTTTGTGCAGTTGGAAATTCGTCTAGTTTTATCCGCGAAGGCGCATTTTTAGGCATCCCAGTTGTTTTGTTTGGATCTAGACAAAATAATAGAGAAAGGGGAGAAAATATTTTAGAAATAGTTGATGATAAAAAGGATTCTTTAAAGAATGCAATTTTGAAACAAATAAATAACGGTAAATTTGCCAAGTGCATTATTTTTGGTGAAGGTGATTCTGCCTTTAAGATAGCCGATATACTTAGTAAAATAGATTTAGGAGTACAAAAATCATTTAAAGACTTATGAAAAAAGTATTGGGCGTAATTACAGCTCGGGGTGGCTCAAAAGGTATACCTCGAAAAAATATAAAAGAATTGAACGGTAAACCTTTGATTGCCTATACTATTGAAGCCGCCCAAAAATCTGGTATTTTTGATCGTATAATTTTGAGTACAGACGATTTAGAAATAGCCGAAGTGGCAAAAAAATATGGTTGTGAGGTTCCGTTTATGCGTCCAGTTGAATTAGCACAAGATAATACGCCTCACTTGCCGGTAATGCAACACGCAGTATCTTGGCTTAAAGAAAATGAAAATTATAATCCAAATCTAGTGGCTATACTTCAACCCACGGCGCCATTGCGCCAAGCTTGGCATATTAAAGAAGCTTTTGAGTTGTTGCTTAAAAAAGAAGCAGATTCAGTTGTGGCTGTAACAGAAATTCCTGGGCATCACAGTCCATATTGGGCGGTAGTTGTAGATGAAAATAGCTTGGGGAAGCTTTTTATTGGAGATCATATTCGTAATCGTATTCCCAGAAGACAAAATTTACCTCAAAAAACTTATTCTCACTGCGGTGCCCTGTACTTGTTTAAGACAGAGCTTCTCTTTAAAAAAAATGAGGCTAATTTTTATGGTGATAAAGTAGTTATTTATCCTATGGAAGAAAAATATAGTATAAATATAGATTCTCCAGATGATTGGGATAAAGCTGAGCGTGCTATCAATATGTTAGATTAGGTGTGTTAATTTAAATTTCTTTGTGCTATATATAGTTGATTATGTCTAATAACAAAATTATATCTTGGATAATAAAAGTTGGTCTTTTGATCATTCCTGTTTTGCCTTTGGTTGTTATAACGTCACTTTATTTTCCTTTTATAACTGGACGCAATTTTATTTTTAGAATTATAGTTGAAATCCTCTTTGTTTTATGGGTTTGGTTGATGATGAAGGATATAAGTTATAGGCCTCGTTCTTCGGTTATTTTATATAGCGCTATTGCTTGGATAGCTGTTTTATTTTTGGCTACAGTTTTTAGCGTGTCTCCATATAAAAGTTTTTGGTCAAGTTTTGAGCGGATGGAAGGGTTTTGGGGTTATTGGCATTATTTTATGTATTTCCTTATGCTTATTAGTGTTTTTAAAAAAGAAAAGGACTGGCACACTTTTTTTGGTGTATCTTTGGTAACAAGTTTAGTGATTGGTCTTTATTCAGTAATGCAAATGCTTGGTTTTCTGGATATTCACCAAGGTGATGATCGTATAGATGCTACGATGGGCAATGCCACTTATCTGGCTATTTATATTGTTTTTCATATTTTTCTCTTGGCGTGGTTGTTTTTTAGGTCTGAAGGTAAAAATATCTTTTTAAGATTAGGATTATTCGTATTAATCTTATTTGAATCTTTTATCGTTTATAAAACAGCTACACGAGGCGCTATTCTCGGTTTGATCACTGGTTTATTTGTGGGATCTATTATTAATGTAATTTATAGTAAGGGTTTGACTCGAAAATTAGCCCTTGGAGGGCTTGGCGCAATAATATTTTTAGTAATAGGTTTTATTACAGTTAAAGATACTTCTTTTGTTAGAAGTAGTGATGTGTTAACTCGATTTGCCAGTATTTCTTTTAGCGAAACCACAACTCAATCTCGTTTTATTATTTGGGATATGGCTTATCAGGCATGGAAAGAAAAATCTATTTTAGGCTGGGGTCCGGAGAATTTTGTTTATGTTTTTTCTAAATATTATAAATCAGAACTATGGCGTCAGGAACCTTGGTTTGACAGGGCACACAATGTTTTTTTGGATTGGCTAATTTCTACAGGTGTTGTTGGTTTGTTAGCTTATTTAAGTATGTTTGCAACTGCAGTAATAACTGTGTGGAAGCTTTTTAAATCAAGAAAAATTACAGTCAAGCTTGCGACTGTAATTTTAGGAATGTTGGTGGCTTATTTTGTACATAATATGTTTGTTTTTGATAATTTCACTAGTTATATGATTTTCTTTGCGGTCTTGGCATATCTGCATTATTTATATACTAGATCTGAAAGCATATCAGATAATCGTTCTTTAGGAGCCGAAGATGTGCCTGAGGTTGCTAGATTTGCTATTACAATTATTACTGGAATTGCGGTAGCTTTTTCTTTATATTGGTTTAATGTTAAACCAATATTAGCTTCTCAAAGTATTACTGATTCTTTGCAGTTATTAACTTATTCAAGAGATGGGAGTCGTACTCGCGATCTAGATATGGGTGTTAAGGCTATTGAGCGTGGCTTAGAGTATAATACTTTTGGTACTCAAGAAATTAGAGAACAATTAGCTCTTTACTCAGAAAAGATTAATGCCGATCCAGCCACTTCAGCCGAAGATAAGAAAAAAATTACAGAATTTGCTTTGGAGCAAATGAAGATTCAGACAGAAAATTTTCCTTATGATGTTAGAGCGTTGGCGTTTATATCAACTCTTTATAGTACAGCGGGTGATTATGCTAATTCTATTCTCACTGCTAAAAAGGGTTTAGAGGTGTCTCTAAATAGGCAACAATTTTATTTTTTATTAGCTGAAGCTTATTTTAAAGCTGGAGAAGAAAACTTAGCTTTGGACACTTTAAAAACCGTTTATGAAATTGTTCCAGAATATCCGGACGCTATCAATAACTACGCTATAATGTCTATATTTGCTGGTAAACCAGAAATTGCCGAGGCCTTGTTAAAAAAACATTTTGGAACTGAAGTTGTGGGCGATCCCAAATATGTGAATGCTTATGCGGCTATAGGTGATTTTAAAAAAGTAACCATAATTTGGGAAAAGTTAGTAGAAAATACTCCAAGTAATCCGCAGTACCGTTTGGGTTTAGCTTCTGCTTATGTAAAAACTTTTCAAGATAAAAAGGCTATAGAACAATTGGAAAAAGCTATAGAAATCAGCCCAAGTTTCAAAAATCAAGGAGAAATATATATCCAACAAATAAAGGCGGGTAAGTTAAAAAGATAGTAGTAACTGATTTGCATTAAAAACTAGCGGAAAAACTCCGCTAGTTTTTATGTGGATAACTTAAGCTTATGTATTTTAAAAATTTATAGTAGACTATTAGTATTATTAAGTAATTATAACTTAACAGCCTGTACGAGTGTTTCTTTAGAAACATATAGTAAGGTTTTTAAATAATAAAAATAATAAGTTTAATGAGTAAAAATATGAAATCTTTTATTTCAAAGCGGTACTTTTTAGCTACCGTCGTTTCTTCTTTGTTGTCTATCTTTACAGTCGCGGTAGTGGCTTATGGAGCAACTATGACCATAAGTAGCACTGGTCTAGGCAGTGGTACTTCTACTCCGGGAGCGGCTTTAGGTGTTCAGGGTGCTGCCATAGTTGATGATTTTGTGTGGACTGGTTGGTTGGTTGGTACATCAACTGCTCATGCTTCTGGTTTTGGTACGACTACTCCTGGTGCGGATTTTGCTGTAGCTGGTAGCGCTTTATTTGACGGAAAGGTTACGGGTGATTACTTTAACGCTACTTCAACCACAGCTACATCTTCAATTAGATGGAGTTTGACTGCTGCTACAAGTACTTTTCAGGTTGATGGTGTAACAGGCAGGGTTGTTATAGGTGCGACCACAACTTTGCCACAAAGCGGTGGTATGCTTCAGACAGGAGGTAATTCAGAGATAGGTTTGACTATTACTGGTACGGGTAATGCCGCCAATGCTACAGGTACTATATATGTGGCTGGTGCCGGAGCTAGTGGTGGTCAGCTAATAATAAAGTCCAGTGATGGCAATAATTGTGTTTCTATAATGGCTCAAACTGGTGCTGTTGATCCAGAAACTGCGGCTACTTTAGCAGCAAACTTACTTACTTTTAGAGTGGTTGCTTGCCCTAAATAATTACAAGCTCTTATTAATTTAATTTTTTATTACTTATGAAACAACTTAGTTTGTTGGTTCTTATGAGCTTGTTTTTGCCCACGGTGGTATTGGGTGCTTATAATGATGTTAGCTTGACCACAGGCACAACGCTTCAGGTAACTGTGGGTGGAACTGCGCTTGGTCTTACTGTTACCAATGGCACTGTAGAAAAAGTGGTTGTTGAAGGTAGTACTTTAGGTATAACTTTGGCAGGTGGTTCATCCATTGACCTTACTTCGGCTGACAAATATACTTTTTCCTATGCTAAAAGCAATGCCATCGTTGGAGAAACATGTGGTAGCTCGTCTTCATCGTTGGGTATTTCTTTAGCGGCGGGCCAAACTACAGAAACTGTATCGGTAAGTCCTACTACAACGATTTGTCAGACTTCCGCTTCGGGTAGTGGATCGTCTTCGTCTAGTTCCGATAGTTCTTCATCCAGCAGTTCTAGCTCATCTTCTACGTCTAGTTCGTCATCATCTGCCTCTACTCCAAGCACGACTACAACCACTTCAACCACAGCTTCAACGCCAGCAGCTACTACTGCTTCTGTTCCAGCTAAAGTTGCTGTAGCTCCTCCAGTTGTGACTGCGGTTTCTGCTCCATCGGCATCTGTTTCGTATGCACCGTCTGTTATGGTTAACTCCGAACTAAACCCTGGCGCTCGCAACGACGAAGTTATGGATTTGCAAAAGCTTCTTGCCAAGGATCCAGAAATTTATCCAGAAGGAACAGTATCTGGTTTCTATGGTCCTAAGACCACAGCCGCTGTAAAGAAATTCCAAGCCAAATATGGTTTGCCTACCGTAGGTAGAGTAGGCCCTGCTACAATGGCTAAATTGAATGAAGTGTTGGGGTCCCAGACTTCTAGTACAGTTACTTCTACGACAGATCAAACAGCTGAACAAATACAAAACCAAATACAAACTATACAAGCACAAATTCAAGGAATAACTTCCGGAGGATCGGTTAGTGGAGTTTCGGTTAACTCCGAACTAAACCCCGGCGCTCGCAACGACGAAGTTATGGATTTGCAAAAGCTTCTTGCCAAGGATCCAGAAATTTATCCAGAAGGAACAGTATCTGGTTTCTATGGTCCTAAGACCACAGCCGCTGTAAAGAAATTCCAAGCCAAATATGGTTTGCCTACCGTAGGTAGAGTAGGCCCTGCTACAATGGCTAAATTGAATGAAGTGTTGGGGGTTTCTGTGGCTATGCCAACGGTTCCCGAAGCACCTTCTTATACAGCTCCAACAGTTAATTCGTCTACAGATGCCACCAAGCAAATAGAAGATCAGATCAAAGCTATTCAAGATCAAATTAAGGTTTTGACTGCTCCTGTTGCTGCCCCTGTCAAACCAGTAGCTTCTCCTTCGGTGGTTCCATCGACGACTTCATCATCGGATATAGCTAAGCAGGTTGAGGATCAGATAAAAGCCATACAAGCACAAATAGACGCATTGTTAAAACAGTAGGGAATCAAAGACAAACCCCTCCGGCCAAAGTCGGAGGGGTTTTAGGTTACTTCCAGCCTAAATTATGGTTATATATTATATACAAAACAATCAAATTTATGGCAGAAACAAAGGTAATAATTATAGGTGGCGCTGGTTTTATAGGTTCACATCATACTAAAAATTATTAATTTGAGTTCAAAAATAGACTTAAAGAAAGGTTTAGGAGAACTTAAAGAGTTTTACCTTTAAATATGCCCGCTCAAGCCAAAAAAATATTAATTTTATTTGGGGATATAATAATTCTTTATTTATCTTTATTTATTACTGTATATATTAGATATAGTAATATTTCGCCAGAACATACAAATTTTTCTACATATGATTTTTTTGCCATTCATACCAGAGTCTTTACCCCCCTTATTTTAATTTGGCTTGGTATTTTTTATGTACACAATCTTTACGAAATTACTTCAGCCAAAAATAATTTAGAGTTTTATAGCGCCTTATCCAGATCGCTTATTGTTAATTTTTTTGTAGCAGTTTTGTTTTTTTATTTTGCCAGCTTTACCTATGTTGCTCCAAAAACAAACCTATTTATATATTTTGGAATATTTTCTTTAATTTTTACTTTATGGCGTGGACAGGTGAATGTAATTTTTAAGAAAAATTTATTATTGAAAACTTTTATAATTTCCAATGATGAAGCTGGTTCAAAATTGGCTTCTAAATTAAACCAAAACCCCCAAATAGGCTATAAAGTAGAAGCGGTCATAGATCCGGAAAACGGTATTTCAAAATTTCTAAAAGAAAAAAATATAGGAGCTTTGATAGTTGACGATAGGTTATTTAACCAAGAATCTTTGGCAGCTTCTCTTTATACTCTTATAGATAGAGTAGAGGTTATTACCTTAGACAAGTTTAATGAAAGAGTTTGGCGAAAAATAAATTTAAATAATATTAACCATATTTGGTTTTTAAGCAATATTGCTTCAGGTAAAAGATCTTTTTATGAATCATTTAAAAGGTTTTTTGATTTTATTTTAAGTTTTATATTAGTTCCCATTCTTTTTCCCTTGGGTTTGTTAATAGCTTTGATTATTAAAATTGAAGGCGGGGGGCCAGTATTTTATAGACAAATTAGGGTGGGTCACAAAGGCAAAACATTTAATCTAATTAAACTTAGAACCATGCGTATAGATGCCGAAAAAAATGGCGCACAATGGACTATCGAAAATGATAAGAGAGTAACTAAGGTTGGACGGTTTTTAAGAAAAACACGTTTAGATGAATTACCTCAGCTTATAAACATATTAAAAGGGGAAATGTCTTTTGTGGGGCCACGAGCTGAACGGCCAGAGTTTCATCAGCTTTTAGTTAAAGAGATACCTTTTTATGATCGTAGATATTTGGTAAAACCTGGTTTAACCGGTTGGGCTCAAATAAATTACACTTATGGTTCTTCGGTAGAAGACACTAAAGAAAAACTTTCCTACGATTTCTATTATTTAAAGAATCGTTCGTTAGTATTTGATATAGGTATTATTCTAAAGACTGCCAATATAGTTTTGGCTGGGTTGGGTAGGTAATATGGCTAGCCCCGTTTGAAGCAGATATTGTTTTCTTTAGGAGTTTATTAAATATGTACAGGTGTACTTGTTAGTTATTATGCTTTCAAATAAGTTTCTAACGGGGTATAATACAAGCATATAAAAAGGTCTTTATTAGTAACTTTAAATATTGAACTTTAAATGAAAACTCTTCATCGTATCGCCTTTATACTTCTTATTGTTGGAGGCTTAAATTGGCTTTTGGTAGGTGTATGGGGTTGGGACATTAGTCGCTGGTTAGGTGGTATGGATTCAACCCTAGCTAAAGCCGTCTACATATTGGTTGGTCTTTCGGCTGTTTTAGAATTGGTTTCGCATTCTAAGAGTTGCAAAATGTGCAAAAAGGATGGTATGGGCTCAATGTAATCTTTAAGTCTGCAATAAAAAACTCCCCTGATATCTATCGGGGGAGTTTTTGTTTAAGAGGAAATTATTTTTTTAAATTTTTCCACCAAAGGCACTTGGTCTGGATCATTGCCGTAATATTCGGCCAGATTAAAACTTATATAATCTGCCAGTAATAAAGAATTAAAAATATTTTCTGTTTTTGTATCTCCGTAAAATGGCAGAATATCTACTTCAAAACTTTGTTGTTCCAAAATACTTTTTGTAGCGTCTATTCTTTTTAAAATTTTTCCCCCATCAGTTTTATCTTGCAAAAAAATAAAGTGAAATTTTTCCATTAAATTTTGAGTGGCACTATTAGAATCAAAACCAGTCATTTCGTTATGATTAAGCTCGGGGAACATATTAAAGAAAGCGGGTATTTTAGAAGTTTCGTTAAATTTTATTTTCCATATTTTAGCAATGGCTTTATTCTTTAAAGAGGAATAAATTATAGGAATTTTATTTTGTAACTTTTTGGAAATAACTTCGGCTTTATTTTTTATAGAATTTAAATCTAGTTTGTTCGCTAAAGCATCAGATTCGCCTAATGTACTTGTTTCATCTAAAAGTTTTAGTATTGCTCTAAAGCTATAACCCAAGGCCAAACGTGGCTGAATATCTTCATCGGGTATTTTTATATAAGCGATATTATTTTTTATAGCTAAGTCTAAAAGCTCGCTTCCAGTAGTAATTATAGCCAGCGCTAAATCTTGTTTAAATGCAATATTAAAAGAATCTATAATTTCTTCGGTGTTGCCAGAATAAGAACTTAGAATAACCAAACTATTTTTTAAAAAATCTTTTGAAACTTCGGGTAACCCATAATTGCTATGTATTATCAAAGGTAGACTAGGCAAACATGTTTTCACCAAATCTGCTCCAAGGTGCGAACCACCCATACCAACAACTATAGTATTTTCTTTTTTGGCTAAATTATCTGCATTAACAACTTCTGGTTCCCAAGAAAATTGTTTAGGAAAATCGTTAAGAGTTTGAATAAACATATACTAACCATATTAACAGCTTTTTAAATTCTTTATTAGTGTTTCTTTGTTGATATTGCCATAGTTATATTTTATATATATAGTAATAAACGTATATGAAAAAATTTAATTATAGTTATCCTTTATTAACCCTGTTTATTGGCTTGGTACTATTAGGTCTTTATTTTGGCGTTGTTAAGCTAAGAGAATGGGCTAATCCAACGCCTAATTTGGCCATAGCCAATGTGGTGCCACTTGTTAGGGCTATAGATCAAAAACCATACAAAGATGATGTCATAATTGAAAATAGGATATATGTAGACAAAGCTACTTTAGAATGGCCGGGGTTTATAGCTATATATGAAGATATTTATAACAAATACGATACATTGGTTGGCACTAGTCGTTTTTTAGAAGCGGGAACACACACTTATGTTCCAGTAGACCTCGTTAAAGAATATAAGTCGGGTCAATTGCTTTATGTTGTTTTACATAAAGACAATGGCGATGCTATTTATAATTTGGTTCAAGATTATTCAGTTAAAGATAAGCGTGGTTTTGATGTAGCCGATAGTTTTTTGATTCGCGATGGCGGTTTTGGACATGGTAAATAATTCTATCGAAGTTTAACTTCAAAAATAGCACGAGCTTACGATCGTAAGCTCGTGCTATTTTATTTAGATGGTTTAACTTGGTCGGGTTGCGGGGAATCGAACCCCGTCTGCCCCAGCCTCGCGTACTGTCGTTATACGACAGTACGTATCGAGGTTTGTTTTATTACTTATATAACTTCGGAGTGATTTCTCTAAAATAATTTGAATTTTTTTGAGAAGCTTTTATACAGCTGGCACAGGCTTTTATCCTTTTACCTAAGCCGATTTTGACCCATTGCAAATTTGGGTGCTGTTTTTGCTTTACGGTTGGATTATAATGACCACGTAGCAATACGCGTTTTATTCTGAATCCGCTTGTTTTTTTACATGTTTGGCAAACCATATAATTAAATTAAAAAATTAAAAATCAAATCTCAAAATTATGGTAGAATTGATAAAACCTAATTTAACACATATATTAAAATGGATCAAACAGTGCTTCTAATATTCAACCTAGCTGTGCTTATTATGTCGGTGGTGGTACACGAGGTTTCGCATGGCTTAATGGCTAAAAGATTGGGCGATAACACCGCTAGCGATTTAGGTAGACTTAGCTTTAACCCCTTAAAACATTTGGATTTTATGGGTTCTTTTTTGGTGCCTTTACTTTCTTATTTTGGTGGCGGATTTGTTTTTGGTTGGGCCAAGCCTGTGCCATATAACCCGTATAATATTAAAAATCAAAAATGGGGACCAGCCATGGTAGCGGTTATTGGGCCAATATCAAATTTTATAATAGCTCTAGTTTTTGGCTTAGCGCTTAGATTTATCCCAGCCATTCCAACTCAAACAGCCATAGCCATTTCGCTTATAGTTTATATAAATATTCTTTTAGGTTTATTTAACCTTGTGCCTATTCCGCCTTTGGACGGCTCTAAAATATTGGCGGCAGTTTTACCTTATAAATACGAAAGGCAATTAAATATGCTAGAGCGATATGGTTTTTTCTTGGTCTTGTTATTTGTGTTTTTTATATTCCCCTTAATTACGCCAGTAATACCTGTAATATTTCGGTTTATAACAGGGTTTCCGTTGATGTAAGAGGTTTGACGAGTAAATATATTCAGATTAGTATTTAATTATTATGGCAACTACTATCACTAAAAAAGAATTGAAAGCAGTGGTTCGAGAAAGTGTAAAAGAGGCTTTTGTTCAAGAAGCCATGACTTTGCGAGCCTTGTTTTTGCCCGTGGTATCAGCGAAAGAACAACGTGATATTGAAAAGCGATACAGAAAACCGTCTCGTCGGGTAGCCAAGACATTTGAAGTTGTAATATGACTTGGCGTATTGATTTTTCCGCTGATTCCATCAAATTTATAAAAAAGAATAATCTGGAGGAGGTTTTAATTGTTGATAAGATAAAATTGGCTGTGAGAAAGTTTAGAGGGGAGGATATAAATATTGATGTCAAAAAGTTGTCTGGTAACTGGGAAGGTTTTTATAGAATCCGATTTGGAAGATTAAGAATTGTAGCAGAGTTTCAGTTTGAAAATTTTCGGGCGAAGGTGGAAGTTATTGATTGGCGCGGGAGTGCTTATAAATAGTGATTTATTTTTGTGGAGGATATTCCGAATGTTAGGTTAGCCTTGACTTGATATTAGCTTGTTGCTAATATCTTTCTGCTTGCGTGGATAACAGTGCAGACGGCGTTTCTGCTTCGGCAGAAAGGTGGGTTCGATCCCCGCCACTGGTCCTAGCGGGAATCTAGATATGCGTAGAATAGGCGAGAGGCGTTGAAGGCTTGATTCTGGTTGAGCTGGAGCCGACAGTGAAATATCGCTCTATCTAGATTGACCCTGATTCGGTAAACCGAGAGGTCCCAATCAGCCCGGTGGATTCCATACAGCTAGGTCGCCGATTCATTATCGGTCGAGATCTAAACTCCGGGGGAAGCGCAAAATAACGCGCTTCCCCATTTTATTACTATATTTAATTTCGTATACCGAATTTACGATCGTAAATTCGGTATACGAATGTCCTTGCATCAACTCCCATTTTAATCTATAATGATTTCAGTTTTAAATCTTAGTGTTTTACTGCACCAAGGTCAGACCTTGATTACAAGGGCTGGCTTTTATAATCAATGCCCCGTAGTAGAACTTACGAAAGGCTTTCCTTTGGAAAGCTAAAAGATAAAAATCGTAAGTTCACTAGCGGGGCTATAATTTGTAGCTATTCGCTACGCTTATAGACAAATTATGCCCACAATTAACCAGTTAATAAAAAAGAATAGAAAAACAGCAAAGCGCAAATCAAAATCTCCGGCGCTTACTTTTGCGTTTAATAGTTTAAAAAACAGGTATTCGTCTTTTAATTCTCCCTTTAAAAGAGGTGTTTGTATTTCGGTTAGAACAATGACGCCAAAAAAGCCTAACTCAGCTTTACGTAAAATTGCTCGTGTTAGACTATCTAATGGTATGGAAGTTACAGCTTATATTCCGGGTATCGGACACAACTTGCAGGAACACTCTGTCGTTGTTTTGCGTGGAGGTAGGGTAAAAGATTTGCCGGGTATTAGGTATCATATAGTTCGTGGTGTGTTAGATACTACAGGTGTAGAAGGTAGAATGCAGAGAAGAAGCAAGTATGGTGCTAAGATGCCTAAGAAGTAGAAATCAGCTTCACTAGCTTCGTTAGCTTGTTAGGTCAGAACCTAAAAACCAAAGAAGCTAAAAACTAAAAGATAATTTATGAGACGCAAAATAAACATTAAACGCGATATTAAACCGGATATTAAATACGGTAGTGTTTTGGTTTCTCAATTTATAAATAAAATAATGCAGGATGGTGAAAAAAGAGTAGCCGAGAAAATTTTCTATACTGCTTTGGCTAACGTAGAAAAGAAAGAAAATAAACCTGGTTTAGAAGTTTTTGAAACAGCTGTTAAGAATGTTATGCCTCACTTAGAGGTTAAGTCGCGTAGGATCGGTGGCGCTAATTACCAAGTTCCTCGCGAAGTAAGAGGCGAGCGAAAATTAACTTTGGCTATGCGCTGGATGGTTATGGCGGCTCGCGCCGGTAAAGGAAAATCTATAGATAAAAAATTAGCCGAAGAAATTATTTTAGCTTCAAAGAACGAAGGTAATGCCATTAGAAAAAGAAACGATACTCACAGAATGGCTGAAGCTAACAAAGCTTTTGCGCATTTTAGTTGGTGATTAGGTTTAATAATTTTCAATTTTCAAACTCCAATTTTCAATCAAATTCCAATGATTCAATTTTCAAACGGATTTAATTGATAATTGTTAAATTGAAAATTCATTGATAATTGTAAATTGGTAATTGAAAATTTTTTATGACCAGAGACTATCCCATAGAAAGAACCCGTGACATTGGAATTGTCGCTCACATTGATGCCGGAAAAACAACTGTTTCCGAGCGTGTTTTGTTTTATACAGGAGTTTCTCACAAAATAGGCGAAGTCCACGAAGGTGAGGCCATTATGGATTGGATGGAACAAGAACAAGAGCGCGGTATAACAATTACTGCGGCTGCTACAACTTGTTTTTGGACACCCAGTGAAGACATATCCGCTGGTTTTAAAGGTAAGGGCAAAGAAATGCGTATCAATATTATAGATACGCCTGGGCACGTAGATTTTACTGTAGAAGTAGAAAGATCTTTGCGTGTATTAGATGGCGCTGTGGTTGTGTTTGATGGCGTGGCTGGCGTAGAACCTCAATCCGAAACCGTTTGGCGCCAAGCCGATAAATATAAAGTTCCTAGAGTTTGTTTTATAAATAAACTTGACCGTATGGGCGCTTCTTTTGAGCGTTCTTATGCTTCTATTTTAGAAAGGCTAACCGATAAGGCTGTAAGAATTCAGTTGCCGATGGGTTTAGAAGAAAATTTTGAAGGTGTGGTGGATTTATTAAAAATGAAGGCCTACAATTTTGAAGGTGAACACGGCGAAAAAATTGTTGAAATAGAAATTCCAGAAAATTTAAAAACGGAAGCCGAAAAATATCATGCCGAACTTGTAGAAAAAATTGTAGAAACAAACGATGTCTTAATGGAACGTTATTTGGCGGGTGAAAAACCAGATTTAGCCGAATTAAGAAAAACTTTACGTGAGGCTACAATTGCGGGGCAAATTATTCCAGTGCTTACTGGTTCTGCTTTAAAAAATAAAGGTGTGCAATTTATGTTGGACGCAGTTTTGTATTATTTACCAAGCCCGTCAGATTTATTACCGGTTAAAGGTATTAATCCGGATACTAATGCCGAAGAAAGTCGCGAAGCTAAAGACGAAGCTCCATTTTCTTCTTTGGCCTTTAAAGTGGCCACTGATCCTTTTGTGGGTCAGTTAACTTTTTTTAGAGTTTATTCGGGAAAGTTAGAATCTGGTTCTTATGTTTTAAATGTAAATAAAAATCAAAAAGAAAGAATTAGTCGTATTTTAAGAATGCACGCTAATCATCGCGAAGAAGTTAAAGAAATTTTTGCCGGCGAAATCGGTGCGGCGGTGGGTTTAAAATATACCAAAACCGGTGACACGCTTTGTGCCGAAGATAAGCCAATAATTTTAGAACAAATAGTTTTTCCAGAACCTGTTATTTCTGTTCGTATTGAACCTAAAACTAAAGCCGATCAAGAAAAAATGGGTTTGGCTTTACACCGTTTGGCCGACGAAGATCCAACCTTTAGAATAAAAGGCGATCAAGAAACTGGCGACACTTTAATTGCTGGTATGGGCGAGCTTCACTTGGAAATTATTGTTGACCGTATGAAGCGCGAATTTAAAGTAGAGGCTAATGTTGGTCGCCCACAAGTAGCTTATAAAGAAACTGTAAAAGCCGAAGCCGAGGCCGAAGGAAAATATATTCGTCAGTCTGGCGGTAAAGGACAATATGGTCATGTTCGCTTAAGAATTGAACCTTTAGAGCGTGGCCAAGGTTTTGAATTTGTGAATGCCATTAAAGGCGGTGCTATTCCACAAGAATTTATTCCAGCCGTAGAAAAGGGTATTAAAGAATCAAAAGATAAGGGTGTGTTGGCGGGTTACCCAGTGGTAGACGTTAAGGTTACGCTTTACGATGGTTCTTACCACGATGTAGACTCTTCGGAAATGGCATTTAAAATTGCAGGTAGTATGGCTTTTCAAGAGGGTGCTAAAAGGGCTTCCGCAATTATTTTGGAACCTATTATGAAAGTAGAAGTTATTGTACCCGAAAAGTTTTTGGGTGAAGTAACTGGTGATTTATCTTCTAAGCGTGCACGTATAGAACAAATGACAGCACGTGGCGGTTCTAGCGCGGTCGGTGATTCGGCTTTAAAGGTTATTGAATCTAAAGTGCCGTTATCTGAAATGTTTGGTTATTCCACACAGTTACGATCTTTGAGCGAAGGGCGCGCTAGTTATACGATGGAATTTTCGCATTACGAGGAAGTGCCTAGAAATGTGGCAGAGGAAATAATCTCGGGGAGGAAGAAATAAAACATATACCGAGCGCGCGATCGCGTTCTCGGTATATGTTTTAAGGCGCAGATATTTTAGCTGTTATAAATTTTGTAAAATTGTAAAAGAAAAAATAAAAAACGAATATGACGTGGATTTAGAGGTGGAGATAGAATTGGTTTAGTAAATAAAAAATACACGTCTCACGAGATGGCGATCGCCATCTCGTGAGACAGATTTGACGAAAATAATACTGGGTGGTAGTTTGTTGGGTAACGGAATTCGCAAAGTAGTTCTTTCACTTTAAACAAGGAGAATATCATCATGTATCCTGTAACAAATGTTCCAAGGATGCTTTTTGAAGAGTTTTCCGAAAAGCAGGGGGTAGGACAGGAATATAAATTTTTTTTTATGAACACTATCGGGTTCGGGAATTGGAAGAAAGGTTGGGTGTCATCGCTCTTGGTGAGGAGGCAGAACTTAAGCGTTTTCTTTTGTGTTCAGCTCCTTTGGGTCAGGAAGAGCTCAGGGATTGCACATTGAGTATAACGGCTGGCCCCCAGAGCACCGGCGTATGGGGTTACGGATCTGGTTGCAGAATGTTTGATATGGTGAAGGTGGAGTTTCGAAGGGGGTTTGTTTATCTTCACCATCCAGTGGCATTGGTTGCTTCCATTATTCTTGCCCGAGCGGCGCAATTGGTTCATGCAGAAGAGTGTGAAGTGCCAGTCGCCTTTTTTCAAGTGGAGCGTTATCCGCAGGGTGTGTATACGGAGCCATAAAAAGCATCTAAATATCAACAGGCCGTGGTCGAAACAATCGACCACGGTTTTTTTAATTTAATCCTGTGCCAAGGTAAACGACAAAACGTTTTGTGCGCCTGCGCTTTTCAAAGTGCGGGCGCATTCTTTTAATGTGGCGCCAGTGGTGGCAACGTCATCAATTAGCAAAATAGTCTTATTGTCCAACGTTGGATGTTTGACACACTCAAATATATTTTGGGTGTTTTTTATGCGCGATTCTCGGTTTTTAACTTCCATTTGTGGTCGACGGTAAACTTTGCGTTTAATAATATTTTCTAAAATAGGTTTTTCGGTTATTTCGCTAATTTTTTTGCTAATAAGTTCGCTTTGATTAAACCCACGTTCTTTAAATCTACGTTTATGCAATGGAACAGGAATTATAAAATCAAAAATTAATTTTCTAAAGTTAAAACGTTCACTTTCTAAGGCCACATAAAAAGTATCGGCAATTTCTTTAACAAAATCGTATTTTAAGTTATGGATTAGCTTTTTGGCCAGTTTGTCTTTTTGATAATCAAAAATATAGTAGCTTTCGCTAATTTCGGGTTTAAAAGAAACCTTCTCCCATCGGGTTATCAATAACTTATGGCATTTGAGGCAAAGCCAGCGCAAGCTTGGCGGTTCTTCGGGTGTATCACTTTTGCAATTTGCACAAAATGAAGGAAATAATAGGGAGTTAATTTTTTTAGACATAGTTATGCTTTAAAAATATGCTAACGCGATCAATTTTGCTATTGGGGATAACCGCGTAACCTAATTTTATTTAGGAATAGTGCTATAATTTTAACAAGGAAGCCTATTATATTTATGTGGCCATTTAGTCGTAAAATCCGGCGCCAACTTGGCATTGATGTTGGTACTTCCTCCATCAAGATTGTTGAACTTGAAAAAGAAGATAATTCTATTAAGTTGGCTAATTACGGGTTAATTGAAGATTCTGATTTTTTTGGAGAAATAACCAATGGTTCCAGTATCCCCTCTGGTTTAAAGATATCCGAGGGCGATGTTTCTGCACTAATAAAACAACTTTTAGAGAAAGCAAAAATGAAAGCGGATACGGCAATTATATCTATTCCAGTATTTTCTAGTTTTCTTACGGTTATGGAATTACCCAATTTGAACGAAAAGGAATTAGAAAGTGCCATACCTTTTGAAGCTCGTTCTTACATTCCAGTGCCATTGGCAGAAGTTGTTTTGGATTGGATTATTTTGCCACACAAAGAAGCATCTATGGCCTTAAAACCAAATGAAGCTGTTACAGGTATTGTCAATCGTCAAGAAAAAATAACTGTTTTGCTTATTGCTGTGCCAAAAGAAGTTGTTTCTAAATATCAAAGAATAGCTTCGGGTGCTGGGTTAAAATTAACAGCAATTGAATCTGAAAGTTTTAGTTTAGCTCGTTCATTGGCTGGTAACGACCTTAGTTCCATAATGCTGATAGATATGGGTGCCAGAAGTTCTAATCTTACAATTTTACACCAAGGTTTTATTTTTATGAGTCACAGCGCTGATGTTACTGGAAAAGAAATAACAAAAGTTATAAGCCGTAGTCTTAATGTGGACTCTAAAAGAGCCGAAGAATTGAAAAGGATTTCTGGTGTAGCCACCTCGGCCAGTGATAAGGGTTTGGCTCAAGTTATAGGGCCTTTTGTAGATAAACTTATAAATGAAATAGAGAGAATGGAAATTATTTTTAATAAAAAAGAAAATAAGAAGATAGATAAAATAATTTTAACAGGTGGAACCGCTAATATGCCAGGAATTCCGGAATATCTTAGTAAAAGATTGGGTGTGGTGGTTACAGTAGGCAATCCTTTGAGTAAGGTTAAGTATGAGCCTGCACTAGAACAAATTTTAAGGCGAGATTTAAGTTCAAATTTATCGGTTTCAATTGGACTGGCTATGCGAGGATTATAATCAGCTTCTTAGCTTCTTAGCTTTTTAGGAAGACCTTCTAGAAAGCTAAAAGCTAGAAAGCTAAAAGCTAGATTGGAAAATATTTCATTAATTCCAAAAGAAGAAATAAATAAAGGAGGTGGGCTAGCTAGGTTTTCTTCTTTTAAAAAGCCAGAAATAGAATTAAGTGCTTTATCAAAGTTGGGGTTGGCTTTGCTGGGGCTAGTTATTTTAATAACTGGTGGGTTTTATTTTTGGAAATATCGATTAAACAATCAGGCCAAAGCTTTTAATACCGAATTACAAAACTTAACTGGTCAAAGGGATATTAGTTTAGAGAATCGTTTAAAGAATTTAAATTCAGTTTTAGAAATCTTTAAAGGAGTTTTAGACGAGCATCGGTATTGGACGCAGTTTTTCGAAGTATTGGAAGTTAAAACATTAAATTCTGTAACTTTTACCTCATTAGAAGCGGGTGATTCCGATAATGTTATTAATTTGTCTGGAAAAGCTTCAAGTTATGGTGTTTTAGCGGGGCAGGTAAAAATCTTTGAAGATACGCCTAATATTATTTCAGTAAGTTCTTCCAATATTGGTTTATCAACCGAGGGCAAGGTAAATTTTAATTTAAAGATAATATTTTCTAAAGACCTTATAATTAAAAAATGAACAGCAAACTAATAATTAATTCTATTGTTTTTGGGATGTTTTTTTTGGCTATTTGGTTTGTGCTTGCGCCGGCTTGGTCCGATGTTTCTGCATTAAGAAAAGAAGTTGATCTTAAAAAAACTTCTATAGAATTAGAAAAGAAAATTGTTGAAAAATTAAATTCTATAAATCAAGTTCTAGATACTCAAAAAAGTAATGTTGAACGTTTGGAGCAAGCTATTCCAAGTTCAGAATTTAAACCCGAATTAATAAGTATTATGGAAAGTTTGGCAAACCAAAATGGTTTAAGTTTAACGTCTGTGAATATAGAATTACCTATTGAATCTGGGTCTGTTTCTAACCGTAGGGGCTCAACGGCGCCCAAAGAATCAATTGGGAAATTATTGGTAAGTATAAATGCTTCTGGAACATATTCTTCTTTCAAATCTTGGTTAGAAGCCGTTCAAAAAAGCTTAAGAATATTAGATATAAATAAAATAACTTTTTCTATAAATAATAAAAAAACGACAGACGGTAAAGAAATAGTAAATATTGATCCTGTTATAGATTATAATGTTGATATAAGGACTTATATTTTAAAAAAGAATTAAAATGGCTGTAGTAGTAACAAAAGAAATAAAAAAGAAGCGAATACTAGTGTTGGTTTTTTCGGCTTTAGTTTTGGCGACCTTCAGTATACTTTATTTTGGTTTTTTTAGAAAAAGTTCACCTCCGCCACCCCAAATAAAGGATTCTGGCATGGCTAGTGTGATTGGCACAACTGTATCTGAACAGGTTTCGGATTTAAAGGTTAAAATTTTAGAAGATATAAGGTTTCAGGGCTTGCAGCCTCCTCCTGGTGTTCCTATAAATACTCAAACCACTGGAAAAAGTAACCCTTTCTCGGATTAAATAAAATTGGCATGTTAGAAAAATTAATTGCTTATCTGTTAGATAATAATTTGATAAAAGAAAGTCAAGTTAAAGCTTTGTCTTTGTATTCTCTTGGTAGTGTATTGGAATTAGAACAAATTGTATTTAAAAATTTTTTAGTAAAGCCATTAGAATTTCTTAAAGCTAAAAGTGCTGTTATGGAAATTCCTATGACGGATCTTACTGGAAAAGATATACCAGCCGAGATTCTACAACTTTTACCAGAAGATGCCGTGCTCCATTATAGGTTTTTACCTGTAGAAAAAAATGGAAATAATTTAATAGTAGGTATGGTAAATCCAGATGATGTTGAAGGCAGAGAAGCTTTAAAGTTTATTTCGGTAAAAAATGGTTTTATTCCAGATGTTTATGTTATTTTAAATTCTGATTTTGAAAATGTTTCTCAAAAATATAGAAATCTTGGTAAGGAAGTAACAAGCGCCATAGAACAATTAAATAAAGAATTAACAGATGATGTTGAAGGACTAAGCGGTGAAGATATTACTACAGAAAAAGTAGAACAATTAGCGGCTGAAGCTCCTATTACAAAAGTTGTGGCAGTTATGTTGCGTTACGCAGTTGAAGGCAAAGCTTCCGATATTCATATAGAGCCTTTAGAAAATGAAACAAGAATCCGTTTTCGTTTAGATGGAGCTTTACACTCATCAATAACTCTTCCAAAAAATACACACAACGCGATTATTAGTCGTATAAAAGTTTTAGCTAATCTTAAGATAGATGAAACAAGAATTCCTCAAGATGGAAGATTTCGCACAAAAGTTGGTGCCAACAATATAGACTTTAGGGTTTCTTCTTTGCCTACAGCTTTTGGAGAAAAGATAGCTTTGAGAATTTTAGATGCCAGTGCGGGAGTAGGTGATTTTACGGAGTTAGGTTTAATGGGTAACAGTTTAGAAATTTATGAACGAGCCATAAAAAATCCTTTTGGGGTTGTTTTAATAACAGGTCCTACTGGCTCTGGTAAGTCCACGACAATTTATACCACACTTAATTATGTAAATAAGGAAGGTGTAAACATTATTACCTTAGAAGATCCTATTGAGTATTATATTCCAGGTGTTAACCAGTCTCAAATTAAACCAGAGATTGGTTATACTTTTGCCTCTGGTTTAAGAAGTATTTTAAGGCAAGACCCAAATATTATAATGGTGGGTGAAATTAGAGATAAAGAAACTGCGGGTTTAGCTACACACGCCGCTTTAACTGGACACTTAGTTTTTTCTACGCTTCACACCAATAATGCTATAGGTATAATACCTCGTTTAGTAGATATGGGTGTAGATAAATTTTTAATTCCATCTACTTTAGTAGTCGGCATAGCTCAAAGATTAATCAAAAAAATGTGTAAAGAATGCGCTAAACCAGTGGCTTTACCGGAAAAGTTTTCCGAGGTTGTTAATGAAACTTTATCAGAGATACCCGAAAAAGAAATGGCTAAATATGGAATAAAGAAACCTTATAAAATTTTTGAAGCTAAAGGCTGTTCTGCTTGTGGACACAAAGGTACAAAAGGCAGGTTAGCTATTTTTGAAGCTTTTGAAATGAACAAAGATATGGAAAAAGTTATTTTAGGCCATGATTTATCGGATTATGTTATAGCTGAACAAGCCAAAAAACAGGGGATGATTACTATGAAGCAGGATGGTATAATGAAAGCATTGGTGGGGTTAGTTTCCATGGAAGAAGTTTTAAGAGCAGTAGAGGAGTAAAATAAAAAATCAAACATCAAATATAAAAAATAAGGAATTCGTCCCGTAGGGACTCATAAATTTTTATATTTTATTTTTATTTTTAATTTTTAATATTGCATTATGGCCCACAAAATACTATTAGTGGAAGATGATCCATTCTTGTTAGATATGTACTCTACAAAATTCAAAGAGGTTGGTTTTGATGTGTCTATAGCTCAAGATGGCGAAATGGCCATAGTAAAGTCAAAAGAGATTTTACCCGATCTTATTCTTTTGGATGTTGTTTTACCCAAAAAAGATGGTTTTGAAGTTTTAAAGGTTTTAAAATCTGATTCTGAAACTGCAAAAATTCCTGTAGTAATGCTTACAAATTTAGGTTTAGACAGTGATGTTAAAAGAGGTTTAGAATTAGGTGCGCAAAGTTATATTATTAAAGCTCATTTTACTCCCACTGAGGTTGTAGCAAAGGTTAAAGATATTTTGAAATAAATTCCAAATCACAAATTCCAAATTACAAATAAATCCGAAATCCAAAGCACAAAGTTCTAAACCGTTTTGAGTTTAGGGTTTGGATGTTAGAATTTGTTTGTGGTTTGTTATTTGGTTCTTGGAATTTTTTAAGTGAATGGATAATAATTATCAAAGAGAAATAGAAGAATTAATGCTTTTAGCTGCCGAACAAGGAGCTTCTGATTTGCATATTGCACCAGGGCGTCCGCCTGTTTTGCGTGTTGATGGCGAATTAATTCAACTATCTCAAAAACAAATTGTAACCCCAGAACGTTCTGAAGGGCTTTGTTTTGCCTTGATGGACGAAGAAAAAAAAATACGTTTTAAAAAATTTAAAGAAATAGACTTTGCTTTTAATTTTAAAGATAAAATAAGATTTAGAACCAATGTCTATGTTCAAAAGGGTTATGTTTCAGCAGCTTTAAGATTGATTCCTCATAAAATAAAAAATATAAATGAATTGGGTTTGCCCGCAGTTTTAAAAGAGTTTACTAGGCCCAGCCAGGGTTTTGTTATAATTTCTGGGCCAACTGGACATGGTAAATCCACAACATTGGCGGCCTTAATTGATGAAATAAATCATAAGCGTTCAGACCATATAATTACCATAGAAGATCCTATGGAATATGTTTTTACACCGGATCGTGCAATTATAGAACAACGCGAAGTTGGTATGGATACTTTAAGTTTTAATCGGGCATTAAGATCTGTTTTTAGACAAGATGCCGATGTGGTTATGCTTGGTGAGATGAGGGATAAAGAAACTATTTCTACGGCAGTTACAGCTGCTGAAACTGGGCATTTGGTTTTTGCAACACTGCATACTAATTCAGCTTCTCAAACTATAGATAGAATTTTAGACAGTTTTCCGTCTGAACAACAATCGCAAATAAGGCTACAGTTGGCAGGGGCTCTTTTAGGCATAGTTTCGCAAAGGTTAGTACCTAGGGTTGATGGAGGTTTAGTGCCTGCGGTAGAAGTTTTGATAGCTAATTATGCGGTTAGGAATTTAATTCGTGAAAATAAAATACATCAAATAGATTTAGTTATAGAAACTAGTAGTGATAAAGGTATGGTTTCATTAAACAGATCACTTTCGGAGCTTGTAAGGCAGGGACAAATATCGTTAGAGAATGCAGAGATATACTCACTTAATCCATCAGAATTATCAACTTTGCTTTCTCGTTAAGGGTTTGGCATAAGAAATGTAACGAAGTGCGCTTATTGGTTGCCAAATCTTACCCCTCGACTACGCTCGGGGTGCTCAATTTAATAGTTACTCACTTCGTTCGTAAATAAAATTGGCATGAAATTTAATTATCAAGCTAGAACACCACAAGGTTTAATTCAAACAGGATCTGTAGAAGCTCAAAATAGAGATGTGGCCATAGAGACCCTGCATCGCTATAGTCTTGTAATTTTAGAAATTATCGAAGAAAAAAAAGGTTTTGCTTTAAGTTTAGGTGGAGAAATTTCTTTTTTAAGCAGGGTTAAAAATCAGGATATAGTAATTTTTTCTAGGCAATTAGCTGTTCTTTTTGATGCTCAAGTTCCTTTAGTGCAAGCTTTAAATACATTATCTGAACAATCTTCGCCTGTTTTAAAAAAAATAATAAAAGAGGTTGCAACCGATGTTGATTCTGGAAATTCTTTTTCGCAATCGTTAGAAAAATTTCCCAAAGTCTTTTCTTTTTTTTATGTGTCGGTAGTAAAAGCCGGAGAAGTTTCTGGTAGATTACAAGAGGTTCTTAATTACTTGGCTGACCACGAAGAAAGATCCTACGATTTAAATAAAAAAGTTAAAGGCGCTTTAATTTACCCAATTTTTATTGTGTCCTCATTAGTGGTTGTTGGAGCTGTTATGATGATTTTTGTTATTCCACAACTTACTGCTGTTTTAGTAGAATCAGGCCAAGAACTTCCATTCATTACAAAATTAATAATCGGCCTAAGTAATTTTATGATAAATTATTGGTGGCTGGCTTTGTTAATGGTGGGCGGTTTAATTGGAGGTTCTTGGTACACCTTACAAACAAAATCTGGCCAGGATTATTGGGATAAGATAAAATTACACCTACCTATTTTTGGAGGTATTTTTAGAAAAATTTATTTATCTAGACTATCCGAAAATCTAGGAACTTTAATAAAAGGTGGCATTCCTATAATTCAGGCTTTAACAATAACTGCCGATGTTGTTGGAAATTTTGTTTTTAAAACGATAATATTAAAAGCCAGAGAAGAGGTTAGAAGGGGGAGCACTATAAATTCTGTTTTTTCCACCGAAAAAGATATTCCGCCATTAGTTTCGCAAATGGTTATGATAGGCGAGCAAACGGGCAAGTTAGATGTTTTGTTGGCTAAAGTGGCTATTTTTTTTCAAAAGGATGTGGATAACATAATGGAGAATTTAACGTCTCTTATTCAGCCAATTTTAATATTAGTTTTAGGCGCAGCAGCTGGTATCCTAGTTGCAGCTATTTTACTTCCGATATATAATCTAAGCAGTGGTCTATGATATCCCTTTATTTATTAATAATTATAAATTAAAAGTTAATTTGCGTAATATGTTTAAAATTAAAAAAAGTTTAGGTTTTACCTTGGTCGAATTACTGGTTGTTATTGCTATTATTGGTATTTTAGCTTCTGTGGTTTTAGTTTCGTTAAATGGCGCTCGTTCTAAGGCTAGAGATGCCAGGAGAATCGCAGATATTCACCAAATTTCTTTAGCGTTAGAAAGTTATTACGATTCTAATCAAGGGCACGACGGTGCTGATGCTGATACTGGAACAGACTACCCAAGTCTTGGTGGTACAGTAAGTGCTTCTTTGGAGCTTTTGGTGCCTGATTTTATGGCTAACGAACCAAAAGATCCTCAAACAAACGCTTCATATCTTTACGCCGCTATAGGTCCAGTAGCTGGTTCAGCCATTTGTAACAGTTATCATTTGGGTACCACGCTTGAAAATGCTGGAAACGTAGCTTTAACTAATGATGCCGATGATGCGGTTGGAGTTATCTGTGCTAATAGCCCGGCAGATTTTGACGGAGCAGTTGATGCTGTTTACGATATAAAACCATAGTTTGGTGATTAGGAAATTATATGGTCAGTTTTTGATCTAAAACCTTAATTTTTAGTATTCTAATTCTACTTTCATTATATTAGTAATTCTATGATTAATAATTCTAAAAGAGGTTTTACTTTGGTAGAGTTGCTTGTGGTTATTACCATTATAGGTATTTTAGCCACAGTGGCTTTGGTTTCGTTAAATTCAGCTAGAGCCAAAGCCAGAGACGCAAAAAGATTGGGGGATATAAGGCAGGTATCGTTGGCGTTGGAGTTTTGTTATAACGAAGGAGACAAATATTTACCAGTTTCCGAGTTTCCAGTAGCTGGGGCGCCGTTTATTTGTAATGAGACAACTTATATATCGGGTATGCCATCTGATCCCTCGGGAGGTAATTATACTTACGCAGTAGATAATGAATCTGACCCTCAAAAATATGTTTTATCAGCTAAGTTGGAAACGAATCACACGGCTTTAAATGCAGATACCGATGGTACGGTATACGATGTTGATTGTGAAGACCCTGTTTACTGTTTGGTGCCGTAAAAAATGTTTTACACAGCAAAACATTTGGGCAAAGCTCTGTCATAGGGGTATAATATATAAATAAATAAGTTTCTTTTAATAATTAATTTTAATAAAATAGTTTAATGAACAAAAACTTTTTTCTTACCGTGACAGCATTAGCTGTTATGTTTACAGTTGGTTATGCCGCCTATACCAACGGCTCAATTGGCGACTTAGGCCAAGTGATTAATAACAAAGTTAGTGAAATAACATCTGTCGGCAGTAGTTTTTTAGCTCAATCAAGTACAACAGATGTTTGGACTCGTTGCGCTAGCGAAGGTGAGATATGTTATTTCTCTGGAACTAAACAAGTTAGATACGGAGCTAATGGTAAATATGCTTATGGTATGTTTAGCAGTGGCAGTGTACCGGTGGAATGTAGCAATTCTAGGTTTGGCTACGATCCCGTGCCTGGTTTTAAAAAATCATGTGATTTTTCTGATTCAGCTACATTGCCAGATTCAACACCAACCCAGACACCAACCCAGACACCAACCGCTTCAACAAGTACTTGGACTTCTTGTGCTAGCGAAGGTGGAATATGCAATATTGTTGGAATAAAACGAGTTCGATTTGGAGCTAATGAATCTTACTTATACTATACTACCTCTGGTTCTTCTCAAATGGAGGCTGTAGTTTGTACTAGTGCTGTGTTTGGTTCTGATCCTGCCCCCGGTGTAGCAAAGAAATGTTCTTCTTATGAAGGTGCCATTGCTCCTCAAACAACTCAAGCACCAGCTCAAACACCTGCTCAAACAGCGGTTTCCGAAACACCAACTAGTCTAGTAGGTCGGCCAAGAGAAACAGTGGTTTTTGGAACACCACCAAATAAAACCAATGTCTGGACTCTTTGTGCTAATGAGGATAAAAAATGTACCTTGCCTTATAATGGAGTAGTTTTTGAAACAGTAGCAAATATACCTGTTAAATATGGAGTTACGGTTGGGCGTGGAAGAAATGCTAAAGATGCTTATGTTTACAAGAATTTTTTTAATGGTGACATAAATTGTAATGATGCTACATTTGGTTCTGATCCTGCTTCTAATGCAAAGAAAAAATGCTATTATGCTGGTATGCCCAATAAAGCTGGAAGGGCTAGTAATATTAGGATTGATGCAAAAACTACAAAAGTAGATGGTGTAGCGGTTATTAACAAATTTAAAATTACCGCTCAAAAAAAGAATGCTGATTATATAAAATCCATAAAATTTGGGGTTTCTGGTAAAGGTGTTGATATCCATAGCGCAGTTTTGAGAATGTTTTCCGATGAAAATATGACTCAACCTATTGGAAATATACTTGGTTATACCGGGGATTCGTATAGTGGAGGAGTTTTTTTTGGGGGATATGATACGTTTCCATTCTTGGGAATTCAACCAGGAGCCACAGTATTTTTTAGTCTTGAAGCTAATTTAAATAGAGCCAAAGAAAGAGGTAATATTACTTCGAGAGTTATTACAATTGGTAGGTAGTTTTGTTAGCTCTATCGAAGCCTCACTTCGATAGAGGGAGGTAAATCGGAATAAACCTCCGCTGATCTAAATCAGCGGAGGTTTTATGATATAACCCCGTTAGAAGCATTATTTATTTTCCATTTTTTTAATTTGAGCCATTTTTAAATAAGCTTCTAACGGGGTATAATTAACATAAATGAATTCTTTTTTCGCCTTGATTTTTGGTTTAATCGGAGGCAGTTTTATAAATGCTTTGCTTTGGCGTATACCAAAACATAAAAATATTTATTCCGATAGATCGGAGTGTGTTAAATGTGGGCATAAGTTAAGTTTTTTTGATCTTATACCTGTTTTAAGCTTTATTCTTTTATTAGGTAGATGTCGGTATTGTAGCAAAAGGATAAGCTGGCAATATCCATTAATAGAATTAGTTTCTGGGTTGGGGTTATATTTTTTAGCTTTACTTGCCCCGCGAAGCTTTAGCGAAGTGGGGAGGTTTGACGGGTTAGAATTTGCTTGGCTCGCAGGTATCTTTTTAATATCTGTTTTTATTTTTATTTATGATCTTAAACATTTATTAATTTTAAATAGATCGGTTTTTTTAGGTGTTTTATGGGTAGTTTTGGGTTTTTGGTATTTTGGTGTAAAAAATTTTGAAAATAATGTGTTAATGGCTTTGATTATATTTTCTTTCTTTTTTACTTTATATTTTTTATCAAAAGGCAGATGGGTTGGTGGCGGTGATGCCAAGTTAGGTTTATTTTTGGGTTTATGGCTTGGTTGGCCACAGGGCATAGTTGGTTTTTTATTTGCTTATATTTTAGGTTCGGTTGTAGGCGTAATTCTTTTAATTTTTAGTTTAGTTAATTTAAAAAGTAAAATACCTTTTGGCCCGTTTTTAATAACAGGGGCTTGGGTGGCTTTTTTATGGGGAGAAGCCATTATAAAATGGTATGAAAGCATATTAATGATGTAAGATTTTCAATTTACAATTCTCAATTTTCATTAAAACTCCAATGATTCAATTATCAAAAGGGTTTGAAAATTAAGACATTGAAAATTCATTGATAATTGAAAATTGGAAAATTGATAATTATCAGAGATGTATAAAAATAGAAAATGCAGAAAAAATTGTACTAGCGGTTTTACTCTCGTTGAACTTATAGTAATTATAGGTATTGTTGGTTTTCTTTCGGCGACAGTTATTACAGGAAGTCATAAAGGATTAGATCAGCGAAAGGTTATATTAGAAACAAAACGTTTAACCGAAGATATTAGAAAAGCTCAAAACATGGCTTTGTCTTCTCTTAGATATGATTGTGGAGCCAAAAGTGTTGAAGACGTATATCCATATTCTGGCATAGTTTTTGACACTAGTTTTAATGACAATTATTCATTGGTTATTGATTGCGATGGAGATGGTGTTTATGATGAAGCTAAAGATATTTCGTATTCCACAGTTTTTCTTTCCGGCTCGGTAATAACAGAACTTGTTCCAAGTAGTCCACTCGAGATTTTCTTTATGCCTCCCTTACCTCAAATTTCGGTAAACACTGATACTTCAACCACAGCAGAAATAAGAGTGTGCGGTGTGAATGATTCCACTATATGCCGTCATATATACGTGAATCCTTTGGGGTCTATATCTATACAAGCGCATTAGTTTAATGGGGATTTGTAATTGTGAAAAATATATTTAAAATTTTATATAAAAATAAGGGGTTTACCTTAGTAGAAGCTATTGTTGCTATGGGTGTTATTTCTGTTGGTCTCGTTGGTTCGTTAGTTCTTATTTCAAAAAGCTCTTCGCAAGCCAGTATTTTAAAAGATAGGGTCATAGCGGCTCATTTGGCAGAGGAAGGTATAGAAGTTATTCACAATATTAGAGACACTAATTGGATCAGAGGTTTAAATTGGCTTACGAATATTCCAGACACGGTTGTTGGTATCGTTGATTACGATAGTGGTTCGGTTGATGTTTCTGATAGCAGTGAGGCAAGAAAATGTTTAGATTGGGATGGCGATACATATAAACATGCGGTTAGTCCTTCTTATTCTTGCACGACAGCTTTTAAAAGGCATATTGAAATAGCCACAAAAACAGAAACAATTTCTGGTACCATTTTTAATTACATAGAAGTAAAAAGTATTGTTAGTTGGAAAGAAAAAAGTTTAGATAAAAGTTTAACAGTTATAGATCATTTATATGATTGGAAGTAATAAAAAAAATTTTCAATTTTCAATTTTCAATTTTCAAAAATCAGAGGGTTTTACCCTTATAGAATTAATTGTGGCTATGGCTGTTTTTTCTACGGTAATAACAATTGTAAGTTCAATTTTTGTAAGGACAGTAGGTTCACAAAGGAAAAATATTAATCAGCAGGAAGTTTTGGAAAACGCCAGATACGTTTTAGAAATTATGGGTCGGGCTATAAGACAAAGCTCTATTCAGACAGCTAATGGGACCAGTGATTCTTTGGATATAACTCATCCCGTAAAAAATTTAATAACTTATCAATTGGATAATGGTCAGATTAAAGAAACTTCTGGTGGTATTACTGATGCCCTAACTTCACCCGAAGTTTTGGTGGATGGGCTAAGCTTTATTGTTCAAGGAAATGAATTAAGCACTAAACCCAGAGTTACTATAGTTATTTCTTTAAACAATGCTCAGCCAAGTGCTAATGCAAATTCAATAAAATTACAGACTACTATTACTCCGCGTAATTAAGTTTACTAATAAAAAAAATGAACCCCGTTAGACATATTAAATATTTCTAAAACTTATATAGAGTATGTCTTGCGAGGATTTGAATAATTATTATATTTATAAACACAACAAAAAATGTCTAACGGGGTGAATCAAAAAGGTATTGCTTTATTAATTACGATGTTACTGTTGAGCACGATAATTGCTACAGCTCTTGGTGCAGCAATTTTAACCACTGGACAAACAGGTATTACTCGGTTGGTAAATGATTCTGTTACAGCTGTTTTTGCGGCAGATGCTGGTATGGAAAAAGTTCTTTATGTTTGTAATGGCAGATCTTTTCCCTCTTACCCTCCTGCCAATTTTACTAACCTCGATATTGGTAATGGAGCGGGTTATAAGGCTTTTATGGTAGATTCCAATGGTTTAGAAAGCAGTGATTGTAATAATATTATAGTAAAAAGTGTTGGTAGTAATGGTAGTGTTCAAAGATCATTTCAGTCGAACTATTAATTTTTATTTTTAAGTTACTCGTTTTTTATATAGCATTTTAAAACTCTAAAATAGAGTGCTATTTTTGTCTTGGTTTGCTATATTATTAGTAGTGTTAATTATGGACAAAAAACAGGCCAAAATTAGAATAGAGAAGCTCAAAACGGAGATAAATCATCACCGTTATCTTTACCATGTTTTAGATAAACCCGAAATTTCCGATTCGGCTTGGGATAGTTTAAAGCATGAGCTTGCTGAATTAGAAAATAAGTTTCCAGAATTTATTACGCCAGATTCTCCAACTCAACGCGTGGGTGGTAAACCATTACCATTTTTTAAAAAAATTAGTCATAAGTTTCCAATGCTTTCGCTAGAAGATGTTTTTAGTACAGAAGAATTTGGGGCGTGGCTTATTAGGATTTCTAAAATTGTACCAACCGATAAGCTAGATTTTTTTGGTGAACTTAAAGTAGATGGTTTTGCTATGTCTTTAATTTATAAAAAAGGAATTTTAAATATTGGCTCAACCAGAGGCGACGGCAAGATAGGCGAGGATGTAACCGAAAATATAAAAACCATACAAACGATTCCTTTAAAATTACGAGAACCCAGGGAATCCGAAATTAAAAATATAGGGCTTAATGCAGATAAAGTTTTAAAATCTATAGTTAGTGGAGAAATCGAAGTTCGCGGCGAAGTTTTTATGACTAAATCTGTTTTCGAAAAAATAAACCAAGAGCAAAAAAAACTTGGTTTAGCCGAATATGCTAACCCTAGAAACACTGCGGCTGGCAGTGTGCGTCAGCTAGACCCAAAACTAGCAGCTAAACGCATATTGGATTTTTTGGCTTATAGTTTGGTTACAGACCTTGGCCAAGCAGAACACAATCAAGAACATTCCTTACTAAAACTTTTAGGTTTTAAAACAGATGCCGAAGCTAGAGAATTAAAAAATATTAAAGATGTTACAAATTTTTGGAACGAGATTCATAAAAAACGCGAAAAAATGGCTTGGGAAATAGATGGATTGGTAATTTCAGTTAATAATAATCAAACATTTTCTAAATTAGGCGTGGTAGGCAGAGCGCCACGCGGAGCTGTAGCTTTTAAGTTTCCGGGTAAAGAAGCCACCACCAAAGTTTTAGATATTATTATTCAAGTTGGCCGTACTGGAGTGTTAACTCCTGTGGCTGTGCTAGATGCTGTAGATATTAATGGCGTAAACGTAACCAGAGCCACGCTTCATAACGAAGATGAAATTAGAAGGTTAGACATTAGAATGGGGGACACAGTTATTGTTCAGCGTGCAGGTGATGTTATACCGGACGTTATGAGTGTTTTAAAAAAACTACGCCTAAAAAATTCTAAAGAATTTAATTTTCCTAAAAAATGCCCAGTATGCGGTGGCGAGGTTAAACGTTTAGAAGGCGAAGCCGCGTATAAATGTATAAATAAAAAATGCCCTGCTCAGCATAGAGAAGGCTTGTACCACTTTGTTTCTAAAAAAGCTTTTAATATTGTTGGTTTGGGGCCAGAAATAATAGATAAACTAGTGGATGAAAATTTGGTAAAAGATTCTAGTGATGTTTTTAAACTAGAACCAAAACATCTTTTAGCCTTGGAAGGCTTTGCCGAAGTTTCTGCAGAAAAATTAGTAAACTCGATACAAAAATCTAAAAAAATATCTTTAGCTCGGTTTATTTATTCTTTAGGCATAATTCATGTAGGCGAAGAAACTGCGAATTTATTGGCTGTGTATTTTAATAGTGTTGAAGGTTTATCTTCGGCGAACGAAGAAGATTTAAAAAAGGTTCCGGGTATAGGTGAGAAAGCTGCTGCAAGTATCGAGAGCTGGTTTGAAGATAAAGATAATAAAAAATTAATTACTAAATTACTTAATTGCGAAATTACTATTCAATCTCCGCCTAAAATTTCTAAAAAACTAGCTGGTAAAACTTTTGTTTTAACTGGAACACTAGAAACTTTAAGCCGCGATAGTGCTAAAGAAAAAATCCGCTTAATGGGCGGAGATGTTTCTAGTTCGGTCTCTAAAGAAACCGATTATGTTGTAGTAGGCGAAAACGCTGGTTCTAAATTTGATAAAGCAGAGAAGCTCGGTATAAAAATAATTTCCGAGAAAGAATTTTTAGAATTAATATCGCTTAATTAAAATCTGATAGTATAAAACCAAAGCTATTATTAAGTAACTTCACTATTACTAAGTAATCTTTTAACTTTTTGGATTTTGTTTTTAATTCCATTGTTTGGTCTCTAAATCCCCCGAGATGGCGATCGCCATCTCGGGGGATTTAGGTGTTACAATAAATATATAATGGTTGAGATTAATTAGGCAAAAAATAAAAAAGTGAAAAAAGGAAATAGATTAAATCGCTTAGGTCCAAATCAACAAAAAATACTTTTGTTACTTTCTGCTGGTATTGGTTTAAGCTTGGCGAGAACCCCAAGACAGTATTTTACAATTTTGAAAGAAGCTCCCAAAGAATGGAAAAAAATAAACAAAAAATCTTTAGAAAGAGCTATTTATAATTTATATAAATCTAAACTTATTAGTGAACGTGAAAACTCCGACGGTTCATTAACTATGGTTTTAACAGATAAGGGCAAAAATAAAGCCATTACTTTTAAGATAGATAGTATGGAGATCAAAAAACCCAAGCAATGGGATAATAAATGGCGAATAGTGTTATTTGATATACCCGAGAAACATAAAAGAGCTAGGGAAGTTTTAAGAGAAACTTTAAAAAGATTAGGATTTTATGAATACCAAAAGAGTGTCTTGGTTCATCCTTATGATTGCCAAAATGAAGTAGATTTTGTGGTTGAATATTTTAATATTCGACCGCACGTTAGGATTATTACGGCTATAGAATTAGATAATGAATTACACCTCCGCAAAATATTTGATTTGATCTAAATCTCACGAGATGGCGATCGCTATCTCGTGAGACACACATAAAATATTAATCTTACTAATCTATTCTATAGAATAGGGTGTTAATAATGTTTTTAATAAAAAACCAGCGGCGCGATGGCCGCTGGGGTGTGGGTCTATCCAGACTCATTCATGAAGTTGGGGCGGTACTGAGCAGGAGGTTTTCGGCCATTTCGATCAGTTCAGCCATTTCTCCTTGAAATTTCGGTGGAGTGTAGCTGTATTTGTCGTCTAAGAGCGTTTTAAGCAAGTTGTACGCGTTTTTTATTCGGACGGAGAGATCATTCTCAGATCTCGTAGTTTCGCATGTAATTTCCACATATCGCCTATATTCCTCCATGTTTTCTGGATTGGATAGCCATGTGTTAGGAGCCCTATTTTCCATGCAGTAGAGAATGTCAGATACAGCTCTGCCTTCTGCCCACCACAAGTCGACATCTTTTCTGGCCATATAGCCTCCTCTTGGGTTTGAGTGTACTGATGCAGACAATATCAACAATACTATAGATTTGTCAAGATTTCGGTCAAATACCAAAACTGCTATTATAAACAGCATGATAAGTAAGGACGAAGTTAAAAAGATTGCGGGTTTGGCTCGAATAGAAATATCCGAAGATCAAATAGAAAAATATCAAGCCGAGATGTCGGCTATTTTGGATTTTGTTAGCGAACTTTCAAAAGCCAATACCAAAGGCGTAGAACCAATTAGGCAAATAACTGGTTTAGAAAATATTTTTAAAAAAGACGAAGACCGAGGCTTGTTGGATCAGCATCAAGGTTTAACCTTGATAAACCAAGCGCCAGAACACAAAGATGGTTTTGTTGTTGTACCCGAAGTTTTAAAAGGAAAATGAGATGAATTTTCAATTTTCAAATTCCAATTTTCATTTAAACTCCAATGATTCAATTATCAATTGAAAATTAAGATATTGAAAATTTATTGATAATTGTAAATTGCAAAATTGATAATTATGAACTTATCTAAACTTACAATCGAATCGGCTCATAAACTCCTAACAGAAGGGGAGGTTTCTGCTGTGGAACTTACCCAGCATTATTTGGGCCAAATAGATTCTAAAAATAAAGAACTAAATGCTTTTCTTTCGGTTCATGCTGAAAAAGCTTTAGCTTCTGCCAAAGGAGCCGATATTAAAATTAAAAATGATCAAGCTAGTTATTTAACCGGAATTCCTTTGGCTATAAAAGATAATATTTTAGTTAAAGACGAGCTTTGCACGGCAGGTTCTAAAATTTTAGAAAATTATAAAGCTTCTTATAACGCTACTGTAATAGAAAGATTAAATCGTGAGAGCGCAGTAATTTTAGGTAAAACAAATTTAGATGAATTTGCTATGGGTTCTTCTACAGAAAATTCGGCTTATGGTGTAACTAAAAATCCAAACGATATTTCTCGTGTGCCTGGCGGGTCGTCGGGCGGTTCGGCCGCCGTTGTGGCGGCAGATTTGTGTTTGGGTGCACTCGGTACAGATACAGGTGGTTCTATACGCCAGCCCGCTAGTTTTTGTGGCATTGTTGGTTTAAAACCAACGTATGGTGCGGTTTCTCGGTTTGGTGCGGTGGCTCTAGGTTCTTCGTTAGATCAAATTGGTCCAATGGCAAAAACAGTAAAAGATGTGGCGATAATTTATGAAACAATTTCTGGGCACGATCCACTAGATTCAACTACTGTGCCAAATAATTCTAAGTTATTAGATAGGGTAGAAGAAATTAATATTGCCGATTTAAGAATTGGGATTCCTAAAGAATATTTTGAAGCTAAAGGTTTAAATTCGGAAGTAAAAGAAATGGTTATGAAAGCGGTTAGCTGGTTTGAATCGCAAGGCGCTACAATAAAAGAAATAAGTTTACCACACACGGAATATGCTCTGGCCGCTTATTATATTATTCAGCCTGCCGAGTGTTCGGCTAACTTGGCGCGTTACGATGGCATACGTTATGGCAGGCGCGCCGATGCTAAAGATCTTTTAGATACTTATTTAAAAAGCAAAGGGCAATTTTTGGGTGCCGAAACTCAACGCCGCATTATGATAGGTACGTATGCTTTGTCTTCTGGCTATTATGACGCTTATTATTCTCAAGCTCAAAAGGTACGAACTTTAGTAAAAAAAGATTTTATGGAAGCATTCGAAGATGTGGATGTTATTTTTACGCCAACTTCACCTTCTACTGCTTTTAAAATAGGCGAAAAAACAGCTGATCCATTAGAAATGTATGCTGCCGATATTTTTACTGTAACGGCTAACTTGGCTGGGGTCTGTGGGCTTTCTTTAAACTGCGGTAAAATTAATGGGTTACCAGTGGGTTTGCAAATATTAGGCCCCTGGTTTGGAGAGAATTTATTATTTAAAGTAGGAGAATTTTACGAACAGCTTCGTTAGTTGTTAGCTTCATTAGCTTTTAGAAAATACTAATGAAGCTGAAAGCCGAAAGCTGAAAGATAGCTAATGGATCTTTGGTATAATTTTGTTGATTTTTTAACTACGTTACTTAAAAACCCCGAGCTTGAAACCTCGATAGCTGTTTTTAAGGTTTTATTTTTGTTAATCACATTATCTTTTTTGGTTATAGGTATTTGGTTTAAGACTAAAGCTGGCTTTTACGCCGAAAAGAAAATGTACTATTCTTACTATTTTAATAAAAATAAAAAAACTGATCAGGCTACAACATTACCTTTAAAGGAGCTAAAAGATTACTGGTTGCAGTTGGGCACAAGATTAAATATGCAAGATGATGCCCAGTGGAAGCTGGCAGTTATAGAATCCGATAATTTTTTTGATCATGTTTTAACTTTATTAGGTTATAAAGGAGAAAGTATGGGGGAAAGACTTCAAAAAGTTTTACCCGAGCATTTGCCCAACATAAACGATGTTTGGCGAGTTCACAAAGTTAGAAATTCTTTAGTGCACGATGCTACCTATAGACTTTCGTATAATCAGGCTCGCGATGTTTACGATACATACGAAAAAGCTTTAAAACAATTGAAGGTTTTGTAGGAGGGGAAATTTTAGGCTTGACTAAATTATATCTAAATGGTTATAATGGTTTAACGGTTCTTTAATAAATCTCATTTAGTTATAGGTTTTAACCCTTTCCGAAAGGAGCTTTAGTATGACTACCGAAGTAGCGCCTAAAGACAAAGCAGTGTCTATAGGCATGGAGGTTGTGCTGAATGGTGGCAAGAAGGAAATGGATTCTGCCACCATTCCAATCCAGTGGGTTTTTAGTATTGAAGGTTTTGTAGGAGGGGAAATTTTAGGCTTGACTAAATTATATCTAAATG
>ERZ1292623.144-Hain-H51-01um-R1-144-length-78472-cov-13_pt1 | contig 78472 bp, 84 predicted proteins | sample MGYA00564398_ERZ1292623 | MGnify/ENA primary metagenome ERZ1292623 (study PRJEB36523, sample SAMEA6512633) | groundwater metagenome | collected 2019-01-07 | study: AquaDiva: Metagenomics assemblies of 32 groundwater samples
GTCCACATTGCGAACAATATCCCCAAGATCAAGTTTTGATTCGTTCGTCGCGCCAACGGGTTGCTTCCCAAGAAAATAATCAGTTGTATCAGGATCGTCGAAACTCGCGGATTCTGTCGCGCCCTCATAAACGCGATGAATGTTTGTAAGAAAGATATTGCAGGTCTTTCGCACCGTACCAATTTCATCCTGAATATGAAGCGTCATTTGAAAATCATCGCGCCAGTTTCGGCCATGATGACCATTGTCGGGAAGCACTGGATCCTCAAAAAATATTTTGAGTCCGTCAAAATCTGCACGGATACGATCAAGAACGATAATGTTTGGCGTAATAATTAAAAAATTGCGCGCTAGTTGCGAATCGTCCTCATAAAGCTTGTGGTAGTAGCACCATGCCAAAACCAAACTCAATACTTTTGTTTTACCGCTACCAGTTGCCATCTTCACGACATATCGCGTCCAAGTTTCGCTAAACATACTTGTTGAAATCGCCCGCGAGCTATCAAATTGCATAAGTGCGTACGGGTCTCTCGCCTTGGCAATTTCATACAGCCAAATGATTGTTTCCACCGCCTCGCGCTGGGCAAAGTAGTATTGAAAAAGAAATATCTCGCCGGCGGATGTTTCCGTTGGATGATCAGTTAAAAACCACCACTTGAGCAATGTTTTGCTTGTTTCGCTTGCGCCGTCGTAATCGGACAATCGCCAATCCCTAACTTTCTTGCGGAGTTCGGCAACAAGTGGTGGTAGTAGTTTTTCGTAGCCCTTGTCGCGCAAATTCTCGTCAGCAGGAAACCACCGGATAGCCGGATCAAGGATTTCGTATGGTGATTGTGGAAAATTTTTATGTAATGCCATAAAACTATTAGATATTTCTACTTATTCACACCCCTGTTTACCAAGCTATTTAGATGTTTTTCTATTAAATTGATAATGGAACTACTAATTAGAACCTCCAAATGGTCAAATTTCTTTTCTTCTAATTTCTTCTAAAGTTATCAGGTGCGTTAATTTCATAAAACCCTTGTATCTACGGCAAAAATTGGGCATTCTTAAATTTGCTTCTAAATCAAAAATTCGTTTCATAATAGGTATTTCTTGATTTCCCGATTAAGTGGATTAAACCAAGCTCCTGCATTTTAGCAAGATCGTAGTTAATCGTCTGCCTAGGAATACCGGACAGAACCTGCTCGCAGATTTTTGCAGTTATCTTTTTGTTCTCGATCAAATGCTCCCAAATCTTAAACTGCCGCTCATTAAGTTGGCTCAATTTCGCACCCGCCAAAATCACCTTGAAACTGTTAGTCGTATTTTTGAAGATCGGCGATAGAAGATTCCATTTTGTCATTTCATTGAACACGATATCTATTCCTCTGCCGTATTCCTCAAGATAATCTAATTCTTTAAGCCGAGCCGCAATCGTTTCGTTACGGCTTACTTGCGCATCTCGAATATTTTCCACCGTAACGCCCGGGGGCAAACATCCTGGGTTGAAAATTTCAATCCTATCTTCAAACACATTTACTTGCGTATAAGTCTCGGTAATTTTATAGTCGCGGTGAATAACAGCATTAGCAACAATCTCACGGATCGCTTTTTCTGGATATTCATATCGTTCCACTCTTTTCGTACCCATAATCTCCGCACTTTTACGAATGTTTCTTAAAATAAACTTCTGCATTTCATCAATTTGTTCATCAAGAGTTCCGTCTATATCAGCACTGTCAATAATCTCCGTAGCAACACTTGATCCTTTATATTTCACGCACCTGACTTTGTACCGATTAAAAGCTCTTTTAAGCTGTGGCTTCTCTTTGGAGAAAACGAGGAAGCCGGCAACAGTCGGGAATTTACCACTATCAAAATTATCTGCAATGCCAAGGTTTTTCATCAATTCAAAATCTATATCTTCGGAAACGGCGTCCCTTTTCGTTCTTTGACCCATGCGGGTAAGCAAATCATATATTTTTTCCGTTGAGAGATCACCAAGAGAAGTATCCGATGCTCTGGAGGCATCAAACTTAGAAAGTTTCGCGTTATCAAGAAACCGACGCATTTCTTCATCCGTAATTTTCTTATCTGTATTGCCATCTCGCACAAATGCGCCGTTTGGCATGCCGACATGCTTGTAATAACAAGGCTTGAACTGATCCGGGCATTCGGAAATATATGCCGCGAGAACTGGCATATTTTCTATTGGGAAGAGGTAATACTCCGGGCGGATCACAATACTCATGCCCGCATTGCACAAATCACCCATCTTCTCTTGAACCATTGAGGCATCACTCATACCGACTACACTGAAATTGGTTTTACCTTCGCTTCGATCTTCTTTTATACCAAACACAATATAGCCACCACATGGCCTGTGCGAAAATGAGGAAACAGTTTTCCAAGTATCTTTTGGAAAACCACCCCGTGCGTCTTTAAACTCAACACTTGAGGTCTCTGACGAAAGTTGTAGCGCACGAATTACTATTTCTTTGACTTGTTCTTCTTTCATACATTTACCTCAATTATTTTCATTGTATCATTGCCGAAAATATCCACGACCTTGACGGCGATTTTTCGCTTACCTTTTCCGACTTCCACCTGTGGTGTTTGCAAGACAAGCTCGCGCTTCTTTTTCGTCCGGAAATCTTGCCATTCGTTTTCAAAAACATAATCGCCAGTCCACGCCTCCTCAATTTTGTCGGTCTTTTCGTCCTTTACACGGATAACTTCTTTTCTGCTCTCAAAGTTAAAATCAACCGCCCAGTAATCAATCCAATCAGTCCATTTTTTCGTCAGTGTTTCTTTATTTACAATTCCGTCTTTGTTTTTGGTAACTTTGATGATTTGGCCATTTTCAACCACCAGCTTTTTGCCTCCGGCTTTCAAGCTTTCTTCCACTTCTTTGATTGAATCCTGATTATAAAAGACGGAAAAATCAGTCAGCTCAACCGAAACCATTCCTTTTTTCACAATTGGTTTTACTTCAATATAGCTTACATCGTGGAACACCACCTGATTTTTCTCAATCGCGCGTTTATCAAACACGTCGCGGGGAATATATTTAAGCGCGAGATCAATGCCTTTGTCCTTGGCTTCTTCCTGAATATTGGGAAATAATCCCATCTCAAACTCAAAGGCCAAAACATCAACTTTGGTAATCTGCTTTTCTACCGCTTCCGATATCACTGCGTCAACGAACAATCGCGAAACCGGCAGATTGATTGGTCCAATGGCAACCAGCCGAGAATTTTTCTTACCATGAAAAGTTTTGAAGCCGTCAAAACTTTCGGCTTTATATGCCGAAATAATAAGTGCAATAAAATCTTTTTCTTTTTGAGCGATTTGCTTTTGTTTCTCTTCTTCGCGCAAGTTCGGATTGATACCAACAAAAAGCTGGCGTTCGTATTTTCCTAGATTCAAAATTTCAAAGGCGCGAAAATCTTTTCCGGCTTTTGTTAGTTCACGTTGAACACCAATCATCCGTTTTCGAGTTGTATGAATTGCAAACTTGCCAAGATCAGAACCAATCCATTTGCGACCTAGTTTTTCGGCAACAGCAAGAGTAGTACCTGAACCAGCAAAAAAATCAGCGACAAGATCACCTTCATTTGAAGAAGCTCTTATAATTTTCTCAATAAGTTCCTCTGGTTTTTGTGTTGGGTAGTCTATGCGTTCTTTAGACATTCCGTTTATAGTCGCAACATACCAAACATCCGACGGCAATGCTTTTTCTTCTTTTCCGCGTCCTTTATTTCCATCTGTAATAAGAGCCCCTTTGTATTTCAATCTGTTAATAGTACCTTCTGACATTTTTCTTTCTTCTAAAACTTCATTTGCATTAAAAATGAAACTCGTTTTATTTTTCGAATACATCAAAATTGTGTCATGTTTTCTATTCCAAGTCGTTTCCGTCCTTAACCCCCAACTATAGTTCCATATTATCTCTCCTGTTTGATTTTCTTTACCAAAAATTTCATCGAGACAAAATCGTATATAACTATTTACTCTCCAATCACAATGCACATAAATACTTCCATCATCCGCAAGTAAATCGTGCATAAGCGATAGCCGCTCATAAATCATTGCGATAAAACTATCCGCACCTTTGCCCCATGTATCGCGATATGCCAATTCTTCAAGCACATTCGGCCTTTTGGTAAATTCTTCATCGCCAATTTCAATGTTCATGGAAAAATCTGCGCCCACATCAAACGGCGGATCAATGTAAATCAATTTAATGCCGCCTTGTTCTTGGATTTCTTGGCGAAGTGGGCCATTTTTCAAAGACGACAGAATCAATTTGTTGTCGCCCCAGATGAGCTTGTTCGTCCATCCTTTGAGCTGGCGACCGCGAGTGTCCACATCAAATAATGCCTGTTGGAGCTTGACCTCTTTTTCACTTCTCGGTTCATCAACCTGCTCAATGACTTGAAAGGGCAAAACAACATTCGTTATCTCACTTGTTTTTCCATTCCAGACAAGCTCCACCTCTTGCTTGTCGGCGAAAAGCAGAAAACGATACTTGTCCGGCAATGGCTTGTCGGCTTCAAGGTATTTGAGAATATCTCGTTTTTCGTTGTCGCTTAACATATTTCTACTTTATTTACTCCGCATTAGTATAAACTTCCGCCACATCTTCTTGGTCATCTAATTCTTCCATTAGGTTTTCTAGCTTATTTTCATCGACATCATTTAACTTTATAGTTTGTTTGGCAATCCAAACTATATTTCCATCTTCATATTTAGATTCAAAGAGCCACTTAACACTGCCCGATCCCGATAAACTAGCTTCGTGTTGAGTAAGGATATGCTTAATATCAGACGTTGTCCTGTTTTTATTATCAGTAACACCTGTAATCAAAATAGCTACGCCACCAGGTCCATAAACTTCGTATAAAATCTCTTCTAAACTACTGGCGTTCCCTCCAAGACCAGATCCTTTTTTAATAGCTTTTTCTATATTAGCCACAGGCATATTAGAAGCCTTGGCTTTATCTACCACAGCCTTTAGAGAAAAATTAGTTTTAGGGTCAGATCCTTTTTTTGCAGCTATCTCTATTAATTTTGATAGTTTGGAAAACAACTGACCTTTTTTAGCATCAGTTATTTCTTTTTTCCTTTTAATTGTTGACCATTTACTGTGACCAGACATAATACAAACTAAAAAATTAAAAATAAAATATGAAATTTTATGAGTCCCTGCGGGACGAATTTCTTATTTTTTACTTTTAATATTTGATTTTTTATATTTAAGCCCTTATAGGCATCACTATATATAAAAACGATGTATCTTCCAAAGATTTAACCAGACAAGGCTTTTGTTCGTCAATAAAATTAAAAACTGCAGTGTTGCCGCTAATATTAGAAACCCCATCAACTAAATATCTCCAATTAAACTTAACTTCTAGAGCTTCTCCTTTCATATCTATATTAAATTCTGAATCATTTTCGCCTAAATCACTGTCTCCAGCATAAATAACCAATTTTGGACCATTTTCTTTAACAAAAGAAAGTTTAATATCATTAACTTTACTAGAAAAAAGACCAACTAATTTTATTATTTTACTAAACTTGTCTTTATCCAATTTAATAACGGTGTTAAATTCACTAGGAATTAGTTTTTTATAATCTGGATAATTACCTTCTATTAATCTGGAAACTATTTCTGTTTTATTTAATTCAAATCCAATTTGATTTTTTTCTAAGCTAATATTTAAATCGTCAGTCTTATCTAAAAACACCCGTACAACCTCTGTGATAGTCCTAGCAGGCACAATCACCGAGAAAGACATATCTTTATACTCTTCTTTAATTTCTATCCTTTTTTCGCCTAATCTAAAACTATCGGTGGCTACGGCTGTTAAAAATTTATCTCCGGCATCTTTATATAAAAAAACACCGGTTATTTCGGGTCTGGTTTCGGAATTAGATACAAAACCTATAAGTTGAGCTAAGGCTTTACAAAAAACATTAGAATTTAAACTTATAACTAGATCGTTTTTTAATTTTGGTATTATTGGAAAATCTTTAGCATTTTCTCCTTTTAAAGAAGCTTTATAACCTTCAGAAATAATATTAAGAGTATTATCGCTTTTAACCTCTAAACTAGTTTTATCAGAAACTAAAGAAGAAATAATACTATGGAATATTTTAGCAGGCACTGTTATCTCTCCATCTCGAACAACTTTACAAGGAAACCAAGAATTAACACCTATTTCTAAATTTGTGGAAGAAAACCTGATTCCATTTTTATCGGATTTTATTAGAACATTATTAAGAATAGGTAAAGTAAGGTGCCTAGTTACAACTCTTTCGGTGTAACCCAAGGCTTCTTTTAATTTATTTATGTTGCAGATAACTTCCATTTCTTTAATATAATATTCTTTTATATTTAATTAATTTACTATAACTACTATTTGTCCACAAATTTTAATTAATTTAATTAAAACGTGATTTTATCTAAATTTATTTAAATAAATCGCTGTGGAAAATAGTAGGATTGTTTTTTGATTACAGGTTACTATCTCGGTGGAATAAGTCTTTAAAATAAAATTATAATAATTTTATTTTTTTCTTAACAAATAATCAACAACTTATTCAACAGCTTTTCCCTAATTAATTATGATTCATAAATTCTGTTTTTTATTATACTTAACTCTTCCACTAAGTTTTCGTTAATCTGTATTTCTCTGTTTATTTTATCGCAAGCATGCATAACTGTGGTGTGGTCTCTACCACCAAATTTATCACCTATAAAAGGATAAGAATTTTTTAATTCTTCCCGCATTAAATACATACATATTTGGCGAGGTAAAACAATTTCTCTTTTACGAGATTGGTTTATTAATTCTTCTTCTTTAATATCATAAAATTCGGATACGATTTTAATTATGGCTTTAGGTGATGTTTTGGCGTTATTAGATGAGTTTGATGTAGCTAAAATAGATTTAACCTTTTCCAGTGTAGGTGTTAAATTAGCTACCTTGCAAGACATAACAACTCTATTTAAGGAGCCTTCAAGTTCTCTAATATTCTTAGTAACTGTGTTGGCAATATAACCAAGAATACTATCATCTAAATCGCCAAGATTTTTTTCTATTAATTTAGCTTTTAATATCGCCATTCTAGTTTCATAATCTGGCGGAGTTATATCTGCGATCATACCCCCTTCAAACCTGCTTCTTAATCGTTCTTCTAGTGTCGTAATGGCTTTGGGTGGCCTATCGGAAGATAAAACTATCTGGTTATTATTAGCATAAAGTTCATTAAAAATATGGAAGAATTCTTCTTGGGTTTTTTCTTTGCCAGCAATAAATTGAATATCGTCAACTATTAGAAGATTTATTTTTTTGTATTCTTCTTTAAACTTATCTATAGTCTTGTTGCGTATGGAATTAATTAAATCGCCTAAAAACTTTTCCGAAGACATATAGCGCACCTTACTTTTTGAGTTTTGTTTAATAATTTCATTACCAATAGATTGAAGTAAGTGAGTTTTACCCAAACCCACTCCTCCGTAAATAAAAAGCGGATTATAGGTTGTGCCAATATTTTTACTAACAGCAATGGCTGTGGCGTGGGCTAACTGATTGGATGAGCCAACAATAAAAGTATCAAAGGTATATTTTGGATTTAAGTTTGTTTCTTTATCTAAAACAACTGTTTCGGATAGATTTAGTTGGTGATCTAGAAAGGCTTGGTTTGGTAAGTCCTTTTTCTTTAGGTTTTTTTTGTCTTCGGCCGAAAGTTGCGGTTTTATAGAAAATTTTACTTCTTTAATATCGTTAGATAAACCCCGCAATGTTTTTAATATTAAAAGATTGTATTTATCTTCTAACCATTCTTTTATAAAAGCGCTCGGAGTTGAAACCAAGACCACACCTTCTTTTTTAGAAGATATAGAAGTGTTTTTAAACCACGTAATGAAGTTGGGTTTAGAAAGAGAAAGTTCTAATTCGGCTAGAGCCGCTTGCCAGAGTTCGTCTTTGTCCATTATTTTTATGGTGGGTTATTATTTCTAACGGGATAAAGTTATTTTTTAAAATCTTTGACTAACCCTTTAGCGAGTGGCATTGCAGAATTTATAAAAGTATTTTCTAGCAGATTTTATTTCAAGAACTCTTTTAACGCTCGGAATTATATCACGCTGAGCAAATAATAAAATTTATGAAGCAATTATATCAAACTGTGGATAACTTGTTGAGTAAATGTGTAATAAATCTTGCCTGCTTTGTAAAATTATTTTCTGCCAGAATACTTAAGGGTTAATATTGTCCAATTTTTGTATTGTTGCTACAATAGTGCGATACTAATATACGAATATTTACATTCATCGGTTTATTTGTATAATTCGTATACATTTGTAGATTGGCATAGTAAATATGAAAATAACTAAATATAGGCCAAAAAATAGGAAAAGAGCTAGAACACATGGTTTCTTGCATAGAATGTCCACTTATACTGGTCGTAATACACTCAAGAGACGTAGGGCTAAAGGTAGGAAAAAGCTTACTGTTTCGGTTTAATTTGCTTATAAAATGAAGCGATCAGGTAAGTTTTTTGTTGTTTATACCAGTAACAAAGAGCCCGACAAAGACCCTAGAATTGATATTGTTGCTGGTCTTAATGTTTCCAAAAAGGCTGTTTTAAGGAATAAAATAAGAAGACAAACAAAAGATATAATTAGGGGTTTTGGTTTGTTAGATAAAAATAAATTAATGTTGAATCTAAGGGTTGTGGCTTTGCCTATTGTTATAAATACCAAGTTTAGTGAACTTAAAGTTGATTTAGAAAAGATTCTAGTCGCCTTATAACACAATGAAGAGAATAGCTATATTATTGATCAGAATATATCAAAAAACCCTATCGCCTAGTACAGGGTTTTTTAATTTTATATATTTATCGCCTATGTTTAACTTAAGCGCGGGTACACCTTCGGGTTGCAGACAAAACCCCACTTGTTCACAATATGGTGTAGAATCTATTACTAAGCATGGAGTATGTAAGGGTGTTTGGTTGACGATTAAAAGAATAGCCAGATGTAAATGACAAATAAATATCAAAACTCAAATATCAAATGCCAAATAAGATTATTTTTTTGTCATTTAATCATTAATCCTTGATTAGACATTTGAGCTTAGTCATTTGGCATTTAATAAAATTATGAATATTTTTAACGAATTTTTATACCGCCCACTGTTTAACTTGTTGGTTTTTTTGTATAACACTATACCATGTTCGGATATTGGAGTTGCCATCATAGGCGTAACAGCTGTCGTTAAATTAGTTTTTTGGCCACTAACTGGAAAAGCCGTAAAATCTCAAAAAGCTCTACAGGAAATTCAGCCGCGTATTAAAGAAATTCAAGAAAAATATAAAGATAATAAGGAAGAACAAGCTAAAAAGTTAATGGAGTTTTATAAAGAAAATAAGGTTAATCCAATGTCTGGATGCTTGCCTTTGTTGGTTCAAATTCCAATTCTTATAGCGCTATATCAGGTGTTTCTTAAGGGTTTTGATCCTAGTAGTTTATCTAGCCTGTACTCTTTTGTTCATAACCCTGGTGTAATTAATCCAATGTTCTTTGGTTTAATTAACTTGGCGTTACCTAATAAAGTTTTTGCTATTTTGGCGGGTGTAAGCCAATTTTTTCAGGCTAAAATGACAATGCCTAAAAATACTAAACTACCAAATGCGCCAAAAACATCCGATGAATATATGATGCGGGCAATATCTAAGCAAACTCTGTATTTTTTGCCCGTGTTTACAATATTAATTTCTTGGAACTTGCCCTCGGGCTTAGCTCTTTATTGGGTAGTTACAACTTTATTTACCCTATTTCAGCAGTATGTTATTATGCGCTCTGCCCCTAAGATTGAAGTTAAATAGGGGTAAAACATGGAAAATACAGAGATAATCCGGGAAACTATTTTAAAAATATTTAGTTTTTTAAATATTGAACCGGAAATACTCATAGAAAATAATAACGGACGCGTGAGAGCCAATGTTTCTGTAACAGAAGCTGGTTTTTTGATTGGCTATGATGGAGAAAATCTAAGATCTTTTCAACACATAGTATCTTTACTTGTAGCTAAAAAAACTGGAGATTTTTCTATATTCTCCAGTTTTGTTTTTGATATTAATAATTATCAGAAAGAAAAAGAAGATTATTTAATAGCTTTAGCAAAAAATAGCGCCCACAAGGTTTTAGAAACTGGCGAGGCTGTAGAACTGGGTGTTATGTCGGCTTGGGAAAGGAAGGTGGTGCATTTAACAATAGAACAAATTATCGGAGTCAAAAGTGAAAGTATTGGTGATGGAGAAGAAAGAAGAGTCGTCATAAGCCCAGAGAATGTCTAATTTTTAATTACTAATTTCTAAAATGTCTAAAAATTCTTCAAGGCCAAACCTTAAAAATCCCCAAGGTTTGGCCTTAGGTTTAGGATTTTAATCATTAGGATTTGATTAGAAATTAGTTATTAGGAATTTGTCATCGGCTTTACAGACTGAGTCTGTAGAGTCTCCCATCTATTTTATTTATAAAGAAAAGATAGCTTTCGTCTGGCATTAAAAATAAGTTTGAAGCATCAAAGGAGCCATCTATAACTTTTTGTGTTTGGCCTGTTTCGGTGCTAATTCTTACAATTTCTTCCCCATCCGAACGAACTCTCCTTTTATAGTAATCGTCCGGCATCACAAAAGAATCTGGATCGTTAACTTTAAATACCGAACAAAATACTGTTCTCTCGTCTTGTGCCCATGTGCATTTTTCTGGCAAGGTAAATAAACTTATATTCCTTTTTGATTTTTTATCTAGGTTTATATTAGCCAGTTTTAAGCTTTGGCCAGTGGAATCTGTTTCAGAAACTAAAACCATTTTACCTGTGGGCGAAAAATTTGTGGTTAAGCCATAAACCCCACCCAAAACTCTAGTAGTTTTGTTTGTTTTGGTATTTAAAGAATAAAGAATTCCTTGGGCCACGCCCGATGGCCTTGTGGCTAGGGCTATATTATCGCTATTAAACCAGTCTATTCTAATATCTGGTATTTTGGTTGAGGTTACATCTTTAGTTTTAGAGAAACTATCGTAACTTAAGGCAATTTTTTTACCAGTTTTATCCGAATAAACCACTGCAACTTCTTTATTACTATTTCCTAAAGAGACATCCTCTGTTTCTTGCGGCAAGGTTTTTAAGGTTTTATCGGTTACGTTGTAAATTATAAACCTGTTAGCACCCGAAGCTAAACTGTACTTAAAAGATACAAGTTCTCCGGTGCTAGAAACATTAACTTCGCCAATCCTATCTACAGCTACTAGGCCTAATTTGTTTTTATTGTCGCCACTTAAACCAATTTGATTAATACTGCCATCCCAAGCCGCATAAACAATCTTATTTACGCCAGCTTCTTTATCTATAACACTTAAGCCCGCACCCAAAACAGCTTCCTCTGTTATTGGTATTAGTCTTTCTTTAGCGTTTGGAGTTAATTCCTTAAGTATTGTCTCGGTTTCGCCTACTATTGGTTGTGTTTGGGTGGTTTTTTTAAAGAAAAAATAATAAATACCAAAACCGATTAAGGTTAAGCTTAAAATTATAGCTAAGATTATTAATATTTTTTTTGTTTTAGGATTCATTTATTCTTTTGTACAGGTGCCTTTATGGTTAGTTGCGTCCGTTATCTTGCATCGAACTCCAGTACCTCGACATTCATCAGCAATATCTGTTTTACATTCTTCGCCTAGAGCTTTATAAGAACTACATTCTCCAGGTATGTTTTCAGCTAATTCGCCAGAGGCTGTTTTAAAACATCTTTGTCCGTTAGAGCATTGATTTTCTGGCGAGCATGTTGATCCAGCAGATGCTTTTGTTCCAGCAACACAAATATTTTTTACAGCGTCACAGGTTAAATTCTTACCGCATTCAGAATCTTTTCCGCAGGCCTGACCAACCCCATAACCCAAAAATAATTCGCTATCTGCGCCGCAGTATCCATAAGAATCCCTTAGATTGTCTTTTTTACATACAAGGGTACCAATACAATCAGAATTAGTTCCACATGATTCTCCCGCACTGTGCTTGTTAGTAAAAAGTTTAATCCAAAAATCTACCATATCGCTTGGTGCGTCTGTGCCAAAGTTTACACCAGGGTTTTTAAGGTTTACCAGTTGCGGGTTTATAGTTTTTAAAAATAAATAAGAGCCCAAAAGAATAACTAAGCCGATAACAGAACCATAAATTCTTTCTTTAGCTTCTTTTATGTTTCCTGGATTATCACCGCCAGTCATCCATAACAATCCTGCCCTAACAAACTGATATATTATGGCGAGCCCAACCATAGCCTGCGCGAAAAGAAAAATATATTTTATCCATTCAGCTGGACCCATAGAATCGGTAACGCCTACGCCTTGAACTGTGGGGAAAGAAACCTCTAAAGCCATAGCCGAAAGGGGCAAAAACATAATGGCTACCAATAATATAATTTTCAATTTTAAAATTTTATTTGTCATTTTGCACTTTACATTTTAATTTTTTATTTTAGTAAACCGAAAATTACTTTATAATATTTATATTTATTGTCGCATTTACACTATCAAATATATTATTCTTTTGCTTATTATTTTTTAATTCTAGTCTTAAATTGGAATATGCCCCAGGTAAAGCCGAAGAGGAAATGTTTAAGGGCAAAATATCTTTCCTTGTGCCAGAATTTTTATCTGCCTTGCCATCTAGTTTCCATAAAAAGTCTAAACCATCTAAATTAGATAAATTAAAATAGAAAGGACGAACCAATAAACTTGTGCCGTTACCAGGTTTAAGTTTTAACGAATCAAAAACCGAATTATTAAAAATGTTGTTGTTTATTATATAAAAATAAGCTTCGGGTGCAACTGTTTTTATGTTTAAAGAAGCACTACCTTTGTGCCCCGCGGCGTCTTGAGCAAATACTCTTAATTCGTGTGTAAATTGTGGAGTTTGGAATGTAAACCAATTAAATGTGCTTTTACCTCTGCCCTGAAGTTCTGGTCCTTCTTTATTAGAAGATATGTCGTCTATTAGCCAAGTATAAACCAGACCATCTGGGTTAGGTGTATCGGCGATGGCATAAAACGTTATAGAAGACAAAGAACTTGGTAGGGCTTTGCCTTTGTAATCGTATGGCAACAAAGTGTTAGCTTTCCAAACTACGTCTAAATTAAAATCATTGCCTTGAGAAACATCTTCTTTGAAAGCTGTTTCTACAGTTTGGTTTATTAAGTTTTCTGCTTGCCCAACTTCTGAATCGCTAGCTTGGTTTAAACTTTCTTGAGCTAAAGAAAAATTAGGTACTATAAACGTACTTATAATAAATATATAAAATATTTTTTTATACTTTAAATTCATTTATTAAGATGTTTTATTCATAATATTAAGCACCTTTTCCATTTTCTTTTTTTCTCTGTTATATACTCGCCAAACAAAGAATGTCCAAAAAGAAAAAGATTCTAACACTGGTATAAACTCAATTATAGCTTTTCCAATAAGTCTTTTATATATAAACCTCTTAGTTAAACTCAACTTATTAACATAAGCATAAATTAAAGGCGTCATGAACACATTCATTATCGATCCTATAATTCCGAAAGTGAATACGCCTAATAATTCTATTATATCTATCAAATCTTTAAGTATGGCCGCTGTAAAAACCATAACTGGAAATACCGGTTCCTTAATATCTCCTTTCCTTACCGCCTCTATTTCTTCTTCTGTTATACCTTCGGCTGTTAATTCGGCAATTTCATTTTCCATATTTCAAAATTTCTAATATCTAATTTCTAATATCTAATCAATATCTAATTCTGAAATGTCTAATTTATAAACTTAAGTCATTAGACATTAGGATTTGATTAGAAATTAGTTATTTGTCATTTCTGGGTTTCGGCCAACTCTTTTTTTGCTGCCTCAATTTCCAATAACTGTGCTGGGTCGGATGTAATAACTTGGTCTTCGGTATACGATGCCACTACTTTTATAGCCGCCCGTTTTAAGCCGGCTAAAAATATGCCTTCGCCCACGTTTGATTCTAAAAGCAAAAACCTTTCTTCATCGGTTAAATTAAAAGTTTGAGCCACTATTTCTATGGCCGCGGGAGATTGTTTTAACAAAATTTGAAGGGCGGAGTTAGTTACAATTGGTTTGCCATATTGTGATTTCATAAAATCTTCCACATCTTGGGTTATAGTGGTGAGTCCCAAATAATATTTTCTGCATCGCTTGGCTATACTAAACAAAAACGCTCCAGCTTCGGGGTGTTGCATCATCCACCAAGCCTCATCCACCACCATTATTCTCTTTTTTCTTTGGGTGCGTATTAAATTCCAAACATAATGCAACAAAATATACATAGCTATGGGGCGCAGTTCGGGTTCTAAATCTCTAATAGAAAAAACAACAAGATTGTTATTTAAAGATACGTTGGTAGGTTGGTTTAGAAATCCAGAAAAAGTTCCTGTAACATATTTCTCTAATCTTATGGCTAATTTTTCGGCGCCCTGCATATTTTGTAAAACAGTGCGCAAATCGACCATTAAAGGCACTTGTTTGCCACGCCAGTCGGAATTTATACTTATATCGCGTGAAGCATAAGTTTCGATTAGGGCTCTATCTATAATTGCGTCCTCTTCTGGTGTTAGTTGGCCTAACATTACTTTAAGTAAGCCGGTAAGTTCTATAATATTAGATTTTAAAACTTCGGCCGGGCTTTCGTCTTCGTTAGGTATAGTTAAGTCAAACGGATTTATATGGTTAGAAGAAGTTAAAGAAATATTAACAAAGGTTCCACCCACCACGTCGTTTAAATATTTATATTCGCTTTCAGGGTCTATAATTATTACATCGGTGCCTAACATTAACGAACGTAAAACTTCTAGTTTAACTGTATAGCTTTTTCCCGAACCAGATTTTGCAAAAACAACGGTATTAGCATTTTCTAACGAAAATCTATCAAAAAGTATCAAGCTGTTATTATGCCTATTTATGCCGTAAAGAACACCTTTATTAGAAGTAAGGTCGGCCGAAACAAAAGGAAAGAAAGAAGAAAGTGGACCAGTGTTTAAGCTGTTATGAATTTGGAGTTTATCTAAATTTAAAGGCAGTGTAGAAGTAAAACCTTCTTGTTGTTGGAAAACAGCTACTTTTGAATAAATTAATTTAGATTCTAAAATAGTGTTTACTCTGTTTTCGGTTTCGTCTAGTTCTTTTACGGAACCTGCATAGAAAGTAATATATAAACCAGCTCTAAAAAACTTTTCGGTGCCTTGTTGTAGTTTGTCGCGTAAAGATTCCAAATCTTGGTAAGCGGTTTCTAACATCGGATCGCGTATAAACCCGCCTTCCTCTTTTTCCGACATCTGTGCCCCAATTTGAGCTGTTTTTTTGGTTAGTTTTTTAAGCACTACGCCAGTTTCGGAGGCTTGAATAAAAAGAGAGATATCTATAATTTTGTCTAAATTAATAATTGGCGAAAACCAGCCCACACTTAAAAAACGCGGGTAAGCCGCCACGAATATTGTTCGGGAAAACTTTTCGCCTATTTGCAAATTAGATGGGTTTATTTGCAAAGCCGGCGGGGCTAAAAGATCTTCTAGTTTACCCGCCGCCGCTATATGTTGATTTTGTTGTTCTGTGTTTTGCTCCATTTTATTCTGGTTTTTTAGCTTCATCCCCCGTAGCTATTAAGGCCTCTAAATTTTTCTGTTTAACTTCGGCGCCAGGGTTATAAGATGTGTATAAAAGCTCAATCAAACTTTCTTTTTCTAGGGGTATAGCTTTTAAGCCCATAGAACCTAATAAACTGGTAACTTGGTTTATTCTTTGTTGTAAGTTATTTTTTTGGTTTTCAAAGTTTAAATCTTTTTGGTCTTGAACCGAGGTTTTGTTTTTAGAGAAGAATTTAGAAAAAAATCCATTTTCTAAAATTGTGACAGTGCCTAAGGGAATTATTACATAAAAAAATTTAGACATTACATTGGTAAGTTTAACTAATTCTTGAATAAAACTTAAATATTCGGAGGTTTGAATTTTTAATAGTTCGTTGGTTTGCACACCAATTCTTTCGTTTAAAAATTTTAAGTATTCCGAAATATCTAATTTTCTAGATTGAACCAATATTTGAATCGGAAAATCTACCGAGTTTATAAAACCTTGGAAGCGGTCTATAATAGCTTCTTGTTCCTCGTTAGATTTTAATGCAAAGTTTATGGAAGACACCATCAAAACAGCGCGCAAACCGCCGTTTTTTAAAATAACAATACCGTCTTTAATTTCTTTGGCTTCTATAAGTTGGTGGGTTGATGAGGTGTTTGCCATATTATTTTTTCTTCCACAAATATAGTTGTGGTTTTAACGAAAATTTAATAAACGACGATATGTATTTTAAGGCTGGTATGCCTTTAATTTTACCAAAAGCCAAAACCATAGACGAAAGCGCTACTGGAAAAGAAAGTATTACAGCAAATGTTGTGGTAAGTGTTTTAAAGAATATAAAACAAATTATTCCTGCCACTGCCACAAAACCAAACTGTTTTAAGGTTAATGGCCCTACTATCTTATCTTCCATTTCTATAAATTGTGGTACTTGAAATTGCATGTTAGCTAAAGAAACTATTATATTTTGTTACTCTTTTGTTGTGTTTGGCTTTCATCGTTTTTGGTCTTATATTGCGTGAAAAATAAAACGAAGCGGGTTTGGCGGAGGGTGGTTGTTGCCTAATTTTATTTAACACCTCTTCCCTTCTTTTTTGTGCGTCGTTGTTATTATAGTTTGGCTGATAAGCTGGTGGTGTAAGTTTAACAGGTTGCTGTGATACTCCGTAGTTTCTGGCGGAGGGTGCCTGCCCTACGAAGCCTTGGCGAAGTGGCGGTTGCTGTGGTCTGGGTGGTATTTTATATTGCTGATTTTGATTTGTTGGGTATTGTTTGTAATTTGTATTTTGTGTATTTGTGTTTTCATCTATTCCATGCACCTGCATTAAGCTCACCCTTACTGGTTGGAAAATGCTTTGGTTTATATCTTGAGCGATGGCTTGGGCTTGGGCTACGTCTACATTTAATTTATTCTTTAATTCGGCAATAAAATTTTTAATAGGCAATTCACCTAAAAATATTAAGCCGATGATTCGGGCGACTGTGCTTATGTTAGCTTCTGGCATGTGATATTTTTCCTTAATCAAATTCCAAATACTTTTGGCAGTATCTTCGGCCAACATAGATTCCTGCATATCTGGCGGCAGTTGATAAAACAAAACAAACCTCTGCCGGACTATCGGGTTGGTTATCTCGGAAAGTTTAGCTAATTGTTCTGGGCTAAGCATAGTCTTTTACTTAATTTTAACATTTTTAGCGATGTATTGACATAAATGATCATGATGTAGTATCTTATACCACGTTCTTTGTCTGGTTCTTTTAATTGTTTTTACACAAGCCCCTTAAAAGGAGGATAGCAATGTCGGGATCAGGTGATTACTTTAAAAAGAGACTAGCGTCGGGATTAGGCGATTACTGTGAGGTCAAGGTGGTAAATCAGGAAGGAGATCCTCAAGTTGGTGTGAATATCGCTCTCAATTGTTCAGAATTGCTCTGCATAGAAATCACGGGAGCTGATGGTTTTGCCATGTTTAAACTGGGAGGGATCTATCGGCTCGAAATTTTTGTGAATCATAAGAGTTATGGTGTGTACTTGCTTGATAAAGGGGTAAGTATTTCCATCGTCATGCAGTAGAAGCAATTCTCTAATTTGGAAAGGAGATGAATTAAATGTTGACACCCTCAAAAGAGGAATTTTGGATTTATGTGGTTGATGGCGCGGGAAAGGGTTTACAGGATGTGCGAGTTACCATTACTCAACTTGGAAAACTAGGACCTTATGCGAAGGGATCGCCCACTATTCAAGGATTAACCAATACTGATGGGTGGTTTGGAATTAAGTGTAATTATTCATTTAAGGCGGAGGTTTTCTTGGATAATAAGAGTTACGGTGTTTACTGGTGTGAAAACGGGGCAGGTGTTTCCATTAAGGTGTGATGTACTTCACATAACAGTTCTTCTGCAACCGCCAATCGCTTGGCGGTTTTTTTATACGAAGTTATTTAAAAGAACTATAATCTATTTAATACTATTATGGCGGTGTTGCGGCGGCCGGTTGTGAGACTGTCGGTGTTTGTTGTTGGGTCATGGCTTGGTAGAATGGCTTGAATTTTATCGTATTTTGAACATCCTCTCTCAGTGTATTTAAAACTTTGTCCTGTTTTAGATATTCTATCAATTCTTGGAAAGCCGCTGGATTTTTATTGATCATAGAGTTTAAGCTGGCACCATAAAGACGGCCACTTTTTCCTGTTATAGAGTTTATTTCTTTAAACTCTTCAGTAATAAGTTCTTTTATTTTGGCCTGATGTGTACCGATTCCTCCGATTATCGCTTCTTTTTGTAGATTAGCTAGATCCTCTGGTTTTTTAGGTATAATATCTTGAATTGCTTTGGCGGCTGCTTGGAATCTTGCAGTACTATCGCTGGCTTCTTCGGCTACTTTTTTCCAGGCCTCTGACACGGCTGGGAAGTTAAAATCCTTAGCCATCATGCCTTGAATCATCTCATCAAAAGCCCAATCCAGCCGGCGTTCCAAAAGATCTTTTATATTACCGCCAGCAGCTTGAAAATCTTGTATGTGTTTTTTGTCCTCATCTTTTAATTGGCCTTTGTCTGCTAATTGAGAAAGCGCGGCGGCTCGGCGAGCTTGGCCTTCGGGGGTGATAGAAACTTGGTTTAAGATGGCTCTAAGGTCTTGAGGCCGCAAACCTTTTAGTTTGCCCTCGGCATTCTTAAGTTCTTTTTGTTGTCGCTGGAATCGAGCTCCTGGCCCGCCAATCATTCTGCCAACTCCTGGCATTGTTTCTAAGCGCTCTATTCCCCTGTCAATTCCTTTGCTAACAGCCCCACCTGTTTTTCTATCTACTGTTTTCATAGCTGTACCTGGAATAGCTTTTATACCAGCCTTAACTTTCCCTTCCGCCCATTTTTTAGTGCTTTCTGCCCAGCCAACAACCAATTTACCCCCATATGTTCCCGAAGCTTTGGCTTGTTCTAAGCCATACCATAAAATACCAATTACAATAACAAACTGCATTACCACCGAAAAACCCGTAGAAGGAAAAAGCGTTTCCCAAAAACCACCAGCCGCTTTAATGCTGTTAAAATTACTACCACTAACAGCTTGTATGGTGTTTTGCTCTAGCGAATTAAAAGTAGAACCCGCTATTAAACCCAACATTAAAAAGAAACTTATAGAAACAGGAAAAAACACAGCCAAATTAAAGAATTTTTTCCACCATTCACTAAAGTGATTAGATGCACCTGGTATGCCTATTCCAGGCATTGCAGAACTTACCCAAACCAAGGGTGAAACTATTATATATATCCATAACTTTATTAACCGCGAAATCATTACTCCGGCATACGCCAGCAAAACAAAAGCAATAACTACGTACATTATAAGCTGTCCAATAGACGCCATTATTAAAGAAGTTACAGGCGAATTGCCGCTTACGTTGTTTCTTAATTGAGCAATAGTACCTGCACGCAGAGAACTTAATATAGAAGCACTAACATCAAGTTCTTTGCTGGTATTGCCACCAGTAATAAAAAACCTAGAAACAGTGTTGCCAAAATCAATTACAGCGGCGCAAATTATTAAACTAAAGTTAATTAATAAAGCCGCGGTTACAAGTTTTAGTATAAGTTTTTTCCAGCCATAGCTTTCTAATCTTAATACGGTGCCAAAAGCTATTAACAACATTATTAATATAAAGAACATATTGGCGAGGTCTCGGCTTATTGTCCAACCAATTTGAACCACCGGCACTGTAGCAAAAGATTGAAAGCTAAAAACGTAATTTACTATGGAACCCGCTAAGGTTATTAAGAACGAACCAAAAAAATCTACAATCATAGAAACTATGCCCAAAACAATATCCCAAACGGAATCTAGGGCTAAGCTAAAAAATCCGCCAGTGGCTTGGGCAAAAGCTATTTTTGGCACAAGTAAAAATAGCCCAACAAATGTTAGTAACTTAAACGAATGTTTTTTAATTAGATTAGGTAGTTTGAACATTATTTAAGAGTGATTTTTGGTGGGGTCGAATCAACTAATCACCATCATTTTGATCATTTTGAGTTTGCCAGCTTGGTAATGGGCATTTAAACCAATTTTTGTAGAAATCATCTATGTAAGTGGCGTAGGCCAGTTGAAAGCGATTGTAATAATATTTTTCCCATTCATTGTCGCCACCTTTTACCCCAAGAGTTTTTCTGCTTTCAACATTTTCATCCCTGCTTCCCGCTACGGTTTCTTTTGTAGGAAGGAACTCGCCAATAGCATCAGTTATTTCGCTTTGGTGTGTGCTAATTTTGCCTTCGCGTTCTGTTAATTCAGAGTCTATTTTGTCAACGTTAAAAGGTTTGCTTGTAGTTACTCCCTCTGTAATAGTTGTTATGGTTAAAGATTCAGCCGTGGCCGTGCCTATACTTTTAACTTCTTGTAAGAAGTCGATAGACGGCATTTTACTGATTAAATCTAAAACCCTGTCTATGTTCATCTTATTTATGTCCGATTTTTCTTCTATACCAAATGTTTCTTTTAATTCGTCAAAATGTGAGGTTAGTGTATTTTTTAGCGATGCCTCTACTAAAATAAGGGTTTTATCAATGATTTCTACCTTTGTTTTAGCTTTGGCCTTTTCGTCAGGCGGTGTTTGATCACTATCTCTTATTTTTTCTAAATTTATTTTCCAAGTATTTCTTGCGTTTCTTTGGCTGTCCATCGCAGTTTTTCTTAAATCCGTCAATTCTGCTTCGTTTTCTGTTTGATCGCGCAATTCTACATAGTTTTGGAGTGCTCCCAAAGCGCCTGTTTCTCGGGCGGCGCTATCGTAATCGGTTAACAAAGAATCGTATTGACTAATCACGGGCAATACAGAATTCATATATTCCATGTCATCGCCGTCACCCTCAATGTCGTTTTGAAAAGTTGCTAAAAGTTTTTTAGCGTTGTCTATCAATCCAGTGTAGGAGTTAGCTATGTTAAGGTACAAATTTTTGTTTGATCCCGCTCTGGTTAAAGCTAAAGAAAGATACTCTTTTTTCCATGTTGTAGGTGTGGTTTCTACCAATCCATCATTTTCTTCGCCTGGGGATCGTGTGAATAATAGTTGGTAGTATATATTTACTGTGTTTGTTACTTTAACAATCTTACCCTCTTTGTCGGTGAATGGCATATCTTCTTTTTTGGGATGTTCAAAGAATCTAACGTCGCTTATTTTTGAACTACAACTGTTGCGAAGTTGATCGCTTTCCGCCGAGTTAAAACTTTTTAGAGTTTGAATTATACTATCCCATTTGGAAGCGGTAACTTCGTTTAAAGCTTGATTAGCTAGGTAAGGGCCGGGGTTTTTAGATTCATCGTTAAGCTTTGCTCTTTCGTATTGAAGGTCAATGATATCATCTGCATCGTTTAGACCTCCGGTAGTTTTAAAATTGAAACCTTCTAATTTTTGTTTAAAAGTGCCTATGGTATTTTCGCCACGGGTTAATGAGCTTAATTGAGTGGATAATTTTTGGACGTTATTTTGAAAAGATAAAACTCGGTTAAGAAGATCGCTGGAAACCGGGCTTTCAGCGCCTATTACGGGCGGTAGTATCGCAGCTTGACCGTAGTAACCTGCGCCACCAGCTTTGGTAGCTTGGGTATAAGAGCCTGGCCCACTATTCATTTTAGACAGACCAGTTCTGGCTGCCCTGTTTACAGCTGCGTCTATTACTGCGTTGACTATCTCCCCAAGTTCTTTTGCGTTTATTAATGGGTCTAGCGATAATTTTTCTAAACCACCGCCAACCCAATCGCCCACAATACTGCCTGGGGTTATTGTTTCTTCTTCGGAACAGGTAGCTCCTATAGGTATGCCTACTTTGGGATCATAATCTTGTATTCTGGATTCTCCTGTGGGGGTAAGACGTACGGAAGGTATGTTTACGTCGGTTATCGGAACTCCATCTATGGACTCACCAAAAATTAATGGCCAATCATAATTACCATCAGCATCTATGGCTAATAATTTGTTACCAAGATCAACCTCGTGTACGCCACCATACGGAGTGTCTTCAGAAAAAAATATTTTATAAAATGGAATTTCTATTTTGGTGCATTTTTTTGAGTCCAAGAATCCTTTGCCCGCCGTTATTTTTGCTATGGCTGTGTTTCCAGCTAAAGCTGCTTCCGCGCCTATAAGTTGCGTAGAAGCTAAGTATGTTCCAGGTAGTGTGTTTCTTGTTTCGTGCAGTTTTAACCAAGCTGTCCAGCCACCATCTTCAAAGTTGTTGGCGAATGCTTCCATATTTTTTTTGACGTCCGTCCAATTGCAACGCAACTGTTCTTCTTGTAATAATTTGGTTCTGTTTACCAGAAATTGAACATTGGCTTTAAATGGGGAACAAATATCAGAGCCTTGTTCGAGAAAAAATTTATCTATGGTTGATATCGTTGCAAATTTAATTTCATTTTTAATAAACTTTTTAGGATTTGTTATAAATCTTGGCTTACCGTTGCCCTGTACCCAATTAACTAAATCGTTTTGAATTTGGATAAGGTATCTTTTTTTTAGAGTTTGAAAAGCGAGATCGCCCCACTTGCCGTATTTCTTTTTAAAGTCCTCGGCTTTTTTAGCGAGGTCTTTTAGCTTTATATTGAAAGTTACTCCGCCGAATTGAGCTTGAGTTTCTTTGGGTTGGACAGGGTAAACAAAAGCAAAAATAAAAGACAAAATTATTCCAGTAGAAACGATGGCTACTTTTATATTAGTTGGCTTGTTCATTTTTGCGTGGCCGAAGTTTTGGCATAATCATTTAAAGTTTGTTGCCAAAAATAAGTTACACTATCCATTTGATTCAAAGTCATAAGTGATTTTAGTGGATCTTCCAAATCACCCTTCATAACTTCTACTATTTTTTTTGCGCTAATAACGCTGATCATAAGATTTTTATGAAGATTTAAATATTTAGGTGGAATTTCTATTTCCGACAAGTTTCTAAAAGAATCCCCAAGGGTATTGGAATAAGAATTTAATTTATTTTGAACTCCCTCGTCGCTCAGTTTTTCCAAATCTATTTCTAAAATATTTGTCATAGCTGTTAATATTTTTTCTGTTTCTTTTTTTGTTGAGTCAAAATATTTTTTACGGTTAGCTGATGAATCATTGGAAGTTTTAAGAACAGATGTTGGTATTATAGGGAATAAGTTTATTTCGTTAGATTTAAAATATGGCATAACAGTTTCCACTAAAAAATCGGAGCTTTGAACTTTTTGAGCCGAAACACTTGTTAGCCCAGCCGTATCAATAACTGTACTTAGAAATTCATCTGTTAAATTTTTATCTTCTGGAGCAACGTAGGCGTTTTGATTTTCTTTTTCTTGCTCGTTAAGCTTTAAAAGCTCGCCTAAAAGTTCATCGCTGGTTTTGCCAGCCGATAATGGAGTAGAAGCTTCATCTACACCATAACTAACAGTTGTTTTTAAAACCAAGTAAGCGCCACCAAAAATACCTAGCAAGAAAACCAAAACCAAGCCAAACCAAAAGTATTTTCTGGGGTGATTAGTCATTAGGTAAATTTTAACACTATTGACGGGTTTTTACGTCGTCGAATATATCAATGTTTTCCACAGAAAAATGGCAAAAACATTACTAAACTATTATAAGAAATGTCTAATTTAAAATGATTAAAAATTCTTCAAGGCTAAACCTTGGGGATTCTTAAGGTTTAGCCTTAGGTTTAAGATTTTTATCATTAGACCTTGATTAGATATTTGAGCTTAGGCATTTGTCATTATTTTTTCATATAATGCCTTAAGTGTTTTGATATCTAGGTTCTGGGCTCTAATTTTTTTATCAAATTTAAGTTCGTTAAAGATGTTTTCTAGTTCATCGGGTTTAGCCGAATTTGTTTTTTTAAGGTTGTTAAAAAGTGTCTGCCGAGGCTGTTTAAATGCTTTTCTTAGAAATTCTATAAATTCGCTAAATTCATTGCCCTTAAATTCATTATCTTTAGTTCCAACTCTAAACGTGTCATGAGCATACGATCGTAAGCTCGGGACACATAAGTAAGGAGTCAGCCTGATTATCACAGAGTCTACTTTTGGTTGGGGCCAGAAGTTTTCTTTGCCTACTTTAAACAGAATTTCGGTTTCAGCCATAAATTGTATTAACGAAGAAAGATAGTTCGCCTTTGGTGGCTGGGCCGTAATCCGCTCGCCCACCTCTTTTTGAACCATAAGTATCAATTCCGAAGGCTTATTAGTGGAAAGCAGGAATTTTTGGATCAGTTTGCCCGTTAAATAGTAAGGAATATTGGCAATTATCCGATACGGAGATTTGAGAATTTTTTCGTCAAATTTTAAAATATCCCCCTCAATAATTTTTAATTTGCTTGCCCCGAGCTTGGTCGAGGGGTAATTTTGAGATTTTAATTTCAACAATTCGGTCAAATTATCATCTTTCTCTATCGCTATTATATTTGCTCCAGCTTCCAATAACGCCATAGTCAGATTTCCTGTGCCTGGTCCAACTTCTAAAATATTCTCACCACTTTTAATTTTAGCTTCTATAATTATGCGTTTTATTATTTCTTCGGAAACTAAAAAATTTTGACCAAAATGCTTTATTGGTTGTAAGTTTTTTTGTTTTAATTTGGATTTAGTTTCTTTAACTAGTTTCATATTTTAAATAGTCTGGATATAAAAAATCAAAGTGTAAAATGAAAAATGGCAGATCAAGATTTAAAAATTATTTTTCTATCTTTAATATGTCATTTTTATATTTAATTTTTAATGTTTTATATCTCCAATATTTCCTCTCCCATTTCGTATTCTTCAAACTCCACCAACCTTACTGGTATATCACCCAAAAAACGCGAAGGCAAGGCGGGTTCACTTTTACCATAAATAGTTCTGCGGCGAGTAAATACAAAATAAGTCTTTTCTTTGGCCCGGGTTATGCCAACATAGGCGAGTCGTCTTTCCTCTTCCATTTGGGCAGGTTCAAACATACTTCGGGAATGTGGCAGTAAGCCTTCTTCGGCGCCAATAATAAACACTATAGGAAATTCTAAGCCTTTGGCCGAATGAAGTGTCATTAAGTTTAATGTGCCGTTTTCTTCGGAGATATCGTCGGCCGAAGTGGTTAGAGTTATTTCTTCTAAAAAAGAATAAAGCCCTTCTTGTGGTTCTAACGAATCAAATTTAGTGGCTACTGTGGTAAGTTCTAAAATATTTTCCCAACGAGCCGCGCCTTCTTCGGTGCCATCTAAACAATAATTTTTATAATTTATTTTTTCTAGTAAAGATTTTATTAGTTCGGAAACCTTTTTATTCTCGGATTCTTTTTTAATTTCGTTAATTAAACTTAAAAAGTTTTCAAACTTAGTGTGTTTAAAATCAAAAATATTTTCGGTAAAAAGCACTTGGCTTAATGTGGTCTTACCAATACCGCGCGGTGGCACATTAACAATTCTTTTTAAACTAATAGAATCTTTTTGGTTTTGAATAAATCTTAAATAAGCAATAATATCTTTAACTTCACGGCGTTCGTAAAATTTTATGGCGCCTACCATTCGGTACGGCCAACCTGCCCTAATAATGGCCTCTTCTATGGCGCGCGATTGCGCATTGGTGCGGTAAAGAATAACAAAATCGTTAAGATCTCGGGCTATTTCTGGTTTGGCTCTTAATATTTTTTTAATTTCTTCGGTTACAAAAAAACCTTCCTCCATTTCGTTGGCGGTTTGAACTATCTTAATTTTTTCGCCTGCGCCACGCTCGGTCCATAATTTTTTTTCTGTTTTAAAAACATTTTTGGCAATAACCGCATGAGCCGCGTCTAAAACATTTTGGGAGCTTCTATAATTTTCTTCTAAAAATATTATTTTTGTGCCAGAGTAATCTTTTTCAAAGTTAAGCATGTTTCTAAAATCGGAACCGCGAAAAAGATAAATTGATTGCCAATCGTCGCCCACCACACAAATATTTTTATGTTTTTCGGCCAGCATTTTTAACAAGGTATATTGAACATGGTTGGTGTCTTGGTATTCGTCTACCAAAATATATTTAAATTTATTTTGATATTTGGCTAATACTTCTGGATTATTTTTAAAAACTTTAACCAAAAGAAAAAGTAAATCATCAAAATCTAAAGCATTAGCTTCTTTTAATTTACTTTCATATTTTTCGAAAACTTTAGCTATTATTTTTTCTCTAAAGCTACCAGCCCTTTCTGAATAAATCGTGGCATCAACCAACTCATTTTTTTGACGTGATATTGTTGAATATATTCCAGTGGCTTTAAATTGATCTGAATCTAGGCCAAGCTCGGCAATAATTTCTTTTAATAAAGAAATTACGTCGCTGACATCGTATATAACAAAATTTTTGCCGTAACCTATATTATGTATTTCGTGCCTCAAAAGCCTGGCGGCAAAAGAATGAAACGTGCCCAAAAAAACAGACATATTTTTGTCGGCGCCTAAAAGATTTTGAACACGATTTTTCATTTCGCCGGCAGCCTTATTGGTAAAAGTTAAAGCTAGAATATTTTCGGGAGCAATTCCTTGTTCTATTAAATAAGCAATTCTGTGTGTAAGAGCTTTTGTTTTTCCGCTTCCTGCACCAGCAATTATTAAAACTGGACCATTTATAGTGGTTACCGCTTCTTGTTGTTCTTTATTTAAATTTTTTAAGATGTCGGACATCACAAAATTATAGCAGATTATTAATTTTCAATTATCAATTCACAATTATCAATGAATTTTCAAGGTCTTAATTTTCAAACCCATTTGATAATTGAATCATTGTTTGACCCCCGTAGTCTTGCCGTGCCACTCCATAGCCTTTGGCGAAGGGCGGGCGAAGTGGGAGAGTTTGATTGAAAATTGAACATTGTAAATTGAAAATTTGAATCAACTGGATCTGTGGACTACCTGATTGACCCAATGTCTCAAAAAAGCTATCATTTACCTATAACCTTGCCTTGCAGGGTTTTGTGCTTAAATAAGCTTTCTAAGCCAATATTCAGCTATTTTGGGGCTAGAGTAATTATCTAGCCAGATTAGTTTAGTAGAGGTCAATATCCGATTAGTATTTGGTATAAAATTTTATCTTTTTACGAAAACATTCTCGCTTCTTTAAAGAGTAAGCGAGTTTTGTTCTTAAGCTTTTCATTATCTAGAAAACTGATATACACATCAGTTTTTTTGTTTGTCCTATCTTTTGGATCAATTTTATTTTTTTCTGGTAATAATTCTGCTAGTTTAGATTCGGATAATAAGAGTATAGTAGAAGAAATAGATACTGGGGATGAAAGTTTTTTAAAAAAGATAATACCTCAAGAATCTCCGGTAACCTCGGCTATTTTATTTGCTGGTAATTTAGAAAGTAGAATTAGCGGAGTATTTCGTGGAACAAATTCAAATGGGGTTTTGGGTGGTCCAGAGGATAGTGCGAGTAATTTAGAAACAGCCGGCAATGCTTTAGTAGCACAGGGTTCGATATTGGCTATAATTCCAGCAAACACAGATAGTTTTGTATCAGACGGAAACATATTTACCTACGAAATTGAAACTGGAGACAGTTTGGAATCAATCGCTAACGATTTTGGTGTTTCAGTTGATACATTACTTAGCGCTAATAACTTACCCAAAGGAACTAAACTAAAAGTTGGCGATAAACTTTCAGTTTTACCGGTTGATGGTGTTAGACACACTATAAAATCTGGAGACACTATTAAATCTATCGCTATTAAATATAATGCCGATGAAGTTAGAATAATTGCTTTTAATGATTTACCCGACGATGGCAAAATTGTTACAGGACAAATTTTAACAATTCCTGGTGGCGAATACCACGTACCAATAAGTATAAGGTATGCGCCGTCTCAAAATCCATCTGCCGAAAGTTTGCCGATTATTACAGGTTACTATGGTCGTCCATCTAATGGGCGAATAACATTTGGTTTACACAGGTTCAACGCTGTAGATATTGGTGGACACGAATGGTGCAATACCCCTCTCTACGCTTCAGCCGCAGGCATTATTATTACTGCCGATGCTCAAGGTTGGAATGGTGGTTATGGTAAATATATAAAAATTTCGCACGATAATGGCACTATTACTTTGTATGCCCACGCTTCGCAACTTTTAGTAAGCGAGGGCCAGAGTGTTAAAAAAAGCCAAACCATAGCTTTGATGGGTTCTACCGGCAATACTACCGGTTGCCATGTTCACTTTGAAGTCCGTGGCGCTAAAAACCCTTTCGCGAACTAGTTTGTAAAATATATTTATTGAACAAACATAAATGGAGGTTAAAATTTTTGACGATAATTTAGAAAAGTTCATAAAATCGCTGGAAAAACCAACTATAGCCAAAGTGCTGCGCATAATTGATCTCTTGGAACTTTTTGGAAATAAATTGAATATGCCCCACAGCAAAAAAGTAGCTGTTCATCTTTTTGAATTAAGGGTAAGAGGCATTCAAGATGTGAGAATTTTATATGCTTTTAATAAAGGAGAAGTAGTATTACTCCACGGCTTTATAAAAAAGAGCAGTCGTATTCCTAAAAAAGAAATAGATATTGCCTTGAGTAAGTTGAATCGCTTGACTCGTGTATAACGTATAAGTTATAGTGGAATTATGAAAAAATACTCTGTATTAAAAAAACAACTTCTTAAAGATAAAATTGTAAAAAAGGTCTACGATGATTTAGGGTCGGAATTTAAGGTTATAGCTCTGTTCATTAAAAAGCGGTTAGAAAAAGGTTTAACTCAACAGGAACTAGCCCGTCGGATTGGCACTAAACAATCGGCTATTGCCCGCTTTGAATCTGGCACTTATAATCCCACTATAGATTTTTTAAATAAAGTTGCCTTAGGCTTAAACACTCGCATTAAGATTTCAATAGATTTTAAATAAATATCTTTGTAATCCGTGGCGCTAAAAACCCTTTCGCGAACTAAATAAATTTAATTAAAAAAACCGCCCCGATCCTATATCGGGGCGGTTTTTTGTTTACCGATACAAATGGCTGTGACTATTAACAGCTACAAAAATAGCCACGTCTTTTGTATCTTGTTTATATATAGCTCTTAAATCGCCGCTTATGTTTATGCTTCTATAGCTAGCATATTTACCCTCAAGAGGGTGATTATTTAGAATGGGGTTAAATATGTCTAAAAGAAAAATCGTCAATCTTTCTTTTAGCTTAGATTGCTCGTTCGCTTTTAGTTTCTGAAATTGCTTTTCAAAGTTTCTATGAAAACGAATAATCATAAAGTATTAAGATACTTTATGGCTTTGTCGGCCGAATCAAAAGATGGCGACAAATTCTTTTTTGTTTGAATGTCTTTTTCTATGCCACCTAAAAGACGCTCAAATTCAGGCGTCATTTGAGGAATACTAGAGAAATAAACTTCACGACTGCGAATGAAGTTTCTTAAAGCCGCGTTTATTACATCGCTTAAAGATAAGCCTAAATCCTTAGCTAGTTTCTGAACCGTATTTTTTATTTCTTTTTCGGTTTTAATGTTTATTATAGTTTTTGACATATAACTAAAGTATATACAACAGTTAGGTATGAGTCAATCTTTAATTTTGCGGTCTATATTGCAACGCTTCGTTAATATGATCGGGCGCAATATTTTCCGATGCTGAAAGATCAGCAATAGTGCGGGCGAGTTTTAAAACTCGGTGGTAACCGCGGGCCGAAAGATTATATTTATAAACCGCGGTTTTAATAAGTTCTTGGCATTTTTCGTCTAGCCGGCAAAATAGTTTTATATCTTTTAACCGCATTTCGCTATTAGTAGCAAAGCCAAAATTTTTAAATCTTTCACGTTGGATTTTTCTGGCACTTTCCACCCGTTCTCTAATCTTATTTGATGCTTCGGCTACACTTTCCGAGGCTAATTTTTCGTATTGTACTCTGGGCACCTCCACGTGAAGGTCTATCCTGTCTAAAAGAGGTCCAGAGATTTTTCTTTTATATTTTTGAACTTGAAAAGGTGTGCAAACACATTCTTTTTGTGGGTCGTTTAAAAAACCACAAGGGCAGGGGTTCATAGTGGCGGTTAAAATAAATTTAGCGGGGAAAGTTAAACTACCTTTTACACGCGAAACTGTAACAGTGCCGTCTTCTAAGGGTTGGCGCAAACTTTCTAAAACATCGCGGTTAAATTCGGGAAATTCGTCTAAAAATAAAACACCTCGGTGCGATAAAGTTATTTCACCTGGTTTAGGCACACTGCCCCCGCCAACTAAGGCCGCGGCCGAAGACGTATGATGTGGCGATCTAAATGGCCGTGTTCTTATTAACGGTTCTTTGTGGCTGATTAAACCAGCTACCGAAAAAATTCTAGTGCTCTCTAAAATTTCTTCTTTTTCCATAGCAGGTAATATAGAAATTAAAGCTCGAGCTAGCAATGTTTTGCCGGATCCCGGGGGCCCGCTCATTAGTATGTTGTGATTTCCTGCCGCAGTAACTTCTAGGGCGCGCTTGGCAAAATCTTGGTCTTTAATATAGGCAAAATCGTGTTCGTATTCTTGCTTAATTGGCGCGAGAATAACTGGTTCTATGGGTTTTATTATTTTTCTTTTAGAAAAATGTTCGCAGGCTTCGGCTAGGTTTTTTAGTGGAAAAATATCTATACCATCAACTAGTCCAGCTTCCTTAGCGTTTTCTTCGGGTACATAAAGTTCTTTTGTGCCAAATGTTCTTGCCATAATAGCAATTGGCATAACACCAAAAACAGGTCTAATAGAACCGTCTAATGCGAGTTCGCCTATGAATATTTTACCTTCGGGGTCAAAATTAATCTGCCTAGAAACTAAAAGATAAGCCAAGGCTATCGGGAGGTCATATTTTGGGCCTTCTTTTTTTAGATCAGCTGGAGCCAAATTAACAATTACTCGCTTATTAGATTGATTTGGTGGAATTAAACCCGTATTTTTTATAGCAGCCGAAACCCTATCTTTAGCTTCTTCTATGGCTTTATCTGGTAAGCCTACAATATTAAAAACATGTAGACCTCGGGCAAGGTCTACCTCAACTTCTACAGGTTGAGCATCTAAGCCAACCAAAGCCGCAGAATATATTTTACTAGGCACACATATATATCAAATATCAAAGATTAAAAATCAAAGTTATAATTCAAATTTTAAATTTTTATTTTTGATATGTAATTTTGATATTTTGTTTTTAATTTTTGATTTTAATTAGTATGTTGGGTGCAGTTTCTGGCCGAAGGATTTGCACGTAAGCGTTCTATATCTATTGCTGTTCCGCATTTTTCACATATACCAAAAGTATTATTTTTAATTTTATCTAAAGAATCGTTAATATCTCGCAACCTTGTTTCTAGGCTGTGTTCCATTGGTAAACGAGTGATATATTCTGTTACCTCTTGAGAATTTTCATCCCAACCATCGCCTAAGTTTTCATAGGTGGTATCCCAATCGCCTTTTATATTTTTGTCGGGGTGAGCAAAAGAAGTTAGCTCCTCGGTTAAGGCTTTTCTCTCTTTTTCTAAAAGTAATCCCAGTTCTTTTATTAATTCTTGATTCATTTACTCATTATATTTTATTAGTTTGAATAAGAAAAGCCTAGTAACGTACATTCGTATGCGTTACTAGGCAAAGCTCCGTAAGTTCAACTAGCTTGAGTTACTGGGGGCTGATTTGCCATGTTTTATATATTGTGCTTATATATACAAACATCAGACACGGATTGAACCTTACAAAATAACCCCCTATAACAAGGAGTTTGTAGCATGAAACGAGCTGCTTTGATCGCCTTTTTGGCGATTTTCACAGTTTTACCTAGGTTGTCTTTTGCCTTTGTAACTAGAGGAGATACCGTCTATTTTGATGGTTACAGTAGTTGGGCTTATACATACAAAGACAATGCTGGGAGTGATAATCATTTGACTCTCAATAGGCTTTGGCTGAATAGCTATAAAGATATCAATCTTCCTTATGAAGTTGGTCGTTCTTATATTTTAATGGCCGCATCTTTGGAAGATAAGGTTGTAAAGATTCAAGAGTCCAGCTTAAATTGGGCTGTAGCCTTTGGTCCAGTTAACAAAGTAACTATTGGCCGATTTGCTCCACCATTTGCGGAAGAGTGGCTGAAAGATCCTGACCAACTGAACTTGGTTAGGTATTCGTCAATTTTTGATCAGTTAGTCTATCGAGATGATGGCGCGCAAATTGATTTATCAAAAAAAAGATTGCGTGTATCGTTCGCATCTTTTTTAGGTGAACGTAGTGGTGGAGTTGTGCGTGAACAGAAAGACGGCAAAGCCCACTTGTATTCAAAGGCAGTTTTTATTCTGCCCGGGAGCATTGAGTTTTCTGGTAGTTACAGATGGAGCCGTACTCGGAATAATCTTTGGGCGGCTTCTGGGAAATGGCAGAAAAGTAATTTCAGAAGCGTCTCCTTTGAGGTAGTTGGTTTTGGAAAAGATATTCAGTGGTTTGCTAATTACGGCCAAAAAATCGCAACTCACTTTTTAGTTACCGCGAGATACGAAGATTTAAAGTATCAGTCGAACAGAACTATTCTTGGGGTTAGGTTTTATACGAGGCATATTGATATAAAAACTTCTACAGTATTTTCTGATCCACCTGTTTGGATTTCATCAGAAGTGTTGTTTCGATTCTAGATTTTGTTCCAAAAATAAGTCCGTGTTCCATAGCGAACGCGGATTTTTTATTGTTTATTTATGAGCGTAGCGAATAACTATAAACAATAACCCCGCCCCAAACCAAGCATTAAAAAGTTTAGTGCAAGTTGAGAGCCGAAGGCGTATCGCTAATAAACAAATTAAGTGAGCATAGTCGATTGGGTTTGATGCGGGGTATGATAAACAATAAAAAAACCTGCTCTGGATCGAGCAGGTTGTGCATCGCAACTTTTTTGTTGCAGTGCTAGAAAATAAGCACCCTGTGTTTCCCAATTTATTTTTTTATAAAGAACTAACAATAACTGAAAAATTATACTAACAGAAACATTTGCATGTTCCGTTTTCTAGGCTCGGAACAACGTTGTTCTCCGATTGTTATCGGAGAGGATATGTTGGAGTCGGTTCAATCAACCAACTATTTATATTTGGGTCGGAACCGACCCAACAAGCTCCCGCAATTTTTTTGTTGCGAGAAAAAATTTCTAAGGTATCCCAATTTAAATACGGAAGCCTTAGAGTTCTAGCCAACTCATCCCATGTAGGGAATTAAAAGAACAATGTAGCACCAACATTAACCAGTTGGCACCGATAAATAAAAACAATTGAACCAGTTAGAACTAACTTAATCTTCGCACCACACTGCATAAAAGTAAATACAACAGAATCCCAAAATGATGTCTAGGAGTGTCAACAAGTTAATCGTGCGATGGTTGCTCGGATTTTTGAAGGTATTTTTTTAAAAAGCTTGCAAAGAACAGTCAATTTTCCACAGAGTCATTTTCATCATTTTTAAATTGTGATCTTTGCGTGGCTTTAAAATAGTTAGATATTGGAAAGTGGTAGGCTATTAAATTTGGAGTAATTTCAAAATCAAATGTTAAAGAATTTTTGTTTAAAACTTTTTTTTCAAATTTGTTTTTTAAATAATGAGTTTGAATTTTATAAGAAATTTTTTCTAAAAAATTTGCGAGATTTATTTTTTCTAAAACTTTTTCCAAAAAAGTTTTAAGCCAAATTTTTTTATTATCATATTTAACTAAAAAACTTTTTTCGTTTTCAAAATCAGTTTCATAAAAGTTTTTTAGCCAATAATTTTCACTCCAGAAATTTTTTATTTCACTTTCGTTGCCCCAAACAGGTTTTAAGTTTTTATAAAAACTTGCGCCAATTAAATCTTGGTGTGGTAGTAATGGCGAAGAGTTAGATAAAAAAATATTAAAACAAAATCTATTTTTTATTTTTTTCTTTGATCTTCTTTTGCCAAAAATAAAAGTTGCAAGTTCTAAAAAGAGTCTGTTTAACCAGACTCTTTTTTCCTCCGAAATTATTATTAAATCAATGTCGCTTTCAGGTTTAGGATTACCTACGGCGGTGGAGCCTGCTAAAAAAATTGCGCGAGTGTAAGGGCAGTTTATTAGTATTGGCAAAAATTTTTTTAGCAGAGATATTTTATAATCAATTTCTTTTTTAAAGCTAAGAAACATTTTATGGATTTGTAATTATGACCGAATCAATTGCTTTTAATATAGCACTCTTAGAAGTGGTTATTATTAGAACATCGTCTATTAAAGTATATTCCACTGTAATTGTATTTATGGGTAAGTTTTTATAATGAATAGTTTGGTTTTGGTAAGTTCCTGTTTGGAAAGTCGGGCTAGCTGCTACACCTACTTTAGATAGCACTAAAGGTTTAAGATCGGTAACCATTGTTTTTTCCCAAGCCTTAAGTGGTGCAGAAATTTTTGTGGAATCTAAAACTTTTATAGCCATACCTAATCTTGGTCCGTAACAAGAAGTAGGAGAATTTTTTATTTTGGCACATTCGGTTTTATCGAAAGCTTTATTGCCACCGAAGGCGAATACATCAAATTCACTTGAAAGTTCTTTTTTAACTGAAATAGGAATTTTTATCTTTAATACCTTCATTATTTCATCTAAAGTGGTTATTTCGGTGACTGAAGATTCATTTGTGGTAGTGTCGGTTACACTTTTTTGGACAATTAATTTTGCAAGTATATTGTCTCCAACTAGTTCATTATTTATTTTTATTATGTTGGCAACATCTACGATTTGTGTATTTGGGTCATAAGAAAGCAAGCCAGTAGCAATAGGCTCTGTTGGAATTTGAACTTCTGGAGTTGCAGGTGCTTGTTCTATAGGTAACAATGGTTGCAATTCTTGAGGTGGAGGTAAAATATCTTGCGTGGTTGCTTGTTCTGAAGCTGGTGTTTGACGCAAAAAGAACCACCATATTTCTCCGGCCACAAAAGATAAAATTAAAACCGATATAACTCCAATCAAAACCAATTTACCCCTGCCACCTTTTCTGGAAGGAAAAGAAGATACACCACCTTGTTTCGATGGTATTGGTGGTAAAGGCGGAAGATTTGGTCTAAATGTTGGCAGTGGAGGTAATGGTGGTAGTTTTGGTGGTTGCTGTTGTTGCTGCTGTATGGGTGGTTGAGTTAAAGGCCTTGGAGGAGGCATGGGAGTAGGAGATGGTCGAGATGGCATTGTAGTAGGCTCCATTGGTAATCCCAGAGGAGGAGCTTGGCGTTGTTGTTGATAATTTTCTGGTGGCATTATAGGTTTTTTAATTGGAGTTTCAAATGGTTGAGGTTTACTAGGAGAAAGTGGTGGGGGTGAAACTAGTGGTTTTGAATATTGGTGATTTATATTTTCTTCTCTGCTTACTTCTAGTTTTTTGCTTTCTGGTATCGGAAGGCCTCGTTTTATTGTGCCTATGTCTGGAAAAGAAGGTTTAATTTGGGGTTGGCTAATATTTGAAGGGGCTAGGGTTATTTCTGAATGCAAAGACCCCGAACCCTTTTTAAGGGCTTCAATATCGCCAGCCATAGTTCTTATTTTATAGGCCAGAGAGTTTTTTGGTTCTTGGGTTGTAGAAGAAGGAGGCACGGATAAAATTAAAAAATCAAAAATCAAATCTTAAAAGTTTGGTATCCGCCCAAGACGGTTTTTCTATAACTTTTTAATTTTGACTTGTAATTTTTCCTTTTAAATTTTAATTTTTAACTTGTTTTTGTGCGTCTTTAAGTGAAAGATTTATTCTGCCTTCGGTGTCTATATTTTTTACTACAACAGGGACTACGTCTCCTACATTTACAATATCCTCTACTCTATTTACGCGAAATGGTGCTAGTTCAGAAATATGGATCAAGCCCTGTTGACCAGGCAGTATTTCGGCAAATGCGCCAAAATCTAATATTTTTACTATTTTACCTTGGAACATTTCTCCTTGAACAATTTCGCGTGTAAGACTGTCTATCCATTCTTTGGCCTTTTGGACCGATTCTTCATTGTTAGAAGTTATAAAGATAGTGCCATCATCGTCTATATCTATTGTAACACCAGTTTCATCTGTTATCTGGTGAATAGTTTTCCCGCCCACGCCAATAACATCTCTAATTTTAGCAGGATTTATTTTTAAAGTTAATATTTTTGGTGCATAAGGCGACATTTTCTTTCTTGGTTCGGGAATAATTTTTAGCATGGCTTCAAGAATTTCTAATCTAGCTTTTTTAGCTTGAACCAAGGCTTGTGAAAGTATTTTAGAGGTTAAACCCGATATTTTTACATCCAGCTGCAAAACATTAACACCTTCTTTTGTACCAGCTATTTTAAAATCCATATCGCCATAATGATCTTCTGCTCCTTGTAAATCTGTAACAACGACAAACTTTTTTTCTGGATTGGTTTCGTCTTCAATAAATAAACCCATAGCTATGCCAGCTACTGGTTTTTTAATTTTTACACCTGCGTCCATTAAAGCCAGAGTCGAACCGCAAGTAGCCGCCATAGAAGTGGAGCCATTAGAAGAAAGAATTTCTGTTACAACCCTAATTGTATAGGGGAAATCTCCTTTGGTAGGAAGTACAGGTTCTAGCGCGCTTTCAGCTAGCGCACCGTGACCTATTTCTCTTCGGCCTGGGTTGCCAGTTTTACCGGTTTCTCCCGAAGAAAATGGAGGAAAGTTATAATGGTGGATATAACGTTTATTACCCTCAAATTCCATTGTTTCAATAGATTGTTCCATGCCCGGAGCGCCTAGTGTGGCAACGCACAAGGCTTGGGTTTGGCCTCTTTGGAAAATAGCCGAACCATGGGTGCGTGGCAGCACGCCAACTTCAATACTAAGTTCGCGGATTTCTTCTATTTTTCTGCCATCTACGCGTTTGTTTTTTTCTAAAATATTTTTATGAATTATTTCATTCATTTCTTCTTCAAAAAGAATGTTGGCTTCGGCTATATTTTTAGGAGTTTTTTTATCTTCGGCCATACTTAGAAAAAACTCTTTTTTAATTTCTTCGGTAGCTTCCATATCGCCCTTAGAGATAACTTCTTCTAAGCGTTTACCAACAAAACTTTTTATTTCTTTTCTTAAGGCTTCATCTGCAGAAGGCACAGAGACCAATAATGGCTTATGACCAAGAGTTTCAACTATACTTTTTTGGAAGCTTATTAATTTTTGTGTTTCTTTTTGGGCGATTTCAAAAGCCGAAATTAAATCTTCCTCGGTTACTTCGTTGGAACGGCACTCTATCATATTTACTAACTTTTCTGGGCCGGAAATAACTAAATCCAAATCACTTTTAGCACGCTGGGCATAATTTGGGTTTACTATTATTTTTTTATTTTCATCTCGCCCTACCCTTACGGTCCCTACTGGGCCATTCCAAGGAATACCAGAAATTAATATGGCAGTGGATCCTGCAATTATGGCAGGTATATCTGCATCATTTTCTCCATCAAAAGATAAAACAGTTACAATAAGCTGAACCTCGTTTCTTAATCTGTGGTTAAACAGAGGGCGTAAGGTTCTATCTATTAAACGAGCGGTTAGAACAGCTTCATCTGTGGCTTTGCCTTCTCTTTTTACCCAACGAGAAGCTTTAATTTTACCTGCAGCATAATATCTTTCTTCAAAATCTACGCTAAGTGGAAAGTAATCTATGCCGGTTCGTTCGTTTTTAGACATAACTACTGTGGCTAATACCACGGTTTCACCATAAGTTACTGTTACAGCGCCGTTGGCTTGCATGGCCAAATGACCTGTTTCCACCACCAATTTTTTTGAACCTATTTCAGTTTCAAATATTTTTTTATTATTCACTTATATTGTCGGCCGACAATACAACCAAGGCTCGAATGTATCCTTATACTTCCCCTGCAAAGAAACATAAGGATAAACTCGCTTTCCGATTGTTCGTCGGCTTTATTGTTTATTATTTTTTCCTAGTAAGTACTGTTCATTAACTCCTAAATTAACAAAAATATCGGCTGATTCTATAAGTTTAGCCGAAGCCGTTCTTTCAAAAGCCATAACCTCAACTTGAAGTCCACGGTTAAATTTTAAATATTCAACCAATGGAACAAAGTCGCCATCTCCTGTTACCAAAACAACAGCATCTAACTGGGCCGATAATCTTACAGCATCAATAGCCATACCCACATCCCAGTCGCCTTTTTTCATGCCACCAGGAAAAATCTGAAGGTCTTTAACCCTCATTTCTATGCCTAATTTATTTAGAGCTTCAAAAAAAGACTTTTCTTCTCCAGATTCTGTCTTTATAACATAGGCCATAACTCTAACAAGCTTCCTTCCAGACATAGCCATTCTAAGGACTTCTTTAAAGTTAACTCTACTATTATGTATATGCTTTGCAGAGTGATACAAATTTTGGACGTCTATAAAGACACCTACTCTTTGTTCTTTATGTTTTATAGCAGACATTTAGTTTATAGTTTATGGTTATTGGTTTTAGTTGATTAGTCTCAGGTTTTTAGTTTTACCGTATAACTACAAACTAAAAACCAGAACTTAAAACCAAGAACTAAAAACAGTCTTATTTCTTTAACCCTAGTTTCTTTATTAAGGAGTTATATTTTTTCTCGTCGTTTTTGGATAAGTAATTCAAAAGAGACTTTCTGTGAGAAACCATCTTAAGAAGACCTCTGCGGGAGTGATTATCCTTAGGATTTTTCTTGAGATGCAAAGCCAGTCGTTCTATTTCTTCTGTAATAACGGCAACCTGAACACTGGCTGAGCCAGTATCCTTTTCGTGGTCTTGATAAGACTTGATTATTTTGTCTTTTTGTTTTGTTGTAAGCATAAAAACATTAGTCGGAACAGTATTAATTGTTCCAATTAGGTGCTTAATTTATTTCCCTAATATTAACAGCCATTATTCTTTTTGGCAAATGCCCAGCATTCTATCGCTAAAACACATATTATTTAAGCTATTCTTTACAAATATACGATATTTAATTGTTACAGCATTAACGTCTTTTTTGTACTCGTTTAAGGGTTACCATAACGCAGATATTAAGAATTATGGTTAATATAAAAAATAAAAAAACTAATCATAAACCATCCATCCTCATAATCACGCTCGAGCGTGATTATGAGGATAGTACAGTACAGATGATAATCAGGAATATATTTTAAATATTAGTATATGGCTGACTCAATATGTTTTATTTTTGCCTTTTTTGAAACTGAATCTATTTCAATTAAAACCGCGTCTATTTGCCAATCAGTATCTTGATCTATATTTTTTTCCGAAATATACAACTGGCATGTTCTAATAAGCTTTTTTTGTTTAAAATAGGTTAGATTATCTTCTGGTTTTAACCCAAATACATTTTTTAACGTTTTTACTTCAACAAATATTAATTTTTTATTGTTTGTTCCGTATGGATTATTTAAATTTTTGTCGTGTAAGTTTTTTTTATGCAGAGTATTTAAAACTTTGTTAGTTAATTTGTTCCATATAGAACCATTGTTATATTTTTTAAAACAAATTATATCTATTTCACCCCATTTTCTTCTAAAATTTCTTTCTATTATTTTATAACCTTTATCTTTTAGATATCTACACGCAATATCTTCGCCAATTTTACCTACCTTAAGATGCTGTGGAGAATTAGGTTCTATGTGGAACATAAAATAGAGTGTAGAATTAGATATATAGTTAAATGATTACTTTTGATTGTTTCAAACTTTTCTCATTTTGTCGCTCGAGCGAAAAGATGAGATTGATGTGAAAAAAGAGAAAAGGAGAAGAGACGAGACAAAATATAAAAAATTAGAGAAATTAGAGATGGATAAGTTTATATAATTTACAAGTTTGAATAAATGGATAAAAATAGTTTTAATAAATTAGGTCCAACTAAAAAGAAAATAATATTATTGCTTGCTGGGGGAGTAGGGCTTTCTTTGGCAGGCACGCCCAAGAAATATTTTGGTGTTATTAAAAGTGTAGCAGATGAATGGAATAAAATTAATGAGACGTCTCTTAAGCGGGCTATAAAGTCGCTTTATGAATCAAAATTGATAGAGGCTAGGGAACATGAAAATGGTTCTATGACTGTAGTTCTTTCGGAAAACGGCCGTAAAAAGGCCTTAACTTATAATATGGATACTATGGCCATTAAAAAACCCGCCATTTGGGATGGTAAATGGCGAATGGTTATGTTTGATATTCCTAATAAAAGAAAAAAGGAAAGAGATGTATTGAGAAATATGCTAAAACAACTTGGGTTTATAAAATATCAAGAAAGCGCCTTTATTTTGCCTTACGAATGCAAAAACGAGGTAGATTATGTGGTTGAATTCTTTAACCTCCGCCCGCACGTTAGGTTTTTAGAAATAAGTAAATTTGATGATGACTTAGCTTTAAAAAACAGATTTGGGTTGGTTTAGTGGTCTAGGTTTTAACTAATCTCATTTACTCGCTCGAGCGAGAAGATGAGAAGGGTATTAAAAATTATTTAAAACCTCCGAAGGGTTACCCTTCGGAGGTTGATGAGATTAATGGTTGAAATGAATATTTTTTACCAATCAGTATTCTCTAGAACTGTTTTAGCCAATGAAACAACTCTGCTGTCTTTATAATTTGGTTCAACTTTTTTTAGTAGTTTCTCTATAAGTTCTCTCCAATTACGCCTTCTTTGTGGGTCAGGACGCATATTTTCATCGTACATTGTAGCTGTTTTATCAACTAATTTTAGTAATTGAACCAAAGAAGATTTTTTATCTATATCTATTTCTTCTTCCCATGTTTCGTGAGTCATTTCTTGAACTATCTTGGCGACTTCTGGCTCCACCCACTCTGGAAGTTTTAGGCTCGTATCCTCAAGGACGTCGTGTAGCAAAAGAGCTTGGTAACCAATGCGACGCTCTTCGTACGGTATACGAGTATCGTTTAATAAAACCATTGCGCACCAAATTGGATGAACAACAAAAGGAACTTTACCGTCCTGTCTAAAATCTTTTTTTATACAATGTTCTTGGTGTGCACTGTAAACAAAGTCTAAAAGCTTTTTAAATTCTTTTGGTTGTATCATGTAAAATATTTTAAAGAATGACTTCTTTGAAACGTTCTAGTATTTTTTGAGGGTCAGAAACCTTTATTAACTCCAAAGCACCTTGCAAATCCCATAACCTTTTTTGGCCTCTTTCTGGGTGACGAAAAGTCGCACTGAGTTTTCTTAGTAACATGTCCTCAGCGGTCATAACATTAATAGTTTTATCACCTACTTCTTTTTCTGTTGAGTTATACTTTTTTAGAGTTGTGGGATCAAGAATAAGATCTAAAATTGTTTCTTCTTTTTTTAGTGTAACAATTAGTACAGTTTTCTTCAATTGATTTCTATTTATCTCCACCCAGCCATTATTGATAAAGTGTTTTAACCACGAATTTAGCTGTATTTCGTTGTCTAAGGTAACATCAAAGTCGTCTGAATAGGGAAAATTAGGAACGTGTAAGCTCAAGCCATAACTTCCTATAACAACGTAGTCTTTTTGGGTGGAAATAAAATCTATTATTTCTAAAAAGGTTATTTTCATATATTTGTGGGCGTGCTAGGACTCGAACCTAGAACCGCAGAGGTATAAGCTCTGTGCTCTAACCAATTGAGCTACACGCCCTACTTCGCTCCTTCGGAGCTATGTAGGGCAAGCCCCTACATATGAATTCACTTTAACTAAAAATCCCTCCTTATTCAAGGAGGGATTTTTTACTGTTCTTTTATGCTACTGATCCCGATATCCGCATACTTTTCATCAACTCTTCAAATTCGGTTTGTTCAATAGTTTCTTTTTCTATAAGCACAGAGGCGATTTTGTTTAAGGCGTTTCTTTTTTCTTTAACAATTTTCATAGCAGTCTTATAGGCTCTATCTATAAAGCTGGAAACTTCTTCGTCTATTCTTGTGGCCACACTTTCGGAATAATTTCTATTTTCGCCCATTTCTTTGCCCAAAAACACTAATTTTTCTCTTTCACCAAAAGTTACCGGACCCATTTTTTCCGACATACCATATTCGGTTACAATTCTTCGAGCTAAATCGGAAGCAGTTTTTAAGTCGGAATGTGGGCCAGTGGTAACATCGCCAAAGACTGTTTTTTCGGCAGCGTAGCCACCAAGTAACGTAGCCAGCTCGTCTATAAACTTGTTTTTAGAATAAAAATTTATTTCTTCTGTCGGCAATTTTAGTGTATAGCCTCCAGCTCGTCCGCGTGAAATTATAGAAATTTTATGAACGGCATCCGCATTAGAAAGGGAAGCGGCTACTAAGGCGTGGCCGGCTTCGTGGAAGGCTACAATTTCTTTTTCTTTGGCAGAATAAACCTTACTGCGTCTTTCGGGGCCCATCATAACTTTTTCTATGGATTCGGTAAGTTCGGTTTGGGTAATTTCTTTTTGATTTTTACGAGCTGCCGAAATAGCGCCTTCATTCATCAAGTTAGCCAAATCGGCACCACTAAAACCTGGGGTTCGTTCCGCAATCTTTCGTAAAACAACATTAGCAGACAAAGGTTTACCTTCGGAATGTATCTTTAAAATTTCCTCACGATTTTTAATATCTGGCTCGTCTATAATTACGCGCCTGTCAAACCTGCCTGGGCGCAATAAAGCTGGGTCTAAAATATCTGGCCTATTAGTGGCGGCTATAACAATAACGTTGGTGTCTCTATCAAAACCATCCATTTCTACCAGTATTTGGTTTAAGGTTTGTTCGCGTTCGTCGTGGCCTCCACCCATACCCGAACCGCGGTGTCGGCCTACAGCGTCAATTTCGTCTATAAAAACAATGGCAGGTGCCTGTTTTTTGGCATTGCTAAATAAATCTCTAACCCTAGAAGCGCCAACACCCACAAACATTTCCACAAATTCTGAACCAGAAATATGAAAAAAAGGCACGTTAGCTTCGCCAGCCACCGCACGGGCGAGCAAGGTTTTGCCTGTGCCAGGCGAGCCTATTAAAATTACACCCCTAGGAATTTTGGCGCCCATACCCAAAAACTTGGCTGGGCTTTTTAAAAATTCCACAACTTCTTTTAATTCTTCTTTAGCTTCATCGGCGCCGGCCACATTTTTAAAAGTTATTTTTTCTTTATTGGCATCAAATAACTTGGCTTTAGAAGCGCCAAAATTAAAGGCCTGCATTTGGCCGCCTTTGGCTTGGCGAAACATAAAGTAAAAGAAAAGTAAGATTAAAATAAACGGCAGTATTGTGGGTAAAATATTTATTAAAAAGTAACTTAAACCGCTCTCGGTTTTAACCTGAATATTTATTTTCTTTATATTATCGTCACTTATGCCTAAGTTTTTTAAACTTTCTAAAAATGAACCAGAGGCTTCTTTATAGGTAACTGCTTTAGACTCATCGGTTAGGGTAAGCTCAACTTTGTCTCCAGAGATTAGAGCGGTTTTAATCTCGCCCGATTTAGCTTTTAGGGCTAGATCGGAAAGGGAAATAACATTTTCTTTAGCAAAAAAACCACTGGCTCCTGAAAATAGGGATACCAAAACCATAAAAATTACCAAAGCAAAAAGTATATTTTTTAACACATCTTTCATAGAAATATAAAAAATCAAATATCAAACATAAAAAATCTTGAATTAGTTTTTTATATTTTATTTTTGATACTTAATTTAAAACTTGTTAAGTCTAACACATTGAATATAAGATGTCAACTCTGGATAGAGTTTTCAGTGTTTTCGCTGGTTTTAAACTCAAAAGCTGGTTGTAAGGCTAGTTTGTATTCTTTTGGTTCCAAGGTGGAAACCTTAAAAGGATAGGTTTTTCCTATCTCCATAGCAGCCGCCATATCTTTGTAGGTTTTAAATTCTGAAATATGAGCTAAGCCTTGAATTTCTGAATCTAGCTTAACGAAAGCACCAAAAGGGTTAAATTTAACAACTGTACCCTCAACCACATCCCCCTTTTTATATTTGTTTTCAACTTCATTCCAAGGATTTGGCTTTAAAGCTTTTAAGGAGAGGGATATTTTGTCGCCTTCAACAGAAATAACCTTGGCTTCCATTTTATCGCCTATTTTTAAAACGTCGCTAGGTTTTTCTACCAATTGCCAGCCTATTTCCGAAATATGTATTAAGCCCTCAATACCATTAAATGTAACAAAAGCTCCAAAATCAACTAAACCAGATATTTCTCCTTCCACAACATCACCTAGGTTATAGCCAGAAAGTTTAGCCTCCATTTCTTTAGATATTTTAGCTTTTTCTGAAAGTATGATCTTTTGGTTTCTTTGATCAAAGTCTATAACTTTAACTAAAATTGTTTGGCCAACAAATTTCTTAAGTATTTTTAATATTTCTTCTTTGTCTCCGCCTTCAACGTGGGGATAATTTTGGCTGGAAAGCTGAGAAACTGGCAAAAAAGCAGCGAGTCCTTCTACTTGGGCGGTTAAGCCTCCACGGTTAGCTCCGGTTATTTTAGCTTCTATAACTTCGCCACTATTTTTAAGATTCCTTATAACATCCCAAGATTGGTCCATGGTAGCTTGTATCAAAGACACTTCTACTAACCCATCTTTATTTTCTATTTCGGTTATTTTAACGTTTAAAACATCATCTTTTTTAAGATCTTGGAAACTAGTGTTAAAAGATTCCATATCACTTTTATAGAGAACACCAGTTCTAAAGCCGGTTAAATCTAAATATATTCTATTTCGGCCTTTGTCTATGACTAGGCCTTGTAAGGTATCGCCCACCTTAGGTACTACAATATTTATGTTTTTTTCCAGAAGTAAGTCCTTCATGGATTGAACCTCTTTTGGAGAGGCTGTGGAGACGGAGGTGTTTGTTTCGTTAGTATTCATATTTTGTGTAGAAACTATAACAGAATAGGCTAACTACATCAACCCCGTTAGAGACAGAGGGTCGCTACGAGTCCTCGCGGTCTCTAACGGGGTCAAGTTTTGAGAAGAAAGATAGATATGGTAATATATTTTTTATGAATGGGACTATAATCAAAAATAAAGAAGTAACGCCTTTGGGTATTAGTAAAATTCGCCGATTGTTTAGTGTTGGGTCAGAAATCACCGAACTAGCAGAGGAGGTTTTAGAAGAATTAGGGGAATATAAACAAGAGTTTATGTTAGGATTGGAGAAGTCTGTTAAAGAGTTCAAAAGCGGAAAGCTTAAAAAGATTAAGTCGTTAAAGGACCTTAGATAGGTTCTTTTTTGATTATATGAGGAATATTTTTATAACCCCACAATTTAAAAAAGATTTATCTGAAGTTTATAAAAATATTTTTGTTAAGGCTGATACAGTTTTATTTATATTAAAGTTAAATCCAATAGATTTTTCGCTTAAACCTAAAAAATTAAAAATTGGTAAAAATTTATGGCGGGTCAGGGTCGGCACTCATCGTTTAGTTTATTCATTCAATAAGGATTCTTTAATACTTTTGAGAATTCGCCACCGCAAAGATGTTTACAGAGGTCTAAAATAAAAATTCCCCCGACGCTTAGCGTCGGGGGATAGTGTGAATACGGCTTGGATTTAATGACCTTCTAAAAATTTTAGAATATAATCAATGTATTTATGATAATCCCTTAAGCAATCATTAATAGAAGCATATACTTTTTCGTAATCTATTTTATCGTATTCATGCACTAAAAGATTTCTAGTGCCGATGCTTTTGGCGATTTCTTGGGCAAACTCTTTAGGGTAGATGTCTAAATCCGAAAGCCTTAAAAATGTTTCTCGGTAATCTTTAGGAGGCATGGTGTTTGCGGTGGCAAGTTCGGCAATAAGGTGTTCGTTGATGTCTATAGCCCGCGAGATTGTTCGTTCCAAGAGCCGTTCTACCGTAGCTTGTTTTAAAAAATCTCCCACAATTTCTTCAATGGAAAAATTAGATAATTGAGCGAGTTTGCTCAAATCATCCTGAATAAGAGATATTTTTCTCTGAATTAAATCTTTTTTAAACATCAAATTATATAGCTAGAGCCTCTTGCCTCTTTTTTATAATTAACGATTCCAAATCACGTAATGACTGGCTGTCTATATAGTCTTTGAAAGCGAAGATACGATAGTCTTGGTAAGAAGTTTCATCACCGTAAAGCAAGATTCCGTTTTGGGTGGCTTCATAACGTAAAAGTATATTAGCTGGCGACAAATCTACCAGATCTATTTTTCTAAAGCCCGATGACAAAGCGTCCGGTAGTTCGCTACTGATGTTTAAGAAGGATTTATAATCAAGTAAACTATGGTTTTTCCGCAAAACCGCTATGTCTATGTCGCTGGAATCCTTCATTAAACCAGAAGCCGCACTACCAAAAACCACCACAAACTTCAGGTTGTAGTTTTGGGCGATTTTTTCCACTTGCAGTTTGCTATCCTTTATATTCAACATCATGGCATTATCTTAACTAAATTTACAGAATAAAAAAAGCCCCGACGCAATGCGTCGGGGGTAAGATAAAATTCTATTTTTGCAATCTTAGGCTACTCGGTAGCTCTATTAGTCCCTGCCCTTTTCTTTCTGGCCATTTTGGACCAGCCTCTCTTTCCTTCTTGGCATTTTTACGGTCGCGGAATTTTTGGGCGAGCCAGAAAAATGGCCAGCTGACCACTTTAATTCCCGCGCTGTCTCCGCCGTCTACCACAATCGGTTTGCCGAACCAGAGGCCGACGAGGGTTGTGAGAAATCCGACAATGGCATAGGAAGTAAAACATGCCCTATTAAGGTAGGATGTTAAATCTAAGAGGTCTTGATACATACTTTCCTTGATGACCAACAAAGTAGATGTCGCATCTGCTACAAATAACAGCATTATGCCTATGATTGTGCCAAATAAGACAGCAGGTACATTCGATCTCTCGGATTTTTCATAGCGTATCTTAGCAGTCAAAATCGCTGACAGTGTTAAAGTGGCGGAGCAGACTAGCCAAATGAACACGTTGCTTGGTATGGCGGGATGGTAATAGGACAAAGTCCATCTGTCATTGGCTAACGACGACCACAAAGTCTGGCCGAGATCGACAAGGATGAACGAGAAGCCAAGCTAACTTTTTCATAGGATTCTCCTACGTTTAGAGTTTTAGAAAGTGCTAATATTAATTCTAGCCATTTAGATAATATATTGTCAATAGTGAGAAAAAAGGATGGGTGTGGTAAAGTTTTACCAATATGGAAACTTACACTTATCGTATTATTATAGAGTCCGATGAAAATGGCACTTTTCACGGCTATGTGCCAGCTTTGCGGGGTTGTCATACTTGGGGCAAGACCCTGGCAGCTACTAGGGAAAATATCAAGGACGCTATAGATGTTTATTTGCGTAGCTTGAGGGCTGACGGCGAGATTATACCGCAAGACAACGGCATTGAAATTTTAGAGACTGTTAAAATTTCTCCAATAAAAAAATCTCCAATCTATGCCTAAGTTGCCGGTTATCAGACATCAGCAACTCATCCGAGTTTTAAAGAAACTTGGTTTTTTTGAACACCCCGAGCGTGGCAGTTCTCATTTAGTTTTTAAAAATTCCGATGGAAGAGTAACTACTGTAGCGCGTCATTCTGGCGATTTTCCGCGAGGTACTCTGCGGAGTATTCTCCACGATATTAGAATTTCTCCAGAAGAATTTATAAAATTGCTCAAAAAATAAAATCCCCGACGCGTGGCGTCTGGGGGTGTTTATTTTTATCAGGGTTTAGCCTTGTAAATTTGGTGTCAAGATAGCAGTTTGGGCATTGAATCAACAAAAAATGTGTGTTAAATTTATACGGTATTTAATTCCCAATGAACATTTTTTGGTACGGAAAAAACTCTGTGGGTATTGATAGCGGCGAAAATTCGCTTGTGGCGAGTCCTTTGGATTTGGAAAAAGAATTAAAACCTGCCTCGTCGGCAGGCAAGTCGGCTAGGGGTGCTGATGTGGTTTTGGCATCTAAAGAAGGCGAGGCAGATAGAAATATAAAAACTAATTCTTTTTTAATAAATAACCCGGGCGAATACGATGTTAAAGGGTTTTTTGTTATGGGCTTTGGAGGTTTTGGCGAAAATATGGCTTATACAATAGAAACAGAGGGAGCAAGAGTTTGTCATTTATCTGGGTTAGATAAAGAATTAACAGATGGGCAAATAGAAAGCCTTTCCGATATAGATATTTTGTTAATAGATATAGGTATCACTGAAGATTCTAATGAAATTGCTAGCAAAATAGTTAATCAGATAGAACCAAGAATAGTTATTCCGATAGGTTATAATCCAGAAAAGAAAGCCTCGGTATTTTTTAAAGAAATGGGCGCTTCCGAAGTTGAACCGCAGAACAAATTGAATATAAAGAAGAAAGATTTACCACAGGAAGAAACGAAGATGGTAGTGTTGAATGTGTCGTAGCTTATGCCAATATACGAATTTATGCGAATGATACGAATGGAACAACGAATTTTATGATATTTGGTTAGTTATTAGTATAATTCGTATTCATTTGTAGATTTGCATATATGAGTTTATATAATTTCGTTTACAATCTTCAAAGAAAAAATAATAAAACCAAAAAAAGGATTTTGATAGGGCTTTTGGTTGCCTCCTTTATAGTGTTGATGTTTTTTTGGGTCTTGATGTTTAAAAATCAATTACAAAAAATAGATTTATCACAAAAATCTGGGGCGACTAAATTATTGGGTGATGAAGAAAAAATTGTAAGCCCCTTAGCCGCATTGATCCAAGGTTTTAAAAGTTTAAAAGGTAGTGCGAGTAAAAAAATTAATGAATACGGAAATACGGTTTCAAATAACAAAGATATAGAATCGCAAAAAGTAAGAACAGTATACGAATTACCAGTAGAATAGAAAAAATGGAATCAAAAAAAGAAGCCTCCTCGCAAAATGCGGGCGAGCCTCGCCAAGGGCGGGGAACAAACGTAGAACAAAATATTCAAGCACGTGAAATAACTCACGAAATGCAAGACGCTTATTTGGATTACGCTATGAGCGTTATAGTTTCGCGTGCTTTGCCAGATGTTCGAGATGGCTTAAAACCGGTGCATCGCAGAATTCTTTATTCAATGCACGAAAATGGTTTGCGTCACAGCGCTAAGTATAGAAAATGCGCTACGGTGGTTGGAGACGTTATTGGTAAATATCACCCGCATGGGGATGCGGCCATTTACGATGCCTTGGCACGTATGGCGCAAGATTTTTCTTTGCGTTACCCACTAGTAGATGGGCAGGGAAATTTTGGTTCTATAGATGGTGATGCGCCTGCGGCTTATCGTTACACGGAATGTCGTATGGAGACTGTAGCCGAAGAAATGCTTACAGATATAGACAAAGAAACTGTAGATTGGAGGGAAACTTATGATGGTAGTAGGGAAGAACCTTCTGTTTTACCAGCTAGGGTTCCAAATATTTTACTTAACGGTTCTGTTGGTATTGCTGTTGGTATGGCTACCAATATTCCACCACATAATTTGGTGGAAGTTGTAGACGCTTTATTACATTTAACCGATAATCCAAAATCCACCAGCGAGGATTTAATGCAATTTGTAAAAGGCCCCGATTTTCCTACCGGCGGCGCAATTTATGGCAAGAAAGATATTATTCAGGCTTATGCTACGGGTCGCGGGCCTATGGTTGTTCGCGGTATTGCCGATGTTATAGAAGGCAAAGGTTCAAAAGGTTTTCAAATAATCATTAGAGAAATACCATACCAAGTTAACAAAGCCACAATGTTGGAACATTTGGCCGATTTGGTAAAAGAAAAGAAAATTGAAGGTATAAAAGATATTCGCGATGAATCCGACAAAGATGGCATTAGAATAATGATAGAATTGCGAGGCGATGCTTACCCTCAAAAAGTTTTAAATAAACTTTATAAATTAACTGATCTTCAAAAAACTTTTCACTTAAATATGCTGGCTTTGGTTGATGGAATTCAGCCACAAGTTTTGTCTTTAAAATCGGTTTTAGAACATTATTTGGCGCATAGAAAAGTTATTGTTGAACGCCGAACCAGATACGATCTTAAAAAAGCCGAGGAAAGAAAGCATATTTTAGAAGGCTTATCCAAAGCACTCGACCATATTGATGAAGTTATAAATACCATTAGAAAATCGGAAACCCGCGAAGATGCTCACGCTAATTTAATTAAAAAGTTTAAGCTTTCCGAAGTTCAATCAACGGCCATTTTAGAAATGCGTTTGCAAACTTTGGCAGGGCTTGAAAGAAAGAAAATAGAAGATGAGCTCGCCGAGAAAATAAAATTGATTACGTATTTAAATAGTATTTTGGATGACGCCAAAAAACTATTGGGAGTTATTAAGGCAGAATTTAAAGAAGTTAGAGAAAAATATCCAAGCGAACGCCGCACTAAAATTTTTGTAAACCCAATTGGCGAATTTAGCGAGGAAGATTTAATTCCCGACGAAGAAGTTATTATAACTATAAGTCGTGATGGTTTTATTAAGCGTTTGCCACCTGGCACTTATCGCACGCAAAAGCGTGGTGGTTCGGGTAAAATTGGAGCGGCTGTGGCCGAAGAAGACTTTATTCAACATTTGGTTGTGGCCAATACCCACAATAGTGTTTTGTTATTTACCTCTACGGGAAAGGTTTTTCTTTCTAAAGTTCACGAAATTCCGGTAGCCACCAGAACTTCTAAGGGTAGGGCCTTGGTTAATTTCTTGGAAATAAATCAAGAAGAATTAATTACCGCAATTGTTCCTGTTAAATTTGATATTAAAAAATCTAAAACACAAGAAAATATTGGTAAGTTTTTAGTAATGATAACTCGTAGTGGTATAATTAAGAAAACAGAAGTTTCCGATTTTGCCAATGTAAGACGTTCTGGTTTAATCGCCATTAAACTTCATAAAGGTGACGAGCTTAATTGGGTTAAACTAACTTCGGGTAAGGATGAAATAATTTTGGTAACGCAAAAAGGTCAAGCTATAAGATTTTCCGAAAATGATGTTCGTGATATGGGCCGAAATGCCAGTGGAGTTAACGCTATGAGGTTAAAAAGTGGAGATTTAATAGCTGGAGCCGATATAATAAGTTCGCTTAAAAAAGATGGAGAAATGCTAGTAGTGCTTTCCAAGGGTTATGCCAAAAGAACACCAATTAAATTCTATAAGAGACAAAAACGAGCGGGTTCAGGCATAAAAACTGCTAAAGTTACCGCAAAAACGGGCGAAATAGTTTCTGCTAAAATACTTGATCCAGAAGAAGAAGATTTAATAGTTATTTCTAAAAAAGGGCAGTTAATCCGAACCCCTATAAAGCATATTTCTGTATTAGGACGCGCCACGCAAGGCGTAAGGGTGATGAAGTTAAAAGATGGCGATCAGATAGGCTCTACAACAACGTTATAATAGCTTTTAGGTGGATTAGCTTCATTAGCTTTCAGCAAAACTAATTAAGCTAAAAGCTAAAAGCTAATGAAGCTAAAAATGATTCCCCAAGGAGGATTTTTAAATCCAGACTCTATAATTTCTAGTTTAAATATTAAATCAGGCTATAAAGTTGCCGATTTTGGTTCTGGTTCTGGTTTTTTTGCTTTGCTTATTGCGGCGATTGTTGGTTCGGACGGTTCGGTTACGGCTATAGATGTTTTGCAAGGTAAACTGGATACTTTAAAGTCTGCGGCGCAAGCTCGGGGGCTTTTTAACATAAGCTATGTCAGAGGCGATTTAGAAGTTTTTGGTAGTTCTAAACTTAACGATTTAAGCCAAGATATGGCTCTTTTAACAAATATTTTGTTCCAATCACAAAAAAAGTTGGATATTCTTAAAGAAGCACACAGAGTTTTAAAAGTAGGCGGAGAGTTAGTTATAGTAGATTGGGATCCAACCTCTATGTTTGGTTCTAAAGAAACTGGTTGGAAGTTTTCTAAAGAGGAGTGCCAGCAGATAGCTTCTGGAATTGGTTTTAATTTTGATAGAGAAATTACTGCAACTAATGATCATTGGGGATTAGTGTTTAAGAAAACATAATTATCAATTCTCAATTTTGCAATTATCAATGAATTTTCAATGATTCAATTATAAAATCCGTTTGAAAATTGAACATTGTAAATTGAAAATTTTAAAGTGCGTTACAAACTAATCATTTTCATAACTGTAGGGGTTCTGGTGCTTTTAGCGGTTTCGGCTTTTTTGTTTGGTAAAAAACCAGGTTCTGGCGATAAAGTTGCTTTGGAATTTTGGGGTACGGATCCGGCTAGTTACTGGACAGGCATAATTTCTGCTTATCAAACCGCTAATCCAAACGTTACAATTAAATATGTTCAAAAAAATGTTTCTTCTTATGAAAAAGATTTTGTAAATTCTTTAGCTTCAGCTTCTGGTCCAGACATTATCACTATAAATAATACTTGGTTAAATAAACACATAAATAAATTATCGCCAATGCCGGGTTCGTTAATGACTCCGCAGATGTTCCGTGATGCTTTTGCCGATGTTGCTATAAATGATTTGGTTGTAGCTAATAAAATTTATGCCATACCTTTTTATATAGATACTATCGGTCTTTACTATAATAAAGCGCTTTTTAATAATGCCGGCATAGTTAATCCACCAAAAACTTGGGACGAATTTAATAGTGATGTAAAACAGTTAACTCAAAAAGATAGTTCAGGCGATTTTGTAAGATCTGGCGTAGCCTTAGGCACAGTTTCTAATGTTAATTATGCGAGCGATATACTTACGCTTTTAATGCTTCAAACAGGCGCGCCAATGTTAAGTAGCGATGGTAAAAAAGCCACTTTTGACGCCACTATTAAATCTTTTAACCCAGGTGAATCCGCTTTAAACTTTTACACCAGTTTTGCTATAAGTTCCAAACCAGTTTACACGTGGAATGCTAGAATGCCCCAAGCTTTAGAGGCTTTTAAAACAGGAAAGACTGCTATGTATTTGGGTTATGCTCAAGATTTAAAAGAAATAGCCACAACTGTTAACAATCTTGGTGTGGCGCCTGCGCCTCAAATTAAAGATTCACAAAAAGATGCTTCATATTTAGATATTAATTTTGCTTCTTACCAAGCTGGTGCGGTAACTGGAGCCAGTACCAAGAAAGATGCAGCTTGGAACTTTTTGTTTTTTGTTTCAACCAAAAACGCAGAGGGTAGTTATATTAATGTTTCGCATTTACCGCCAGCGAGGAAAGATCTGATTTCGTATACTGCTTCGGATCCAGCCTTAAATATTTTTGCTAAACAAATTTTAACCGCTTCCAGTTGGGCTCAACCGGACGATGTGGAAGTTAGTATAATTTTTAATAGGATGATAAATTCTGTGGCGTTAAGCCAAACACCTGCCAAAGAAGCTTTGAAAGAAGCAGTTGCCGAGGTAAATAACCTGCTAAGATAATTTTCAATGGCCGATTTACTAAAATAAAAAATTAAAATGTAAAGTGCAAAATGACAAATCAAAATTTAAAGTTGAATTCAAGAGACAAAAAGTTATTTTTATTTTTTATATGTCATTTTAATATTTGATTTTTAATGTTTAATATTACTTAGATGAAAATTGTAAATTGTAAATTGAAAATTATTAAAGCAATTGGATTATTAGCAATTGTTTTGTTGTTGGTCACTGTAATTTCTCCTCCTGCTTATGCCGCCAATTGCGGTGCTTCAGTTGACAACCCAGCGACCCCAGAAAATGATACACAACCATGCGTAGGAGGTTTGGTTCCCTGCACGGGTATAAACTGTTCTCTGTGTGATCTTTTTGCTTTAGCCCAAAATATTTTTAACTTTGTGGTATGGACGCTGGTGCCTATAATTGGCACGGGTATGATTTTATGGAGCGGTTTTACCATTTTAACCGCAGGCGAAAAGCCAGATCAAGTTAAAAAAGGTAGGAAAATGATAACCGCTACACTAATTGGCATAGCCATAGTTTATTCTTCTTACATCATGGCTTCGTTTGTGGTTAAGTTTTTGGCTGGTAATGGCACAGCCAGTTCTAGCTTTAAAAATGGCCAATTTGATATTCAATGTACTAGCGAAGCAATCCGTGATGTTACAGGTAAATATCTTAAAAACGGTAGTTATACATTTGATATAAAAGATGAAATTTTATTAGCCGAAGAAGAACCAGCTCCAGAAGTTGTATCTGGACAAGAGGAAGCTTTTGATTTGGGCAAAACAGAAGGTGTTATTTTGAATATTAAAACAAAACCAGGCGTGAATTTAGACGGTGTGGATTCACAGGTTATTAATCAATTATCAGCAGCAGTGATAGATGTTAGAACAAACGCAGCAGGCAATCCAAACTTTATCTTACAAGATTTAAAGGTTGCATCCGGTTTTAGAGATTTAGGAGAACAATTGGATCTTGTTGCTCAAAATTGTAAAGATCCAGATGCGGTTAAATGTGATCCAAAGTCTTCAAAGTATCCTATTACGTGTATTCCTAAAGATACGGATCAAAATGGAAGCGTGGATGGCAAAAATTGCCGCCATACCACCGGTAAGGCTTTAGATGTTTGGGGTTATAATAAAAGCGGTGCTAAGTGTTGCCAAAATGAAGTTATACAAGTTATGAAAAGAAATGGTTTTTGTGTTTACAAAGAAATTTGGCATTTTGAACTTAAATCAAATTTAGAAAAAGATAAAAACAGGTTAAATGTTTTTACTTGTAACTAATTATAAAAAAATGAAAAAAATTGTTTATTTTCTATCTTTATTAATTTTACCCTTAATAACATTAGCTCAAACTCCACCGTCCTGTGATGGTGTTATATGTAATCCCCTAGGAGATGATGCCACTATAACGGTTTTGATTGATAGAATTATAAACTTTCTTCTCTACTTAGCCGCGCCTATAGCTGTTTTAATGACGGTTTATGCTGGGTTTTTGTTTATTACTAGAGGTGATAAGCCAGAAGAGATTAAAAAAGCGAGCAAAATGCTTCTTTATATTGTTATTGGTGTTATTGTGCTTATACTTTCAAAATCTGTTGTAGGTTTTGTAAATAGTTTTTTGACTCCTTAAATATATCCACAGCTTGTTTGTTTTGTATTATTACTATGTGATAGAATGATGTTATAAAGTCGTTTTTGTTTTAATTTAAAAACTCTCTAAAATTTAAAAAATGTTTAAAAGTATAAATTTGAATAAGTTGATCTCGGTAGGTTTGCTCTCGTTTTTTTTATTCGCTCTTAGTTTTATGGCTGTTAATGCTGCTGAAGTAACAGGAGATCTACAACCGGAAATAGTAGGTGTAGAAAGCTTTACTAAAGAACGCCTAACAAGTACGGTGACGATTGTAGTTAACTACATTATTGGCATAGTTGCTATAGTAGCCGTGGTTATGATTGTCTGGGCAGGTTATTTGTACATTACGGCTGGTATGGACGAAAAGAACGTTGAAAAAGCCAAAAAGATGCTTTTATACGGTATTATCGGTATTGTCGTAGTTATACTTTCTTACTCAATAGTTAGTTTTGCAACAAGTTTCTTAGGATAATGTTATTAGGTATTATTTTTTTCTAAATAAGATATTTAAAAAACACTCCGATTTTTGTCGGAGTGTTTTAGTTTATCCCGTTAGAAGCTCTGTTGCCTTCTTTAAAGGTGTGGATTTGAGTTTTTAAAAATGTTACAATTTAGATATGGAAGAGACAACCCTGTCGTCAAAAACTGAGCGATTGCCAGAGTTTTTTAGGCCACTTTTTTGGTCGTATAATTTTGATTATATTGATCCCGATAAAGACATAAAAACAATAGTTTTGAATGTGATAAATTATGGGTATTGGAAACACTGGCATTGGTTGGTTTATCATTACGGCATAGATGTCATTAGAAATATTTTGACCCATTTTTTGTCAACGGAACTTAGGCCGCCAGCGGAAAAACTAGCGAGGGTTGTATTCAATTTAAAATCTCTTAACAATGCATCTCGAAGCACTAACCAAGACAGGTAGGGAAATTTTTCCAATTCTCAAGAATTTTTCGGAATTCTATTTAGCTGGCGGCACGGCTTTGGCTTTGCAATTAGGTCATCGCGTTTCGGCTGATTTTGATTTATTTAGCGGGATTGATATTCCGGCAGAATTACTGCCACTGGTTCAAAAGACTTTTGATAAAAAGACTTTTCAAATCAGCGTCAATAACAGAGAGGAACTGACAGTATTTATAAATGGCGTTAAGATTACTTTTTTGAATTATCCATTTCCAGTTTTAGAAGATACAACTGAATATGAAGGTTTAAAAATGTTAGGCGTTTCCGAAATAGCCACAACCAAAGCTTATACTATCGGGCGCCGAGGCTCGTTTAAAGATTATGTTGATTTATATTTTGCAGTTAAGGAAAAAATTATTGGTTTGGACGGAATTATTAAACAGGCTGATAAAAAATATGGGGGATATTTTAACGGTCGTCTGTTTTTAGAACAGTTGGTTTATTTAAATGATATTGAGGATACAGAGATTATTTTTCTAAAAGAAACAGTGGATAAAAATAATCTAGAGGAGTTTTTTGTGGCAGAAATTAAAAAGATCAAATTTGATTGAGTTTCTGAAAAAATAATATCCTCCCATTTCGGGAGGATATTTTGTTTCTTGTTCTGCTAGAAGTAAGTTGTTCCTAGATGGCTAAAGTGTGTTTTCGGCAGGACGGACTTCTAACGGGATACAGGAGGCATAAATTTATCTCATTCGTTGTTTACAGGAGTAAATACTACCAAGCCGAGTTGGCTACGAACACGGAATTTTTTTAAAGATGGGTAGTTAAAATCTTGACTCGAATATGCCGTTATATATTCATTTGAACCTTCTCGCTTAAAATGCGCCCAACCTTTAAAAACTACATTATAATTCCCATATAAAGTAATTAATTCGGAAAAATCTTTATCATTACCGTAAACAAATATTGTTTCTTCTCTGCTATATTTTTTATCTTGGTAAGTGGAATATGTGTGATTGAAGCTGTTTAAGACAAAACCAACAGGGTTAGGATCAAAAAGAGAAAGAGAAGTGTAAGTCATTGTCCCCATAACTATCAGAGTATAAAGCTTCGGCGGAATCCAACTGCCCCATAAAAATATACCTATAACTAGAGCCATACCGCATATTAACAATTTAGGCACAGCTCCTGGGTTATTTTCTATGGGCATTTCTATTGTGTAGAGAAAAACCAGTATAGATACAAATAAAGCTGTTAGCATTCCTCTTACATAGCTACTGCCGGCAATGGCGGGATTGATGGTTTCGCCTTTTAGCATACCAATTACTATGCCAAGTGGTGAGCCTAAAAATGCTAAAGCTACACCTAAAATAAAGCATAAACCTACGCCAATGTAGGCAAACCACGGCCAGCCGGTTAGGGCTTTGAGTATAATTGAAGCGAATATAATCAAGAACCAAATAGCTACACCTTTGGCCAGTGCCTTAAGATATGCCGGCGCCGAAGATTTTACTTTTTGATAAGTTTTTTCGGCGCCGTATATGGCGATATCAAACATCAGTTCAACTGTTTTGCCTAAAGATTCACCAGTTGTGGCCATATTAAGCCTCCTTTATGGTGAGCTTGTTGAACCAGCAGGTTTTAGTTTGTCTCGGATTTCTTGCAGTTTCTTATTAAAACTTTCCAGCACAGGAGATGCTGATTCTACTTTAGGATAAGCCAATTCCATAATTTGGTTAAACAGAGTTATTTCTCCTTTTATTTTCTCAAATTCTTTTTGCGGGTCTTCGGCGCTTCTTAGACGTTCTAGTATTTGGGCTAAAAAATTCTGAAGCAGATCTTGTTTAGTAGTGTTACTTTTTGTTTGTGCTAAAACCGTAGAAAGAAAACCCGAAAAATCGCCTAGTTTTTTTACAACCACCGAAGATGTGTTAGAAAATTTTTCGGCGTGGGTTTCTACTATTCCTCGTAACACGCCCGAAATATATTCGGCTAAGTTGGAACGTAATAAACTTCCTTCGGGAATTTTTTCTGCTAATTCTTGTATCCGCTTTATTGAAGCAGGATCAAACAGCCCAGCCATTCCAGCTATCCACCTTTTGTCCATTTATAATGCCTCCTAATTTTTAAGGAACATAAAGAACTATTTGATTAGATTATAGAATGATTTTACTTTAGAAGCGAGAAGGTAATATTTCCAGAAGGACATTCCTTCTGGAAAGAAGCCAAAAAAACTCCCCCGACGCAAGGTCGGGGGAGGGTTAGGGTACAAATTAAAGAGCTTCATTGTTCGGAGATTGTTATGGTTCCAGTGCCGGCTACACCGCGCACTATGAACCACCTTACTTCGCCAGCTCGGCGAAATTCCATAGAATGTGGGTAGCTCACTTGAGCTCCCCACGATTCTATGTAGGTGATCAAGCCAGAACTGGTAGTGCCGTCGTTACGGTTAATGATTCTATCGCCCGTAGAAAGCATAACTTCATACTTTCCTGGCATATCCCATTTAACGTTGTAATCTGGACTCCATGGGATTTTTTTGGACCAGTGAACTGGGTCCAAATTTACCGTGATTTTTTGAGCGAGGCCTTCCACCTTAGGCTCCGGCTTGTTGTAGTGTCCACGTCGTTCCGGCGAAGGATTTAAACTCTCCTTTCTTTTTTGGACTTCGTGAACACTAGCCACCAATTGTTGATGGGCATCTACATCGGCTTGGAACCCGCCGTGATAGTAGTAGCTTGCAAACTGGTTTAGCGCTAGAAGCAAGCCGATCACGATAATAAGCACGATCGCGATCACTCTTAATTTTTTTACCGCGGCGGCAATAATTATCAGGATGATAACCGCAATAGCTATCGTCCAAAATAATTTTTCACCGCTAAGGCCGCTAAGGTTGTTCATATCGGGCACGTTTGGCAGTTTATCACCAATCACACCGGCCAAACTAAAACCGCCGGTATCGGAGATAAACTCTTTGTTCTTCTCGCGCCAAGATATGTTTTTTTGAATCTTATTTCTGATAACATCTTGGCGTTTTTGATATGCCGAGAAATCGCCTGTCCGAATGTATTCGGATTCAGAGTTTTTAAGCTCTTGGCTGACTTCTTCACCAAGTTTATCTTCTATACGATCGGAGCTTTCTTTCAGGGCGGCTATTTGGGCCAGTCCAGAAGGATGTAGATATTCTCCGAGGCGCATATCTTCGCGTAAACTTCTTTTTCCAAGTTCTGGACGAACGTAAGGGCTTCCGCTTAAAAAACTATCAAGCGCTGTCGGCCCAAAACGTATGGCTAGCCAAACGATAAAAAAGAAACTCACCCATTTGTTTACTGGCGCGGGAATCTTCTGGATAAGAACAAAGAGAAAAATTATTCCCGCGATCGCAAGACACATCCAGAAAGTCATAAGCCCCACTTGCCAAAAGACAAATGAGATCGCTATAACTATCCAGAAGATTGTCCAGTTCCATGTAATGTTCATAGCCACCTCCGGAAGAATTTAGCAATGGTTATTTCCTCAAGGAAAAACTTAAACGCTTTTCCTATGGAACTCATAACGCTGTGTTTACCTCCGCCTCCACTTGTTGGATTTGGACTCGCGCTGGAAGCAGTATGTCCTTTAAAAGCTTTACTGATAGCTGATCCAGCTTCTTCTTTAAACGAGATGATGGTATAGATTAAAAGGATTGGTATTGCCACTATGGACAATAGCCACAACCACCAAGACAAAGTGCTTGCTGTTTTTTTAAACCAGCTAGATTTTGTTTTGGCGATTTCTTTTTTTCCTGCCAGCTCTTGATCTGTTTTGAACTGACCACGCTCGGCAAGGTTTTTTCTTTTCTCTGCCGTATCGGCTTTTCTTGTTTCTGCCGATGCAGAGATGCTGGTAGGAAATAGTGGTTTGTTTGGGCCGATACCGATCGCAAAAATGTTGAATATCATCCAAAAAATCCAGACCACCCAAAACGTTTTTGCGCGGAAATTATTTTGGTTATCGTTTTTTGTGGTGAATCTCACCCAAAACCAGTGAACTGGTTTGAGAAAGGGATTCATATCGCTCGGTGCCGCAGGATAACTTATTGGCGGTTTCTTGGGCGGAGGTAATGGCTCCAGATTAAATTCTTCTTGCTTTTCTGGAGTGTGAATCTCCAACTTTCCTGGCACAGCATTAAAGGTGCAAACACCTTTGGAATCAGTCTGCTCTGTTTTCTGGCTACCGTTCTGTATAAAGATGAAGGAGACTCCCGCTTCCGGCTTACCGGCTTTGTGAGCCGATGCCACAATCACCCAATTGCCATCTGTTTTTTGGGAACGAGATAGAAATATTTTTATGGGTGGTTGCGGTGGCGGTTGTGGTACAGGTCTTGGTCCTGTGGGTCTTGGGCTTCCAGATCCTCCGTGCGTTGGTCCTCTTTTAGCCATTAAGGTGTCTCCTTTTAGTGTTTTTACTGCGTAAGTTTTTAAGTTACTAACCGTTTTCTGTGTGTTTATATACTATACTAAAGTAACTCAAAAGTCAAGTTTAAAACTAGGCTCATAAGATGCTTAAGATAAGAGGTGATTTTTTACTGTTTTTACTGTAATATTTCTTTTATGCCCTAGTGGTGAAATTGTCCCGAAAAATACAGGGTGCAGCGTGACAATATTTTTCGAGGATCCCGTTTTCCTGCGAGTGGTGTGTTTAAGGGCGAGTGGATTAAAAGCAAATGTTTTTGCTTTTAATGGCCAACTACATTAATTAATATGATTTATAGGTTGGCCTTGGAGAAATTGGCAGAATTATTCTACACAAAGTGCTGGGGTGGCGAAATTGGTAGACGCACTAGCCTTAGGAGTTAGCGGGGCAACCCATGGGAGTTCGAGTCTCCCCCCCAGCACTTTGTGTAGAATACCGCAAGGATTAATCGTGACAACGTCACGATTAATGGTTCAAATCCCACCTCGCCCACATTCAGCTTGTGTTATTTGGAAATAGTGTTAATATGTTTAAGCAACGTCGAATGTTACAAGTAAAAATAGTTTAAAATAGTCATATGACAGGACCAAAAACAGGAACAATCAAAACCCTTAGAGAAGGATTTGGATTCATATCTCGCGAAGGCGTAGATAAGGATCTTTTCTTTCATGCTAAAGATCTTGATGGACTTACGTTTGATGAACTTAAAGTTGGAGACAATCTTTCTTTTGATGTTGAAGAAACTGAAAAAGGAACAGCCGCCAAAAAAGTATCTCGTTCGTAATCTTTTAAGAAATACTTTTAAAAAGTATTTCTATATAGATAATAAAATTCCCCCGACACTAGGTCGGGGGAATTTTATTCAGAGTGAATAGTCTTCTATAACTTCAATTTGCAGTTTTTTTCGGCCGAAAGTTTTGGCTTCTTGTTTGGTAGGAAACCAAATGTCTACTTTCTCGGTGTGGCGTCTGGCCATACGGTCTTCTACTACGAATATTTTATTTCCAAACATTTCTGGTATTCTAATTTTGGTGCCCATCGGCAAAAAGTTAGCAGCAACTATACCGTCGCGTACTTTTTTACCAGAAGCAGTTATAAAAGGAGTGCTGTCTGTTTCATCTATACTAGACGAGTAAGCGGTTACAAAAGTTTCGTATACCTTAATCACACCTATTAAAGGTTGGCCAGAAGTTATTAGAGCTATACCGTTTATAGTAGCAAGGTCGTTATTTTCTTTTTCGTAGTCGGCTAAGACTATGGGAGAAATTTTATTCTTAAGCCAAGAACTTATACTGTCTGTGTTTATATCAATTAAGCCTGCGTGTGCATAAGCAGGCACAGAAGACATTAAGATTATGGCTATAATTAGCCTTAAAATAAACGCTTTTTTTATAATGTTTTTCATAGTTTGGGGATTAACCCTGCGCTGTGTTTAGTGTAATCCCTCGCTTAAAAGCTCGGGATTATTGCTTATAGCTACTCGCCAAAGGCTCGCAGATAAGCAATAAAAAACCGCGTCGAGACGCGATATGTTGCAATATTAGCATATTATTATTAACTTGTCAATAGCTACTATAATATGCTATATTTACGCTAGGAAGGTAGCAGTAAATAGATAGTTAGTAAATAGCCACTAGAAGTTAGGGTAAAAGAATGCCTCTGTAGTGAAATGGATATCACGCGACGCTTCGGACGTCGTATTCCGGGTTCAAGTCCTGGCGGAGGCACATATGAGATAAAAATTTAAATATCAAATATCAAAAATATTATGAAACGTATACTTACAGGCGATCGGCCTACAGGCAAGCTCCATTTGGGGCATTATGTAGGCACACTAAAAAATCGTATAGCGTTACAAAACGAATACGAGACTTTTATTATTCTTGCCGATTTACATACGCTTACTACAAAACCGGAAAAAGAAAATATCCAAAAATTAAACGAAAACATTCGCCAGTTGATGTTAGATTACTTAGCTTGCGGATTAGATCCCAAAAAAGTTATTTTTTATAGGCAATCGCAAGTTCCAGAAGTCGCCTATCTTTCTTTGCTATTTTCAATGCTAGTTACAACTTCTCGCTTAGAAAGATTACCAACCTTAAAAGACGTAATGCGAGATTTAAAAATAGATAATGCTTCTTTGGGTTTATTATCTTACCCTGTTTTACAATCAGCCGATATTTTAATGGTGCGTGCAAATCTTGTACCTGTTGGAAAGGATCAAGAATCGCATATAGAACTTACGCGCGAAATTGCAAATAAATTTAATAAAATGTATCCCTCGACTGCACTCGGGACAGGCGGGGAAGTTTTTCCAGAGCCCGAAGCTTTAATTGGCAATGAAGCTATAACTTTAATTGGAACAGATGGCAAAGCCAAAATGTCTAAGTCGCTTGGCAATTGCATTTATCTTTCCGATAGCGCCGAAGAAGTTAAAAAGAAAGTTATGGGTATGTATACCGACCCTAATCGCGTACATGGTAATGAACCCGGCCAAGTGGAAGGTAATCCAGTTTTTATTTACCACGATCTTTTTAATACCAATAAAGATGAAGTTGCCGATCTTAAAGAACGCTATCAAAAAGGCACGGTTAAAGATGTAGAAGTTAAAGAAAAATTAGCTATAGCGATAAACAACTTTTTAGAACCTATTAGAACCAAGCGAACCGAGTTTGAAAATAAGCCAGAACTTATAGATCAAATACTTTTAGATGGCACCGCTCGCGCCCGTGCCGAAGCCCAAGAAACTTTGAAGTTGGTTAAAGAGGCCATGGGGTTTTAATAAACAAAAATTTAAAAATAAAATATCAAAAATATAAAACGTGTCCCGAGCTTACGATCGTAGATTCGGGACACGTTTTAATTAGATAAACATTTAATCTCGATAATAATAGAATAACAGAGTTTTAGACATTTTTTTAATTTAAATGTTTTTTGATGTGGATTAAAATATAAGTATCTTTTTGGATAATAAAGTAAAAGCATATATGCCTATCCATGCGAGCTTGCCAGATGCCTGTAGTCTTGCTGTATTTTTTAGCGCGCAAAGATGGTTAATTTATATTTCTTAACAAAAAACAGGCTTGTTTATAAAACTTTCGCCGGATTTATTTTGGGAAATTTCTAAGTTCCTTTTTAAACTTGGGCGGATAAAACAGTTTCATTTTTCCAAAGATTTTTTTAATTCTTTGATTGAACTAAACGGTCCAATTATTTTTCCTTGTTTTATTTCTTTGAGCGCCACCAGTAGTTTTTTGTCTAAATCATTTTTTTTATTTTTAGCAAACACAAACTCCTCGTATTCTTTACGAGGTATTATCACTAATTCTTCTCCCTTAGTTACCGATTTATTAATAATTACTACTGTCATGGTATTAAATTATCATCATTGTAGTCAAAGTTTGGATTATTCTTTTCTTCTGCGTGCGTGGAAGGCTTTGTGAATTTCTTTTAAGCCTGTGTCTGTAACGTGGGTGTATATTTGAGTTGTGGTTATATTGGCATGTCCCAGCATGGCTTGAACCGAACGTATATCGGCACCATTGCGTAATAAATCAGTTGCGAAAGAATGGCGCAATGTATGCGGGTGAATATCTTTTACAATTCCGGCTTTGGTTGCATAGTGTTTAACAATTCTTTGAACGGTTCTAGGTGTAATTCTTAAATCTTTATTCGCTTTTTGTTTTTTATCACTTATTCTTCTAGCGAATAGTGCTTCACTCATATCTTCTCTTTTAGCAATATAGTTTTCTAAAGAACGCCTGGCGGGTTCAGAAAGAAAAACCACGCGAATTTTATCGCCTTTACCGCGTACTGCAAACTCGCCACGTTTTAAATTAACTGATTCTTTATTTAACGAACAAAGTTCGGAAACACGTAATCCCGTAGAAAACAAAAGTTCTAATAAGGCTTTGTCGCGTAAGTTTTTAACAGAATTACCATTAGCAGAATCCAACAAGCGCTCTATTTCTTCGTTTTCTAAAAAGTCTATGTGCCTATCGCCAATTTTTCCCAATTCTATTTTGTCGGCGGTTAAAGTTTTTACATCGCGTTTGGCTAAGTATTTTAAAAAATTACGTAAAGCAATTAAATGGTAGGCTTGTGTAATTTTTTTTAATGGGGGAGTTATTCGGTTTAGATGTAATCTATAGTTTCTAACTACATCGTTGGAAATACTAGAAGGTGAATTAATTTTGGCGTAATCAAAAAAGCGTCTTAGATAACGATCGTAATTTTCTATCGTTTTTATTGAACGGTTTTTTTCTATTTCTAAATAATTTAAATAATCGGTGAATAAAGATTTTATAGTCATGTTTAATTTATTATATCAGATATTATGCGACCCTCGGCTGTGTTTGACACGACCTTTTACCCGTGTATAATATAGGTATTACTGTGAAGTTTGATTAAGGACCGTTACGAAGCGGGCCTTATTTTTTTAAGGGCTTTACCCAATAAACAGAGCGAAGTGAATGTTTATTGGCTGTAAAACCTTACCCCGCCATGGCGGGGTGCTCAATTTAATAGCTATTCGCTTCACTCATAGTTCGATTAACTCACTATAAATAAATAAAACTTGCATGATTGATTTAAAACAATTTATTTCGGCTATAGACCAAATTGCCGAGGAAAAGGGTATTCCTAGGGAAAAAGTCATGGAAACCATAGAAATGGCCATGGCTGCCGCCTATAAAAAGGATTATGGCGAAAAAGGTCAAAATATAAGGGTAGTGTTAGATCCTAAAACTGGAACTGCTAAGTTTTTTCAGGTTCTTTTGGCTGTGGATGAAAGTATGATTTTTTCGGAAGAAGAAATTGCTAAAATGGAAGCTGATCGAGCCGAAAGGGAGGCTAAATTGAAAGGAGAAACAGTTGAAAAATCAGAACAAACTTCAACGGGTGAATCCTCCTTCGCTAAAGCTATGGAGGACGAGGATGATGAGATAGTATCAGGCGTGACGCAGGATAAAAAATTCCGTTTTAATCCAAAACGCCATGTTTTAATTGATGAAGCTAAAAAAACCAAGTCTGACATTGAACTTGGTGGAGAGCTTCTGATTCCATTAGATACTAAAGAAGACTACGGTCGTATTGCTGCTCAAACAGCTAAGCAGGTTATTATTCAGCGTATTCGTGAAGCCGAAAGGGAGGTCGTTTACGCAACCTTTAAAGAAAAAGAAGGCGATATTCTTTCGGCTACTGTTCAAAGGGTTGAACGTGGCACGGTTTACTTAGATATTGGAAAAACAACAGGGTCTTTGTTTCCAGAAGAACAAATTCCACAAGAAAGGTATCGTATTGGCCAGCGTTTAAGAGTTTATGTGGTTAGAGTAGAAAAGGATCATCGTGGTCCGGCTATTATACTTTCACGTAAGCATCCTAAGATTATTGCCAAACTTTTCGAACTAGAAGTTCCAGAAATCGCCACAGGTGTAGTAGAAATTAAAGCTATTGCTCGTGAAGCTGGTTCTAGAAGCAAAGTCGCGGTTTATTCTAGTGATCCCGGAATTGATCCGGTAGGATCTTGTGTTGGACAAAGAGGTATTAGGGTCAGCGCTGTTATTAGTGAGCTTGGTGGAGAAAATATAGATATTGTAGCTTGGTCCAACGATGAATCTAAACTAATAGCGAGCGCACTTTCTCCTGCTAAAGTTTTAAATGTTGATTTAAATGAGGTTCATCATATAGCCACTGTAGATGTAAGCGAGGATCAACTTTCTTTGGCTATTGGTAAGAGGGGGCAAAATGTTAGATTAGCTGCCGAACTTACGGGTTGGAAAATAGATGTTAAGGGAACTGCGCCTATTATTAAAGAGGAAGCAAAAACAGAATCGGAAAATGAAGAAACGGTAGTAACTGAATTAAGTGAAGTGATTAGTGAAGAAAAATTAAAAGAAAATATCTAATACCCAATTACTAATATCTAATCAATTTCTAATGTTTAAATGCCCAATTTTAGAACTTAGTCATTAGACATTTGCGTTTGATTAGAAATTAGATATTAGAAATTAAAATTTTTTAAAAAAATGTCCATATCACAAATATTTATTGTAGTATCGGGTTTGGTAGGAATTATTTATGGAACGCTTCTTATTGTTTCGGTTTTAAAAAAACCAGAAGGTCCAGAGGAACAAAAAAGTATTTCTCAAGCTATACGCGAAGGTGCTAATGCTTACTTAAAACGTCAGTATAAAACAATATCTATAATCGCAATTTTGTTGGCAGTTGGAATTTATTTTGCTTTAGATCTAACTACGGCAATTGGGTTTTTGATTGGCGGATTTTTTTCTGCCTTAGCAGGATACATTGGTATGAGCGTAGCTGTTAGATCAAATGTTCGTGTGGCTGAAGCTGCCAAAACCGGTTTAAGACAGGCTTTTTCTTTAGCTTTTAATGGCGGAGCTGTTACGGGATTTTTTGTTTGCGCTTTAGCTTTACTTTCGGTATCGGGATTTTATTTTATTACAGGTAATTTAAACGCTCTTATCGGATTAGGTTTTGGTGGTAGTTTAATTTCTATTTTTGCTCGTTTGGGTGGAGGCATATTTACCAAGGGCGCTGATGTTGGTGCAGATTTAGTTGGAAAAATTGAAGCTGGAATTCCGGAAGACGATCCTAGAAACCCAGCAGTTATTGCCGATAACGTTGGTGATAATGTGGGGGACTGTGCTGGTATGGCGGCTGATCTTTTCGAAACCTATGTAGTTACAATGGTAGGCACAATGTTGCTCGGTGCTTTCGTGGCTCCATCATTTATAATTTTACCTTTAGTAATTGGAGCTATGGCTATTTTGGGAAGCATTGTTGGTTCTTGGTTTGTGAGATTGTCTGGCGAAGCAATTATGGCTGCCCTTTATAAAGGCTTACTAGCTTCGGCTGTTATAACTTTGGCTGCACTTTGGTTTATTATTCCAAAAGTTATAAATACAGAAAACAATATTAATTTGTTTTGGTCGGCGCTTGTTGGTGTAGTTGTTACTTTCTTGATGGTTTTAGTTACCGATTATTATACTTCTAAAAATTATAGGCCGGTAAAATCTATTGCCCACTCTTCTCAGTCTGGACATGGTACAAATATAATTACAGGGCTTGCTGTTTCTTTGGAAAGCACGGCGTTGCCAGTTATTATTATTTCCGCTGGAGTTTTATTTTCTTTTCAACTTTTTGGAATTTATGGCGTAGCAATTGCGGCTTCAAGCATGCTTTCAATGGCCGCAATAATTGTAGCTATAGATTCTTTTGGACCTATTACAGATAATGCTGGTGGTATTGCTGAAATGGCGGGGTTAGATGAATCTGTGCGTAAACACACTGATGCTTTAGATGCTGTTGGTAATACTACAAAAGCCATAACCAAAGGCTATGCTATTGCTTCGGCCGGCCTCGCCGCCTTAACTTTATTTGTGGTTTATGTGGCTGAAATAGAAAAATTTGGTTTAAGATTTGGTTTTCAATTGGTAAATCCAATTGTTCTCATCGGTTTATTTTTGGGCGCAATGTTGCCTTACATATTTGCTTCTTTTTCTATTAGGGCTGTAGGTGAAGCTGCTTCCAAGGTTGTTATGGAGGTTCGCCGTCAGTTTAAGGAAATGCCAGGTATTATGGAACGAACTGTAAAACCAGATTATGCCAAAGCGGTAGATATTGTTACTATTGCGGCTCAAAAGGGAATGATAATTCCAGCTTTGATTCCAATATTTGTACCAATTTTGGTAGGTTGGTTTTTAGGTTTAGAAGCCTTAGGGGGTGTTATTGTTGGTTCGTTAATTTCTGGTTTATTTATGGCTATTTCTATGACCTCAGGCGGTGCCGCTTGGGATAATGCAAAAAAATATATTGAAGACGGGCATTATGGCGGTAAAAAATCGTTTGCGCATCAAGCTGCAGTTACAGGCGACACTGTAGGTGATCCTTACAAAGATACGGCTGGTCCTGCCATTAACCCAATGATTAAAATTGTTAACATTGTGGCGTTGTTGATAGTGGGTTTGTTAGTGAAGTAGTTTTTTACACATCACTCCTCACAGACGATATGGAGCCTCTTTATTTATATAAATTGTCTTCTCCATAATGCTGTTCGGAGTGATGTGTATGTAAATAAATAATGAAATTAGAATCAAAAGATTTACCAAAGTCTCAATTAGAGTTAGCTATAACTTTATCATCTGACGAGTTGGAAAAATATTTAGACGCAAGTGTGCGTGAACTTTCTCGTCATAATCCCATAAAGGGTTTTAGACCTGGTTTTGCTTCACGTGATGTTGTGGTTCGCGAATTAGGCAAAGAAAAAGTGGAACATGTTGCCTTTGACATTGCTGTTCGTGAAAAACTAACAGAAGTTATTAACGAAAAAAAGATAAGTTTTGTGGGCGAACCTAAAGTTTCCAAAGTTTTACCTAAAGATGGCGGTATTGAATTTAGCGCTGTGCTTTCGGTTGTGCCACAAATTGATCCAGGTGAATATAAAAAAATAAAAATATCTTTAGATGAAGTTAAAGTTGAAGAAAAAGAAATTGCAGAAGTTTTGGAAGATATAAGAAAATCTCGAACCCAAAATTTTAATGTTGATCGTGCTGCCGATAAAGGCGATAGAGTGGAAATTGATTTCTTGGTTAAAAAAGAAGGGGTGCTTGTTGATGGCGGAGAATCTAAACAGCATCCTTTAGTTTTAGGTGAAGGACATTTTATAGAAGGTTTTGAAGACAATATTGTTGGTTTAAAAGAAGGCGAAACTAAGAATTTTTCTTTAACTGCTCCAGTAAATTATCACAATAAAGATATGGCGGGTAAAAAGATAGATTTTGAGGTTAAAATGAATTTGGTTCAGGCAAGAAAATTACCAGAGCTTACCGATGAGTTTGTAAAGTCTTTAGGTAAGTTTGCTTCGTTAGAAGATTTGAAATCTAATATTATTGAAGGTATTAAAATTGAAAAGAAAGCTAAAGCAGAAGAAAAACGCAGAGCTAAAATTGTAGAAGAATTAGTTAAAAATATTAAAGTAGAATTACCTCAAGAGCTTATAGAAATGGAATTTGAAAAAATGACGGCGGAACTAGCCGATTCATTAAGGCAGATGAATTTAACGCTAGAAAATTATTTAAATCATATTAGTAAAACTCCAGAAGAATTAAAAAAGGATTGGGAACCTCAAGCTGAAAAAAGAGTTAAAGCAGCGCTAGTATTAAAAGAAATTTCTAAAAGAGAAAATGTGGAGGTTGCAGAAGCTGAAATAGAAGAAAAGTTAACAGCTATGATGCGCCAAGCTCCGCCGCTCGCGCCTAATCAAAATCTTGATTTGACAGCATTAAGAGGGTATGTTAAAAACATAATACGAAACGAGAAAGTATTTAAGGTTTTAGAAAACCAGTAAATCAAGTGGTTTATAAGCAGAACATTCCTCGCAGACGATATATGAATCTTGCCTAAGCAAGATTCATCGTCAACTGATTTAGGTTTTCTCCATAATGCTACTCGGAGTGTTTTGATTACAATACATAAAACCATGAATTTAATTCCAACAGTTATAGAAAAAACTTCGTATGGCGAAAGGGCTTACGATATATACTCGCGATTACTTAAAGAAAGAATCGTGTTTTTGGGTGGTTCCATAAACGATGCAGTTGCCAACACTGTAATTGCTCAACTTTTGTTTTTAGAAAGCCAAGATCCTAAAAAAGAGATCAAACTTTATATAAATAGCCCAGGTGGTTCTGTTACCGCAGGACTGGCTGTTTACGATACAATACAGTTAATTAAAAGCGATGTTTCTACTATTTGTGTGGGTATAGCGGCTTCAATGGGCGCAGTTTTGCTGGCTGGTGGTAAAAAGGGTAGAAGATTTTCTTTGCCAAATAGCGAAGTTATGATTCACCAAGTTATGGGCGGGGTAGAAGGCCAAGCTGTAGAAATAGAAATTTCTGCTCGGCATATAATTAAAGTTAAGGACAGGTTAAATAAAATTTTGGCTAAGCATAGTGGCAAGAGCCTAAAAGATATAGAAAAAGATACAGATAGAGACCATTTTATGTCTGCAGAAGAAGCCAAGGCTTATGGAATTGTGGATGAAATAATTTCGGCTAAAAAATAAAAGAAGCAGGCAAAACTGCAAAAAAGAACGGTTGATAGCCGTTCTTTTTCATTATTTATATAATATTGGGAGTAGGCTTTTGCCATCCATATCGCTAGGCGCATTGATTTGCATTAGGTCTAGAACAGTAGCCGCCACATCTTGCAGTATACCTTTTACACCAGTTTTTTCTTCTCGTAATTCTTTTATTTTCTCTGATGTTTTTTCTTTTTTTAATTGATTCGTCACTAAATACAGTGGCACGGGGTTTATGGTGTGTTCGGTATTTATTTCTCCGCTAAGAGTATTTATTTTGAGTTCAGCGTTGCCATGATCGGCAGTTATTATTAAAGTTCCGTTAACTTCTAAAACAGCGTCCATTATTTTTTTTACAGCCAAATCAATTGATTCAACTGATTTTATTGTTGCGGATAAATCGCCAGTGTGCCCAACCATATCAGCATTGGCTAAATTAGCTAAAAGAAAATCGTATTTTGCAGATTTTATAGCGCTAGTCAAACCCTCGGCTATTTCAAAAGCTTTCATCTTCGGAACATCGCTAAAATGTGTGGCGGTTGCAGATTTTATAAGCTGTCTTTCTTCACCTTCGAACGCGCTTTCTTGCCCGCCGTTAAAAAAATAAGTTACATGCGCATATTTTTCTGTTTCGGCAATTTTAAATTGTTTTTTGCCGTTTTCTGAAAGTATTTGAGAAAGTGTATACTTTAGTTCGAGGGGGGGGAATATAACCTCTGCAGGTAAACCTTTTTCGTAGGGGGTTAACATTGCATAGAAATTATTTTTTGTTTCTTTGTGCGAAAATTCTTTAAATTTTGGCTCAGCTATAGCTTTTACAAGTTCGCGGGCTCTGTCTTCTCTAAAATTAAAAAATATAACAACATCACCGTCTTTTACTGTACCTAGTGGTTCATTTTTTTCATCTACTAAGACAATAGGTTCTAAATAATTATCGTTTATATTTTTGGCATATTGGTTTTTTATTGATTGAATAAAATCTTGGGTTTTTTCGCCTTGGCCTTCTATTACTAGACGATAAGCTTTTTCTATTCTATCCCAGTGGGCATCTCTATCCATACTGTAAAATCTGCCAATACAACTTGCGATTTTACCTTTACCGAGCCAGTTTAATCTTTCAATTAAATTTTGTATAAGTGTCGCCGCCTCTTTAGGTGGGCTGTCTTGGCCATCGGTTGAAAGATGCAACCAGATTTCTTTTACATTTTCGTTTTTAGCCATTTCAACAAGTGCATATAAGTGGTCTATATAAGAATGCACCGAACCCGAACCAACCAAACCAACTAAGTGCCAAGCGGAATTATTTTCTTTGGCATGTGCGATCGCTTTTTTTAAAACTGGATTTTGAAAAAAACTTCCATTTTGAATAGCAAAAGTTATGCGGGTTAAGGGTTGTTGCCAGATTTGGCCTGTACCCATAGCAGTGTGACCCACTTCGGAATTTCCAGCTTCACCCCACGGCAAACCCACTGGTACACCCGAAGCCTGCAACAAAACAAAAGGATAGTTTTTTTCTATAAAATCTAAGTTTGGTTTATTGGCTTGAGTTATGGCGTTACCCTTACTTTCTTCGCCTACACCATAGCCATCTAAAATTAGTAGAACAACAGGTCTCATTACCATATTATACTTGAGACTAGATTTTACTGCTCTATTGACACTTTCTTAAAAATTATTGTATCTTAGAGTTAAATGGTTCTTTAACAAAAAAGGAGAATGGTAATGTTAGCAAAGGAACTTTTAGTTCGAGAAGAAGAGCCTCTAATTACTACTGAAGAGCAAATTTCTTTCAGTCAGGAGAAAGAAGAGGTTGAAATAGATTTAGCTAAAAAAGCCAAGGAAATTTTAGGTTATACACCTCTTATTTTGGAGCAAGAAAGAAAAATACGAAAGAATAAAGAAGCCAAAGATCGTTTTCTTTTCAGGACAGCTATATTTATGGCTGGTATACAACCTTTCAAGTTGAAATCAGTAGTGGATTATAAGGAAGCTGCAGTTAGGGAGAAACTTGATTTTCGTGGCCAGATGGTAGAAAAGGTTTACAAAGGATCTATATATTTGTGGGGAGCATTAGTAGTTGTCGGAGTGGTTTTATTTTTAGCCTATGCGACTGCAGATAAAATTGCCGAAGATACCTCGTCTTATTCGGTATTTCAAGATACAGAAACAGGGCGTGGTTTAGGATTTAGAATTGCGTGGGAGATGATAGGAATATTTCCAAGATCAACGGAAATTATCATCACTCCAACCGAACAAGAAATAGAGAGTTGGATCCGACGACAGATTCTGGATGAAAATCTGCGTGGTAGTCAAGTTCAAAAAAGATTGAGAGAAATGGCTGAACAGCATTTTCTAAAATCCAGCTTGAGCATAGGTGATCCTCGAGTGATTCGTAACTTTGTATTACGTTTTGCTTTACCTATTTTTCTGGTGGTTGTGCTGGTCAAATTATTTTTTGACAGGCGTTTACGAGAGCATCTTCCCACTAGAAGAGTTTTTTGGAAGTTGATACCAATTAAGGACTATGATCAGCCAGTTCCAGAATCTGTTTTACAAACAGCGGTCAAAATTGGGGAACGTAATCCAGAACTAGAATTCTTTGTTGATAATCTGATGGAAAAGAAATTGCCCCAACGTTTCTGGGTGCACACTTTAGTTTTAGTTCCAGTGTTGACGTTGGTTATGTATTACGCTGGTACTAGGTTGTCAGAAATGCTTTGGATGTATCTTGCTTCGATAGCTATGTCTGGAACTGCTATAGCCATTGCCAATGCAGCAACTATGGTTGCACCGATTGTAGTGGACCCGTTCTTGGTTGTGAGGCATAAGGATTATCCTAATGTGCCAGAAGAATACTATGTTTATGTTTGGGATGAACCAAAGTTTGAAAGGCAAACCAACACAAGAGGGAGCGCGCATCTTAACTAGAAGGTAATGTTCAAAAAGTTATTTTATTCTACTAAACCCCACTAAACAGTGGGGTTTTTGTTACTTAAACACACAGTTATTGACAAACTACGGGGTGATATGCTATGATGTAAACATCAGAAAAAAGGGTAGTTCCTTCTTAATGTCCTATATGGACGATAGGGTCGTTATGAAATATCTAGTTGGATTCTGGATGTTCGTGGTCGGCTATTATGGTTTTTTGAACATTCTACTTCAGGAGACCTACAAGTCGCCTGTCGGGTCAGCCTCTCCGTATTACACTGTACCTGGCGTACACACAGATACGTCGGATATGACCTTGATAGTGGGGGGAACACTCTTTATTCTGTTCATGATGTGGTTGAACAGAAAGAGGGAGACCCGCTATCCGTTCCAAAACTGAAGATTGAGTCTGGAAGACTTGAATCTTCTTGACCCCTTGAATATTGAAATTTGTTCAGGGGGTCTTTTTTATCTGTAAATATCTTTACGATGATCTATGTCAAAAAAGATGGCGGTATCGGTTGTGTGGAAATAAAAAAGCACCCGATAATTTCGGGTGATGCGAAAAGAGAAAACATGCTTTAAGGTTTTATTCTTTTTTATATGAAGACGAGGACTTCGCCAGTCGGTTAAAAAGAAATCCTCTTGAATCTGATAAAGCCGTTGAATTGCTTGGGGTAATTTCTTGAAAGCGCGTTTAAAATCGTCAGTTTGAATTATTCTCATGCCGATAATGGCGGGTACAGCTTTGAGGCTTTTTTATAAGAATTTTTGATTCTAGTAGGATGAGCATAATCTTTTAAATCTTCTTGTGGAAAATCAGAAGTCATTTTTTGAATAACATCAAAACGCTCGGCCTTTTCCACGAGCTCTTGGTATCTTTCTTTGGTTAAGGTTATCTTACCATTCATAGTATACACTTTAGCTAAAATGTCTGTATTTGTAAAATAATTTGCCAGTAGGTAGTAAAATTGATATCATTTCGGTATGAGAAAAAGGACTAAAATACAATCACAATATTATGTAACTTATGAACGCGATGGCAAAAAAGGTTATGTGGCTTCGGCGCCAGCCATCACTGGTTGCGTTGTTTATGGAAAAACGCTTGAGGAAGCTCACCAGAACATAAGTTCGGCCATTAAAGAATGTTTGGAAGTGATTCATCAGTTTAACAAAGATACTCCTAAAGAAACTATGGAGCCAAAAGAAGTACGCAAATTTTCCTTCGTTAAAGTTAGACAGCGTGAATATGCTAAAACTTAAACCAATCGGTTATGGTGAGTTTGCAAGAAAACTGATTCGCGCTGGCTATATGCCTATTAGAAAATCTAAACACACTATCTATTTTCATTCCGTAAAAAATATAACTATACCTTTTCCTCATAAACATGCTCACGACATACCTACTGGCCTGTTAAATAAACTTATCAAAGAAATGGGTTTATCGCGCGAGGATTTTGGGCGACTTTAGAAATTTTATTTTACTCTCGTTGATGTTTAGTATCAACTCACCCCGATTTTAAATCTGGGCTTTACACAGTAGCAACTGTTTTGGGCACACACATATGGCGGATTGATTAATTTGTCAGTTTTATAATGCTGGGTTATACTACTTTCAATGATAAGGATAAGCTATAGCAAGCATTCTTTAGATAGATTAAGAAAAAGAGGTATATCTAAAAATCTTGTTCACGAGGCTATAGAGAAAGGACAAGAAAGGAAGTTGCAATTAAATCTGGGAACTGTTAAATGTGTTTATGCTAAGAGTGGCAAAAAGTTAGTGGTTATTTATCTTCAGAACAAAGAGAATTTTAAAATTGTAACTGCTTACTACCAAGATTAAAAGTAATATATAAATATGAAAATAAAATACGACAAAGAAGTGGATGTTTTATATATAGAACTTAAGAAAAGCCGGGTATATAAAACCGTGGAAACTCGGGACAGTTTTTTAATTGATTTTGATAAAGAAGGTCAAGTTATAGGTTTTGAAATATTGGGTTATTCTAAAACGGTGCCTAAAGTGGACGAAAGATTTTCAGTGTATGCTGGGCAAAGCAGGATCAAAATTCCTGTATAGAATTATTTTTGTCGGGCATTGGGTTGTTGAGTATATACATATCATTTTAACCTTGGGGTGTGAACCACAACAAGGTATTTACTTTTTTGCCTTATAAGTGTTAAGTTTAATTTGGTATTAATTTAAGATTTAGAGTTTGTTGGAGGTATACTTTGGGCCAAAAGGTACGAAAAGGTGGCACAAAGCATTAATATTTTACGTTTTTAAAATGTTTTTACAGGTTTTAAACCATCCGATAACTTACACACAAAATGTTTTCATTGGGAATATTACCCCAACTAGTTTTGGTTGCGGCCATTGGCTTGGGGATAGGTTACTTTATACGCCAACAGATAGCTCAAAGAAGGGCTGGTAGTTTGGAGGCGCGCCTCGCTAAAATGGTTGAAAAAGCCAAAGCCGAGGTAAAGGAAAAAGAAGATGAGGCCAAAGGAAAAGCGAGAGAAATTATAAACGAAGCCAAAGAAGAAACAGCTCGTAGGCAATCTCAACTTACCAAAATAGAAGATCTCTTACTTAAAAGAGAAGAGGGTTTAGAAAAAAAAATACAGGAAACAGAACGAAAAATAGAAGTTCTGGAGGGAGAGCGTGTTCAGGTTTCAAAAACCAAAGAAGTAGTAGAAGAAATAAGAAAAAAGGAAATATTAGAATTAGAAAGAATTTCTAATCTAAATCAAGAAAAAGCTAAGGCAGAACTTTTTAATCAACTAGAAAAAACTTACAGCGAAGATCTTTTAAGGCAAATTCATCGTTTACAAAACGAAAACAGAACTGAACTTGATAAAAAAACTCAAGATATTTTGGTTTCTTCGTTACAACGATATGCAGGTTCGGTGGTTTCCGAAGTAACAACTACTTATGTTAAGTTGCCCTCGGAAGAACTTAAGGGAAAAATAATTGGCAAAGAAGGTAGAAATATTAAGGCTTTAGAAAGATTAACTGGTGTAGAAATTGTGGTAGATGAAACTCCGGATTCTGTTATGATTTCTGGTTTTGACCCGGTACGCAGGCAAATTGCTAAAACTGCTCTGGAAGATTTAATAAAAGATGGACGCATTCAACCAGCAAAAATAGAAGAAGCTGTAGCTACTGCCCGTGAAAAGGTTAACGAAAAAGCTAAAGAAGCGGGAGAAGCCGCAGTTTTTGATCTAGGTTTAACGGGAATAGATCCAAGATTAATACAGCTTTTGGGTAGATTAAAGTTTAGAACTTCTTTTGGGCAAAATGTTTTAGATCACTCGGTAGAGGCGTCTCATATAGCCGGGATGTTAGCAGTAGAACTTGGTGTTAATGTGCGTGTGGCTAAAATGGGAACGCTTTTTCATGATGTTGGAAAAGCTATAGACCACGAGGTTCAGGGTTCGCATGTAGATATTGGCCGAAGAATTTTACAAAAGTTTGGTGTAGATGAAAATGTTGTAAAAGCTATGCAGGCTCATCATGGTGAATATCCTTATGAAACTCCGGAAAGTATTATTGTTCAGGTAGCGGAATCAATTTCTGCAGCTCGCCCTGGCGCTCGCAAAGATTCTGTAGAAATTTATCTTAAACGTTTAGAAGATATTGAAAGAATCACCAACAGTTTTGAAGGTATTGAAAAGTCTTACGCCATACAATCAGGCCGAGAGGTTAGGGTGTTTGTAATGCCAGATAAAATTGATGATTTTGGTATGCATAAACTAGCCAAAGATATGGCGGCTAAGATTCAGGAGGAGCTTAGGTATCCTGGAGAAATTAAAATAACCGTTATTAGAGAAAATAGGGCGGTGGAATATGCAAAATAGATTATGTTACAAAAAATCACCCCTCGCAGACGATATGGAGCCTCTTTATTATATTCTGGTCTTCTCCATAATGCTGCTTGGGGTGATTTTTTTATTTTTATTTTTCCACAACGAAAGATGAGGTTTATTGCGGAAAAATTGAAGGTCGGGTATTATGGAGATAGTAAAGATGCGACTTTTTGGAAAGGTCGAATAAAAAGCGTAGTAATTGCTTAAAAAATAATGACAAAAAATCAATTCGTGGCAGCAGTAGCCACCAAGACAGGCAAGGCCAAGTCAGAAACAGCAGAAATGGTAGATGCTATTTTTGATACTATTACACAGACTATGATTAAGGGGGACAATGCAAACATTTCTGGTTTTGGAGTTTTTAGAGTTTCCGATAGAAAAGCTCGTGAAGGCATTAATCCAAGAACTGGTGAAAAAATTCAAATTGCAGCTAAAAAGGCTCCTAAATTTAGAGCCGGTAAGACCTTGAAAGAAGCTGTAAAATAGTATTTCTTATAACTTAAAAAATCACTCCGATCTATTCGGGGTGGTTTTAGTTTGGAGTGGGTAAGGGGAATCGGTCACAGATAATGCCTCACTGTCGCTCGGTATTTCTGCGACCCCAGCTCATCGCAATTTTTTTATAAAAATTGACGATTCCGCTTTTCGATTCCCCACGTGGGCAAATAAATTTGCCCACTTTACCCGATAACAAAAACAGAACCTAAAGAGTAGGTTCTGTTTTTGTTATTGAGCGGGTAAGGGGAATCGAACCCCTAGCAACAGCTTGGAAAGCTGTGGTATTACCACTATACGATACCCGCCTACGCTCGCTGCGAGCTATGGCGGGCAAGCCCGCCAATGGTTAGCGAAGTTTCTTTTAAATTTATTCCTTCGTTTGACTTGGTCGGGGCCGCCGAGAATCGGTCACAACTCTCGCCTCGTCGTCACTCGGCTCGGTCGCGACCCCAGCTCATCACAATTTTCTGCTGAAAATTGATGATTCCGCTTTTTTCTTCTCGACACACGACAATAAATCGTCGTGCTGCTCCCTCCTTCACTTCGTTCAGTCGGGGCGCCGAGAATCGAACTCGGCCTACCTGTTCCCAAAACAGGCGTACTACCAATATAC
>ERZ1292623.147-Hain-H51-01um-R1-147-length-77900-cov-7_pt1 | contig 77900 bp, 94 predicted proteins | sample MGYA00564398_ERZ1292623 | MGnify/ENA primary metagenome ERZ1292623 (study PRJEB36523, sample SAMEA6512633) | groundwater metagenome | collected 2019-01-07 | study: AquaDiva: Metagenomics assemblies of 32 groundwater samples
AACATGTACAACTCGGTGACCGGCGGAGCCACCCGCCTCTACTCCGGTGTCGACGACATTGCCAAGCTGTCCGCATACATATCCAACCGCGAGGCAGGATACAGCGTGGAGGACGCTGCACGCAGAACATACGAGGGATTCCAGAACTATCTGACCGTTGGGAAGATGTACGACGCCGCGTCGAAGACCCCGATCATCGGAAACCCCTACATCAAATTCAAGGCCGACCTGGCCCGGATGATGAAGAACGCGATCACCCGTCGTCCGCTGAATACCGCGCTCTACCTGGCCATGCTCTACATGATCAAGGAGTGGCTGTCGGGGGAGAGCGGGGAGGATCCAGCGGTCAAGGCGATCCGCGAGAATCGATCCTTCGTACCTAAGGTTGCGACACCATTCGGTGATATACCGCTCGTATGGCAGACTCCATTTGGAGAGGTTAATATGGCCCGCTTCATGGCGCCGTACTACGCCTACGACAAGGGTGGGGACGACACCTACATCAACAGCCTGAGCGAGTGGCTCCCTTACCAGGTTCAGTGGGGTCCAGGCACCAACAAGGACACCTACGCGACCTACATCGAGATGCCCGACGTCCTCTGGGGGACGATCGCGCAGGTCGTGTTCGACACCGACTTCAGGGGCAAGTCGGTCAAGGACCCGCAGGGGAACAAGTACCACTCGGTCGCCGTCTCCGGATGGGATCAGACGATGAACGCGATCCACTTCCTGATGCGCTCCCAGGTTCCGTTCTTCCGCTCGGCCGACGACCTGATCGCGGCGATGGAGGGACGACCGGACTACTACAACCGGATCCGGGACGTGCGTCAGGCGATGCTCAACAACGTGATCAAGATCCAGGAGTTTGGATCGGAGGAGGCCCAGGCCTACATCGTACGCGAGATCGACTCCAAGGTCGACAAGATGACATCTATCGAGAGCGACCTGGCCTTCCTGGCTGAGAACTACGCCAAGGAGTTGATGCGTATCGACCAGATGAAGGTAAGCGACGAGGCTAAATCCAGAGAGCGCCGGCTGGCGCTGGAGGGGTACGTGCGCAACTCCAAGGTCAAGCAGGACCAGCTGCTCAAGCTCATGGTCGAGCTGACCGACAAGAACAAGCTATTCTCCGACCTGGCTAAGGCCCAGGATAACTTCAAAGAGTAATTTCAGCGCTTGTTTTTTAACCGTTTAAGGTAACGGTCGATGTACCTCGATGTGATCGCAGGTATCTTATCCCCAGTCTTTACATACCGGACCCCTGCGTTGTAAGAGATCAGCAGATTACGGGTTGTGACCGGCTTCCGGTACCTCCTGAGGATCCTGGGGATCTCGATCTCGATGTACCAGACGGCGATTGCCCGGTTGGTGGCCGAGTCCAGCAGATCATCCACTGTGAATTTTGTGCCTACGGCTTGATTGTAGGCCCTCAGGCAGATCGGAGCGACCTGGTACAGGCCATAGCTCGGGACGCGGGCCGATCGATTTACGGCCTTAGGATCGTGTCCGGACTCTATCTCGGCCAGGATATCCATATCGAGACCCTGTCCAGAGGCCTGTATGGCCATCAGGACGCAGAAAATGAGTATCTTCATCAGGTAAAGATACCCCTTTGGATATTGAAATCCAAGCTGTGGTACAGTCTGGGATTCGAACCCAGTCACCCCGGAGGGATCGGTTTTACAGACCGACGAGGCTCTCCAACTCCTGCCGCCTGACCATTATTGCGTAGAATAACACACACATTCTACGCATCTGTGTGTATTATTTTGCGGAGAATTGAGGACCCGACCCCCATCCAGCTTGCGCCGAAACCTAGTTTTCAAGACTAGTCGCGCCTCCAATGGCACTGCTTAACTCTCCGTGTTTGCATGAATTTTAAATCATTAACCATGCACATCGAAGAGGACAACGGTACCGACCCGTAGCCAGTCTCCCGGCCCAGCTGTTTAGCAAACAGCGCCCAACCCTGTCAGGTTTATCCTCTTTTTTGAAACCAGAACCGGATTCGAACCGGCGTTTCTACGATTTTGCAGATCGTACCCGCTGCCATCATTGGGTATCTGGTTATACATCGATGTGTTATACACCGATAGGTAATGTGCTCCCACCTGGATTCGAACCAGGACGACGATTACTCGCCGGCGGGGTTTAAGGCCGCTATGTCTGCCGTTTCATCACGGGAGCTGTTCACCATTTTGTCTTGTTCACGTATACGTGAACAAGTATCATGAACTCCGTAGATCTGGAGGGAGTCGAACCCCCACCCCTTTCGGGACTGGTTTCTGAGACCAGCGTGGCTGCCAATTACACCACAGATCCATATAAAAAGAAGAAGCCCTCCGTTTCGGGAGGGCTTCAATGGCTATGTGTTTATGGAATGTCTAAACCACAGCTCCGCCTCCCGAGGATCCGGCTGAATAACTGGAGAGGCATAATAGGTTCTTGACCTGCATAGGATGCAAAGATAGCACAGAATGTGAAAGTTGTCAAATCACAGGTATCAAATTTATTTTTTTCTGCGTTTCCAGTTCGCAATCCGCGAATCGCGAATCGTAACTCGCTGATAAATCCTACCACTCAAAATCGGCCGTCGTAACTTTGTATTGTCAAGTCGATAGACTCGAACGGCGACAGCCGATCTGTCAGACGTAAACAAGTACACCATGAACACTTTAAAGAACGGTCTCCGTAAAGGAAAGGGGGAGGACCAGGATGCTACACTTAAGGCTGGGCTCGATGGGGCAAGATCTGAGTACGACGCCAAGGTTAAGTACCACCGGTGGTATCACAAGATCCACACATCCACGATGGATGAGATTGTCGCTGAGGCATGCGGCAAGAACGGTGAGACCAGGATGCGTGGAGAGGAGATCCGTAAGAAGATCTGGGACATGGCCGGCAATGAATTGAAGAAGGCCATACTAGCCAAGGCCCTCGGAAAGGCAATGGTAATCAATGTAAATGTTGGAACCTACAACTATCTGCAGTTTGCATCGGCCAGTCCAAGGATGAGTAGGGATTACTTCCACGGAGACATCCAGGTATGGCCACGGGTTACGTATCAATTATTCAGAGATCTTGCTACGCGACCTACCGATTCATACATCACCACACTGGTGCACGACCTATTCACATCCAAACCAAAGGTAGAGATCATCGGTAAGTAATATCACACAATAGTGTGATAATCGAGGGTATCACGTAAAAGCGTGATACCCTTTTCTATTTAAATCACACTGCGATGTGATACCATTGGTATGATACCGATGGTATGGAATCGAACCCAATGACTGATTCGAACAGTCGTCGCCGGTTTCGTAGACCGGGGTTCTTCCGCTAAACTAATTGGGCTTTTTATGATGTCTTCTTCTATGGCAGTTAGCGCACAATGGGCTGCATGTTTTCTTCATGCCGCAAAGATACGAAGTAAATAAATTCGTATTCCTCAGTTGGGTGACCTATGGGATTCGAACCCATGCTTGACCTGGTTCACAGCCAGGCGACTTCAGCCTCTTGTCAAAGGCCACCATTTGTTCCACCGCCGAGACTCGAACTCGGAAGCCTTCTGAGTCAAAGTCAGATGTGCTGCGCGTTACACCACGGTGGACAGTCTAGCGAGACAGATTCGAACTGCCGTGCTCTTGCTTCCAGGGCAAGCGAGGTAAACCGGACTCCTCAATCGCTAGATATAAAAACACGAAACCCCCGGCTTGTGACCGAGGGTTCCTATTAATCAGATCGATGCTAGTATCCCAGACTGATTAATAAACAACCATCAGATCACCGTGAGGTGTGACCCGGGGCTGTCGCGGCTGATGTGTGGATGTGTTTCTCATTGTACTGCCGTCGGGGCTCGAACCCGATTCTCCAGAGTGAAAGTCTGACGTCTCAACCAGTTTGACTTCGGCAGCATTACGCTCCTCGGCCTCTTCTGGTTTAGCAAAACCTACGCTGACGTCTTTCATAATTTTAGTTGCGGGGGCCAGATTCGAACTGGCGATCTTTGGGTTATGAGCCCAATGAGTACGGCCTCTTCTCTACCCCGCGATGCAAAGATATCACAATTTTTGACAAATTGTCAAATCCTAAGGAATTTTTGTTGTGAGGAAGTAGCTCACGCTCGGCGGGTGCTGCATGATCCACACCAGAAACCTGTCCTTCGGCATCATGATCCTCACACCTGCCGGCTCGCCGAACTCGTTCTCGCATAGCATAAAGGTCGACTCGGGGGTCTTTTCGATGAACTTGATCCTGAGGCAGAACTGTCGATCGATGTTGAAGCAGACGCTGTCGTTCCGGAATCCCATCACCATCCTTACATCGAGGGTGTCGATGGCCTCCGGGCCTATCGTCACGGCACGCATATCGAATACGTATACGGTCGGGTCGGGGGTCTGGGCATCGGCTGATCCGATTGCCAGGAGAAGGAGGAGTAGGATCTTTTTCATACTATGAAGATACTCAAAAACAAGCAGACCATACGGGAGTTGAACCCGCTCCGAGCGCCGTGACAGGGCGTCATCTTAACCGTTTGACCTATGGTCTGTGTGAGCAGCTAACGGGGTTCGAACCCGTGGCCTCGACCTTGGCAAGGTCGCGCTCTTCCAACTGAGCTACGGCTGCTTAATGATAAATACTATTTACAATAACCGCGTCCATTGTAAAGAGTATCTTACGTTATAGAGCGCAATGTCGGGCTCGAACCGACTCTTTTCCAACTTGGAAGGCTGGCGCACCACCCGTCATGCGTATCGCGCGTGTGCCGGTCTCTCCCGACTTGTCACCCTCAGCTGATTAGCGCCGCCAGAGTTACCCAGCATTTGAGGCCGCTGACAGGTCTTCGCCTCTCGTTGACAGTGAGGGATTTGAACCCCCGGCCTTCGCATTGTAGGTGCGCCGCTCTGAACCGGACTGAGCTAACCGTCAAATTTTACCCACCTTCGTGCCACTTAATCTGAAAATATACCCGATCAGGTATAAAACAGGTCACTTAGCATGAAATTATACCCCATCGGGTATAAAGTGGAAAGGGTTGGATTCGAACCAACGACCACCTTATCTTCAGTAAGGCACTCTACCAGCTGAGTTACCGATCCATGATACCGACATCCCCGGACACATTGTGAGTGCGCCGTTAGGTTACACCTGAGATGCCAGTCGTTGCGCCGGGTGAGATTCGAACTCACGGTTTTGGTGCTTATGAGACACCTGCAATGGGCCACTCTGCCACCGCGCAATAAACTTGTTGACGTACAGCACGATAAACTAATTCTTGTACAATAAAGCCGCCCGCTTTATTATGCGTACTCACAGATGGACTCGAACCACCGACCGCGTGCGTATCAGGCACGAGCTCTACCGCTGAGCTATGCGAGTATGTAGTCCAGGCAGTGGGGATCGAACCCACAACCTTCCGCTTAAAAGGCGGAAGCTACTACCGTTTGAGCTTTACCTGGATTTTTGATCCAGGATTTCTTATCTGTTTCCATCACTATTGTGATAAAATTTTCTACTTTTTTATGACTATAATCACAAAAATTCGTTGGCCCCGTCAGTACCGATCTGACGTCCCTCGCGTTATGAGCGCGATGCTCCACCATTGAGCTAGGGGCCGATGTATCCGTCATGGGACTCGAACCCATATTTTCAACTCCAATTACAGTTAACAGTTTAGAAGACTGATCTGGTTACACGGACGTGTATATCCATCATCAAATCTTCTCCTCCTATTTTTCATGATCCCAAGGTCGGACTCGAACCGACGTATGGCTGTTTACAAGACAGCTGCTGTTGCCACTGAGCCACTCAGGAATATTGCACAAGGGGTAGGAGTCGAACCTACAACCTTCGGTTTTGGAGACCGACGCTCTGCCAGTTGAGCTACCGATGTGTGTTGCGCAGTTCCAACCACAATCTTACTGCGCGAAGCTACCGGCTAACGATCCGGCTCGGAGAGTGTGCTTCATTGAGAGGCATCCCGAGTGTTTCGATCCGCTGATCAAGCGGCTGATGAGGCAAGGATTGGATTTGAACCAATGACGGCGCGATTAACAGTCGCGAGCTCTACCAGACTGAGCTACCGAGCCTTGAAGCCCTCAGATATAAACCGCTGAAGGCAACCGGTTGGGTGTTCTCTGCTGTTTATTTATCTATTCACCCTGAGTGGCCTCAACCACCATCCGCTTGCCAGTCACACCGTGAGGTGCGCTAAAGGTTTGCCGCACTCATTAGTACCCATTCGGGTTGTGGACCGCTACGGTTTCGAACCGTACACACGAACATTGCAAGTGTTCATCGCCAGCCGAGGAACATGGCAGCCCATAAAACGCGAAAACCCCAGCTTTAACTAGGCCGGGGTTTTCTTTCATCAATCGGTTTTATCTTTACCCCAGGCCAAAATGGTCCATCCCGCCGATATTCTTATCCGCGAATGTTACCGTTATCATGACCCAGGTTCTGTGTTGCATGGTGCAAATATACGGAGTTTACCGTATACGTGTCAATAGATTGTTATAACTATTTTGAGATCGCCGCTACGTAATCCTTCATGATCTTGTTCTGCTGCGAATTCTGAAGGATCCCGAAGATGTTCTGTACACCTGATCCGATCAGGGCACCGCTGGTCTCCCTGCTCTCCTGGTACGGCTCCCAGGTGTCCTTGATGAACTTCTCGCGCTGGGCCATCGCCAGGTTCCCGAGCACCTGCTGTAGGTTGCGCTTCATGTTGAAGGTGTAGTCGGCGTTGATGGCGCTGTTCTTTACCACCGCGTCCTGCTCGGCACGGCCGATCTTGTCGGCTGCCGCCAGTACCTGGGATCCGGATCCTGCCACCCGACCCACCTTGGCTACCTGCCCGGATGCGGTGCGTGCGATCTCGTCCTTGGCCTGCTGATCGCCCGGTCGGGTTGCCCCGGATGCGGCGGTCTTAGCCATCGCCACCTGCTCGTAGAGGGCCCCGGGGATGGCCCAGGCTGGACGTTTCTTGCTACCGCCGAGTAGGCCGCCGATAGTTTGTAGGCCGCCTATTGCGAGCCCCGCGATTGAGATTGGATCCATGATACAAATATAGCCATTTAATGCCTTCCGGGGCTTGCCTGGTAGAGCAAGTTGACGAAGTACAGCTCGCTCAGCTCGGTGTCAGAGTTGCTCATGTAGAAGGTGAAATTCCTGCCGATCATGAGCTCCCCACGGGCCATGGCAGCGCCAATACCCAGGCCGGGTGAGAACTTGTTCCGCTTCACATCGGCCGAGAATTCGTTCCCGCGTCTGCGGAAGGCTGCCGGCACCAGGAGTGTCTCCTGGGTCGTTCTTCCGGCTCGATAGGATGTGATCGCAGGGAAGCCCCAGGCCGAGCCCGACTCGGTGTAGACGCTCCGGAGCAGCTTCTCCTGGCTAGGCTCCATATTCATCACCCCGGTGAGGGAGGAGTCGTACTGAGATCCGTGGAAGTTGTTGTAGGTTGAGCCTACCCCGTGCTCCCACATCCCCGAATCGGTGAACGAGAACAGACGATTATTGATCTTGACATAGCGATCAGGGACGAAGTCGTAGAAGGCGAACCATCGCTCCTCCCCCTGCTTGTCGATGAAGCCGACGGTGGCCTCCTCGGCCGGATTGTTCGACTTAAAGGTCAGCAGGTACATATTGAGGACCGGGTCGTATCCGCCGATTACATTGCGATTGGTCGGATCGATAAAGACCCTCCCCTTGTCCCGGAAGAACGACGCCATCTTGTAGATACTCCCGATTGGGACGATGCCGTTCGCCGCGTATCGGCACACCTCGCCCTTGTACGGATCGAAGAACCAGACACGTCCACCGTGCTCGACTACCGAGTCTGGATAGATCGTTCCGTAGCCACCGTTGAGCTCATTCTCGTAGGCGATTATCGATCGGGTGTTGAGCGCGTCCTGGATCTGACCACCGTCGGATGTCGGGGCGAATCGGTCGCCGGAGTATGGGGCAAGGGCGGTTACCGTGCGCTCGTGGATCGCCAAGAAGATCCCGGAGGATCCTATGTTGATTAGTTTTCTGATCGGGGTTCTGTCTGTCGGCAGGGTGAATAGATTCTTGAACATCGACATCCCGTTGATGTTTGAATTCAGGACGTACTTGTCGCTTATCGACAGGGTGGTCTTCTCCTCAGCGGTCCCCTTATTCCTTAGCTCAATCCAGGATCTCCCGTTGTCCGAGCACGACTTGCTGTGGTCGACTGCGAATGTTCGCTTCGCAGTTGTCACGTTAACCTTGACATCTCCAACCTTGAAGCCGTCTTCATCGTCTCTCTGATTTTCACCAAAATCTCTCACGGCTGCTGTCGTTCTGCCTTCGGCCAGACCAAATAGCCTCATGCTTCTTCGCTCCACAGTCTCCAAGTCTCTCGTCGCGCTGGATGTTGTTGGTGACATGGAGAGTATCTGGCCGCCGGAATACCCCTGCGCCGGTGGATTAGTTCCTATCGTAAACGAATAAGATACACTCCCCTGTTCCGAGGCCTCAAACACAAAGCCCTCCATGGATATTATAAAGTGATCCCCTGCGAGGATGCCAGATGTTGTAGAGTGAGCACCCCCTGATATCGAATAGATAGATCCAACCTCGAAGAAATTCTCCGACGGAGCCTCTGCCCTTTTTTCAAACTGCAGCATGGGTATGCACATATTCTGAGCGGTGGATGACCAGTTTGTGATTCCGAAGTTCCCGGTGACCACCTTGTCCCCGTATATGGATATAACACGCTCGGTCTTCGTCTGTCCATTGCTCGGTAACATCCTCACAATGTAGGACTCGTCTAGTGACGATGGAATATTGATCGGTATCTTCCAGAATATCTGGCCGCTGTAGGATGAGATGCTGGGTACGTCACTCTTCTTGTCGTAGAATATCTTTCCGTCGTCGAGCAGCTCCGGTCCGTCTACAGTGTCCCCCTCCCTCTTGTAGAACAGCGCAATAGCGGGGACCTGAAATACGGTGGAGACTGTGCTGTTTTTCTTTCTCACTATGCAGTAGTAAGAGGCCCACGACGGTGGGGAGCCTGTTATGCTCCACTGGGCGTGTAGATTCTGTGACAGCTGTATCCCACTCGATCCGCTCCCAAATGTGAGAGGGAATGTGATATCCACCTTTGCGGCCACGCCGTTGGTGCGCATCCTGCTGTCGAAGTAGACTATTCCATAGGTATACGTGCACCCGTGCTGATGAACCTTCGGGTCGGATCCTGCGGAGGTTGCAGTTACAAATAACGATGAGCTCCCTGAGTCTTCAAAATTCGTATCAAATTGATCCATCGTAACGATCGCCCTCTGATTGTTCACCAGGATGTTTTTCGTCGACTGCGGTATAAAGTTTACCTTGTCGAGCTCAGATGGATCGACAGCTGTCGATGTCTCAGTGTTCTTGAACGCCACAGCATACATCCCCACGTTGGGGTCGATGGCCGATTCGGAGAATACGTATGCCCTCCCGTCCCCATTCTTCATGTACGCCCACTGTATGGTCTTCCCTATGCCAGTGATCGACGGCTGGATATAATCCAGGTAAACGCTGATCACATTGAGGGTGGCAGAGTTTATATTCGGTATCGTATCCGCCTTGACAAGCCTCGACCACGGAGAAAAGAACGAGACACTCTCATCCCTATAAATAATACGATAGCTGAATTGATAGCTGTCCGAGCATACATTATTGACCGATATACTCGGGTCGGTAACCCTGGAGACTGTCGGTGGATATGAAGGATTCTCCTTCTGAAGAGAGGTCATCAACGAAAAAGACGCATTGGTGTATCTCCCTGCAACAGCATCCGAAACTACAATCGTACGAGGCTCCCCTCCATTTGCCCACATGAGTATATCGTCGATCGAGGATACAGATGATACGCCAACAGGATCCATGGACGATCCCATAAACACGAGCGTGTGGACATTCGTGTTGGGATTAAAGTACCACAGCGAGTGATTTGAGTTTGTGTTCTGACAGAAGTAGAAGGTGCGATTGTTCTGCCTGTCTTCGTATGTCCCGGTTACCGTGTTGGTGCCTGCCGGTAAGGATGGATTGGTAAGCAACAGCGTCCCTGGTACATTCTGTCCCCCGGCAGCCTTTGACAGACCGCCGGAGCGGGGGATCATGTTACGGATGGAGCGAAAGAATCCAGGAACCAGGGTAACATCGTCGTCGTCCAGGTTCATTCCGATGATCGGATGCTTTGATAGTTTTCTCTCCATGCCTTTATGCTGAAAACGCCCGACCTGTGCCGAGCGTTTTCGTTTACTCCTTCAACACTTACGCCTTGGCTGGTTGATGAGATGTCTTAAGCGCCTGTTACAACGATCTCCAGGTACACGTATGCCTTACCGGCCGTCACCGGTGCGGTGGCGATAGTCAGGATCAGATTGCGTGCTGCGGTCGTCTTGGCGGTGGCGGTGGCCGCGTTGCCCACTGGTGTGAGGGCGGTCTTTGTACCGGCTGTGAGCGTCGTGGCCGTGGTCGTGTTCAGGATAGCTGTGGCCGTGCCGTCCGGGGTGTAACCCAGGGCGAGTGTGGCGGTGGCACCGGTGAAGGTGGTGACCGTCTCCATGTATCCATCGTGGACACGACAGTTTGCCGGTAGGACGATGTCGTTACCGTTCTGATCTTTGATGTTGTAGGTGCCGGCGGCGGCGTGTCCGAGCGCAAAGTCGATCACCCCTACGATGCCGATCTTACCGGGTATCGTCTGGGCGTTGATCTGAGAGACCAGCTGGGACTGGGTGATGTCCGCGGCGGTATATTCGACCGGCTCCGGGAGGGTGGGGTCAGAATACAGAAACCTTACCCCGGTGCCGTCTGCAGATGTTACACCCATGAATGCAGGGTTAAGGATGGTCGTGAACGCGGTGACGGATACGCCTCCGACCTTCGATATTGTTAACAGGATGAGGTTTTTCATGGGTTTGTTTTTACAAAGTTAATGATTTAATGCGCGAATTTATTGACATCGGTCGATCTGGCCCTGGAGCCTATCAGCCCCTCGTAATCGAGGTTGTCCATACGGGCGAGCAGCTCGTACTGCTCGTCGCTGTACGATTTCTTCCTCGCCATTGTCTCCGCTGCAGCGTCGCCAAATTTGGACCTAGCCACCTGCCAGTGGATGTACTCCTCGGCCAGCTTCTGGGCGAATTCTGGGATCGAGCTCTTGCTCTTCGGGTTGAATCCGTTGCTCTTGTACTCGATGTATATCCCCCACGGGGCGGGGACGTTGGCGTCGAACCGAATCTCCCTATCTTTCCAGCTGATACGAAAATATCCCAGGCCGTTGTCCCCGAGTCCGAGACCCACTGTAGCTCCGTCGGAGGAGGTGTTGTCGACCAGTGCACCGCCCCTGTACGGCCATGCCTGGAACACGTCGTACGGCATGTTGGCCGTTCCCGACACCATGTCCTCCTCACGATCGACGTGGATGTCTATACGGGAGTCCGGCTCGAAGCAGATGATCCGGTCGCCGTTCCTCCACGCGAGGCGCTTCAGTGCGATCATGTCGCTGGGGAATTGAACGGCCTTCTTTTCGTCCAGCTCCAGGACGTCGGAGTGATCCATGAAGTGATAGTCCATAGAGAACCCCCTGAGGAAGTCGATCAGGTACTTCATCAGACGAACGTATCCATGGAGGGTGTTCTTCCCGTGGGTGATCAGGTAGGATCGGATTATCGCGTCGAGTGTTACCATTATCTACTGTTCGGGTTGTCGTCGTTGATCAGGTCTACGGCTGCGGCCGGTTGATACCCATGGAGTAAGAGAATCTCCTTAAGGATATCAATCTCCATCTCTGGAGGAATAGGGAATATGTCGCCCTCTCCGATCTGGTTAGGATCCAGGACGCAGATCTTCATCTCGACCTCTTCGATCCCGTCTTCAATGAGTGTCCTCTCGTTGCGCTCCGAGAACCACACCTTGTATCGATCCGGTTCAAATGTCCACTGGTCCTTTAAGATCTCGTCATTAACCAACAGCGGCTTGAATATCTCTGCCTCATTTGGCATGATCGGTATCATAGCATGGTTAAGGTCTGGATTAGATGAAACCGGCTTGATCTGCTGAATGCCGATGTTGCCTTGTACGTCCTCACGTCCTCGCCCGCGGAGTATCATCGGCATAACCGGGAGGGTGGCGAAGTTACGGCCGTCATCATGCTCCTCAACATCCACGGTATATGTTCCTATGCAGTAAGGATCTACGTCGCGATCTCCGTTGTTGAGCGCGTTAAAGTATTCAAGCCTCAGTAGTTTGTTGGCTACCTGTCTTATCTCGGTCTGGATGTACAGATCGGACAGCTTGCTGTCCCTCGGAACCGGTCCGTTGGACAGTAGCCTCATCGCCTGTGCGGAAAGATTTTTAAGTGTCGTCATTATACCCCCTCGGTCTGTTTCTTAATCGTCTTCAGCTTGATCATCAGCTCATCCGAGAGCGGAATCCCCAGGTAAGACAGCGCCCTCAGGATGATGTCGTCGTGACACTCTTCCGGCCAGTCGCAATCGGTCGAGGCCCCCTGGTTGATGGTTATGTCTCCGTTGCCGTCCTCGGAGAACGCGATCACGATATCGACCGGACGACGGAGAAAGTACAGCGTGACCGATGTCAGCGTGAGCGGCAATACCTCTATATTGGATCCCCTTATGGAACCGATGCCTCTGGCCTCGGTAGGAGGATCTATCGGGTCGTTGATCCTTGACAGCCACTCGGAGTCTGGGACGATGTCGATATCTTTCTTAGTAGATGTAACCGCCAGACCGGTGCGGTATCCGTATGTGGCAGGTACCGGTGCGTTACCTGCAGTTACCGAGATGTCGCTGTGTGTTTTGAAATTCCGCAGATTGTCGGATATGTGCCCGGTTCTTTCAAACGCCCTCCGCTCCTCGTTGTACTTGTCGGTACTGCCAAGGTTCAGTGCACGCTCCACCTCGTTGGGCGGCATCCATCCAGACTGACCCTCGGAGGCCAGCTGGCGGATTGTCGAATACATAGCCGAGACATTCATCTACTTTCCCTTGATTTTTTTTATGATCTTGTCCAGTTTAGGTCTTAACACCGCGGTGAATAACCACCCACCCAGGGCACCTATGATGCCGAGTAGTAATGTGCCTAGCGCCTGGAACATAAACTGTCCAAGGCTCATCGTGGTGGCCGCGCCTATCAACATAGGGGTAGCCTGGTGTGCAATCTGTTCCCTGCTCATCGTCATTACTCGGAGTGCATCACAACAAGATTCGTCGCCGTCAGACCGGTGCTCCAGACGCGCTTGATCTTCAGCGGCATAGCCCCACCGAGGACTGTACCTGCAGGGACAGCTGTGAATGTCGGGCTGTCTCCACTCAGAGTTGTCACCTTAACGGTTCCGACTCCACCGACGTACAGAAATCCATATCTGCACTGGGTGAAGTCGACCGAGTCGGACGGTGTAGGTGCGAATGCCGACTTGTTGGTTAGTTGTTCCTGGATCATAATTTAAAATTTAACCTTCTGTTATTGTTACCTCTATAGAAGAGCCGCCTGTGCATCCGTCTATCTCGCTCGGTGGTGTGCTCAGCGAGATCGTCTCGGATATAATAAACGAATCAGAGAGCGAGAACGACGGCCCAACTATATCCACAGTTGAAGCGTCGAGCGCCGGGCTTGATATCTTCTCAGCCACCACCGATATCGTCCCTGTCCCCACCGGTATCTGGGAGCTGGCCGATCCAATTCCAACCACATTCAAAATGATAGACTTGGGCCCTCCGTTGTTGAATGTGGCGCGATAGGCCCCGCCTGGGTCTATCGATACAGGCACATCCAGCGACACATCCACCATCTGCGCCTCCGGTCCGGATGCAGGCCCAGACTGCGAGAGTGCCATCTTTAGTAGCTTCATCCTAGATTACCCACTAGAAGGTAGGCGTTACCTGTCTCATGTGTCAGCGCCACCGCACCGTGGGTGGATGCGATCTGCGTCATCCCCCCTATACTGTTGAGTGTAGTCCCAGATGGTGAGATTGTGACTGTACCTGTCCCTGCTCTCCATACCGCGCACTCGAATCCGTCGACAAGTCCGGACGGTACGGTTACCGTAACCGGTGAGGATGACGTGCACTTGATTATTTTTCCCTTGTCGCTGGATAGGATCGTGTAAGATGTCCCGGCGACCGTTGTGAATGATGTGTTACCGGTGGGGAGCTGTTCGTGGACGACCGCCTCCCCGGCGGCTGACGATGCGGGTAACCCGGTCAGCTTCGCGCCACCGGAGAATGCTAGATTCCCAGACATCGTGTCCCCTGCCTTTTTCACACGGTCCTGGGCGATGGTAGGATTTGGATAGGTTCCTGCCAGATCACCACCTGCTGCGCCCGAAGGTGGGAGGGAGGTTGGGTATGCGGGGATGCTCACCCCTGGGGTATGGGAGTGTCCGTCGTCGTTCACTCCAGGATTTGGATAGGTACCGTTTAATCCTCCCCCTGCTGCACCGGATGGTGGGGTTGAGGTGGGTATCTGCTCGAATCGAACAGCCTCCCCGGGTGCGCTCGCCGCGCCTAGACCGGTGATCTTCTGACCGCCCATCGCGAGCGGGCCGGACATTGAGTCCCCGCCTTTGGATACTTTAGTGTCGAGCTGACCCTTGTTTACAGCGTCGCCAGAGTCTACCCCGGATCCGAGGTTCTTGATCTTGAACCCGAGCATGTCGATGTCTCCATCCGGGACAAATCCAGTGGTCGAGATAAAGCGAATCCTGAGGTTGAATTTCTCGTGCTCAAAGAACGGCTGCTCGGATGTAAGGCTGACCGCGTTGGACCACATCTCGATCCCTCTAACGATCTCGTCCTCGGTCCAGTCGTTGTGACGATTATCGAGGCTCTTGATATAAGAGCTCAGCATGAACATCGCCTCGGACTCCTCTCCGAATGAGTCCCTCCGCGACCCACGGGCAACACGATTCGATATCAGGGTAGATGTTACAGCTATCCTTGACTGAGCTCGATTGATGAACTCAAGAATCTTATTGTTCGTGTCGGTCGTGTAGGGCATCTGTTACTCTTTTTTCTCTTCTTCCTGTTGCGCCAGGTACCACTTCTCTTCCTCCCCCTCGCTCATCTCTTTAAAGATGAAGCCCTTGAATTCATTGTAGAACGATATATTAATATCGGATGGTACGTCTACAATGTGTGGCTCAAATTCAACGAGCTCGCTGTCGATCTTCTCGTACGCCTCGTCGATCTTTTTCTTCGATGCCGAGTCTCCGTCCTTGGTGAACTTTTTACGGAAGAAGAGCTGCCCAGCTGCCTCTACATGTGTCTCGAGGAAGTTGCCCTTCTCGTCCTTCGAGCAGAGCTCGGCCTGTATGTCCTCCATCTTGTCGGCTCTGGACTTGCGATACCTGTCGGCGATTGTCTCTAGTCGCTTGGTGAGTTTGTTGAGGGCGTATGTTACCTTTGACCTCTCCTTCGGGTTGAGATTAACGTAGGCCTCTGCGGCCCTTAAGAATCTCATCAGTGTCTTTGTGGTGACCTTGAGTGCGTTCGTTTCCATGGTGAAATTAGGGTTTATTTACACAAAAGTAATGATTTTACAGGGAAACGAGGGCTACATAGGTAGTGAGCCGTTTGCCTGCCTGATCGCTATCATCTCCTTGCATAAACCCTCTATCCCCCCCCACAGCGGATCCGATCCGGCGGTTCCGGGGAAGCTGTTGAGGGCCTTCAGTGCGAAGTAATCCGCCAGGCTCATCACGGGGTTGGCCGGAGGGGTGACCATGTCCGACTGCAGGACGTAGCCGCCTCCGTCGATCATCTCGACGTATTGCTTCGTCACGCTGTCGATGTGTAACAATCCATCAGGGTTCTTCGTCGGCGTGATGCTGTTGATGGCGAAGTTTTCAGTGTATGACTCTACAGACTTCTTCTGTCTCTCAGAGCTGCCCGGTGGGGTGGCCTGGTCATCGTTCAGCTCGTGGAAGCTCATCGTGCCGTTGAATTCGATAGGTATCCCATTCCGAATGCGCACCTCGTTGTTGGTGTATTTCTGTTTTTTACCTGTTAGCGGGTCTGTCCCGACTGTGAATTTTATGGTTGCCATTGTTGTGTTTGTTTTTTACCAAGAAATAACCACGCAGTAACCGGCCCCTCCGAGGCCGCCGGCTCCGCCGAGGCCTGGGTTCATACCTACCCCTCCTCCGCCTCCTCCTCCTCCTCCTCCACCGCCTGCTCCCCCTGCGCCTCCGGAGGTCGATGCGGTCACCGTTGTGCCGCCTCCTCCGCCTCCTCCGCCTCCCTTGGTAGAGTTGCCTGTAGCCCCAGCGGCCCCTGCTGTTGGGGAGGCTCCGTTGTTACCTACCGCGGCCCCTCCGCCTGCGCTGTATATCAGGGATCGACCGCCTGCGGTTCCGGCCACTATAGCCGGGGTTGCATTGTGGTGGCCCCCGCTCCCTCCACCTGCCCCTGCCTTGATCGATGATCCGCCTACACAGGATGCCGGGGCGCTGGTGGAGCCGCCTCCCCCTCCCCCTCCATTCTCTCCATTGTGGGTGGTGATGACTGTTATCGGCCCGGGTGTCCCGGATCCGCCGACGTATGCCACCGCACCCTGGGGTATCCCTGCCGCCCCCGCGGTCGCCGATCCGCTCCCGCCGGCGGATCCGGATCCAGCTCCTCCGCCTCCGCCAGTTGCCGCGGCAGAGATCGCTCCCCCGGCCCCGCCTCCACCTCCCCATGCAAGCAGATGGGCGCCGAATGAGCTGTTCCCTCCGATTCCTCCGGCACCGCCTGCTGCACCTGCGGCACCTGGTGTCCCGGCGGCACCGGAGGCGCCGATGGTTACAGACTCGGTGGCACCGAGGTCGGAGCAGTCGAATGTAGACTCCGCCATAGATCCCCCTCCTCCACCGGCTCCTCCTTTTGCAACTGTCGCAGTCGCCAGCGAGGCCCCGGCCCCTCCCCCTCCGCCTGCCCCCCATATTTTGACTGTGGCGGCCTTGCATGTAAAGTTGGTAGGCTTGGTCCATGTGCCGTTCCCGGTGAATGTCTGAACATCCACCTGGAAGGATACATTGGCAGATATGAGCACCCCACCGGATGTCATCTTACTCCAGCCCACCCCGTCCATAAAGACGAGCGACTCACCAGCCTGGAGGACTGTACCACCGGTCATCTGGTACTCGGTCGCGCTGATGTCCTTCTTGACCGTGAGCGTGTTGGCGGTGCTGGCGTGGACATTCTTCAGCGTGATCATCTTGATCTGGCGATAGGTCGATGTGGTAGGCGCAGCTACTATCGTCGTCGTCGTAGCTGTGGTTATCTTGCCCTCGCTCGTCCCCGGTGTCGCCCCGGATGCGACGACGATGTCGACCCAGTTAACCTGGTAGTCGATGTCGGCCGTCGACGAGGTCAACAGCTCGAGCGAGTGGGTTGTGTTGGATAGGAGTATCATAGTTTTATAGTCTTAATGTTGAGATAGCGAGAGCCTGCTGGAAGGTTAGTCCACCACCACCCCCGGTATCGCTCAGTGTGTATGTGGTACCTCCGGGGACCTTCCACTTAGGGAGCTGGGTGGTTGGATCGGCCCATAGGTATGCCGCGGCCGTTGGATTACCACCTGGCGCAGATACAGCCTGGGCGATTGTCTGAACACCAAGTGAAGACATTCTCCATTTTTCTGTGGCCGTTGCCCCTGCATCCATCAAACGAAGCACAAGGTCAAACGCCTCTGTGCCGGAGCCCACATTAGTCGTAACCGATTCTAGTATAGTGCCTGTTTCATAATTAGACGCGGAGGTTTCTGTTATAATTTGAATTCCTGTACCTATACCTGTTGCGGGCGTATTACTTGTTTGACCGGTTATTTGTAATACATTTAAAACTGTGTTAGTATGAGTGCCTACACTAGTAAGCTGAAGTGCTGAAGAACCAAGAGATAGAAGCGCGGTTATATTTCCGTCCGATACTACGACTGGATTTATACCTTTAGAGCTTAAACTTAAAGTTACATCCGTTGCTGAACCGGCAGCGGAAATTGATCTCTGCGAACCAGCCAATCCAGTGCCAAGTATAATATCCCCTGCCGTTGTTGAAAATATTCCGGAGGGCACCGCGTTGGTGCCGTCGGACTTCATCATTTCATTATTAGCCGCAGAGTTTGAAATACCACCACCACCGAGGCTCACCCATGTTCCGTTCTGCCTAAACCGAAATGCAGGCGTTGTGGAGTTGTAGTGGATCATGCCATCCACCGGCGATGCCACATCACCGGCGAATCTTGTAATAACAATAGCCTTAGATGTAGACTGAAGGTCAACCAGCACATCCCCGGATGTGATGGTGGATCCGCCTATCAGAACGCTCCCGGATGTATTTCTCCATGCAAGATGAGTTAGACCTACATTGTTTGTTATGGAGTGGTTAACGTCGATGCTTATGTACGTACCGGTGTACGATCCTGTGGTATTAAATTCTCCATCTACGAATATATTCCTTATCGTAAGGCCGGATGCCGCGCTGTCTGTTAGCGGCAGGCTGAAGGTTGAGAATATATGGCTGGATGCGCCGGAGATGGCCTGGCTAACAAATGTTAATTGGCTCACGGAGGACGAGAGGGTTATCGTAGAGCCTCCAATAATTGACTGTGTAGATACCCCTGAATTGGTCAGCGTATATCTGACGTTATCTGAATTGTTTCTAAACTCGACAATGTTTGTGCTGTTCGACTGATTCGAAAATGCGAGGTGGGTATTTGTTACTACGGACGACCCGAATGCAATTTTACCGCTCGTCGCTCTGTACGCAATGTGTGTACCTGCAATGTTTGCAGGGCTGCCAGGGTTCCAGTCAAAACCAGTAACAGGACCGCCCCATCCGGGGGAGCCCGTAAAAGTTGGTTCGGCAGATACATACGTGAGTTGTCCAGTACCCTGTACATTGAAGGTTGACTTCAATGTGAGGTGCTTTGCGGCAACTGCTCCACTTGCAGAAGTTAACGTATTGCCATCAAGTGTAAAGTATTCCCGTGTGCTTCCGGTTGTATGGGTCTGCGCCCCCATCTGGAAATACAGGCCATACTGGTCCACGTCTTCATTGTTTGTGAATAAGAATACCTCATTAGTCGAGCCGAATGCGTATACCAACGAATTATTTGCTCGGCCGATCTGCATCTCGTTCGACTGACCAATTCGTAATTGACCCGTAGTGGTGACGATTCTGAATGCCTGAGTACCGCCTATGCTCCATGAATAGTTAGCATCACCGGATGTTACTGTAGAGACGGAGTCGTAAGTGTGCTTGCCCTCATCGAGGATCGTTACCCTTGCTGTATTTGCAGAATCAGCAAGTCTGGAGAGGGTATTGGTCGTCGTCCCTGTTCCGCGAATATCCATCCGGGTGCTTGCGGTAATGGTTCCACCCCCAACAAGTAAGCCTGTACCATCAAAAGTTAGATCAGCACTTTCTGTAAAGCCTGTAGAGTTACCGGCATACGGGATTCTATTCCCAGTAATCGTTGCGCTGTTAAACTGCATGAATGGTTTACTCGAACCACTCTGTCTTCCAATAAAGTGATTGGCGGTAGAGTTATACCAAACATCACCGTTATCTAAAGTACCAGGTATACCAGCATAAGAACCCACATTCAATCCGGGCTGTGTGGAAGTTGGGGAAAATGTGACTGTTCCAATACCTGTAAATGTCACATCGAAGCCGGCCATCGCGATGGTGTTGGCCCCTGTTAATGTGCCGCCGGATGCAAGCAGCCATGCGGCGCCTGTTGGGACGGCGTCGCCTACATAGAGGAAATTTCCATCGGTAACCGCAGTGTCAAACTCGGCCTTCGTCCCGGTTATCCCTACAATCGACGTCTGGTCCCCGGTGTTTGTCCCGCTGTGTGTCCCGCCGTTTAGGGTGGCAGATGCGGCGATTGTCAGCGTTCTGTCGGCGTCGTTGACGTCAAACGTGAGCGTCTTGTCTGCGGTTGTGATCGTCGACGTCGACCCTAATATCAGATTGAATGCGGAGTCGCTGTCGTCGAGCTTTAGCGTGCCGACGTTGAATATCTTTGCAGCTGTCACTGTCTGGGCTGTACCGAGGAGCATGTCACCTCCCCCTCCTCCGGCACCGAGAGCGACCCAGGAACCGTTGATCCTTGCACGGAGCTCGTTCGCTGTGCTATTGTAGTAGATGTCTGCATTCGCAGGGGAGGACGGATCGGCCGTGTGCGAACCAGTGTTTAATCCGGCTGTAGTAGCATTCGGTGTAAACGACACCTTATTGCCGGTAAAGGTGACGGTGTAGGCCCCCATCGTGATCGTGTTGTTACCTGTCAGCGTGACACCTGAAGCGGCGAGCCATACATTGGATGGGGATAGAATAGTAGCAGTCCATGTAGGAACACCTCCGACGGAAGACAGGAAGTATCCGTTTGTCCCTGGAGGTAAAGCAACGGCAAATCCGCTGGCGTCACCTACCAGGAGATTGTTGTAGGCTAGTGATGTGGACAGCTTCGAAATAAGCTGTGTCTGTACCGATGATGTGGCGTCGTAGTATCCTGTGGACAATACGTTGATCTGTGCGGCGCTGGCTGTCACCCCGTTCAGGTGACCAACCTCGATGGTCCCCCAGGCTGTGTCGTAGTCGGTCCCGGAGTTCTTCTTGAGGTATTGATTGACAGTCCCCCCTGCCGGCACATTCGATGAAGAGTTTATCCACTGGATGGACGAGGCGGTTGATGACAGTATCTGTCCGTTGGATCCCTTTGGAAAGTTCACCCAAGAGGATCCGTTGTAGTAGATTATGTCGCCCTGTGCCACAGATGATAGCGATACAGTGAGCTTTGTGCCGAGCTGTGTCTGGATCGTGGCCCCTGTTATTCCTGATAAAAACCCCAACTCTGTTGGTGTGATCGTTGATGTGTTTAGAAATCCGGACACATCGGTTACCGCCACCTTCGACGCAGTCATCGCCGCTAATTTTGATACCGCTATAGCTGCGGATGCGTTTACGTCGGAGTTAACGATAGCTCCGGCGGATATACTCACCACACCCAGATTGGATATCGTCGCATCCCCGGATGGGACACGGGGCTGGGCTAGACCGCCACCATCCCCGATCCATATCGCACCATTTGCCAGGGAGTTCGACATCTTGGAGTTGAATGTGTTCCAATCCCCTGAAGACAGGTACCCGGATTGACCCCCGGTAGCCTGCTTAACCTGGATGGTGACACCTGAGCCTATAACGGCAGCCGTTCCACCTGAAACTGTTAATACTGAGGATGTTACCTCTGAAAGATTACCCTTCGTAAGGATCGGCTCCTTCGAATCGATCGCCGCCTGGATCGGTCCGGTTGTGTCGTTTATATTCGCAATCTTCGAAGCCAGGCCGGCGCTTGTAACAATCTTACCCGAGGCCGAAGAAATAAGTACCAGGTTGGCCGGCAGGTTGGCCGTTACAATGTCGGAAATAGCCCCTGTTATGGGTATCCCGGTTGATTGATCAGCCACGACGATGCGCTGATTGTATCGATTGTAGTACTCGATATTGAACATCTTACAAAGATAACGATTAAGCCAGGAGCCCCAGAGCCTGGAATCTAGCCTCGAGCTCGGTCACCCTGGTCTGTAATCTAGCTATGACAGACAGCACCGTGTTACCCTCGTCCTTGGTTACGAATCCGTAGGGGGTGATGTTTGTGAGATCCTGAATTGCATAGTCAGGTGTGCCTGGTGCGGTGTGGGTTATCGAGGTGAGCTCCGCGGTTAGCGCGGCACCCTTGAATAGCTTGATCACGTCGCCGCTCTCGGTCATGAAGTGTGGCGCGGCATTCCCCGCGGTGATATCTTGACCGTACAGGTAGAAGTTATCGGCGAGTATCGTCCCGGATGGAGCTGTCACGCGGGACTTAATCCGAATCACCGATGAGGCTCCGTCGTAGTCTGTCGATGAATCGAAGAATCCAACATTACCCGTTCCGTAGATGTTCAGGTTGTTCGATCCCATGTTCACCTGGTTGTTACCGGTGAGAGTGGCCCCGCTTGCGAGCAGCCAAGATGCAGGAGCGCTCCATGTTGGAGATCCCCCTACCGATGTTAACAGGTGCCCGTCTGTCCCTGATGTGGCCAGGGCGACGGCTATATTGAGCGCGTCCCCGACAAACATAGACTTGTATGTGAGGGCCTTGTTGAGTTTGTTGTTGATCTGGGTTTGAACAGATGATGTGGCGTCGTAGTAACCGGTCTGGAGTACGTTGATCTGGGCGGCCGACGCGGTGATGTCGCTGACGTGGGCGATTACTATACTCCCCCATGCAACTGCATAGTCGGATGCGGATGTCTTCCTCAGGTACTCATTCGTAGCACCCCCTGTTGGGATCCCGTTCGATGTCCCAGCCTGCCACTGGATCGATCCTGCTGTAGCGGTGAGAACCTGGCCTGTAGATCCCCTGGCCAGGTTCACCCAGGCGGTTCCGTTGTAGTACAGGATATCCCCGGTTGCCAGGGATGTGATCGTGGTCTGCAGGCGATTGTTGAGCTGGGTCTGGATGGGATCTCCAGACATCCCCGACAAGAACGCCAGTTCTGTGGGTGTTATCGTTGATGTAGAAAGAAATCCGGATGCGTCTGTTATAGCAACCTTTGTGGCGGTCATCGCAGCCAGCTTAGAGACAGCGATCGCGGCGGCGGCTGCCACCTTGGAGTTTGTGATCGCCGAGGCTGAGATTGTGAACACGGCGAGATTGCTCATCGTCACATCCCCAGATGGGAGGCGTGGCTGAGCAACCCCTCCGCCGTCTCCTACGATTATCCTCCCGTCTGCCAGTGAGTTGGAGAGCTTGGAGTTGAACGTGTTCCAGTCGCCGGATGAGAGATAGCCCGATTGACCGGTCGTCGCCTGCTTGACCTGGATCGTGACACCCGATCCGATCACAGCCTGCGTGCCCCCTGACACAGTCAATACAGACGAGGTGACCTCGGATAGGTTTCCTTTTGTCAGGATCGGCTCCTTCGCCGCCAGTGCGGCACCTATCGGGGCGGATGTGTCGTCAAGGTTGGATAGCTTCGAGGATGGAGTTGCAGAGGCGGATATCTTGCCCGATGCGTTGGATACAAGGACGAGAGACGGGGATAGGTCGCTATCGAGTACGGTGGATACCGCTCCGTTTAAGGAAATACCACCAGAGCCGGATACAACGATCCGCTGGTTGTACCGGTTGTAATACTCGATATTGAACATTCTACGTCCAGCTTAAGATTGTCTCGGCTCGGCTTCTGTATTTTTCAACAGCCTCCTGGGCCTGGGCAAAGTTGCCCTCTGCGAAGTAGGCGATCACACCCTCGATCATATTCGTAGTGTCGAATATGGCCTCCTTAAGGTCGGTCCGTTTGTTGGTCTTGGAGCCGATGATGTTTAGCTTGTTCACATTGTTGAGGGCCATCCAGATCTTAACCAGGACAGGGTAGTCTACCGTCTGGTGGGGGGCGTCGTACGTCTCCAGCTCCGTGTACACCCCGTTGACATCTGCCGGGGATGTCACCCAGATGGATCCGTTGTATCGCTCCAGGAGGTTGGTCGAGTAGTCCCAGCGGAACAGGTTAGCCGTAGGACCGCCCTCTGTGCCGGATCTTGCGATCGTGTAGACCTTCATCTCGTGGTGCCCGTCAAGGGTGATCCCTGGCATAATCCACTGGGCTACAGTCTCCGGGTCGTAGCCCGAAACCGTCAGACCGGTTGGGCCGGATAATGCCTTGTACTTAGAGGTGAGGATCAGTGCCAGGTCGGTGCGTGGGGTATTCGGCGCCCCGTAACCGCCTGGATTCTCAACTGCGTAGTTCCCGGTCTCATCGTTGAGGTAGAGCGTCCCGCCGTCCTCGGCGATGTCGACTGAAAATTGATAGGTTGGTGCTGCCATAGTTGGTAAAAATTAAGGGCCGACTAGCGGCCCTTATATTTTGTAGGCCGTTAAGCCTTTTCTTCGTCTTTTTTCTTTTGGGACGATTCCGCGTCCTTCTCGGCACGCTCGAGCAACTCGAGCATGAACTTGTACGTCTTCCCACCGGACGCCATGAAGTAGGCAACCATGGAGTCGACCGGGCCTCGCGCAGGGTTCAGCGTGCAGATCTTGTCGCCCGACTCGGGCCACTCCCAGATCTTCAGCTCGGGGCTGTACTTGACGATCCCGAACTTCTCCGCCTTGCGCACCTCTGCCCGCATCTTGACCGTGATGTCCTTGTCGATGCCGAGGATCTTCTTAGGGTCCTTCTTGGCGATCTTGTACAGGACTGCGATCGTCTCGGTTAACGAGTTGGATCCACGGGGGACCTTGATATCAAGTCCGAGAGCTATATCTCTCACCTTGGACTCGCTCATGCGGTCGATGGCGTCTTGAGCCTGGCGGACCATACGGTCGAATTCGATCGACTCTTCCGCTTTTTTAGCGGCCTTGTCCTGTTCGAACACTATCGGTGATCCGGCCACGTACCACTCCCTCTTCTCCCCCTCGGTGCCTTTCGCGTTGGTGCCGTTCTGGTTGGTCAGGAATAAGAAGAAGAACAGCTGCTCCGCCTCCTTGTTACCGGATGGGATCCCTATCCTCCCGTGTGAGGCACGGGTAAACTGGATCCTTCCGTAGACGTCTCTCGGGACCCCGCCTGGGCCCCTGGCCGGCTCTCTGCCGGTGATGTAGGCGATGTCCACGAACTCTCCGTCGTCGCCGAGATATGGATCCCATATCCGGTCGTAGGGCTTTACCGTAGAACCTCTGCCTTTGGGGCGGATGCTCTCGAACCAGATAGTCTGGCCCCTCTTAGGCATCGCGTCCCGGACGATCTTAGCGAGCTCGTCGCTGATCTCGTTGACCTTTCTCTGTTGTTCGCTCATAGGTGTTCCTTGTAGGTATAGTGGTGAAAACAATAAGAAGCAAGGGGCCGAACGAACGGCCCCGTGCTTAATCAGCCTCTACTTGTAGAGCCTGTTGATGTGACGCGCCAGGGCGATCTGGAGACCGGCCTCGGCTTTATAGTTGAACTCGAACTTGTCGTCGTTCGTGATCTTTTTGTCCCGTGTCCAGAACTGCATGAAGCGGTTCTCGCGGTCGCTCTGCTTAAAGCGCAGGCACACCGTGTCGGAGTCTTTGCCTGTTCCGGCATCGCGGAAGCGATCCCAGGTCAGGGAGTAGACCGTGTTCGGGTAGGGGGAGGCTGTGAAGCCGCCTGTGATCCCGAGGGCGTTGAACAGGTTGAACTTCTTCTTCATGAAGTAGAACCCGTCATAAACAAAGCCGTCGATACCGAAGTCTGCGACGCGGCCTGCGGCCGATCCGAGACCCATCTTCGTCCAGTCGACGGCGGTGTTATCCAGGCGTCCCTTGACGAATTCGTCGATGTCGATGTTGGCGTTGTTACCGCTCAGCATGAGCTGCTTGCTACCTGCCTTCTCCAGGTCGAGGTTCTTGCAGACGTTTTGAACGTCGGCCAGACCGATCGCTGAGGAGTAAGGCTCGTCGTAGCCCTCTTGCTGTTGGCTCCACTCCATCCCACCGGTGAGGTAGGCTGTCTTGGTTGTATCGGGGTCTACCTGCGTACCGCGCTGACCGAAGATGAAGGCGTTCTCCAGCTTGGCCCGCTGCTCGAAGTCTCCATCGACCACCAGCTGGTGGTAGAAGTAGGGCTTCCCGTCGACCTCGACCCATGACTCGTTCGCGGCTTCTCCGGCGTCGGTCTTCTTCTGGGTGTCGACGATCTGCACGTAGTTGAAAAATTCAACCGGCAGTCTGCTCATAGGGTCGGTCATACCGGCACCGTCGGAGGCGGCGGAGCTGATGACCGTCACCTTGTCGCCGGCTACTGTAGCGGTAACCAGGTCGACGGTTGCGTCGACAGGCTTGATCGTTACAGTGTGCGCGTCGGCGGCTGACTTATCGACTGCGGTTACGTAACCACGGAACGCACCGGTGGCTGTGTAGACCATGACGATGTTCTTCTTGCGAGGTGCAGAGAGGGTACCAGACGACTGGTGGTCGGTAGGTGCACCTGTCCCTTCCTCCAGGGTGATGGTGACAGGGTTGTTGGCGCCGGCAGATCCGGACTTGGACTCTACCGTGTGGGTGTGGAAGTAGCTGTCGTGCTCCATCCAGCGATAGGTCGTATTCTTCGACTTTATCGTCTTGTTCGAGTGAATGAGGAGGTCATAGAGCATCTGCTCGTCGTAGGCATCGAATATCGAGTCACGGACCTCCGGCTTGTTGATGTAGTTAGCAGGCGACACAAAGCTGGCTGTGTAATCGGATGCTACCGCCCACTTTGTCCCGGGGCGAGGGGTTGAAACGCTATTGGCCATTTTGAATTAAGGCTTAACTGTTAACCCTGTCTATCGGCCTCCCGCTTGGCCTTAAAGGCCTTGGCGACCTTCGTATCGTGGTCGTCTACAGGTGGCTGATTTCCTCCGGCAGGGGGTTGCGGCGGTGCGGTCTTGAGTGTCTGTGTGACTGTCTTCGAGGCTTGCTGCTCGAGCATCCACTTGGACAATCTCGGACCGATTTCTTCCAGTGCCTTGAGCTTGAGCAGTGTGTCGCCCAGCTTGGCCGGGTCAACTGCGAAAGTCTCCAGGTCGATCCCAATCTCACGGAGGGTTTCAATCGGGCGCTTCAGCTTGTCGTGGATCTCTCCAGCGAACTCTTCAGTGCCTAAATTGAACACTTCCCCTCCATCGACAGGGATCTCGAGTGCCTCCATACCCTTTCGGTACGTCTCCGCACCGTTCAGATATCTGTCCCAGTATTCTTTCACCTCCTGGGTGGTGTCTTTTGGCTCCGGCAGGGTTACATTTTTCTTCTTGTAATCCGCGAGGAACTCCTTGGCTGTTAAGGCCTCGGCTTTCATGAAGCGTGTTGAGTAGTCGATCTCCGACTTCTTCTGCTCCTTCTCCTCATCTGTCAGATCCTCGAACAACACCGGGTATTTGGCCTTCAGATCACGCTCGAACTTTAGTCGAGCGAGCTCTGGATCAGCCTTCACCAGTTTGTCGTTCTGTATCATGAATTGGCGACGGATTGCCTCTCTTTCGTCCATCTTCTCGATGTCCATCTTTCGGGTATCCATGTACAGGTCGACATCCACCCCGGCCTTTACAGCCCGGTCGATGTCTACTGCCAATGGGTCGAAAGACGAGAGCTTCATCTCCACCTCTTGAACTTTTTGCTTCAAGCCCCGGCTGGACTTGATTTCTTCCACGATCTCATCCTCGGACTTAAACTCGACAGATGCCTCCTCGCGGAGTCTCTTAATCATCGAGTCTATGCCTCCCTTGGTAGGATCGGCGGCAGGTGGGTCGTTTTTTTGGGGGTCAGTTTTCGGAGGATCCGTATTTACCGGATCCCCAGCTGGCGGATCTTCGGTTGTTTTGAAGCTCCCCCTGAACCCTTCCGGCTTGAGCTCTGTCGTCCCTTCCGGAGGACCAGACTGATCGTCGTCGATGACTACGTCCTCGTTCTCGTCCTTTTCGTCCTTTTCGTCTGCCATGGTGATTGGTTTACGTTGCTACAAATTTAAACGATTGCCAGAGGATGATCGTTTATCCGGCTTTGGCCGGCTTCGGCTTCATCCTGGCTACCTCTTTCTGGGTCTCCGACTCGATCATGGTCTCCGCCACACCTCCGGCGTTTTGAAGGCTGACCTGGAGCCTGATCTGCTCCATCTTCTGGAGGTGATCCTTGTCCTTGCGGTAGTCGTCGAATTGATTCTCCATCGCCTTGTTCTCTCGCTCGATCTGCAGCTCGAGGATCTTGTTCTGATGGGCCTGATCGTTGGATTGTTGCTGAACCTGGCCGTTGACTGTAATCTTGTCCATCTCAATCTGACGAGCCTCGCGGCGGCGCTTTTCGGTGACTATCTTCAGGTAGGTCTCGGCCTGTTTGAGCGAGGTGTATCTCCTTAGCGCCACCTTGTCGGCAGGAAGGATTGTACCGGTCTTAACCAGGTCGGAGATATCCTGATAGAATTCTCTCCACTCCAGCTGGGTGGGACGGGCCTCGATATCCAGTCCGAGCTCGTCGGTTGAGTATCCGCCTATCGTCTTCATCACCGCCTCCTCCCCGAGGACCGAGGCGTAAAATTCAGGGTTCATATTCAGCGACTCACGGTGTAATTTGCACAGCGCCTCGTAGGCCCACATACAGAGATCTCTGTCCGCACGGAAGAGGTGATCCAGGTTGGTGTCGGTGGCCTGATCCATCTGCTGGGCGACCCTGGCACCCATCTCGGGTGAGAGTGTGGATCCGGTCGACACCCGGTTGTATCCGATGATCTCGTCGAGCTGCTCGAGCTCACCCTTCATCATCCCGAGCAGCTCTACCAGCTTGTTTGTTGTTCCGGCGTCGAATATCTCCAGTGGTTTTCGTGCATCACCAGATCCACCGGACGCTGATGTGTCGGTAACAAGGATACCTCGCTGCATGAACATATCGACCAGGTCCCCGGTGCCCATCTCCTTCCCGCGGAAGTTGAATGCTGCGTTTCTGAGGGCAAACAGGTCGATTTTGACTCCGTTTGGGATGATGGACGCCACCAGCTGCTGGATCTTCTTGTCGTAGGTCTCGAGCATATCCAGACAGGGGATCATCTGCTTGATCAGACAGGTGCTGTATCCAGATATTGAATTGGATGCACGCACCTTGTATCCTAAATCTCCGGATAGATAATTCTTTTCCCCGTATCCGAAGACTACATCGGAGTCTACGATCCAGTAACCCCCGTAGACGGTCTTCTTGGGATAACGAACCAGCTCGCGTTTGTCTCCGTACTTCCTTGTAAACTCATCGTCCTTTCCACGGTAGTAGTCGTACTTCTTCTCGATGAATCTTGAGTTTCCGTCTTTGTCTTTCTTTTTTAGAAATGTATACTCGTCGACGGTTGCAATCTCAAAGTGCATAATCATCATCGTGTCCACATCTCGGTGGATACTCGGGTAGTCCTGGTTGTAGCGAACCTTGTGATAGTTGCCCTTCTTTGCGTGTTTTGTAATAGCATCCTGGACCTCCTCCTCGGTCAGGTCGGTTGCCATATTTCGAAACTCAGCCACGGTGTACTCGTCGACGTATCCCCCGTAGGCCATCCTCTTGTAGTCGTTGAATTCGCTACGCGGGGCGATCAGCCTGGCAGGATTGAGAGCCTTGACTATCGGCATATTGGATCCGTCTAGACCGCACCAGATGGCTGCGGCAGGTAGCATCACCAGGTACTGGTCTACCTTCTCCTTGACCGACTGGGTGAAGTCGAGTCTCCTCAGGTGATACTGGATGGCGTTCTCGGCGAGGATCTCGTTCACCAGTTTGTTGTCCTGCATCATGATCTCCAGCGCCTCGTCGGTTGGTGGCAATCCACCAAGATCCACGTCGGGCCCCCCTTCGATTCCGAGTATCTGTTGCTTCTCAGCCAGCCAGGCCTGCTGCTCGCTCCACATCATGGCCGATGCCTTGAACGACTCCCTTCGATTTACCGACGTCGGATCGACGGCCGAGACGACCGGGTCGTACTGACGATTGAAGATTTTGGATGCAGTCGCCTGGATCCTCTTGGTGGCGAAGTTCTTCGCCTGCCAACGGATCCCCTTTACAAAACTATTCTCTGCATTCTTTGCATTGACCCCGAGTGCCGGCTTGTACGTCTCCTGGTCGATATCGCCGAAGGCGTACTTAAGGTAGGTATTGTAGGTGTCCCGGTCATTGTAGAACATCGCGGGGGCGTAGGCCTCGTTGAAGTACCAGATGGCCTTTGCGCCTTGTTTTCCCCATTTTTTACTACGCTTCTCGGTAGGGGGGACGTTGTGTGGAGGGAAGGAGTTGGCTACGTATCTGTTTGATTCCATACTGATTCTGAGCCTCGATTGTCAAAGGTACCGAATAACTCGCCGATGTCTGTAGCGGGCGGAGGCTTCACGGTGGTTTTCTCCATGGCCACAACGGCCAGCGACGCGGCAACGGCCAGGTCGGTGAGCTTGGTCTTGAGGGGGTTGAACTTGATCCACTGGTCGATCACCCTTGTGTGCTTGAGCTTGTGTCCGTGTCTCTTAATGTGGACATCGGTCGAGTTTACATAGTGCTCGATCGACTGGGGGCTGCTGGCTATACCGTCGCTCTCCTTGTCGGAGAACTTGCTCAGGGTGCTCCTCGGGCGTTCCATCACGAAGTCGTCCGGATTCGCATCCCTCCCCCAGTAGTACCCGCGGGTACGGAGATAGTCCATCATGTTCGACTTGTTCTTTTCAATAAACATTGAACATCCGAAGTAGAACGCGGCGCAGATCATGTCCTCGTAAAATTCAAACGGATCCTCCGGACGGAATAAGTAGTCGGCTATGATCGTCTCGCTGAAATCCTCGGAGATCAACATATCGGCCATGTTGACAACCGCAGCGGCGCCTAGCGATCCGGACTTAGGATCGGCCAGGTCCCTGGTTGCGTACGGGTCGATACCGATCCTTCGCTTATGATTCATCATCGGGGAGTAGCACATGACCCCTCCGTGCACACCAGCCTTCGACACCTGGTTGGGGGTAAAATCAAAGAAGGATACATTCCACGGACCGTCCGGATCCTCGATGAACTCAGCGCCCTCCTCTTCCTTTTTTTCTCGGTTGATCCATCTTATAAACCCGGTGCGGGTGAATATCCTACCGCTGTTCAGAATTCGGTCCTTCGCATTCATCAGGATCTCAGAGTTGTAGACACAGGTGTCGGCATTGATCCAGAATGCCTCCTCCTCGTTGTACGGGTTCTTCTGCTTGTAACCGATCAGGGCCTTCGGATCTTTTGCGAGCGACGCACGCTTCGCGTCGTGGAATGCCCTGGAGCCGTGCGCAGCCTCCGGACCGTACATCTCGATCAGATACCCCCTGGTCTCTTCGTCCTCCGGCTCGCCAGGCACAGGGAAGCCGTAGGCGTCGAAGAATGTAGTCTGGAGAGCCGATCGGAAGAATCTGGCCAATCCTGAATTTGTGGAGTTGGCGGCGTTGAGCTTGTATTGATTGCTGTCCAGGTACACCTCCAGGCACTCGGCGCCTCCCTCCTTCATCTCCTCGATGGTGGAGGAGGCGAATATGTTCCCCTGCTTCTTGTTACCTCGGAAGACGGTAAAGTAGACCACCTGGATCCGCTTCTTTACATTGGCTATGGCCGGCGGGGTCTTTCCGATCTCCTCCTGGACGATAAGGTCCCAGGTGGGTCCGTCGGCGGCAACCTCCCCGGACGGGTGATACTGCATCATGGAGTATAGAGCGTCGCCCTTGATGACGTCGTACTGCTCCACGGTCATCCCTCCGCGTGGAGGGGGGACCATCTCGAAGGTTGAGTTGGAGGTGATATCCTTGATCCCGTGCTTGTTGATCGGGACAAGGAACCTGGGCAAGAATGTAATCGGCATCAACACCTTGTCGCGGAAGAAGAGCCCGGCGTCGTCGTCGTTCTTACTCTGAACGGTTGTCGATGCCTTCTTCTTGGTTACTGCGCAGTAGTACTTCACACACCCGGCGATGTAGGACTTCCCTACACCTCGCATGGTGATGTAGATTATCCCGAATAGATTTCTCGAGTGCTTGACCGACTCCCAGAAATAAAAAAGCTCCAGATCGGTGTATCGAAACTCAGCATATCCATCCTTCAGCTGCCAGTAATTGAGATAGAAGTAGTAGTTGCCTGGCAGATAATACGGCTTGCCCTTTATAAAGACCCAGTGGCCGTTGTAAAATCGATCCAGCTCCTGATCCCGATGAACATTCAGGCACTCCATCGAGTAGTTCGGGTCGGGGTTGACGCCCTGGACTCTCTTGGCGTTTCCGTTTTTATCGAGGTCCTTCGGGTCGATCCCGTATATTTTGATCTGCTCCTGGCGCTCGGCCTCCTCCCAGGTGACCGGTTGTTCCGGGCTCCTTACCTTACCATCCCAGAATTCAACATCTGCAGCGCGAAACTCAGGCAGCAGGGTTCGTGCCCACTTCTGTTTCTTAACAGGTAGGTTGTAGTTTTGAATGGTATCGTGGGCCGGCTCGGGCGGAAGGTAGCACTTGATCCCCTGGATGACCAGGTGGCCACCACCTAGGTCTTTGTTCATCTTGCCATGGAGTCTAGTGTGCGACGACGCCTAACGGCTGCGTCTCGCACGCTGTGGTGATCTTGAAATATTATGAGGTCGTACTTTTGGATCAGGTCGTTGTATGTGTTGAAGTGCGAGGTTAGCGCGTGCTTCTTGTTGGATGCTTCGATGATGTACTTGGCGTCGTCCTCGGTCGGATCGTCCTCCTCCTCCCCTCCGGGTATGTCTTCTTTCTTTTTTTTACGGCCTGGCTTTGTGATGGTCTTATTTTGGATAGGCTTGAATCGGATCCTCTGGTTCTCCTGGATCTGCGCCTCGATGATGCACCTCTCGGTCCATACCGATCGGTTCTGGTAGATTAGGTAGTCGATGATGACATCGCGAATCTTCTCATTGAATAGATCGAATAGGTTGTCGATCACGGTCTGATCGGATGCTTTCAAATCGGACAAGTCGACGGCCCTCTCTCGGCGTTCGGCGAGGGGTGGCATCGGCTTGCGATTGAGGATAGAATCCTGGCTGTACAGCAGGACTATGTATTTGACTACCTTGGACGGATCGAGCGACGGATCCGGATCTTTACGATAGGCCTCGAAACAGGGGATCTCCCTGATCTTGTCCATAGTAAACACGTCCCTGTACCTGGTGACGTCCAGATACATCTGTGGTGATATCATCCCACAAAGATACTACAACGGCAAATCTGGTATATTTGCGTATACGCAATATACCAGCCATGGCTATCAAGATCATAAAGAAGGGTCCGCCAAAACCTAAGCCTACAGCAGCCGACTCTGCCCGCGCTGTACAGATCAAAAAAAGAAACACAGACGTTAACAGCAGCCTCGGGGTTGTTAGCGTATACAAAAAAAATTATCCAGGTAAGGATCCTGCCGGACTCGCCGCCCGCAATGCACCACCTCGTCCAGGCAACCCCACAACCAAAGAGGAGAGTGTCCAGATGCGGATGGTCCGCGACACAACGATGAGCAACGCTCTGGGCCAGGCGATGCGAGAGCGTACCAACAAGGCCGCAGGTGTTCCGATCAGGATCAAAAGAAAAAGCGGTACACAGTAAAACAAAAAGCCCTGCTAAAACAGGGCTTTTTTATTTCGTGAAGTGTGAACTATCTCCCGGTTCCCCACCGCCAGTACCTGGTGTCGGAGAAGAAGGCGCCGGAGTTTGTCGTGCTCCTGTATTTCTTACCGGACTCCCAGTAGTCACGCAGGACCCCATTGATGACCAATACATCTGTCTCGTTGTTTCGCACATACACCATGGAGGTGACCGATGTCCCGGTCTTAATGAATAGCAGGTTGTCCGGCCTCATGATGATCGTCTGACCGGTGATGCTCGCCGTGTAGAATGATGGATCATCCTGGAGATAGTCGGAGAATACGACCACATCGGCAGACGTCATCAACGTAAGATCCAATCCAGAATCAGACAGCTGTACCACGTACCCGAACGACGGCTCGGCGCCGAGCGGCTCCTGGGTCTGGGCGTTGACGTCGGAGAGCATTGCGATGGCGACGATCGAGGCCAGCAGCGATAGGATGAGTCCTGATTTTCTTTTCATAATTTTGCGTTTTTGTTGTGGTTCTTAAACCGTTTTGCGAATTCAAATATAGGCTAGTGATTTTACAATCGCAAGAACTTTCGTAAAAAAGAAATGCCCCTGCCGGGGCATAACTTACGTACGGATAATTCAATCATCCTGGCCAGTGCCCCCTTCGGGTCTTAACCAAATGATGTTTACTCACCCACTACGATTAGTAGTGTTAGGGGCCGGATTGAACGGCGACCTCCGGATCAATATCCGGCGCTCTTCTTATAGCGCTCTCTCCGACTGATCTACATCATGCTCAATCAATCGACTTCAGCACATCAAACGAGTAGTTTTTTGTCGACTAGCTTTGTCGCTCTTTCTACCCATTATACCTGAGCTACCCCAAGCGTGGATCTGGAGGGTTTCGAACCCTCGTCCGGATAGCTTCTGATATCACGACTTGTTACAGCTTGCTTGGGGCTTCAGGGTTACCTGTCACCTCCACCACCTGGTTTGCGTCCAGGAACGGCCTCCGTAGCTTGCGCTTCGAGGGTACCTACCACGTTTACGATACATGGAAACGCTGGCACTAATTTTCTCCAGCCGCCACAACAGTTTAAGGATTGCTGCTCCTTGGCTACTTACGCAGCCTTACGCAGGACCTGTTCCGCGGGGAACATGAAGACCTGCTTGCCGGCAAACTCACCTTGTGAGTCACCTGCGACATCGGTGATGTCTCTTCTGTTTGCATGTGCATTTTTACAGGGTACAGCATGCTTCCCCTGGCTGATCGTGGTACTGAACACTCCCGTCAATTCCATTCAGACCCAATTTTCAAAGAACACCCTGCGATCGGATCGCTTTGATGGGGGAGGAACCCCGTCGGGCCTCTTCTCCCCCCGATACGCCTCGAGCCATTTAGAGGTTCGGTATTTGGCTTTTCTGCCGGTTTTGCCAGGCAATTCTAACCGCGTGCTTCGTATCGACCCCCGCCGGGGCGCGGCCATTCAACGGCCTTAGCGTGCTACAAATGTAATCAATCAAACAATACCGGTCAAGGCATCGTGCGAATAATATCTCTCGAAAGGTCCTCGGCCTTTCTCATTAATGCCGGTAGATCTCCGTCGTTGATTACTATCTCGTCAAATTGGTAGTCGTCGAGCATCGTCTCCGATGGATGATTAGACTGAAGTATTCCCGGGCGATTGACCCTCACGACGATACCTCCGTATGCCTTGATCGCGTCGGCCTCATTCGGGAAGCGTACATCGGTGATGAGCCAGTTCTGACCGTGATACCCACTGAAAAGTGCATTCACCCAGGTGTTCGGGTGGACATTGTTGCGGATCGCCTCGGTGCCGAGGATCTGCAGGAGCGAGCGATAGGTCATCGGCTCCCTCTGCAGGGTGTAGGAGTGCTGCGAGTTGCTCCTGGGCATACATGATTCAGCCTCGATCTTAGATCCATAGACGACACCGGTGTCCCTGTGAAAATCGAGCAGCCTGTACTTGGCCCACATCTCCGGCAGCTCGATGGACTTGAATGATTGACTCTCCAGGTCGCTGGATCCGCAACCGGTGAGTATGGAGACCACCTCCTTGAGCTTGGCGGCGTACTTCCTGATTTCAAAGTTCTTGTCGCGCATGATGTCGCGCAACATCTCGGCCAGGGTGTCCTTTCCGCTGCCGATCTTGCCTGAAATACCTACTATCATTGTGGTGAATTTAGTTTCTTGAATGCTTCGATTCCTGCATTTACATCGTACATGGACTCTCTCCACTTCTTATACTTGATCGTACACCAGGTGCCGGCAAAAGATCCGAGCGCAGCTGCAAAGATGAGCCAGTTATCGGCGACGTATGACTTTACCACGAAGGCCCCGAAGATGTAGAGAAGGGACGCCCACACGCCAGCCACGAATGGTTTGCGACCCTCTACGCTAAGGAGGTAGAAGGTCCAGCAGACGTCGGTGACGAACATGGCTGCGAACACGAGCAGGAACATTTGCGTTTGGGTTTATATTTTTTGTTGTAATCTACAATAGCCCGATGAGCCATGTCGACTATCTTCTCCAGGAAGTAACACTCCGGCTCATCGTTCACAAGGGATAATTTTGCACCCTTGTTGGAGAAGATAAGATTGACTATATGCTTACACTCATGGGCGAGCTCGCCCATTGTAGTTGTTGGCTTGATGAATAGAATAATACGATATCTTCCCTTATTATCGTTTGCGGCAAATGTAAAATTGGAGTAGTTCTTGTCGGTCATGTGAACAGAGTCGTCGATCATATCCTCGATCCTGTCGATTGCCGCCGAAACATTGCGACATACGACTACCCATAATAGTCCGCCGTAGAGAGGAACCTTGACCTTCTTGACTGTCATCTTCATAACACTATACCTCTTTTTTCAGCTTCAGCCCTCGCAAGTAACTCAAACTTTTCGGCAATGTCAAGTATCTCTCGGGTGGTAAATTTTGACGTAGCCCTTGCCATTGACTCAAGACTTGAGGCTGTGCCGGCCCCGTATCTTTTGTCGATGTATCTTTCGTGCTTGGACTGTTCTCCGTCGCGCATGTTGCACCTTCCGCACTGTAGGTGGGCGTTCATTATTACCCACCTGGTGTTGAGGTTTCCTCTGACCTGGAAGTGCCCGCAGTCACCGCTCTTCCACATCATCTCCAGGCCGCATGTTATGCAGTGGCCTGTACCGTTTTTGTCGGTATCCTTAAGGCGTGTATATCGAGAGAACCACTCGTCGGCCAAGGCTACAGCCTTCGACCGAGAGGTAGTCCCCCTTCTCTTGATGAACGACTTGCGCCTCAACCGACCTTACGCTTACCCTTCTCCAGGAACGTGATAGAGATCCAATGCATGAGCACCGAGCCGGTTACGGCCCCGATCAGGTAAGCAATTTGAATCGGTATGTTGTCAAAATTCACAACCACCTGACGGATGACCAAAAGCCAAATGCCATTGGAGAATGTTGCGGCCAGCGCGTGATAAGAGTACGACTTGCTGTTACGGGCGCGGCTCACCCAGGTGAATGCCGCGTTCTGCAGCACCACGATGGAGAACATCTTAAAGAATTCAATGATCATGTGGTTTCGGTTAGGTCGATGTTTACGTTAATCTGTCCGAGTAGTCCCTGTTTCTTGTTCCATAGAAACCCCTCCGCCGCCCGAGTAGGGCCTAAAAAACCCATGCTATGATGCCACGCATCGGTGCCGGACAACGATGAGAGCTGACGGACGAGGATCCCGAGCTCCTCGTGGGTCACCTCGGACTTCACGATGTGCTTGGTCGATATCTTGCGATGCTGGTGCCCGAGGTGGAATTCCTTGTACACCGTCCTGGCCCAGGCGTCTTTCGACTCGTAGGCCATGAGCGAGCGGAGCTTCTCGATCTTTTCCTTGTCACCGTGTGTGAATCCAAGAAGGACGTTTCCATACTCGTAGTACTTACGGGGGGTTGCCCGGTTGTCCACCGTGATGTCTTTCGCATTGCGATACCACGCGGCGATAGTCTCCCCAAGGAAGAACGACTTCATCTGGTCATGGTTTCCTGGTACGACGACGATGTCCACCGGTGCGTGTTGACGAAGGACATCGATCGCCTCGACGATCAGCCTGCAGCCGATGCGGAAGGTCTTCTGCCAGCGGCAATCGTCGTGCTGGGGGGTGCCGAGGGTTGTCGTGTAGGTTGATGTGTCAGAATTGAAAAAGTCGTTTCCGATCGGCAACAGGATCCGCTCGAATTGATAACCCTCAGCCCGTTTCAAAAGATTTGTAAGGGCGTATCGGAAGCGGGTTGACGCAATCTTGGTGTCGTAGTTGTTGTTCACCTCCTCGGCCCAGCAGAGCTTACCCAGGTGGAGGTCGAATATGTTGATCTCTAGCAGGTTCTGCTCGCGGGTCTTCGAATATTTCACAGGCCTGTATTTCACAGGCTTGTATAACTTCAGGAGATCCTTAAAGAATACATCGATATCCTTCGCCTTCTCGACCGCCTCGTCCCTCTTGAGCCAGGCCTTGATCTGCCAGTTCTGGTAGACCTTGCCGGCTCGGGTTGTAACGTCCCACTTATTGGCCAGGTGCCTCTCCACGGTCCATATTTCAAGATCGATCTTTGCCTCTTCGAGGAGATCCTCCAGGCTCTTGATGTGCTTGTTCCCGACCGCGTCGAGCTCCCCTGTCTGTGGATCGAATTTTGTAACCGGCTTCTTGATCTTTCGGCCGTCGGTAATTACGCCGGGCTCTGGTGTGGCCTTGAGTGATCGGTACATCTTCATGAAGTCTTCCCCGGATGATGTATGGGAATATTTGGCCTTCATAGTTCGGATGTTCCGTTCGCTCACCCCAAAGTGCTGACATGCCTTCGTAATGGTCTGATGGTTTTTAATCGCCCAGGAGAGGATCTTCTCCGCCTGGACGAGTGATGCTGATTTGTTCATGCTAGAATTTTATCAAGCTGTAGCCTAATCCGAAACCTATGAACGGACCCATCCCACCTTGATAGAGACCGTAGCCGCCTACAGCCACGAGCGAGAACCGTCGAGGTTTCTCCCGGATCGCTATCGACTTGAGTGTCTTGATCGTTGAGTTGGGGTTCTCAGAGATCACATCCGTCCGGAGTATCTTCGGCTTGAATAATCCGAAGAAACCTGGTGCACGCTCCCACTGCTGGGCGATCAAGATGGAGTCACGGACCGAGTAATCGATCGAGACCGAGTCACTGCGCAAAAAATACCCGGAGAGTGTTACCCACTCGTCCTTGTACGCAAAACTCGGCGTTGATATTGAGTCGACGGTAACGGTGTCGATCTTTGTGATCACCGTTCCGGATGTGGTCGAACCGACCGTGGTGAGCGATTGGAGATTTTTCAGGCTCCTCTCCAGTCCTTTGACCTTCTTACGAACCCCATCGAGCTCTTTGTTGTGCGCCAGATCGATGATCTCTTTATCGATCATCGCAGCTCGGAGCGATGCCTGGGAGGTGGAGTCTTTATTGCGCCAGATCTTTAACGATGCCTGGGATTGATTGTATGTATCGGTTAGCGATACGATCTGGTCGGCCCTCCTGTCGAGCTCGCAGGAGACCCATGTGCTGGATGCGAACAGTAGTACAGCGACAGCTATCGCTACCCATGTGAGTAATCTCTGCATTTTTTCTGCAATATCAATGATATTGCACCATTTGTCAAGCTGAGGGTTTATTTTTTTTACCCTGGAACATGTCGACGATGTCGTCGCCGTTCTTGTCCTCGAACCAGATTGTTATCACGAAGCTGATTATGGTAGCGGCGGCAGCGACAACCTTCCACTTATGGTTGGAGTCTACCACAAAAAGTGTAACCTCCGAGCCGACACCTGCGAGTGCGATCGTCCCCTTGATCTTGTTCCAGAAGGACATTTTTTTCCAGATCTTAGTCATCTCCCGAGGGTGTTAATAATGTCACGCTCCTCCAGCAAGGCATAGTTGAACGCGTCACCGTGTCTGGTGATGTGCTCGTCCCTCCAGGTGATCAACTGGTCGAATACGGGAGCCACTTGGAGGACCTGGCAGGCTGCAGAATTTGGACCTACATTAGCCAGTATCTTCATCCTCGCCGTACGGTGGATGTTCGCCCCGATGATCTCGAACTTGAGGTGGTCCCTACGTTTTTGAGGATCGCGATACAGATCGAAGTCGAGGGTATTGTTCTTGTTGTTGTCTCGCACGAATGCGATCGGGCCGCTCTGAACGAACGCCTCGTACCCACCCTTGTGGAGGCCCCTCTTGTAGACACGACTGTAGAACCCTGGGACCATTATGGCGGTCCCCTTCACATTGAGCGGGTTGAGGAGCCAGTGCTTCCCGGGGTCGGAGGTGAACGGGGTCACGATAGATTCCACGGCGTGGGCTCGATTGCGGGTCGCATAGAACACGTCGTCGAACGAGTCCGATCTCGATTCCTCCGCCCGAATCCCGATCAGGTTGAGCTCGTAGTACTTCCCGGTCACAGGATAGCCCAGCTTCCGCATGACCTGATAAACATCCTGGACTGAGTATTTTCTGGTATCCATCGGACAAATTTACGGTTTCTTTTTTGGGCCGAGTTGGGCGATCGTTCTCTTCTTTCTGAGCAGCGTCCGGGTGAAGAAAAATCCAAGCTCAAAGAGTAGCTCTTCACCTGTAATTCTGACGAAAAACAGGTAACGAAGCCTCGCTCCGCCGAGGGCCACACCAAGTAAGCTCATCATAAAAACAGCCAGACCGATCTCAATCATGGCTGGGGACATGCGGATGGAGAATTTAGGAATTTTCATACTCGTTTCGGTTAAAGTGAACGATCGCGACCGGGACCATTCCGCTCGGAATTGTCGACACAGTCAGCTCTCCGTTGGTGGGTATACCAACCAGGCCGCGTGGAGGGTTTCCGTTTACGCTGGAGAGATCGAAGAAGATCTCGAAGCAGTCGGTAAATTTTTGCATCGCCCTCAGGCCACATTTTTCTGGCCGTATCCGCTCCCCAAATAGGTAGTCCTCCAGGCGCTTCTCCAGCCCGTCGTCGTACACGTAGCAGAAGTCGAATTGATTCTTCATTCTTTTGTCTGTAAATGTGGATACCTGAGCAGTCGGCGCAGGTCGTAGTATCTTTTCGACAGAGGCTTGAGTCGATCTATAGCCTTGTCGGTCTCGACGGAGTCGACTGTGAAATCCTGGACAGGGTGATAGATCTCGTCCATCTTGGATTTTACCTCCGCCATCTCTCTAATTATCGCCTCCTTTGTCATCGGACAAATATGGTTCTTTTATAATTCCCTGTCAAATCTTAGTCTCCCTTTTTTCGCGGTCATCTTAGCGAACAGCGCGTCGTAATCACCGAGGAATGTCTTCATCGTCACCGTTCCTGTGTCGTAGTGGGCCTTCAGACTGATCAGCGCACCACCGTCTTTGTACTTCTCACAGGCCCGGATGTAGATGGCCTGGGCGATCTGGACAGTGTCGTAGTGCATGAAGATCCTGGAGACAAACTCGACCCCCTTAAGGTAGCAGACGTCGACCTCGGCGTTGATAAATTTTGGGATCTGTCTCACTGCATTAAAAGATTCTTCCCTGTTTCGTTTATCGAGTACCTGATCTCTGAATACTGATCGCTGGATATGACGCACAGCCTCAGGAGCGAATAAATAAGTGCCACACTTGTAGTTTCATTTCCGTAAAATGCCATCCTTCCTTCGATTACGATATCCTCGTCAGGGTTATCGACAAGAAATTGGAGCACCTTTCGTTGTTGTTTTGTTAACATCAGAACGGGAAATCAGCCTGTAGCTCTTCCTTTTTGATCTCGATCTTCGGCGTGGACGCCATCTGGTCCCCGCAGGAGTACTGGTGGAGGTGGGGGTAGTACGAGAACTCGATCTCCCCCCTCTTCCCCGAGCCCTCCGGCTTGTACTTCTGTACCCGGATGTCGAGCTCGGTCGCCTTGAAGGATTTATGCTTGGAGATCTTCACCTCCTCGACCCCGTCCTGGACAAAGTGCCGGTAGAAGGCGAGCATCATGAACCCCTTCCGGTACCAGACCTGGCCACCGGCTACGTCGTGGGCGGTGGGGAACGGGTAGATCATCGTCCCGTACTCGTCGACCCCGATCGCCTTCTGATCCCTTGTGTGGGTGATGATACATACGTGGCGCTTGCGCTTGCGTGCGTTGACCCTCACCCGCTTGAGGACCTTGTTCAGGTAGAGGTCCCTCGCCTCCTCGTCCTTGTGGTCGAGCTCGTTCCACGGATCGGCTGTTACTGTGTCTATCCGGCCGTACTTCCCCTCGACGATGTCGACATAGTCGAGAAGGTCGTCCGGGGAGAGCTCGGTGTCGGTCTCGTCGGTCGAGATCACGATGAAGTGCCGGCCGACGAAGTCCTTCGCCTCCTTGTACTTCTCAGGGGGCATCTTATTCTTGTAGGTGTCGGTGATATCCCCGCCTGCCGCGATCTGGATGAGGATGGAGAATACATCGTTCTTGTCCCCGGTTTCGGGTGAATAGATCAGGTGACGCAGGCCGTAACGTCTGGAGAACTGGACCAGCACGTTGAACCACCAGACGGTCTTCCCGGTGAAGGGGGCACCGTAGATGTAGGTCGTGTAACCCGGGCGCATGGTGTAGTACTCGTCGAACTTCTTCCAGCCGGTTTCGAATCCGCGGACGAAGCCGTCGGTGTACATCTTGTCCAGATCACCCTGTGCCTCCTCGATCGTGTAGTGGATCTTGCCGATCTTGGTCTCGGAGTCTAACTTCTGCCTCTCCCCGTCGGATAGCGGCTCCTGTTTGCCGTACTCGATCCCGTTGCGGAAGCTGCGGAAGTTGTCCTTGTAGTCGGCCGGGTCGAGCGCCTGGATCGCTCTTCCACATATCTCCAGCGCGTCGAGCTCGTTGAGCTCGCCGGTGGCGATGTAGCCACCGATCAGCTTGCCGGCCTTGACCATGGTGTTGTTCCGGTTGCCGGTCTCGGCGTGGTCGATCATGGCGATCGCCGTGTTGAGCTTCTTGAAGTCGCTCTTGACGCTCTTCCCTGGCGCCCGCTCGCTCTTGACCACCTCGGTCCAGACCTGGGAGTCGGGGTTGATCTTGATATCCGGGTCGTGGCTCATGAAGCAGAATCTCGAGATGTCCTTCCCGGAGGGGTCGACATCGGTGAATCGGGCCTGGAGGGCGTAGAAGTACTGCTTGAACTCCTGGTCGCTCTTCACGACCGGTATCTTGACCAGCGCCTTCATCCCCCCTCTCGGGGAGCGCCAGGTGGCGTAGAAGAAGGGGCTATCCTCCAGGACCACCCCTGGGGTGTCGAAGTCCAGGATGACCAGCCCGGAGGCCTCGATCAGGTCCTGGATCCTACGGGCTTTGAAGGTGCCGCAGAATGTGACCCCAGGGAGGGTCTTCTTCAGCCTCTGCTGCTCCTCCTCGGACTGGGAGTTGCGGATGGATGTGATCGTCTTCCCGAAGTCGCCGCCGGTCTTAATCCGATCCAGGACGTAGCCCAGGTCGACGTCCTTCCCGGTTGAATAGATATCCTTGAAGATGCTGACCCTCATACGTGCCGTGGTAGTCCGGTCTTACCTTCGCTCGCCCGCTCGGGAAAGAGCCCGGTGTATCCGCCGGTTATCGAGTAGTTGATCACCGAGACGGCCTCCTGCTCGGACATCGACCCGAGCATCTTGAGCTGCTTCTCGATGGTGGTCGGCTTGAGCGGCTCGCGCTTCTCCTTGCGATGCTGGACCCACTCACCCCAGGCGAGGGCGAAGGGGGCCCCGAAGGGGAGCCTCTCCTCTCTTCTCCTCTCTTCTCCCTCTCCTCTCTTCTTATTGCCTTTCTGCGAAGAAACCGACTGGGTTTCCGGCCTCCCTCCATTTTCTCCGTTTTTACGGTTGATTTCGGCCTTTTTAAGTTTTTCCAACCACTGATCGTCGAGGAATCGTATCCTCATCATCGCCCCGTCGTGAGCCCGTCGTCGAGCAGTCGTGAGCCCGTCGTCGCACTGTCGTGAGCCCGTCGTCGCCTCGTCGCGGCCCAGACACCCGATCGTCACGAGCTCGTCGATGCGCGATCGCTGGCCGAATCGATCGTATGCCTGAGCGAATGTTAGCTCGCATCCACGGCTCCAATAGTACGAGCAGATCGATATAAATAGACCCCTAAGGTGGTAGGATCGGAGCGATATATCTCCATCGTTCCACTCGGAGACTTTGAACTTAAACCACGGTGTGCTGTCTGCCATTTTTGTTACGATTTTCTGTAGCCACGGGACGCCCGGGGTGTTACCCCCGGACCCGTGCGTCTTTCCCGTGCATTCCGCCATGAATCTTTCCCCGAGAGGGGCGGTTTGGCCATCCAGGCCCCGGAATTTACACACGTCAAAAACGTAGCTGCGGCCGGGGGTTCTGGTAGGATGCGACAGGCTCTAGGGGGGCGACTACCCCACCTTTTGCTTCCTCTCGGCCGCCTTTAAAATTTTCTCAATCTCATCAAGCGCCCCAGTTTGTTTAAGGGCAAGAACGAGCTCGGAGCTCGCCGCAAATGACCGCACGAAGTCTGAAACCTCGAGCACCGCGGAGTAGCATGCGTTGTGCGCGATCAAAAACCACTGACTTCCGGGTAGACGATTTCCGTTTGGATTGAGATCATCCTGGGAGAATCCATCCCTGAGACGATTGTAGAATCGTCTCTGGTTATCGCTGAGCGATCTCCATATCGGCTTCGGGGCTCCGTAGATATTCCCCGTAGATATCCCCGGTGCGTACGAATGCGAGGTCGTAGTCTTCGACGTAGACGTAGTGCGAGCCTTTTTCATAGTAGATTTCTTTGCCATCGATGCAAAGATTACCAGAGTCTATGACTTTTCCAACCCCGTAGGAGAAAATCTTACCCTTGCGATTGTCCTTGATCGACTCGCCAGGAACGAAGATGGTACCCTGTGTGAATCCCTGATCCGGGTTATTCTGATCGAATGCCACCACATCCCCACCGGTGTCGATATTGTTCGGGCGGACCATGACATAGTCACCCTCGGGGTGGATCCAGTGGTTCCGTCCGAATATCTCGTTGAACCTAGGGTCCTCCTTCATCCGCTCGATCTCCTCGTCGGGGAACCAGGATGCGATGATATCCCACTGTCTCATGACGTAGAATGCCTCCCCCTCGATCATGTTCACAAACTCCGACGACGGGCGGAACATCACATGGGTGTCGGGCTTGATGTCTCGCCGGTCCGGCCCGATCCCCTCGCCGATGTGGCGCAGGATACCCGACAGATACAGCGGCCGATCGCCAGGGACCAATAGCTTGTCCTCGAGCTTGCCCTTGATCGATCTTCCGTCGACCTCGACCTCGACCACATCCTCGTCGGGGGCCTCGGAGACCAGCACGAACGAATTCAGCATCGTGATCTTGCGATTCCTCACCCGGCAGAAGACCGAGGTGTAGGGGATCTTGTAGACCAAGAATCCGTCGGTGTCACGGAAGAGGTAGTTGTGCTCGTTGAGGAGCATGTTGTAGTGAAAGTACACCTCGTCGTTGGGCTGTACCTCTACCTTGAGACCCTTGTTGGTCTGCATATTCGGCTCGTACAGCCCGCAGCGGTAGGGGATGATCGTCTTGGCCCGGTACTTCTTCGGGGTGTTGTTCAGGATGCTGTTGATGTGGGTCGCCCCGCGATAGCTCGACGGCTTTGGGTAGCCTGGGCCGATCTCGTAGAGCGGGCTGTTCTTCCCGGTAAGGTGCAGGGGGACAGAGATCACCCTGGCGGAGATCTTCGAGTTGTGGGTGGGGCGGAAGTTGGGATTGAGGATCAGCCGGATCTCGTTCCCATTCTCGTCCTTCATCAGGCCTGCAAAGGTCTCCAGCTCGGCAGAGACCTTGACGATCAGGTAGTCGTTAAACGCCTTCATCCTTCAACTCCGTGGTCCCGAATATATCCTGCTTACGCATGATCAGGTAGGGCTTGCTGTCGATGATCAGCTCGGTGCCTGCGAATTTTTCGTGGACGACGACATCCTCCAGGTTGAGATCTTTCACATCCTCGCCGAATGCCTTCACGCGGGCCCGGAGCGGGCGATCCATCGCCGTGTCGGGGATGTGGATCCCCTCCTCCTGGCCCTTGTGGTCGATCCGCTCGACGACCACCCTGTCGGCCCACGGCTTAAAATTTATCGATGTCTTCATATCGGACAGTTTGATTTGGTTACGTTCTTAAATCCGGCTTTACCGGTCGCTATCTCCAGCCCTCTCCTGGCCCCCTCCATGGTTCTTCCGTAGGATTCGTATCCCCTCCTCCTGCCCTTCCTTGAGACCACCACAAAGTAGAACACCCTCCATGTCTCCGACTGAATCCCGAAGGGGGAGTATTCTCGAGAGTATACATTTGGATCTTTCCTATACAGCGACTCCTCTATCCTTGGCAGCTTTGTATTCATCGGTCTGTTCCCATGCCGCGACCGGTTCTTTGAACTTGATCAGGGTATCCCCCTCGTGTGCGTAGAACTCGTTCTGACATTGTGAGGTGGACTTGCGATTACCCTCGACAACCTTTCGGACAGGCTGTCCGCAAATTGGACAGTGGGTCTCTACAGGTGAGAAGAACAGCGGGACATCCACGGCGCAAATACGTCAAAATTGTCGACATTGTCAAGTCGTTGAATATTTTCACCTGTCAACTTGACAGTGTGGATTCTGAGCCGTACTTTGGTGCAAAATTTAAAATACCATGGAGCTCAACGACAGGATCATCAAGTTAGTCCAGGAATCCCTACCCGGGATCCAGGCGACCGAGTTCAAGAAGTACATCGAGCAGTCAGAGGTCAATATCAAAAAAATTGAATCGCTCGAGGGTGAAAAGAAGGCACTGGTCGACACGAACAACGTACACCTCAAGCAGATCAACGAGTTCCTCGCACTGAAGAACGAGAAAGAGTTCAACGACAAGCAGAAGGCGGCCAACGAGGCAGATGCCCGCAAGAACGCAGAAGATGCACGCAATCTCGAGCTGACCGTGCTGAAGAATCGCCTCGCCGACAAGGACAACCTACTCAACAAGGTCTACGAGTGGAACGCCATCCTGGTCAAGAATCCAAGGGCGATCGAGATCCTCAATCAGTCTACATTCGAGAGTCAGCAGCCCTATCCGGGTCCAGGGGGGAATTATATTTATCCACCTGCGATTTCAAAAACTTCGACCGAGGCGAGGGAAAAGATTGAGACGAAGGAGTCCGGATCCCCACAGTCGATAGCAGATACGGAGGGATAACATGCTCAGAGAGGTAGATGTAAGGAGGATCCCCAAGGGCAGTTTCAACAACTCGATGCTGCGTGCCATCTTCGGGAAGAAGCACGGAACCCCCGTCATGGAGCGGTTTACGACAGAGAGCGGGATAAAGTTCGACCGCCAGGTGACAGGCAACCGGAGGCTGGCCAGGCTCAGGCGGCGCAATCCGCTCCCCCCGATAGTCCACAGGGATGTGAAGGACAGGCTCAGGCAGAGAATCCTATCGATGAAGGAGAAAGTATGGACAAAATTACTTCGCTATTGGTTCCGTTTTATCGGCTTTTTCAGTGGAGGATCTTCTGGTCCATCTCCGTCGTAGAAAAGTCCGACACATACACCTATCACCGATGGCACAACTGGGTATTAAACGATGACCACGACATATTCGCCGGCTACAACCGGAGGGCACAGAACCGGAGATCGACAACCTTCCCGCTCGCGCTCTACTCATACAAAGGAAGGTGGGAGGGGTACCTCGCAGATAATTGAGTGCCCGTGCTGCTTCCACAAGGCCGAGCGTGCCGGAGTTTTATTCAAGCGATTCAACATCCGGCTCCAGGTCTGGGAGGATCTGGCCGGGTGGATGTGCAGATGCGGATACATAATCTCAACAAGATGGACGAACAGGCGCCGGTCACGGACGAGGAGATAGAGAAGCTCATCGAAGACATCAAGGAGCACAAGATACCGATGGGCTTCTGGAATCTCAGCAAGCGTGCTGTGGTCGTCCCAATCCATGAATTTGACTGGTTCAACCTTGTATCTGCCGTTCAGACCAAGGCGATCCCGAACTCGTTCCGCGACAGCTGCAGCGTGCTCTGTGTCCAGGTTCCCGACCACGGATTCTTCATCTTCCACCGAAGGGCCAAGGGCGACAGGAAGGGCAAGAGCCCGGAGCTCGACAAGGTAGACAGTCCGACAGAATTCAAGTAACACTTTAACCCAATTTATATGAACGATGAAAACGACAAAGCCCCCGAGACAGGAACAAACGACCCTGTTGCAGACACCGACGTTAACAAAAATCCCGATCCGCAGCCCCCTGCAACCGAGCTTGGGGTAAACAAGTCCGTGCCTGCGCAAGGACCGGTGGAACCCCAGACGGAGCAGGAGAAGCAGGCGGAAGAGATCCGAGTCCGGAAGTATCTGACGGCCGGATTCGATGAGCTGGCCGATAAAGGCTTCACCGATGAGGCGATCCTCCTTGGACTGTCCCGTCGTAACGGGATGAGCAACGAGCGGCGCGGGGCGATCGAGGCATTCGTCGAGCGGCTCAAGGAGATCCGTTAGGGAACACAATCTGCGTAGCTCAAGCAGCAAAAAGAGCGCCCCTTTTAGGGGATATGCGGGTTCGAATCCCGCCGCAGGTTCTTAAAACAATGAAATGAGCAAGACCACATATCTCGGCGACGAGGCCCGTGAAAAGCTACTCGCCGGGGTCAACATCCTGTCCGACGCGGTCAAGGTTACCCTCGGACCGAAGGGTAGGAATGTAATCATCGACCGCGGCGTAGGCTTCGGGGTGACCAAGGACGGGGTGACCGTAGCAAGGAGCGTCTTCCCCTCCGACCCGGTCGAGGCGATCGGTGCCGACCTGGTCCGTGAGGTTGCCATCCGGACCGTCGAGGACACCGGGGACGGGACCACCACCGCCACCGTCCTGGCCCAGGCGATCTATTCGAAGGGTCTGAAGGCGATCACATCCGGATCCAACCCGGTCGATCTGAAGAGCGGGATCGATAAGGCCGTTGTAGAGGTTGTCAAATCGCTCAGGTCGCAGTCGATCCCGGTAAATGACATCTCGGTCCTCCACCAGGTGGCGATGATCTCCTCGAACGGGGACGCGCAGATAGCAGGGCTGGTCGAGGAGGCGATGACCAAGGCCGGAAAAGACGGAGTGACCACCATCGAGGACTCCCCGTCGAGCGAGTCGTACGTGAAGAACGTGAGCGGCCTCCAGTTCGACCGTGGTCTGATCGCCCCTCAATTCATCACCGAGCCGATCAAGCAGATCGCCGAGTACATCAACCCGTACATCTTACTCTACGACAAGAAGATATCCACCGTGAAGGAGGTCCTGCCGATCCTTAAGATTGTAGGTCATACCGGCCGGCCTCTGCTGATCATAGCCGACGATATCAACGGGGAGGCCCTGGCCACACTGGTGGTCAATAAGCTCAAGGGATCGCTCAAGGTGGTCCCTGTGAAGGCCCCCTCATTCGGTACCGCACGCAGGGAGATCCTCGAAGACATCGCCGTGGCCACAGGGGCCAGGCTGATCTGTGAGGATCACGGGATGCTCCTGTCGGATGCGAAACTATCCGACCTGGGCCAATGCAGCAGGGTGGTCGTGGATCGAGAGTCGACCACCATATTCGACGGAGGAGGCAGCGAGACGTTGATCGATGAGCGGATCGACCAGCTCCGCGAGCAGATCAAGGCCGGGTCATCCGGCCACCTGCAGAGACGCCTGGCCCGGTTGGTAGGTGGGATCTGCGTGATCTGTGTCGGTGGGAAGACCGAGGCTGAATCCGCCGAGCGGAAGGACCGGGTGGACGATGCATTGTCGGCTGTAAAGGCAGCTGCTCAGGAGGGGATCCTCCCGGGTGGTGGTACCGCCTTAATCCGAGCCATCCCATTCTTGCCGGTAGATGGAAACGAGGACGAGAAGGCCGGATACGGGATCGTCCGCTACGCGCTCGAGCAGCCGCTCGCTGCGATCGTCAAGAACGCCGGGAAGTCGTCAGAGACGGTGGTGGAGGCTGTAAAAGCCAGAAAGAATACATCCGGATACGACGCAAGGAATGATGAATTCGTCGATATGATCGTCGAGGGCATCGTCGACCCTACCAAGGTAGTACGTATGGCGCTGGAGAACGCCGCATCGGTCGCAGGGTTGATGCTCACCACAGAGGTGGTCGTGCCGAAGAGAGAGGAAAAAACCAAGCAATGATCGAAAAACTACGAAACGAGATCCAGGACGGGCAGCACGCTGCTAATATGGTCCTTGAGGAGATTCGACAGCAAGTGGTCAAACTCAACTCCATGATCGCATTCCAAACATTTCGTGAAAATATTATTGACAATCTCGGGAGAACTATCGATCTTGCGCGAGATGCCAATCCAGATTTGAAAAAATAATGAAGACGCTCACAATACTCGAACCCGGGGACAAGGTCTTCTGGCTCAACTCGGAAGGATTTCAGGAGGGGAAGGTAAAGACTGTCCACATGGACAGCATCTCCATGAAGGTGATGTATCGATGCTCAACCGGCGAGGACACATCCCTATACCACCGCGATGCGGTGGAGCAGGATAAGGCATTCGGATCCTACAGAGAACTGCTCAATCACTACGCATCCAAGGTGTGGTTGCCGGCGTTCGACGCCAGGCAGACCCTCCAGGCGATGTCGATGCAGCAGTTTAATCCAGAATTTAACCGGTCCGACTACCGAGCTGTAACCCTTCGAACGGTAGGGAACTCAGCGCTTGGACTGCAAGACTCCAACATCGGCGCCCTCTACTACAGCCAGGAGAAGGGGGAGCTTGTCTTTGTGTACACCTACACCTGCACAGTGGATTATCACGAAGAGGCCAAGAATCCAGGAAAGCGACCGCTCGGCATCTGTTCGTTTGCAGAGGCCAAGTCGTTCCTTAACGACATCCAGGGTCGGCGACGTACGTTCGTATACACGATGAACCGGTTCCGGGTCTTTATCACCGAAAAATTCTTCACACGATGAAAAAATACGTCCTTGGGTTCATGTTCAGCGAGGACTACTCGCGGGTGGCCCTCATACGAAAGCTCAAGCCGGCCGACCAGGCAGGGAGGCTCAACGGGATCGGCGGGAAGATCGAGCCTGGTGAGATACCGATCGCCTCGATGGTCCGGGAGTTCCTCGAGGAGACCGGCTACAACCAGCTCAGGTGGCGCCACTTCTGCATCTTCCAGGGTCCGGGGTGGGTCGTCTACGCCTTCACCTGCACCGGTCCGGTCGACGAGCTCAACTCGGTCACCCCCGAGGATATCGTAGTCTGCAACTCCTCGGTATGGACCCGGGAGATGATCCAGAATCTCTCCTGGCTGATCCCGCTGGCCCTGGACGGAGAGGTCGAGAGCGCAACAGTCACCCAAGTTACCCCACACGACCAAATCCCTAAGGATCGGACTACCGTAGAGCGGTATCTGGATCCAGAAAAGTCGGCAGCGTGAAAATGAACAGGGAGGCCTTTATCCGTCTCGCGACAGGGGGGCTCGCTGCCCTGATGATCGAGATCCGTCCGAGGAGCGACGAATCGGCCAAATTAGGGAACGCGGTCGTGGTCGAATCCGGGGAGGGCTGGATGGATGTCAGGCCCACAGGTCCGTGTCCGGGCGGGGTTCCGAAGCTGCTGGACATCGTGAATGTCTATAATCCGAAGTCAGGGTGCCTATATCTGAATATGTGGGGGATAACATCCATCAACCAGATCGACAACACGTACCGGCTCTCCAGGCTCGTGTACAGCGGGGGCTTCATATTCGACCCAGGTGACCCGATCCAAGTAGTAATAATAGGCAGCATTGCATAAATCCGTCGATATGAAAGCGATAAAGATGACCGACAGTTTCAGAAAACTAATCCGCAGCTCGATCCGGGCACTGATCAATGCCGGCAGCAGGGAGTATAAACATCAAAAAGCCATGATCCTATTTCCGGTTCGCGAGAGATCCTACAAAGAGGGCGAGCAGACGTACTACTGCGGCCTGCGGCACTTGATCGGGCTCTGGGGGAAGAGTGAGCTCTTATCCGTCGGGTGGCCGGTCAGAGAGCGACACAGGCTCGAAAACCAATCAAACCCGGAAGACGTTCAGGAGATTGAAAATATCAGGGGCATGCTCCTTCGGGCGATCGATATCATTGTCCGCTCCTGGAAGCCGGTTAATTTTGAGGTCGAGCTCAAAACAGGGTGGGGGCTGGGTCATTTTTTCATCCGGATCGCGGCAAGGATCGAGGGTCGCAGGTACATCATGCTCGCCGAAAGGAAGCGTTACAGCGACAAGAGATCGTCAGAGATCGAGCTGGAGCTGTGGAGGACGGTCGCATCCGAGATGATGGCAGCAGGCATGACCCACTGGTGGAGGGAGTGGGTCCGCCTGGGTAGAGAATCAACCAGCGACGAGACGATGGCCTATTTAGCGAGCTACCCGCTGACCCCGGAGGAGTGTATCGAGAGAGGCGCAGGAGACGACTACCCTGTAATCCCACAGTCATGAATACCAGGCCCAAGATCATAGCGATCGACTTCGACGGTACCTGCGTCACGCACGAGTACCCATGGATCGGGAGAGAGATCGGTGCCGTGCCGGTCCTCAAGCGGCTCGTAGCGGCCGGCCATAAGCTGATCCTATACACGATGAGGAGCAACGAGAAGCTCCATTTAGCAGAGATGTGGTTCAAAGACAGGTGTATCCCGCTGTACGGGGTAAATACAAACCCGACACAGCTATCCTGGACGATGAGCCCGAAGGCGCATGCGGAGATCTACATCGACGACGCGGCGCTCGGGTGTCCGCTCAAACATAACCCGCCAGAGAGGCCGTACGTGGACTGGGGGCTGGTCGAGTTGATGCTCCAGAGCCGGGGGGTGCTGCCATACGAAGTACGATACAGGTCCCCGCACTCCCCTAATGGGTGGGTCATGTATCAAAGCCAGGATCCGATAGAGTCCATGTGCCGGCTGCTGGACAAGATCGCCTCAGAGGGCTGTAAACCGCTCGAGCAGCCCTATCGCTGGGGGGTCAAGGAGCGGGGCCAGAATCCGGGCTGATTTCGGCACCTCTCTGTCTGCAGGTGTGCAGCTGCCCCTGGGGACGTTCCACGTGGAACTCCAGAGGTTGGAGGGAATTTCGAGGGGGGCTTAATAGTTAGAAGACCCCCCGGGTCCGCAGCGCTCCGAACGCAAAAAACCTGACCGGGTGGGGTCGAATCCGGCGAAATAATAGGGGTCAGGATTCCTTTAGTAATCTCATTCCGCTACGAAATCCCGTTATCCTGCCCGTATTGGAGGCTATTGTAGCTGCAATGCGCACTAAAATCCACACTAAATCGCTGTCCGGACACTATGGCAGCATGCAGCCAGCTATTCATGGGCCATTATGTGGCTGGATGTGGAGGGATGTGGATGAGAATGGGACTAGCACCCGCCTCCCTGCCCTGTTTTAGCCCTCGACCTACTGCTGCACCAAATATTCTTTGGCTCAACGCGGGCCAACACCAAATATTATTCGGTCAACAGCCCGATATACAGAAGAATATTCTGCTGTATCCCGGCTATACACCAAATAATCTTCGGCTCGACCCCCACCTACACCGAAGATTATTCTGTCTGAAAATAAATCCGGGCAGATGCTTGACTCGTATGCTGTCCGCTGCCTACCATTGTGCAACATTTAACCCGGACAGCGACGAAGGCCAACCGGGACCGCAGCAGCAGGTAGGAAAATGGAGCCTTCGGGGAGTCACCCCTCAAAAAACAGAACGGTCGCTTCAAAGACGAGATCAGGCTGAAAGACGCCAGCAGCGAATCCGGACCCCCACAGCAGCTAACGCTATACGCAATCTGCCCCTGTTATCGACAGGCCGTTAGGTGGATGGAGACAAAATCCGTCTTAACCAAATTATTTATCAATCATGACACGTAAACACTATGTGGCCATTGCAAGCCTATTCAAAACCAAAATCGACCGCTACAACAGTATCAGGAAGGGTAGTGATATGGCAGATGCCACCGCACACCTAGCCTACGACATGGCAGATTATTTTGAAAAGGAAAACCCGTCCTTTAATCGGGGAAAATTTCTGTCTGCATGCGGAATTACCAAAGGTTAACTGACGAGCCCTGAACTGGGCGAAACGGACAACAGGGTGCAGTCTTGCGCCCTACGGGCGGAGGGGCCAATGGAGTCTCTCCGCTTCCGTCTTAACCAAATCAATCATCATGAAAACATTCACATTCACGATCAAGAGAAAGGTTAACTGACGAGTCCTAAAATGGACGAAACCCTGCACCACGCAGGGTCTTAACCAAATCAAATTTTATGAAAAACAATGAACAACAGCACACGCCGGGGCCGTGGAGGACAATGCAATGGGACGGAGCAAAAGTAATTTCCGGCCCGATGGATGAATTAATTTGTACCGTTGGAAGCCGTGAAGATGGGCCCATCCCAACCGAACAAACAAGAGCCAACGCCCTATTGATAGCGGCAGCACCGGAGACAGCAAGGGAGAGGGATGAGTTGAAGGGAATCAGGGACCGGGCCTACGCCTACCTATTGGGCTATATGCCAAGGGCGCACAGGGACACACACTTTGGACAGTCCCTTTTGGCCTCCATGCGAGAAAGTCAGGAACACGAAGCAGCCTGCAAGGAATTGGGCCGTGATGACGAAAAAGAGCATGGACTCATCCCCTCAGACAAAATCAACGCCGAACTGCTGGAGGCTTTGAGGTTTGCAGAATCAACGCTGATTGAGGCCGTAGAAAAATGGAGTAACGGGGAGGACTGTTATCAAATGGCCTTAGACAAATGCAAGCAAGCAATAGCCAAAGCCACGGAGGGGCAAAAAGGATGAAAACGATCAAACTGTTTTTGCTTGGAATGTGGGAATTCCGGCAGAACGTAACAACACACTTCGACTACCCGGAAATAGAAACCTATGACAATGGCCGGGAGTTTGCGCATTGCATTACACTTCGACTATTTGAGGCCACGGAGGGGCAGACGAAGGTTAACTGATGAGGCTTCAATAGCCGAAACCCTGCACCAAAAGCAGGGTCTTAACCAAACCAAGTTTTATGACTATCAACATCACAACGCTAGACGGCCGCGCCGTCGAACTGACCACACTCCGCTGCGACCTCTCCTCCCGTGGGGGTGGCTTCGAGGTCAACCTGTGCAATGCAGGCTGGCCCGGGGTCGGGATGACCGCCTACCAGAACTACCTCGGAGGTGGCCTGCTGGGCCGCATCATGAACTCCTGCACCATCCGCGACTGGCAAGACTCTCCGGAGTTGTCCCACATCGCCAAGGAACTGCGGACCGTCCTGCACTCCGTCACCAACCCCGACCCCGAGGACCAGCCTTGGGAGTCGCAGACGCTGGAGCAGAACGGGCGGATGCCCGTCTCCGGGTATTGACAGGTTGACTGACGAGGCCTTACTGGCCGAAACGGCAGGGGGAGTTTTCCCCCTGTCCGTATCAACCAAATTACGACGACAGCCGTAAGCTATCCCGCATCCAATCCCAGTACAGCCATCACTTGAAAGGTTAACTGACGAGGACTGAATTGTCCGAAACGTGGTCCGCTGACCACGTATTAACCAAATCAAATTTTTATGACCATGAAAGAATACAACGCCCTGCCCAAGGATGTGCAGGGGTTGATCGACATGTCGTTCAAGCAGTACCTGCGCGACAAGAAAAAGCCACTCACCAGCCCGGAGCAACTCGCTGAGTTTGTGGGCTGGATTGAGTGGAGGGTTGACTCTGGATTGATGTACTCCTCACCCATCACCAGCTACAATCCGCAGTTTGATGAGGGGGAAGAGGAGACCCCTGTAGAATACCTCATGCGCATGTACGGCATAGAGCCCGGGGACATAGGTGTGGATGACGAGTCCGAACTGACCAACGAAGAGGTCGACAGGCTGGCGTTGAAGTACGACCTTGACCCCATCCAAGAGCGTCCGGTATCCAAACTCAAGCGCCGGGAGTATGGAGATTCTTCACCCGTGAATTACGAAGGTTAACTGACGAGCCGTCAATCGGCGAAACCGGACACGGGTCCGGTATTAACCAAATCCAATCGTTTATGACAATCAAATGCACGCCAGCTAGACTGGTATTCCTACACAAGCACCTCGGACCAGAAAATGCAACGCTACCGGGTGACGGCACCATAGCGCTCAAAGGCCTGACCGGGGAGGAGTTGTTCGACCTCGGCGGTCTCCACGACAGGTGGCTGCCCGTCTGGAGTATCAAGGATACGAAGCTACAGAATCAGGAGGCCAGAGAGGCGAGGAAGTATTTCAAAGGTTGACTGATGAGGGCACTGACCAAGGCCATACGCCGGGAGATGTCCTCCGGGGTTGGTATGATCCGTGGCAAGCACAGCCACCGGAATCTAATCGTGGAGCTACTCCCCGGGGATGAGCTGTGCTTCCGGGTCAAGGGGACCCGGCAGAGGTTCAGCGTCTACCTGGGGCACTGCTTCAGGCTGGCACAGTTGCTCACGCTGGAGGCCGACTACAAGAGGCGGATGGCTGAGTACAACGAGAGGCGGAAGTACAGCAAGGGACTGCGCAGGCCGAAGAGGCCGATGATGCCCTTCTCCAAGTTGTACTTCGATGCGACATCGAACAAGCAAGGTTAACTGATGAGTTCTTAATGAACGAAACCCGGGACTCCCCGGGTATTAACCAATCAAAAAGCCAATGAAAAAAGAAATCGTCTACTATGCGGGATCGCCAATAACATTGACGAAATCGTACGCCAAGGCGGAACTGGCTCGTTCACAGAAATTTGTAGAAAAGCTATCCGTTGGTGAAGCCTTTCAGCAACCTTGCCTTTGAACAAGTAGTCTCTCCATTTGCCTAATTCGTCCGAAACATAGTAAATATTTCGGACCAATATTTGGCAGCGTCGAGTACAGCATAGGTTGATTTGGTTTTTGGTTGAACCAGCCCCGGGCCGCAAGGTTCGGGGCTTTTTTTATTCAAAAAAAAATCCTGAAAATCGTCTTGCTATTGTCGATCCTATCCGCTAGGTTTGTGCCCATGAAACGACTGATAATCTACCTGATCTTCGTGCTGCTTTTTCTAGCAGGACTGGCCATGTTCGGCTGTGGGTCAAAGCCTACCGAGGTCCACCGAAACAACAACGGGGTGGAGATAGCCACCACAGTGGTGCGCGGTGGGTACGTCATAACGATCCGACACAACGGGTGCCTGTTCGTTACTTTTATCTACAACGGTCGCGCCACAATGCTCCACGACCCCAAGTGCGACAACCACAACCCATGAACCCCGAAGATTACAAAAACCTACCCGGTTACAACGCCCCTCAGAAATTTCCCGATGGGAGCATCGTGATCACCCCAGCAGGTGTCAAGATGTTCGTCAAGTGGAAGTCTGGCGCACAGACCATCGATGGGGCTTGGGTAAACAAATACCGACTGATCCCTATGAACAGAGACGGCTCGCCGTCTAAGCGTAAGTCCTCCGTGTTTAATCATGAATTTCTTGAAACTCAACTATCTGCTGCATGAAACCGAACCTTCTCAAATTCGCCAACGAGGTCCTGCTCTCCACCAGGCCCGTGTCCTACAACGTGGTCACCGGGGAGATGCTCCCCGACGATGGCTTCATGGTCCCCCACGAGGTGGAGACCTACAGCGCTGTGGACAAGGACACGATCCGCGAGTTCTACAACCGCCACCGGGAGGTGCTGGTCAGGTACAGCCTGTGGCTGTGTATCTGGAAGGGTTGGGGGGAGAACGAGGGAAAGTTTGAATATGCGGTGGTGGAGCTTCTCCCCAACCGATCGGACGCCGTGAACAAGGCGATCAATCGCGGGGCCTCTTTCATCATCGACAACAAGGACGGGGATGTGCTGTATCGCGCAATGGGATTTGAGTGATGGGCATAAAATGGTTATATGACGCCTGTGGGGAATACTTCGACTGGAGAGGATTCACGATTATTAAGCAGGATCATCCCAAACTTTTGAAGTACGAGATAACCAAGGAGGACCCTACCACTGGTGAGCTGCACCATGTGGCGGTCTGCAGTACGATCAAGAGCGTGAAAGAAACCATCAGCCTCTTAATAGAAAAGGGTTGATGAGGACCCTGCTCGAGATATTTAAAAAGGAATTACACGACACACCAGACACAATCGGTATGAATCTAGGCAAGATACTCGACATCCGCAGTGAGCACCGGGACAGGCAGACCGAACTCGTGGTCAAGGACCGGGATCGGATCATGATCAAGGCCATCGCCGAGGGAAAATGCGACAAGGAGATCGCAGTCGAGAACGGCTGGGCCCACTCAACCGCGGTCTCCTATCGGAGCAGGATGCTGAATAGGTTCGGGGTAAAAAACTCCTCACACCTGATACACGTTGCGCATAAAATGAAGCTGTTATGAACAACAAAGCGAAGATCAAGATGCTGCGTGACATGAAGCCACACATTGGCATTCAGAAGTTAGGGGAACACAAGGGTAATTATTTTGGGTTCTGTGACATTCTGAAGTTCCATTTTGGTGTGAGGCATACAATGGTCGAGAAAAAACTAGACCTGCTCGGGTTGAAGAGGCCAAAGAACGCAGGATTATTTTGGTATCCAGAAAACAAAAGGGGTACAGCGACTCGTATCAGGAAAATAAATCAGGCAATCAAACGCTTACAAAAATGACAATCAACATCGAAGACCGCTACGAATCCGAGCGCGGATGCGGGTACCGCAAGCCCGGGGGCAAGTACCTCATGGGTGGATCGATAGGCAAGGCCTGCGGACGACTGCCTATCCCGCTGACTGTGTGCCCGTGCTGCAATCAGGGGATCAAGCAGACGAGGGGATTCTCTTACCTTCCAGCCGAGCTGATCAGCAAGTCCCAGCAACTCCTCTGTGGGATGGATGTCGACTGCTCGCTCTGTGAACCCTTCAGCGGGATCGCACGAGGTGAGATCAAGGAGATCGGGCTGATGTGGATTGGGGAGAAATTCTACCCAAGCTACAAGGACTTCATCAAGGAGGCCAACACCCAAGGGATCAGTAAGCGGATCGCTGCAGTGCCCAGGGGCCTGGAGATCGGCAAGACCTGGGTAGCCCTGGCGCATCCTAAGGTTGTCCCCCACGGTGTCGACGATAAGGGTAAGCCTGTGCTCTCCCCCGGTATCTTCCGCGTGTTCCGTCCGACCCACATGGAGTATGTGGTCCGTGAGCGTAACGGCAAGGTTATCGACGGCAAGAAGAAGCTCGCCGACCTGCAGAAGCGCGGCTTCACACTGGTGAGGGTCCACAAGCAGACGCTCGTGTCCCCAGATGGATTTCCTATTCAAGACGATGTGTGGCCTTGTTACCCGTCACAGTTTGGTTACGTTGACTGAAGCCCTCAACACGAACAAAGGCATCTTTAAATTCAAGCCCATTGTTATCCAAGCGCCGTAAACATATCAACCCCTACCTCCTGGCCCTGGCTAGTTGGCCGACCGTGTCCTACCGGCAGCCTATCGAGGCTCGTGCTATCCTGGTACTGATCACCTGCTACGTGATCCAGCTAGAGACCAACCGATTGGTTACTCGGGATGAGATTTGCAGGCGTGCCAGGTTACTTGAGAACAACGTGTCCAACGCCATGTCGATAGCGATCAAGGCAGGGATGGCCGAGCGGGTGGATTCTCTCGGTATGTACAACGTGACAGATAAGGGGGAGTACTTCATACGCGGGCTCGTTACATCCATATCAAGGATCGCCTCGGAGAGCAAGAGCTCAAGGTGGGAGAGGGCGGATCGTTTATTCAGAAAATCAACCAAGTTTAAAGAAACAAAGCCATGACAACAGCAGAGAACCTAAACCCTAACCCCATGAGAGAGATTAAATTCAGGGCGTGGAATGGCAAACACATGATTGACGCAAGTTACGGTGATTGGGTTTCATTCGACGGGATCGCATGGACTCAAGCATCAATAGGTTATGACACCCCAAATACAGAAATAGAAAAGGCAAAGGATTATATACTCATGCAATTCACGGGCCTACTTGACAAGAACGGCAAAGAGATTTATGAGGGGGATATAATTACAGACACCGCAAACAAAATTAACTCTCGTGAATGGAATGCTGAGGTAGTGTGGTCGGACATCGGATTTTCTCTTTCAGAATGCCATCCAACTGAACGGAGTTTATGGGAACTTGCTGAAAGAGGAAGATTGGAAGTCATCGGCAACATTTACGAGAACCCTGAACCAATCTAAACCATAGAGCCATGACAGCAGAAGAATTTTTACTTCAAGACCCTGAAATTGAAAAGGCCGTATATAACGGATACGACATTCGACTTTCGGATAAAGAATGGATTGCCAAAATGGAATCCTACGCCCAACAGCGGGCCGAGAAGAATAATGAGAAATGGAGATACCTCGCCGAAAAAGATGCCATGTTTCAGGAGGAGTCCGAAGCATTTACGGTCGGCACGGTGACTGATTTGTGTGAAGATCACCGTGAAGCCTTTAAATCCGCATTGAAGGCCAGGATTGAGGAGGAGATTAAGACACTGGAAATGATGGAGGACACGGCAGACAATTATAAAGACCAAGTGTACTATAACAATCAAGCGGCGAAGTGCCGTTGGTTTCTCACCCTTCTCGACCAAGTAGAACCGCCAAAACAATAGAGTATGGAATGGATAAGCGTTAAGGACAGACTGCCGAAACTGCCAAAAAAAACTCAGGACATAACACGAATTGATGTTTGGATAAAAGAGAAGCGGTGGCCCCATAGAGTAACCGATGCTTTTATTGACAGCAAGGGTAAATTTTGTAAGGCTAGAAATGACGGAAGTTGGGAACTACTTGAGAACGTCACCCACTGGATGCCCCTCCCCGAACCCCCAAAATAATTATTCCACTCACGCAAAGAAGAAAAGGTATGACAGACGCAACAATAAAGAGGATAAAAAGCCGACTTCAAGAGTTAAAGAAGGATGAGCGGATAGCAAAATATCCATCCGCAGACGTATTCACGAATGCGCCGTTGGCACTTGAGCAGGTCGCACTTGGCACAAAAATAAATACCCTTGAGTGGGTGCTGGAATTGCCATTATCAAGTTTCCCATTTAAAAATAAGAGACATGGAAAATAAAATTCCACAGTGGGTTATCGACTATGACAAAGCCAATTACCAATCATCCGCAGGCAAGGCCGTTAGACTTTTGCTTGCCACCGTCAATGCCCTCAGTGGTCAGTTGAAGGAGAAAGAGGAGGCTTTTGAGAAATACGCCAAAAAGCAAAAACGACATCATCAATCTCTGGGAGGCCGACTCAAAGAGAAAGGAGTACGCCGTTTCAAAGAAGTGAAGGAGGATTCGATTGTTAAGGCAATGTCCCGCGCGCAGTTTGGGAGTGAGCAAATGTCGAAGGATATTGAGGCTCACATGAAAGAGTATTTCCAACTGTGGGACTCCTACAAGGGCAGGTTTAACAACCTTGAGTGGTATCATATATTTCTTGATTTCTACGAAAAACTTGAATCACTTAATCGGCTTTCTAAGACTACCCCCGAAGTTCAGGAGAGCCAAGCGGAACTGTGGGAAGAATTGATTCGTGACTACTTCATTGACGTAAACCCGCTATCAAGTACACACGGAGAAAGAAAGTTCATGTCCAAATTCACCATCTCACGTAACCCCCCTAAAGTATGAGCGCAGAGGAAATTTTAAATGAACACTTGATTGGTGTCAACAAAGAAAGACTCAATCAGCATTTTGATTTCAAGCCTTCGGTTCTTCGAGCAATGGAATCCTACGCCCAACAGCAGGCCGATTTACAGAGCGTGGAGTTTGCGAGGTGGCTTGCATTTGAGGGGTATTGGGAAAGCCCAAATGGAACGGTGCGATCATGGGTTAACGAAAATGAGACAAAGGACAAGCGATATACCATCCATGAACTCTTAACAAAGTTTAAAGAAAGCAAGCCATGATATCAGACGACGACAAGAAAAGGATTGAGGAAGGGGGATTACAATACTTTTGGGGAAATGGTAACCGGCCCCTATCGTCATTAGCCTACAATGCCGGAGCCACTGCCGAACACCTCCACATGGCGGCGATAGTAGCCGACCGCGACCGCACCATCGAGGAGAAGGATAGACAAATAAATAAGTTCATTGAAAGTAGAAAGCGGGATGAAGAACACAGACAAAATTTGATAACCACCATCACCGCCCTCCGTGAGAGAGTGGCCAAACTGGAGGAAGAACTAAAGAAATACCGGGACGAAGAATCTCAACGTGGAATAAGAGATACGCGAAATGATGAATACTAATCTTCTCAACCAAAAACAGTAAGAGTATGAAAACAGAAAAATTGACACTTGATCGCCTAAAGAATATGCCCGATGGTAATATTTTCGCCAAGGGTGTAATTGCCAACTCACCGGAAGGATTGTTTATGACATCTGACCCGGAATATCAAGGGCGCCCGCTATTGTGGCTGGCTAAACGTGGGAATGGTTACCATGATTGGGCTATCTACGTGCATTGGGCCGAAAATGGTGAAGACTTTGTCCGAACGAACGGCGACAAGGTATCAATTCATAACATTCAGAAACTTGTTGATTGCGATGATGCGGCCCTCTCAATGTATCGCAAATGAACCTCGTCCCAATTTCAGGCCGTATAGGCAGGGCTGCTGACTGGCCGGTGAAGCCTCATAATTGGGGGGAAGCAGATATGCAGGAGAAAGAGGAATACGAATATGAACTCACACTAGCCAAGTCCCGCGTTGTTTTCTTTGAAGATCAGGAGAGGGTGAGAGAAGAATTAAAGGCCGACTTAATTTTTAAGTATGTGGTTGGCAATCTTTCGCCTTATCCTGGACTCCCAATGGACGGCCCAACTTTAGATGAGAACATTATCCAAGACCTCGTTCTCTACTCCCTCGACATTGACGACCTTGTGGAGGAGGTGAAGCAATATCAATGGAATAATGGCCATTGGATAGACCGTGGCGATCCAATACCTAAAAATCCGAATTTTCAATATCGTACCATCCTCAGATTCAAGTAACCCCTAAGCCACTATGGTTTTGAAAAATGTTGGACGGATGCTTACAATAGAATGATAACCAAGGGCGGCTATCAGGCAGACCACTATCACGATTTGATTGAAGAGAGAAAAAATAACCCATGTAACATTATGAAAACAGGAGCAGAATTTATCGCCGAGGAAAGGAAAGAGCAAATCGAAAAGCACGGATTCGACGTCGTCAAAGATGCTGATTACTATCAAAAAGGAGAATTAGTTGAGGCCGCCATTTATGCACTCACCGGGGACCGGCAACGATACCCGCAATCGTGGGAGTTTTGGTTTCATGATAAGATGACGGCAAAGCGTGAGCGTCTCTCGGATTTAGATTTTGCTGTCGAGAGATTAAAAATAGCCGGAGCACTAATCGCCGCAGAAATTGATAGGATCAGTAACCCCTAAGCCTAATGAATACTCTACTTGACGGAGATCACTACAAGACGGTTCAGTTAGTGGACACACTGATGGCAAATGCAAATGTACAGGCAAACCTTGACCTTATTGAAGCACTGAAACCAAAGTTCTTCCAAGACGGTAACAAGTTTTGCTATCTCTACGGAGAATTGCCAAATGATTGCGTAGTCGGATACGGTGATACCGCTTACGAGGCAATGTGTGATTTTTCAAAATGTTTCTTCACCGGGAAACCAGCGAAACAGAACCCCTAGGCCCATGAAAACAGAAAAGGTTAGCCCCCTGCCTCAATGCACATTCCTTAATGGAGACGGGAAGAGATGCAGAAAGCGTTCAGCCATTCGTGCCCGACTTCATCTTGATGGCGAAATTTATGATTATCCCTCTTGGGTAGAGGTAAACTTATGTCCAGAACATCACCTTCATTTCGGTGGAGATTTTAAACCAAGATCACATGAAAAAAGAGTGGATTAAGATTGGCGACGACTTTCTGAGGGATCATCTGATTTCGAGAATTGATACCAAGGGGAGATTTGTTGTTTGTGACGGGAGGACTTATCTAGTCCCAAGGAATCAAAGAAACAAACTATTAAAACTGATTGCTAAATGAAAACAGACCGTGACATTTCTCCAAAAGCATTTGTGTGGTGGACAATCGCCGCGATCATTCTCGCCATCTTAATGAGGTTCCTATGAGACGTGGGGACATAGTGAGATACAAGAATGTTGATGCGATGATTGTTTGGAAGAAGAACAATCAGGAGATAGGGATAAACTGGAGTCATCTTGCCGTTCAGTCAACCATATTGGGACGAACACCTACTTTTAAAGAAATGCGCGGGTTTGGTTGTGATGAAATAGTGAGTAGGGACGAAATTAAAATGGTACAACAATGAAAACAGAAAAGGTAAGCCCTACAAAAATCATAGGTCAGTTTAAGCGCCGACTGATAAAAGCATTTCCGCAACATCAGGGATGGATGGAAATTATAGATGCCAAAATCATAATCCGTAAAACAAAATGAAAGTCTCCCCCTACGTTGACGGAATCATCAAGGGAGTGGTGATGCCGGAGAAGCGTTGGAAGAATCGCCTCTCCTACGGAGAAATAATCCCCCCGTTCTGGATAGAAGAATATCAAACAGCCCTCGAACGCGCCAAGGCTGAGGCGTTGCCGTTTGAAGATCAGGAGGAGGCGACATCCAAGTTGATTCATGGTCCCGCAGAGAACTATGCCTTTTATACAGACTCTAGAGAGCCACAAGGACTGCGTGAAGGATTTTTTGACCCCTCTATCGTTTGGGAAGTCACAGAGATTGAGCAGAGGAGACTACGGAGTAAAGATGTTTGTGTCGAGAATGGATGGACCCCCGAACGACCATACAAAAAAGGAGAGCCGCATCCCAATCCATATATGCGCCGCAAAGCCTACCGTTTGGTTTTATCCTCTTAATTCCCTACATTTACGGCCATGCAACACATCGATTACCACCATTTCAAATGAGACCTATTACACCTTCTGAGCTTTTGATTATCATGGCCGCCGCCTTTGGGTGGGTCACGTTCCTGGGCTTTATTCCTTTCATTACTTCAAAGATAAAGGTATGGCTTACAAAAAGATAGAGCCCGAGTGGGTCTGCCTCCCCTGTGCAAGCAAAAAAGGCGCAGCGATCCCCGACGGTCACGTGTACACGATGCACACGGATGTCTGCGGGATATGCGGCAAAACTGTCCCTGTGACCGAGCCGAGGGATTTCGGCCGCACCCGTCACCTCCTTAAGGTTGTCCCGCTGGCTATCCGCCTCAGGTGGAATGCGCACAAGCGGAGACACTACGCGAAGACCTACGTATCCCAGAGGAAACCAAAACCTAAGGGATACATGGAGCGCTACGACAAGGCAAGGGCCGAGTCAGCATCCAGGCGAAAGAGATTACGCAGGATTGATAAAAAACAGACCAATGGGTAAGAAAAAACACAACAGGCTATGGAGAATATTCCTCGAATACCTTCAGGATTATTTTTCTGGTTACAAATGGAAACGATGAACATCAACTTCAACATCTACGCCGACCGTAGGGCCACAGGCCCACGGGCTAATCTATTCATCCAGTTCAGCTGGACCGAGAACGGCAAGCAGTTCAAGCGCTCGATCTCGACCAAGATCCGGATCTTGCGCGAGGACTACAACTGGAAGAAGAACACCATCGACCCGGTGACAGCCGAGGGCGAGGATATCCGGAATAAGATCAACGCCATCCGCGGATTCATGCTCAGCATGGAGGAGTCGATCCCCGAGTGGTTCATCAACAAGACCAGGCTCTTCGTCAAGAGCACACCGGGCGTCCGTAAGGAGAAGCGCTACCGCCTGGTGGAGCTGATCGACAAGCACCTGGAGCTCAACAGCTACAGCACGAACACGAAGAAGGCCTACAGCACGCTCAAGGTGATCATCAATGAGTACATAGAGAAAGCGAGCCCCAACCTAAGCCCGGACATCATGTCCTTGATGGATATAGATGCGCAGGCGGAGTGGTTCTCGTGGCTTGTCAAGTTCTTGATCAGCAAGGGCTATAGGAATCAGTCCACTATCCAGGTGTTCAAGACGATCTCGGCTATCAAGAGGAGTTTCTCCTCGTCCGGTATCGACGTGAACCCGGATACGTTCGTGTCCAATCTGCGGGTTGTCAAGCCGCAGCGGGTTCACCTTACAGTGGAGGAGTTGAGGAGCGCGCTCGAGATCGAGGGTACGACATCTCTGTTCGATGTATTTCTGCTTATGTGCCTGACAGGTATGAGGACATCAGAGGTAAGGGCTATGGCAGATGTTGAGGATTTATCAAAAGGGTTGACTTATGTGTCACAGAAGACCGGCACCAGGGTTAACGTACCTCTGCACCCAAGGGCGGAGGAGATACTCACCAGGGGGTCTAGTGTGCTACGGTCGTTCGACAGCGAGGCGATGATGAGGGAGGTTCGTCTCACGCTAACCGGGTACTCGATCATCAAGGGCACCTACCTGGACTCGTATTTTGTCGGGGACAAGCTGGTATCCAATGAGCGACTCCGGGCTGCAGGATTGACCGCCCACAGCGGCCGCCACACCTTCAGTCACATCCTCACCGAGGCAGGGGTCCCTATCGATGACGTGTCGCTCCTGATGGGGCACTCCTCGGGGGATACAACCAGGAATTTCTACCGCCACCAGGGCGTGACAGAGGCTGTCACAAAGGCCCTGAGTAGCTTGACATAGACATTTATTTGACATAGATTTGCCAAAAACAACACAACAATTATGGTAAACAGGGTAACACTCCTCGGGCGCACCGGTAAAGATCCCGAGGTGAGAAATTTGGAGAGCGGCAACACGGTTGCGACTATCTCCATCGCTACGTCCGAGAAGTACAAGGACAAGACAACAGGGGAGAAGAAGGAGAAGACCGAGTGGCACAACCTGGTCTTCTGGGGTAAGCTGGCCGAGGTGGTGGCCAAGTACGTCCACAAGGGCGATCTCCTCTTCGTCGAGGGGAAGATGACTACCAGGTCCTGGGAGAAGGACGGGGTCAAGCGCTACACCACCGAGGTGGTCGTCAACGATCTCAAGATGCTCAGCGGAAAGAAGAAAGAGGAAAGCTCGCAGTCTGCGGACCAGGGCAGCGTCCCGCCTCCGTCGACCGACGATCTCCCATTCTAACGATCAACGACCATGGAAAGAAATCAAAAGCAGCTCCCGGACTCGATCACGCACTACGCCCAGCTGAAGAACAGCGACTACATCGGGCACTGGGACATCCCCGAGGGGAGCGTACTGAAGGTGACCATTGAGGACATCATGCTGGAGGAGGTCCGAAATCCGGCCACCAACAAGAAAGAGTGGAAGACCACCATGGGGATGAAGGGCGCCAAGAAGCGGATGATCCTCAACAACACCAACATGGCCCTGATCGCCAGCTGGCACGGGGACAATCCCAAGAAGTGGATCGGTAAGGAGATTACACTCACCCGCACGATCACAAAGCTCAAGGGTGAGACGGTAGAGTGCATCCGGGTGATCGGGAACGCGAAGAAGAAGGTCCAGGACCAGAGCAGCGCCGCACAGGCCGCGGCTGAGTAATGTTTCGGATGACCGTTCGATGTGGAGGATTGGAGCTCCCTGGAACTAGCCGGGAGAGCCGATCCGCCACAGAGATCACCGACAGGGCGATAGGGGCATTCAGGTACTACAAAGGAAAGAACGAGATCGTCGAGATCGAGATAAGGGACGGACGAGGGTTATCGATCGCCAGGATAGATTCAAACGGGGACGTAAACAAAACAAGCCATGGAGACAGAACTTACAATGAACACGATCGAGGCCAACCTGCACCACCTGGTGGAGATGTTCCGCAAGCTGACGCGCTACCGCAAGGGGAAGATCAAGCTGAGGGCGTCGTTCGCGAGCGAGGTAGAGGTAAAGGCGAGGGAGGTGCTGGGGATGGCGTCGACCAGGACGATGGAGCACGGCCACTCCGCAAGGCTCGATCACGTAAAAAATCGGACATTTGAGATGCTCGGAAAGACAGTAGGCGAAGAATTGTAAAATCCTATGGCAGAAAATACGATACAAATAACCGAAGAGAGCGCGATTATCCCGCTGAAGACGCTCAACATGTACAAGGGACTAGAGACAACGCTGGCTCAGTTGCTCGCTGGAGAGAAATTCTTCAAGATCACTACCATAGAGAGGGGATGGTACTCAGCTCAGGAAGTTGTGAAAAAGACAGAGATATGCGCCTCATTTGAATGGGAGGCTCGATACGCCTTTGAAGACAAGATTAAAGAGGCTAGACGGGACCTTCAGAATGAGATCGATAATCGAATCAAGCTATCCGGGGAGATGAAAGAGCTTCGGGAAGATCGAGACAGGCTTGAGGCGATGTATCTGAAATACAGGCGCAGATGGAGGTTATGGTGCTAAAAAAGTAAGGGGTCCTCACCACAAAGACCCCTACCCGGTTTTCACCTTATGAACGTAAACAGTACAAATTTATGAAAAAATTAACCGCTCTCTTTCTTCTGATTGCATTCGGCTGCAATCCCTACGACGACAACTTTCTCGTCACTGGGACGCGGACTTCGCTCAGAACATTGTCCGACACAGATTGCTTGTATGTTGTTAAAGACACTCGGGGCCAAGAGCTTACATTCTACGCCCCGTGCAACAAGTTCAAGATAGGCGACAGGGTAGAGCTTAAATTGATCTCTGAATGATTCAACGCCACAAATTCAAAGGCCGGGCTGAGTTCCTGGCCAACCGCGATCGCCTCCGCGGGAAGGGCGATCCCAAGAACTTTCGAATCGGGGCATCCGAGATCCCCACGATCTACGACAACGGAGAGAAGAAGGGCCTGAACGAGTACGTCTCACCGACAGTATTCTTCTTCGAGTGCTGCGACTTCGTCCTGAAGGAGCCGTTCAACAGCCTGGAGATGACCAGGGGCACCATCCAGGAGCATGTGATCTATCGCGAGTACTGGCGCCACCTCAACCCGGAGAATCCCACCCCCGAGGCGTGGCTGGAGAACTGGCACAGCCAGGGTAGGCTGATCTACCGCACCGCGGTTGCCCCGAGCGCCTCATTCATCAACGACAAGTACCCCTGGTTCTACTGCACCCCGGACTACATCATCCGCAAGAACGCCTTCACCAAGCGCGGTCCGCTCGAGGTGAAGAGTCCATCATCCAGGGCCAACGAGAAGTACGAGGCCGGCATCGCCACCCAGTACATCATCCAGAACCATGTCCAGATGCTCGGCCTGGGGTTCGACTACGGCGAGCTATTCGCTGTGACCGACGCCACCTACCCGCAGCTGTATCAATTTGAGATGAAGGATGTGATCAAGGAGAACATCATCGAGTCCTCTCGGAAGTTCGTCGAGCTGGTCCTTAAGGGTAAGAAGATCGTGTACTCCAAGCGCGGGGGGTACGACTATAAGCTCCAGAAGCTCTCCGAGATCGGCCCGCAGGACGATGGCAACCCGCTCTATACCGACTTCCTCAAGGAGAAGCACAAGCCGGAGAATGCAAAGGCGACCAACCAGGGGGACGAGTACCAGCTGGCCGTTGTCGGCGACTTCCTCAGGGCTAAGGAGGGGCTGAAGCCGGAGCAGCAGAGGATCCTGGCGCTGGAGAATAAGATCCGAGGATTCTTCACCACAGGTGTCGGTTACATCGAATGGCCAGACATCGGACGGATCGGGTGGGTTGAAAAGTTCAACGTGCCGTCCAAACTTCTCGAAAAAATACCAAAAAATGATGAACACGATATTGTTTCTTAGCATGACGGCAGACAGGGCCATCGGTCTCTGGCCGGCTGTACTGATGATTCTACCATTGATCACGAGGTTGTTTTTTGACTATCTCGAGATAATGGTCTATAAAACCGAGGTGAGACACAAGACCCAGGCAATCCTTACCGGGATTCAGATGCTGTCATTTTCGTACATCGCATCATCACTGGAACCGGTTGAGTATTGGAAGGCTATGGTTCTATCTTGGGCCACCTTTTGGTTGATATTCGATTACGCTCTTAATCTTCTTCGTGGAGAGAAGTGGCACTACATCGACCTTGGTAAGGATGGAAAGAGGAGCCTATTCGACTCTATCTACGAACGCGCAGGGGTGCTCGGAACGCTTTTCTTAAAGCTGTGGTTCTTCTTGTTCGCCATATACGCCTACTTCTTCTGGAGTTACACAGAGCTGTAGGTTGAAATTTCTGGCAAAATAGCTATCTTTGTGGGTATTAGCCCACCGACATGGATCCAATCGCCCTGAGGGGTTTCGCCCAGATCTTGCCACAGGCAAGGCCTACCGGCGGACAGAATATGCTGAGCTCGCTGCTGCGTATGCAGCAGATGCAGCAAGATGCCAAAGCAAGGAGAGACAACCAAGACGACGAGTGGCTGCGTAAGACCAGCTCCGACATCGTAGGGACTACCGGGATCATCCCCCAGCTGGCCCCACTGGCCCAGAAATCTCTATTCAAGACCAAGTCTGGGATGGAGAGGATATACTACATGAATCGCCTGACAAGGGGAGGTCTTGGGGATGAGGGAAGATCATCAATTTCACAGGTTAAAAATCTGGGGGACAGGGAGATCAATCTGATTAAGGCCGGCTCCGACGCGGTCCGCTCGATCCTGGACATCGCCGACAAGGACAAGGACAGGAACATAAATCAGGGTGTCCTGAGCCAGAAGCTAGAGGCTCTAGTGTCCGGGGCATACCGGGTAGAGGATGACGACAGCCTCTCGATCGACCCCTCCAAGATCCAGGCGATCACCAACATAATGAGCGATCCGGATGTCTTCAGCGATGAAACACGCATAAACAATTTTGTAGACAAGTACAATAAGAACACCTCCTCGGCAATCGTTAACCGAACCAATCCAGACGGATCCACAACAACATACCCCGTGGAGGCATCGGCATCCCTCTTTAAGACGGACGATGACGGTAATTTTATCGTAGGCAGGAACGGGATGCTAATCCCAGACGCGAAGCCACAGGTGATGGTGGCCTGGGACACGGACCCGATCAACAGGAAGAAGCTCGACAAGTGGGCGATGGACGAGGCCATGAGGGATAAAAAATTCATACCGGGGGTTGATAATCCGGACGACTATCGCCTCACCGCGTTCAAAAAGATGGTGACCGACACCCGAGGTAAGGCTGAGATCAAGTCGGTCTCCACCAGGGCAAAGGACGACGGATTAACCTCCTCCCAGCGTCGAGAGAAACAGGCATCTGGGGTGTTCGACCGCATCCACAACGTAGTGAACAACCCGGCAAAGGGTAAGCAGTACCTCGGCTCACTCTTCGGTGACGATGTCAAGGTTGAGTATACGGAGGACGGAAAAGGTATCCAGGTATTTGTCCGTGAGAAGGACAAGGCGCTGAGGGTGGAGATAGGGACAAGCGGAAAGGCCGAGATGTCCAAGGAGCGGATCGAGTGGAAGCCGCTCTACGAGGAGCCCCTCAAGCTCAACGATGTCTCAACCGAATACACACTGCTGAACCTTTCCAATCGGATCGGCCGTGCAGAGGACTCGATCACACCGGAGATGTACGAAGAAGCCGGCAAGAAGGCAGGGGTAAAGAGACCGATAAAACTGTTCGACTTCAAAAAATAACACATGAACGAGGGCATTCAAAATCTATATAACTACCTGAAATCCAAGGATGTAGAGCTCCCTGGATCTGTCGAAGAGTTCGATACCTTTTTAAGGGACGATGCGAGTCAGGTAAAGATTGCGTACGACTTCATAACAGCCCAGGGTGATGTTCAAGATCTCCCCTCTACATTGGATGACTTCGCGAAGAAACTAGGGGTTCAAAAAAAAAGTTCACACGCTTCTGGATCTCCTTACGCAGGTGGTTCGCCCGAGCAGGTCGCAAGGCTTAAGAGCACACTCGGTATCGTTACATCCCCATTCGGGGAGGCCCCACCTAACCTCGGGGCGCTGGAGCCGATCACCCCTGAGAATGAGGCAGCGGCTAAAGACTTTGCTACTCGCGATCCGCGAGACAATAAGGTCCCTTATCTCTCGTCCCTAGCCGGAAAGTACGACAAGGGTGCAATCAAAACACTCACAGCTGTACCCAAGGCTGTAGCCAAGGGAATGTCTATGGTCCTTGGTCAGCCGCTTGAGGATCAGATCATCTACAAGGTCGCCGACTGGGTCGACAAGCAGGTCGACGAGTACGTGCTGACCAACCCGCTGTACGACGACGACACGGCCTCGCAGTTAATGGAGACCGCAGGTGTGCTGACTGCATTCGTGATGGGCCCTGCTATGGGTCGCACCTCGCGTAATGCGGATCTCGCCATCCCGACAGCGACCAAGGCAGTTATGAACCAGGTGGTCCCCCACCTGCCGACGGCATTCATGGCTGCATCCGGGACCGCGATGGGCGAGTACGAGACAGCCCTGGCCAAGGGTGCTACCCAGAAGGAGGCAGACGAGGTATTCCTCCGCTCGCTCTCCTCTGGCCTACCATTCCTGGTCTCACCTACCATCCGCGCATTCAACAAGGTGACCAATGGTAAGTTCCGCTACGGGATGATCGAGGGGGTCAAGGGCGGTATCATTGGGGCCTTCCAACTGGCTACCGCCCAGGTACTCTCCAACGTCTCCGCCAAGGAGGCGTACGACGAGACCAGGGGGATCATCGACGGGGTGATGGACGCCGGCGGGAGCGGATTCGCCATCAACGGATTCCTGACCGGTTTGATCGCCGCAGTATCCCACACCCCATTTAAGTCGGACATCAAGCTCAAGATCGTCGACTACGCCAAGAGCCAGCAGAAGCTCCTATCCGACAACAACATCCGCGACAACGACTACTTCAAGCGAGGGACCGAGCCGATCGAGATGGAGCTCCGCGACGGGGTGTGGACCGTGAAGGGTGAACGTCCCGAAGGTGATGTAACAGCACCAAAGGGTGACCTGGGTCAGAAGAGGATCGGTCCGGAGAAAAAAATAGAAGGAGAGCTATCGCCTATTGAGTCGAAAAAACCGATCACGAAGCCTGCGGACATCTCCAAACCTACCATTCAGGTCACCGCTGAGAAAATATCAAATGAATTGAGGGGATCCGTTGTTGGATCGGTGGCAACGGGCTCAAAAAATCCTAGAGATATAGATATTCTTATTGATAAGTATAGCCCCGAGACAGAGTCGAAGATGACTGACATGGGGTACGAATATCGCGGCGGGAGCGTTGTCTCCCCAAAAGAGGCTCAGGCATCCGGCAAAGCCTTCGGTGAAGGCTGGAGTGTGGTTCATCACTTCGAGGATTCATCTGGGAAGAAGGTGGATCTATGGACCAAAGACACCAGTGAAGTCGATAATATTAAGGCATTGCCTGAGGCCGAGGAGGGCGGAGCGACGTTCAATGCCGATCTAACCAAGTTCGAAGGTAAGGGGGTCGTCGTATCGATCGACAGTGAGAACATCAAACAGTCCGAGCTGACCCAGGATCGAATCCAGAAATTTGTGGATAAGCACAAAAATCTCGCCTCGATCGGAGAGGTGAAGGTTGGGATTTACAAATTCCCAGGTAGCGATCGTGTCTCGATCGATCTTAATGTTGTCGTCCCATCCGAACACAAGTCATCCGCATTAGAGTTTGCAAAATCACTCGGCCAGGAATCGATCTTTGATCTGGAAAAGATGGAGTCGATCAAGACCGGGGAGAGCGGGGAGACACCGGTTAAGTTCAGCGAGGCCGAGCTGGGGTCGATGATTGGAGGATTATCCAAGGGGGAGTTTATAAAACCAACAACTGAAATTGATGTGTACAGTCTGCAGAGCGAAACTGCAGAGCCGCTCATAAGCTCAGTCATCGACGAGCCGGACTTCAAGCATGTATGGAGGAATAATGTATGGAGATACAAGCTAGAGAACGCTGGCGATATTCTACGCGAGCTCTCAAAGTATAAGAATACATTCCTGGATCCTGGTTATATTTTTGAGAAGGTCAATAAGATAGGTGACTTCTTAAAGAAGGCAGAGTCTAAAGATCTTCATTACGATGATTCATTTGAATCAGCGGCTAAATTTGATTCCCCCGTACTTGCTAAATTAAAGGAGGCATATCAAAAGCTGCCCACTATGTCCAGGGCGCAGGAGGTGGCCAGACAGCTCACTCTCTCGTTAATAGATGGAGACATACAGTCGGCCAAACTTCATCTTGAGTTTTTTGAACAGATCAGAGGCTCCGATGATGTTAAGAAGGCCCTTATGGAGGCTAATTCGTACGCACCGTCTGTAAGATTCAAGGCCGAGACCGACCTGGTCAAAAACACCTACTACGAGCAGGGTCTTACCCGCTCTAAGTCAGGCAATTACGAGTTCTTCCACGTCTCCCAAGCTGGAGAGAAATCCCTATCAAAGGGGATCGACTCGCGCAAGTTCCACTCGACCCGTACCTCCCGCCAGGAGAAGGGTCTGCAGTACGGTGTCGCATCGTTCTACACCAAGCCCACCGACAGCGAGCGGATGGTCTCCGGGGAAAAGTTTGTAGTCAGCGTCAAGCCCGAGCAGGTCTACCCGATCGACACCGACCCCCGTGGATTCCGTAAAGCTGCAGAAGAAAGAATCCCAGAGGGAACTCCGTTCAGGGAGGAGGCTATCAAGCGAGATATATCCGAGCAGGCCCGCGAGGCAGGCTTTAAGATGGTCGTCGGGGAGTGGTACTTCGATCGGAGCGGTCGCGGACAGGAGAAGGGCCCCGCATTCCGGGCCGACGCGCTCGAGCCTATGGTCCCTCGTCCGTTCGATCCGGGTGAAGAATTTACATCAGGGACAGTCGTAGCTCACCCCGACCAGGGTGTGATCCTATCGAAGGAGAGGCTCGACCTGGCGCTGACATCTGCAGTCGACCACTTCAACAAGAACCAGACATACGGAGAGGCCTACCTCGCCGCGAAGGATATCATGATGTACGGAGGGATCCGCGAGGAAGGCGTGACCCGGCCGGTCAGCGACGCAGACATCGAGATGATCAAGATGGAGGTACCTAAGCGTATAGCCGATCGTATCGCCCAGGCGATCGCATCCAAGACCGAACCAGGTACGCCGATGAATGTGATGCGCGAGATAGTCGAGCGGATCGAGACCGGTATCGCACGCTTCGGAGGTAAGGGCGTGGAGATACTGTCGACCGATTCCGATCTGATGAAGCTGGCCGAGACATTATCCGGGCAGAGACGATTCTTTGGGGAGGGGATCCTCACAGGTAATGTAAAGGTCCCTGAAAAAATCAAGAGCGGATCGCTCGTCGACAAGGCCGAGTGGCTCTACGAGTGGAGCAGGAAGAAGAACAAAGACTTCAAGAAGGGGCTCGAGAATATGAGCGACGAGCAGATCGTCACCGGTCTCGCCAATACACTCCGCCGAGAGCTCGATGCCTGGGAGGGGATCCACGGGGAGATCTATCGAGGTTTCTACGACTTCGACATCGGAACAATCCTAAAGACCGACCTGCACAAGTTCGCCCTGCAGAGATACGGACGCGAATTAACCCGGGGTGAGGAGGTTGCCTATCACGTACTGAGCGGATTCGCCTCTCCATCTGAAAATCCTAAGTTCGACAGCCAGAAGGGGCTCGAGATCTTTGATCGGATGATGCTGGGGGATGGGGATGGTATACCGTCCCCATACACCAAAGAGCCGAAGCTCGACGAGAAGGGAAAACAAGTCGTCAAGGGTGGAGTTCCACAGCTCACCCAGGTGGGCCCTTATTATGCTACCGACTCCCTGCTCAAGTACAACGAGCTACTGACCAAGAGATTCAAAGGGGACAAGGAAAAACTTGCCGAGTGGCTCACAACCAAGCACTCTTACGAGGAGCTGTCTGATGTTGCCGGCAAGCCACTGGTGGGTCCGAAGGCCAAACGTCTGGCCACCCACGAGTACTTAACCGAACAAGACGGAGGTCACGGGATCTTCGTAGTGACCGGTCCGAAGCTGGGGTCTTACATCCTCAATCGCATCGGCGATATGTCGACCGTCACCAAGGACCTGTGGTGGACCCGCTGGTTCAATCGTGCAACCGGCCAGGCCATGACAGCCGAGGGGCAGGTTATCGGACTCCCACCTGCGGCGTCGACCAAGAAGGGACTTAGGATCCGTCGGATAGCCGACGAGGCATTCGGGATAGTAGCCAGAGAGATGGACACCACCCCTGCCGATGTCCAGCAGAAGATCTGGGACTTCGAACAGAAGGTCTACCAGATGATGGGCCACTCAAACGAACCGAAGTACGCCTCGGAAGGATTCGCCGCGGGGGCCAAGAAACTCCTGCCAGAGTTTCAGTCGGTCCACTACCTGACCGACAAGACCGGTAAGATCTACGGCTTCACCCACGAGGGCAAGATCTACCTCTCCAGCGAGAGCATGGATCCGAACGTAGCCATCCACGAGGCTGGAGAGATCTGGACCGAGTGGGCATCCAAGGAGCGTCCCGACCTGTATAACGCCGGCCTGGAGAAGGTCGTCGACAGTCCCTACCTGGAGGAGGTCAAGGGCTCGAGCTTCTACCAGGAGCAGACGAAAGGAATGAACGACGCCCAGCGCGAGGACTACATGCGCAGGGAGGCACTCAACCGAGCCATAGGCGATGAGGGTGCGAAGTTTGTGGACGAGGCCAAGAAGAGCTCGTTCAAACAGTGGCTCGCCGGGCTGTGGAATGCAATCGCAGAGATGGCCGGAATACGGGGGATCAGCGCCGAGGAGGTGTCGAAGATGTCGCTCAAGGAGTTCGCCCGCAGGGTGGTGGCTGACGTACTATCTCCACCGAAGGATCTTCCAAAGCCACAAGTAAAATCAGACATTAAAAATGTGTCCGATATAGTTAACTCTGAAGAGGGCTATAAAATACTCGACTCGGATAAGGAGTTGGAGGGGACCACCTGGAGTTCAGGGGGCTGCTATGTCTGTGCGAGAGCGATACAGAGGGTGTTCGGAGGAGAATTGATAACCATTGAAAATAACAAAGGAATCGCCCAGCACGTTGTCGTAAAAATCGGAGATAAATATGTAGACTCTGATGGAGTATCTGATCTGGCCGCAAAGATTAATACGCAGAGGGATGAATTAGTATCAGGCCCAAGAGCTGTACAGTTTAATAAGGATAAACTAGGGGTTATACCCATCGGCAGCGAAGAAACTGTTACTAGATTGGCTAACTTATTACAGGAGCCTGGCACAAAAAAAATCGGGGCGATAGAAGTAGCTCAGGTATTCGATGACATATCAAAGCATGATTCGAAGTTTTACGGAAGCGGAACCGTCCCAGCTACCATCAACCCTCTCTTCCCTCTGCAGGGTGCGCTCAAGCTGATCAATCGAGCCCAGGATCTCACGATAGGCAAGGCCTCGATGGCTATCGAGGATTGGATGGCCAAGATGGAGAACAAGGCCCTGAGGAGCAGCTCCTACTCGATCCGGGCTGCTGCCCAGGCTATGAGGAACCTGATCGGAGGGCTCCCCTACACCCAATCCGACCTGTCGAGCAAGCTCAAGTTTTCCGGCGGAAAGAATACCGCAGCTGTGCAGGCCAAGATCGCATTCGAAGAGTGGTACAAGATCATCGACAAAGACCCTGGATCCCTGGCCCGCGTCCACGCGGCTATGGACCCAGAGGTTTACAAGAACGACCCGGCATTGAGCAAGGTTACGCAGAGCAGTCTGAACCCTCGAGAGCTGGCGCTGATGGATCAACTGCGCAGGGCGAACGACTTCATCCACGACTGGGTCCACGATCGCGGTCTGATATCGGACCAGACATATCAACGATACAAGGATAAATACATCGCCCGTATGTACGAGGAGTTCGAGATGATGCCTGACGATGTGCAGCAGCAGATGAAGTCTGGATCTGCCGACCTCACCTTCCTCTACCGCAGAGATGCCAACCCGCAGGCCGCGATCTTACGCGACCCGGTATACGCAACCGCCAAGCGTATGGGTCAGGTATTGCAGGTTAAGGCTATCTTCGAATACGCCGACGCGATCGTCAGCAGCAAGAACGTACAGGTGTCCGATACGGAATTCCCCGGATCGGTACAGCTCGGTCAGCCTGGAAGCCGCCCTTACTACGGGGCGTTGACCGGAAAATACGTCCCTCAGTACATAGCCGAGGACTTCCGCGGGTTCTTCTTCTCCAACCACGTCCTGCAGAACTTCTACGACTTCGCCAAGACGATGGATCGGATGGCGCTCAAGCAGTTCCTGAAGAAGTCCAAGACCGTCTATGCCCCTGTGGTGCAGCTGGGTAACTTCGCAGCCAACTACTCGATGGCATTCTGGAGTGGGATCGACCCGATCACCTTCTCGGTGAACCAGTTTCGAGCCATATCCGAGATCCGGAGCAAGGGCAAGCTCTACATGGAGGCACTGCAAAACGGGGTGATCAGCAGCGACATACTCCTCTCTGATCTGCAGTCGGTGGCCCCTCGCAATACAGCCAGCGGGGTGCTCGGATCAACCGTAGGCAAGATGGTCGATATGGAGACCCGTGCAGCGGACTGGATCTCCAACAAGATGGCCACCACTCCTGGGCTGAGCCACATCCGAAACATGTACAACTCGGTGACCGGCGGAGCCACCCGCCTGTACTCCGGTGTCGACGACATTGCCAAGCTGTCCGGATACATATCCAACCGCGAGGC
>ERZ1292623.97-Hain-H51-01um-R1-97-length-94382-cov-10_pt2 | contig 76943 bp, 72 predicted proteins | sample MGYA00564398_ERZ1292623 | MGnify/ENA primary metagenome ERZ1292623 (study PRJEB36523, sample SAMEA6512633) | groundwater metagenome | collected 2019-01-07 | study: AquaDiva: Metagenomics assemblies of 32 groundwater samples
GTCATAGGACCTACGCGACCCACCGGCGAAATCCCATGCCTTGTCTGAAACTTTTGTACCGCTGCCTTGGTAAGACCACCAAAATAGCCAGTAATCAAACCCTCGGGATAGAGACTTGGATCAGCGGCGAGGAACGACTGGAGAGTTTTTACATCATCTCCCTCATCCCCCATCGCAAGCTCGCGAGTGAGTTTGCCACCAGTTGATGCGGCTGGCGTCGGAGCAGTCATTGAACCGCTGCCGTAAATCTCCATGAGTTTCGCGAGCGTCATAGGACCTACGCGACCCACCGGCGAAATCCCATGCCTTGTCTGAAACTTTTTCACCGCGGCCTCGGTCTTGGGGCCAAAGTTACCCGTAATCAAACCTTCCGGATAGAGAGACGTGTCGGAAGCAAGAAGCACTTGAAGCTTCATGACATCTTGATCGTCTTTCATACCCAAAGAAAGCTCTTTTGTCGGAACCTGAAGGGTTGGCATTGACGGAGGAGGTGTCGTGGTAGCTGGAGGAGGGATAGTAGTATCCGTTGAAGGTGGTGGAGGTGTAGTAGAGCTCCCCGAGTCGGACGGCGGTGGAGGTGGGGTGGTAGAGCCACCTGGACTATCAGAGCTTGGTGGTGGTGGCGGAGTTGCTTGAGTACCCGCTCCACCTCCTCCACCCTGCGAGCACGCGCCGCCCATTTGAATGGCGTAGGTAATGGCACTCGAAAGAGTTATGGAAGACGAAGTGGTATTGCATACCGTCTGCACACTCTGATCGTTCTTGAATACGCGCGCGTCTGACGATGTAAGTGTGACGCTCTGATCGCTGGAAACTGAAATCAAAAGTGCTGTCGCTGTTACCGTCATCGAATCGAACGTGGAATTCGCCGACATCGTGACATTATTTGTGCTCCCACTCTCTGTGGGAGCGGTCAGCGTGATGGCTTCGCTTACCGTTACCGCCAACGCACTCTGGGCGAGCACGAAACCCACGGAAACAGCGAGAAGCCCGACTAAAAATTTGGTTCTCATATTCAGATAATTTTTAATGAATAAGAAAACCTTAGTTGCCTCCGCATGACCCTGCCTCTGCCGTAAGCCCAGTGCGCGCGCTATTGATAAATACGCGATAGGTGATGCCATCTGTACTCATTTCAATACAAGCGTTGGTACCATCAGCTGATGCCTCGTTAAGAATACTCAACGTAGCAGTTGCTGTACTTCCTGATGAGAAGATTGCCTGTCCACCATCAAAGATAAATTTGTGACCTGAGATACCTGAGACCGCACCCGTTGAGGTTGCGCCGACTACCAAGCGTCCATTTTTGGTGAATGAGAGCAATGGGCTCGTGCCGACAACAAAATCACCATCAGCGCTTGTGGCATTGTTCACACCCAAACCGCCAGAAATATATGCATCAATATTCGTACCCGCTGTTGCGGTACCGAAAGCTACTGCCGCCATCGACTGTGTGGTCGTACCACCAATGAAGAGATTGGCGCCGCCGTTGATATTACCCGAAATATGCGCGGTAGAAGAAGCATTGAAGACACTGGTATCAACGTTGGTACCGATAGTGGTTGCCCAGCTATTGAGAGCGATAAAAAACGTAGCGGCGACAAAGAACGTTGTAATAATGAGGAGGATTTCCCTACTCTGAGATGGCAAAGAAACAGTTACATTTTTCATATTTTGCTTTAAAAAATAAAGATGATTAATAGGCTAAAACTATTTACAAGCAAGAACCCGACAAAGCTCTGAGCAAGGTACAGCTTTACGCCTTCATTGTATTCCTAAAAACCAAAAAAATGTAATTGCCTGTGGATATCTTTATATGATACGGATTTTAGACTCTAGGGTACTTCGTTAGAAATTCGGTAAAAACTTTGACAACATACTCTCGTCTCTCTTTATCAATTGCCTGATAGCAACCAACCCAGAAAGACCCGCGCATGACATGATCAGTATTTGGAAGCTTGCCCGATACCCGATAATCAATAGCATAACTTTGGAAATAAGGCTGATTGATAATATTGCCTGCCAAAAACATCCTCGTTACGATTTTGTGGTCATGCAAATATTGAATAAGCTCTTTTCGTGTAAATGGGCAATCATCTTTGAGAGTAAGCAAAAAACCAAACCACGATGGCTGAGTGTTTACGGCTGCCTCCGGCAACACAAAGAACTTTTTGTGGCGCTTTAATTCTTTGTAATAATAAGCAAAGTTATCGCGCCTGCGTTTTGTAAACGCGCCTACCTTCTTAAGTTGCACAAGACCCAATGCGGCCTGGATATCGGTTATCTTGAGGTTAAATCCTATCTCCGAGAAAATAAATTTATGATCATAGTCGGGGGGTAATTTTGATTTGCCAAGCGCGCCAAGTCCTTTGTCACGCCGAGAATCTTCTCCTGTTTTAAACCAATACTCTCTGCCCCAATCACGGAACGATCGAGTCACAGAAGCCAGCAGTGGATCGCGCGCCATCACCGCGCCACCTTCTCCCATCGTCATGTGATGACCGGCATAAAAACTAAATGTCGACAAATCCCCAAAACTACCTACTTGCTTTCCCTTATAGGTAGATCCGAGTGCGTCACAACAATCTTCGACAAGCCAGAGCTTATGCTTTTTGCAGAGCGCTTTGACAGCATCGACATTGAAAGTGTTACCAAGATGGTGTGGTAAAAAGATCGCTTTTGTTTTTTTAGATATGGCCTTTTTGAGCTGCTCTCTATTGACATTACAAGTCTCTACATCGATATCGACAAAAACGGGCACCAGTTGATGTAAAATAAGCGGATTGACTGTCGTGGGGAATCCAGCCGCGAGCGTTATCACCTCATCTCCCGGTTTGAGACGGCGTTTGCCAAGGTGACAAGAAGTAAGTGCTGAGATCGCCAAAAGATTAGCGGAGGATCCTGATGTAGTGGTAATACAATATGGAACACCAACAAACTTAGCGAACTTCTTCTCAAATTCATCGGCAAAGCGTCCTTCGGTCCACCAGCCATCGAGAACCGCCTCGGTCATGCCCACCATCTCTTGCCAATCAAACTCTTTGCCCGACGCCTGTATAGAAGTTTTGCCTGCTATAAACTTTTGGTTACCAAAACGCTTTTGATACTCTTTTTGTATTTGTTTTTTGAGTTCTTTATTCATGATGATTATGTTCTTCAAGCGCTTTCTTCATACGCGCGAGTCCTTCTTTAATATTTTCGGTTGATGTTGCAAATGAAATGCGTATATGTCCCTCCCCCATAGAACCGAAATTTACTCCCGGTAAAACGGCGACACGGGCTTTATCAAGTATAAAACGTGTAAATTCTTCACTCGACATACCGGTGCCTGAAATATTTGGAAACGCATAAAAGGCCCCGCCCGGCACTACACACGAAACTCCCGATAACTCGTTGAGCCCTTTGATGATCAAATCACGACGCCCTCGATACTCCTCAACCGTAGTATTAACACATGATTGATCTCCGAGGAGTGCGGCAACACCAGCTTGCTGGATAAACGCCGGTACGCTCGATATAACCGTCTGAATCATCAGGCCAAGTTTCTCTACGATTTGTTCGGGGGCAATCGCGTACCCGAGACGCCAACCAGTCATGGCGTATGTTTTAGAAAAACTATTTAAGATAATAATTCGTTCGCGGCAATGATCATAGGTGCCCAAAGAATGCACCTTTTCATCATATACTATTTTACCGTATACCTCATCGCTAATAATAAAAATATTATGCTTTTGAGCTAGATCAAATATTTTCTTTGAATCCTCGCGGGAGATAACCGCGCCCGTCGGATTCTGCGGAGAATTGATAATCATCAATCGCGTCTTCGGAGTAATATGTTTTTCGATATCTTCTGCCTGTATGCGAAATTGCTTTTTCTCGTAGGTAGGAACAGCGACGGCTTTTGCGCCCAACGCAGAAAAGGCTGAAAAATACGAAGCATAATCCGGATTAGCAACGATGACCTCCTCGCCGGGATTCACTAAACAATTTACGACAAAATATACAAAAGAAATAGCGGGGGCGATAACTACCTGCTCTCGAGATGGGCGAAACCCCAAATCACGCTCAGTCGCCTCTGCGACCGCGTCACGCAATTCGGCAATACCCAAGGAGTTTACATAATGCGTCTCGCCTCTTTGGAGCGAGGCAATGCCGGCATCAGCAATATGCGCAGGCGTATTAAAATCAGGGTCACCTATCTCAAAATGGATAATGTGCTCACCTGCTTTTTCGAGCGCCTGTACCTGCGCTAACACCGTAAACATGGGGCTTGCCTGTAGTTGCTGCGCTATTTGAGAAAATGGAATAGGGTCTTGCGACATATGACTTATGCTTTCTTTTTGAAAGGTTTTACTATCATATTGGCGGCGAATTCTTTGCGATCGATCTCTGGCCACAAGTCTTCGATGGCGTTGCCAAACTCAAGCTTCGGCATCAACTTCTGATCTTTATCTAACAGTACATCGCAAATAACAGGCTCTTTGAAACGAAGCACCTCTTTTATCTTACTCGCAAGCTCTTGGTGATTTTTGATTGTCACCGTTTTGAGTTTATACGCTTTTGCGATAGCGACAAAGTCTGGCGGAGCATATCCCTTTTCTGGAGATGAAGCCTCGTAGCGCCCTCCAAACAAAGAATCTTGAAACTGCTTGATAATACCATATGAATGATTGTTGAGAATGAAAACCTTTGCCGGAATTTTATACAGAAAAAGAGTTTGCAATTCCTGAATATTCATCTGGAAACTGCCGTCACCGATGATCGCGATGACTGGCCGCTTGGGACCGACTGCATATGCTGCGCCAATGCTCGCTGGAAATGAATACCCCATGGGAGAATTGCCGAAAGCTGAGAAAAGCCGCTGACCGTCTTTGATCTCGAAGGATTGCATGATCCATGTCAAATTGCCGCCATCATCGGGTATGATCACCGCGTTGCGTGGAGTAAGATCAGAAAGTGTTTTTGCGAACACATATGAGTTCACGCTGCCCTTTTGTTTGTAGTATGCGGGCAAGACCGCGGGATACGCCTTTTTCCAGACTCTCGTACGACCTACCCAGTCAGTAATATCTTGCCCTGAAAAGTCTTTCAAAAGCGTGTTTGTGGTTCTTAGAAAATCTTTCGCATCGCTACAAATCTCCACATCTGCCTTGTACCCGCGACGCTTTTTTATCTCTGCATTATCAACATCAACCATGACTCTTTTTGCTTCACGCGCAAAGGTAGATGGCTGACCGCCCGTCTGACGCGTATCGAGGCGTGAGCCAACACTGATGATAAAATCAGCGTTTTGAACAGCGAAGTTTGCTCCTCTGTTTCCATAAACACCGAACTGCCCTATATGCAAAGGATGCCCGAACGCAACGGCGTCAAAACCGCTCCACGAAGTTACTACAGGAAATCCGGTCTTTTTGATAAATTCTCCCATCTGGGAGGTTGCATCTGCTAGACGGACTCCGCCGCCGACAATAATGACAGGACGCTTTGCTTTCTCCATCAAGTGCATTGCGGCTTTGATTTTCGTATCAAAGCGTTTGCCAGTATCGCGATCGGGTCCGGCATTTTTTGGTGGAGTAAAAGAGCGCAACTTTTTTGGATCTATATCAGCGCGCTGAATATCCATCGGGATATCGATCAATACGGGGCCGGGGCGTCCTTCGTACGCAATATATATTGCCTTCTCAAGCTCATAGCGTATGTCTTCTGGCCTGGTAACCATCACGGCATATTTAGTGACCGGCTTTACCATAGAGACAATATCCGTCTCCTGAAAACCGACTTGTCGCACCTTTGTATTTCCTTTTTGTTCGTGATTATTTACTTGCCCAGTAATATACAGAGCTGGGATAGAATCAAACCACGCGCAACACATACCGGTGATGAGATTGGTCGCGCCAGGACCACTGGTTGCCATCGCGACACCGATGGTGCCAGATAGACGCGAGTAGGCCTCTGCCGCCATTGCCGCGCCTTGCTCGTTTTGATGGCACACATAGTCAATGCCTTTGATATTGCGAAAAGAATCAACGACATGCGCGATAGCGCCACCCGTGATAAGAAATACTTTTTTTACTTTTCTGTCAGCGAGATGTTGAACGACGTAATCTGAAAGTTTCATATGCGATGATTATTTATAATATGACGAATGATATATTTTGGCCGAGCTTTTACCTCTTCAAAAATCTTTGCCATGTATTCTCCTAAAATTGCTAAAATGCAAAATTGAACACTACCGATGAAGAGAATAACAACTATGAGTGTGAGAAATCCGCGTGGCGCTGGGTAAAAAATAGCAAAAAACGGAAAGGCAAGGATCGCAATCATAGTCGCTATCATGGCGACAAATGCAATATTTGAGATAAACGAAAGAGGTGCGTATGAAAAAGATATTAAACCTTTTTTCGCGACTCGGATATACAAACCAAGATTTGTCGATGAGCGGCCTGCGGCACGCTCGAGACGGGTATATTCTACACCAGTATGCTTAAACCCGACCCATGCGCGCAGTCCCCGCATAAACCTGTCGCGTTCCGGCATGCTGTTGAGAACATCAGCGACCTTCCTATCAATGATACAGAAATCGCCCGCATGCATTGGCATCTCTATATATGAATATCTACGAAACAAACGGTAAAAAGTTTTATATGCAAAACCCAAAAATATACCCATTTTACGCTTACTCCTAACACCATACACGACCTCATACCCCTCAAGCCATTTTTGTACAAATTGTGAGATAAGCTCAGGCGGGTCTTGGATATCACCATCAATCCAAATAACAGCGTCCCCCGAAGCGTATTCCGTGCCTGCCGAATACGAAGTATCTGAACTCCCAAAGTTACGAGACATCAGAATCGCCGAAACGCGCTGATCTTGCTCACACAAAGATTGGTACAATTCGGCGGAATTATCACGACTAGCATTATCAACAAACACAAACTCGTAGTGAGGCGTGATGTGCACAAACGCCTCTGTCAACCGCTTGTACATCGCGGGAATATTTTCAGCTTCGTTATAGCAAGCTATGATGACTGATATTTTTTTATCGGTGATATGCTCTTTCATATGTCTTTATAAAAAGACTGATTTTTACCGAACCACAAAAGAGTCTTGTCCAAACCCTTATCCAAAGAAACTTTGGGTTCCCAGTCTAGCATTTTTTTTGCCTTTGAGATATCAGCCTGCCAACGAGATGATTCCCAAGGACGACCCGCGTTGGCATTTCTCCACGAACATTGCGAAGATGACCCTACCTTTTGTAAAATTTTTTCAACGACAGTGCGGACGGAAAACTCTCCCCCGCTTCCGATATTGAATACTTCTCCTCTGCACTTTACTGCATTTTTCGCACACTGTACATATGCTTCTATAACATCATCGATATACACGAAATCTCTTACTGATTGGGGATCACCCAATGAAAGATTTTCACCACGCGAAGCGCGCGCGATAGCATACGACATAAGACGACTAGCATCGTCATACGGCCCGTAGGGAGAAAAGAGGCGCAGTGTGACAATAGGTCTCGACTCTTTTTGAGCTACCAAAGTCGCGTAGTGTGTAGCAGCGAGTTTACTGATGCCATAGGCTGTCGTAGGTTCGCATATATCAGCTTCGTGCATGGGATTTTGCTTCTGCCCATATTCAGCGGAACTGCCGGTATTGATAAAACACGCATAATTCAAGTCGCTCACCGCGTCTACAAGATTTATAAAACCGCAAACATTATTTTCAATCATCTCGCTGTCAGATACATGAGCTCCCGCGTATACGCCTGCAGTAGCAAGATGATAAATAAATTCCGGTTGTACCGTATGCGCTATCGTACGCACCGTAGCCTTATCGCATAGATCGGCCTTGTGCCAAGTGATCTTGTCCGCGATATCGGCAAGTCGCCAATTTGGCTTATCAGCACGCACCAGCGCGTGAACCCGCTCGCCCTGATTCACGAGTCTTCGCACTAAATTCGCACCAACAAAGCCACCGGCGCCGGTCACGAGCGAGACGCGCGAAGTGTTAGACATTACCTTTAGTATGTAAAAATTTGCGGTACCAGTCTATAGTACGACGCAATCCTTCATCAAAGCCAAGCTTGGGACTCCATCCGAGCATTTCCCGCGCTTTTTTAGCAGACAGATATTGATGAAGAATCTCGTTGCGAGCTTCGTTCATGATAAGTGGCTCGAGCGAGCTGCCCATCAATGTGCCGATCCGTTCTACTACTTCACGCACTGACATCTGGAGTTCGTTTGAAAAATTAAAGGCGTGTCCGTGAATTTTAGGATCATCCATTTTTTCTGCGAGCGTGATATACGCATCAGCTGCGTCTTCGATATAAAAATAATCGCGAATAAAAGTACCGTCAGAACGGATCACGGGACGCTGACCGGCAACCAACGCACGAATGGTCTCGGGAACAATACGATTAAAATTCAAATCGCCGGGACCAAAAAAATTGCCGCAGCGCGTAATGGTCACTGGTACACTATAGGTACTGTGATACATTTGCGCGATTAGATCGGCAGCACTCTTGGACACATCATACGGATGTGAACCGCGCAATGGCGCGTCTTCAGTATAGGGGAGCTCTTTGTGAATGCCGTATGCTTTGTCAGAAGAAGCAATAATAATCTTTTTTACATTAGGATTGCGGCGCACGGCTTCGAGTATATTCCAGGTACCGCGCACATTTGCCTCGAGTGTTGGGAGAGGATTGCGATTTGCAATCTGCACGATGGTTTGTGCGGCTGTATGAAATACCGTATCGATCTCATACTCGTTGAGCGCTCGTTCAAGGATGTGGTAGCTTTCAAGACTGCCGCGCACGACATTGACGCGACCCGCGTAACCGGAGGTTAAAAGATATGAATCAGGCACCATATCGCGTATGAGTACCGTCACGCGAGCGCCGGCATCAACCAAATATTTGACGAGCCACGAGCCCAAAAGCCCTGTAGCTCCGGTGATAAATACATTTTTATGTTGCCAATATCCAAGCGTCATGATTCCCAATTCATACAACAAAAATCGATATTGCGCAAGAGTCAGAATAAAAAAGAGCGGACACCCGTTGGTGTCCGCTCGCGCGAATCGCGCCTACAGAATCTGGAGACCCTGGTCATCGACGAGGTAGGCTAGAGGAGCTTCGAAGCTCCTGAAAGCGGCGACCGCGTCATCGAGCGCATCGTACACGCGCCCAGAATCGACCCGATCGGCGCTTTCACCGAAATAGTTCCAGTTGCAAACCCGCCACTTCCACTGCGGCGCCTTCGACTTGTGGTCGTGCCAGATTCCCTTCTGGCACATCGTCTCCATCCGCATGAAATGCGCGCGAAGGCAGTCGATGTACTTCTTGTGATGCCCGAGGGTATCTTCGGGAATCGCGTTGAGCGGAAACCAGGTGCCCACACTTGGCTCGCCCTTCACCTCACAGACGAAGAATCTGGCCATCTGGTGATTGGGCACCCAGCCGGTCTCGGGTCGGGTGTTGAAGTCGCGGATGTGCCAGAAGGAGCTGAGCTTGAGATCCGTCTCTTTCTTGATGCACCGCGCGAGCCACTCCTCGTCCGACTCGCCGTGGAGGATGTACCCTCCAACCATGTGCCAGCCCTTGTAGTGCGGATCCTCACGGTACCACATGAGGACTTCCTTCGAGCCATCAGCACACGTACGCACGAGTGCCTGCTCGGACGGGACGAACGGCAAGATGGGGAAGAAGCTTTCGAAGACCTCAGTCCCCGTTCGCTTCCAGCCAACCTTGGCTTGGAGCTTGAGGTAGAGATCCCTCTCCTCGTCGCTGAGTTCGGTTACCTCTGGTTGCACTATTACCTCCTGTGTTTGTGCTGTTTTCCTCGCTTGGGAAACCATTTTATTTCAACGAGGTCTGGAAAATACCATACCACAATATATTAAAACCATCAATACCCTTGCGACAAAAAAAAGAGGGCCACCCGGTGATGGCCCTCATCCTGCTGTGAGGTGTGTCTGCATGTTGTACTCGATGAAAGCGAGCCAGCCATCGAGATTGAAGGCCCCGAACTTGTCGCGCCAGTACGCGGACTCGGCGAGTATTCGCCGTACGTCTGCCATGCGGCGCCTTACGTCTTGCCAATCTCCTGTCTTGGCACTGATCTCCGCTGCCGCTGTTTGGGCGAGAGCATGATTTTCGGTGACACGGTCGGCAATGTCGTGGAGAAACGGATGCATGATTGCGAGTTTCTCTGGACGATCGACCCGTCCTACGCGCGCGTAGTTGACCTGGTAGTTGATGAAGAACCAGATGAGGCTGAGCATGTCGCGTGGCGGGACGGCTTGCGGATCGAGTAATGCGAATTCATCTGCGAATGATCGCGCATTGAGCTGTTCGGCTCGCTCGATCTGTGTCTGCTTGCCGAATGGTCCCACTTGGAACTTTACCTCGCCAGAAATCGCGAGATCTTCGAGCAAACCCTCTTCGAGCATGCTCTTGTAGATCGGTGTCGAGGGAAGTGGCTGCAAGATGGTGATGTTGTACCAATCGAGGTTCATGTTGATTGCAAACCGCATGGTCTGCATCATCATCTCAAGCGTCTCGTGCGGAAAACCTATCATGAGAAACGCGCGCGTAAAGATGTGAGGGTAGAGATGAATGAGCTCGGCGGCTCGAAGGTACTGCTCAATCGTACCGGGTTTCTTGATCTCTCGAAGCGTCTGGGGGTTACCAGACTCGAAACCAAAGAAAAGGCCGATACAACCAGACTCTGCTGCTGCCGCCATAATCTCAGGCGTCAGAGCAGCGGCGATGACGCCGTTGGACGCGTCCCATGTGATGGGAATACGCCGACGAACGATCTCGTTGAACAGGTCGACAACCTTTCCGTAGAATAGGTCATCATCGAGCCAGGTGATATGGGTGACCCCGCGCTCGTGGTAGAGCCACTCGATCTCGTCGACGACGCTTTTGACGGATCGTGAACGCACGCTCGGCCCATTGAAAAATCGGACGGAGCAGAAGGTGCATTGCGCGCGGCATCCCCTATTGAACAGCGAGACAGCTCCACGCGTGTTTGCGGGCAGACCCGAGATAAATGATCCGATAGATCCGACACCCGAGTACTGCTCGACCGGCAAAAGATCGAGGGCCGCCACACGACTCACCACCTCACTGGTGGGTAGAGCACGGCGGTCGTCTGACCAGTAGTGCCCATCGATCACCATGGCGATCTGTCGCGGGATTACATCCGCATCGGGCGTGTTGAGAAAGGCAAGAAGCTCGGGAAAGCTCACGTCGCCCTCGTGGGTTGACGCGACTACGCCATCGAGCTCGCGCAAAATGCGCTCGGTGTCATTGGTCACATGCACGCCGCCAACGATGACGGGGGCGCCTAGCGCCTGCACTTCGCGCACCACTTCGGTAAAAACCTCGTGTGTCATGGTGAACATGCAAGTGACGCCGACGAGATCGGGGTCGAAAGAAAGAAGAGCTCTCCGAAGTTCCTCTCTCCATACCGCATCGACATCAACCTCATCTCCTCTCTGAGCTGTCGCCAACAGAAAAAAATTGAGATCGAGTACAGACACGGCGAACCCCGCCTCTCGCAGCAAGCGCGCGAGTACCGCGAGTCCGTACGGGAGAAATCCTGAGTACCGCTTCTTTCTCGCCGCGCTAAGATCGAATGCCTTGGCGGGCAAGGCAGGCGGGTTGATGAGCATGACTCGTCTGATGGGAGTACGTGGGAAACGCCTTCGTAGCTCGTGAGCTACAAGCTGGTCATTCACTAGCTACCTCCTTGGCTTATTTGTTTTTCATGCAGAAAAATCAAGGTTCAAATTCAACCCCACTTATAGCACAAAAAATGCCCAGAACAAACCTACGCCCGCTCCCACACCATCCACGGGCGCTCGCCACGCGAATGAAATGCATTGAGTCCTTCGAGATGCTTGAGCGTATCTACACAGTGCCAAAAATCTTCATGCTTGTACGCCGCGAGCTCACCTCTCCGAGAAAGCTCTTGCACAGGGCCTTGTTCAAAAATACACTTCTCATCATCAGATAAAAGATCGAGTACTGAACGATTACATACCATGAACCCTCCGCTCGTCCAATCTTTTGATCGCTGTTTTTCCGCAAACGAAGTGACCGTATGGCCGTCAATCTCGAGTACACCAAACGGGCTTGGTGGTTTGATAGCGGTCACCGTGAGAGCCTTGTTGTGTTCATTATGAAAATCGACAAGTTTTTTTATATCGACATCGGCAACCCCGTCGCCGTATGTCAGCATGAACTTCTCATCATTTCCCAAAAAAGAAGCGGCTCGCATAATGCGAGTTCCCGTTTCAGCACTTTCTCCCGTATTAACACACTGTACATTCCACTGGGGCTCTTTGTGCGCTGGGTTATCAAAATATGCTCGGATCATATCTCCCCGATACCCAAGACAGAGAACAAAGTCATTGAATCCATAATGACTATAGAGCTTCATGATGTGCCATACGATAGGTCGCTCACCGACCATAACCATAGGCTTCGGTTTAAAGGCTGTCTCTTCATTGAGACGAATCCCTCTCCCACCGCAAAGAATCATTACCTTCATGAAAAAACTTTAAAGCGCTTTACCCTTTGTGTCAAACGGCTCTGTAATACCACGCGGCTAATGCCAATCGCCGTCAGCACAAATATAAACGGTGTCACGCTATATCGATACCGTGGATGAGATACTGCGCCGCCCGCGACACCGGCCATAATAACAATGAGACAAACAAGCAGCATGATGGTGCGACGCCCGCGGACATCATGACGACTGTATTGCCACGCGCCCACAACCATCAAACACACGACGGCGCCCCAGAAAAGACTGCCGATAAGAAATAACACAAACGCGAGAGGCTCTTGTACAAGTGCCGCGATGATCCCGCTAACTTCTCCGCGTAATAATAAATTACCAATATTGGGTAAGTCATTATCAATCAAACCGACGCGACCTGCGATTTCGCGCAATCCATCACTTACAAAAAACGGAACAGTTTTTATCACATGAAAGCGCGCAAATGCTACGGGATACTCACCAATATATTCAAACGCTACCTGCCATAGATAGGGGGCATTATAAAGAGTGCCCGCACGATTTGCCTTAATGTCTTCAACATAGGGGCTTACCTCTAGAAGACGCGCGTGAAATAGAGAGATGGCCTCTTTATCGGAGATATTGTTTTGATACGCATAAAAAAGCGGTCCATGCGCATAGGCAAATTGCCACGCGGCGACAGCAGAGAGTTCTGTGCGACCAAAAAGAATCTTATTGCGCACAATCCATGGGCCTACGATCATCGCAAATCCGACCACAAAAACTGCTGTCGCAATAAAACATTTCTTCCACGCGACTGATTTTTTAAAAATATAAAATACGATAAACGCGACTGCCAAAACTTCTCCTACCGGACGTACCATAGTGGCCATACCTAGCAGTAACCCGGGGATAAGCGTACCTCGAAGTAGTGATTCGGACGAAACTGCGAAATATACAGCGCATACGAAAAAGAACAAAAAGAGAGGTTCGGTGAGGATGAAGCCCGAATAGAATATACCAGCCGGATCAAAAGCAAACAGCAACGCAGCGACCATCCCTATGTGTGCTGAAAACAGTCCGCCGATACGATATATCAACACCGTGGTCACACCCAATAAGAGGCACTGAACAAGCGCGACGAATATCAGTCCGCCAATACTTTCTAATGCCGCCACAAACAACGGATATCCGGGCATCTCATAACTATTAGGAGAGACGCCATCCTCAGCGATAAAATGCCCTTCTACTAGAAAACCGCGCGCGGCTGATAAATAACTTTGCGAGTCAGAACCAGCAAACGGAAAGGGCGGGTACCAAAAAAAAAGCACCGCCACGGCAAATACTCGCACAAATACCGCAAGACAAAAAAGCCAGAGCTCATATCTATCCCACCGCATTAAACCGCGTATCATGTGTTATTTGAGAGTTGAGAAAAACCGATGGTAAACCGCGCTCCGCAATATTACAAACGCATGGTGCCATCTGATCTTCTTTCCTTCTTCAAAACTGCGTGCATTGTAGGTAATAGGAACCTCAATGATACGAAACCCTGCTCGGCACGCCTTCGCGGTAAGTTCGGCTTCAATTTCGAAATGAACACTCATTAAGCTAAATTTTTCAAAAATACTTTTATCAAAAACTTTTGATGCTGTGAGAATATCGGATAGGCGTGTACCGATGATGAGCGTGCAGAGCTTGTTGATGAGGATACCTCCCCACAAATAAGTCTTGTAACGATACTTGCTTTTCTCAAAGCCTAAAATGCGCGAGCCGTAAACAATCTCAGTTTTGCCATCGAGAATCGGGCGCAGAAGTAATGGGAAATCTTCTGGCATATATTCCATATCCGCGTCTTGACGAACAATAATTTGACCGGTTGCGACCGCAATGCCGTCGCGCCAACTCGTGCCGACACCGAGATTTTTCTCGTGTAAGATCGCTCTGACGCGGCCTGATTTGCCCAACTCATCAATAACTTCCCGTGTACCATCGGTTGAACAATTATCAACAACAATGATCTCTTTTTCGAGTCCCAACACATCGGCCTTCTCGGTACGATCAATAACACTACGAATAGTGCGCATTTCATTGTATGCGGGAATAACAACACTTACTTTAGTATAATTTTTCATAACCGAGAGATGATAGATGCATCATACAATGTGGCAAGCCCCTGGGAAAGAGCAACGCGTGGATGCCATCCGACGGCTTTTTCTATCTTTCCAACGGCTATCATCTCATCCGGCTCAGGTGAGATGTCGCTAGCGGGATAAACCTGAGCCTCTTTACCCACAATACGCCCGCACAGCTCAATCAAATCAAGTACGCGAATGGTTTCTGTATGCGCAATATTATACACCCCACTTTCTTTGTGCTCGGATTTCAAAAATAGCGCGAATGCTTCACAGACATCATCGACATGCAAAAAATTTCTCTGTTGGGTACCGGTACTCAATAGATGGATTGCTTTGCCGGCAGAGACATCGCGGAGAAAGCTCGCCACAATGAAATCTTCTGGCATGCCTTTACCGTAAATGGCGGCCATTCGAAAAATATAATAGGGCGCGCCCACACCTTGCATGATCTCTACAAGAGCCTGCTCGCAACGCAGCTTTGTCTTTCCATAAACACTTGTGGGATGGAGCTCAATGTGTTCGCCTGCGGCCATTTCTGCAGTTGTACCATACACCCTAATACTCGACGCATAAAAAATGGGCTTCTTCAGGTCAGCTGCTACCTTGGCGACTGTACGTAAACCATCATACTCGATATCACCGATATTAGTACTGCCATCAATATTACGCCTACCTACCGCCGCCGCGCCAAAAAAGAAAATAATATCAACACCATCTGCCGCTACACGCACTTGGTCGCGATTACGCATATCATTGCCGAGAGTAATGTCAAAAGACACTACCGTAAATTCGGTGTTGAGCTTTTTAGTAAGGTGGGATCCGAGAAAGCCAGATGACCCGACAAGGAGAATCTTCATATGATAAGTTTTCTCAGGTTAGACAAATTTATATCGTCTGACAAGACACAGTACTGCAAAAACAAAAAGTATAGGGGTAATCGGATAACGCAAACGTGCACCTACACCAAAAGCCGTACTCAATACTGTGATACCTATAAAATAAAGCAGAACTAAAATAAGAAACAACGCATATGGACGCATATCAAAATCTCTCAATGCACTGTACATACCCATAAACGCCAACAAACAGACGATAACCCAAAACAATTTTCCGCCAAGAACTGCTAAAAGTTCGGGTACAGACAATTCGCGCGCTGCTCCTACGATATTGCGGCGCCACTGGACATCGGCAAACACAACGGGCGTCAAATAGTTATGATGCGCCTTAATAGATTCTTCTGGTGCTTTTTGAAAAAAAGCACCATATCCTTCGTTGGTCAAAAAAGCAGCAGAACTCAACATCATTGTTTTTATGAAACTTGCAGGATATTCAAACATGGCAATACGTATACCCATACTACTACTGGTACAGCGCGCCTGCGCATCCAGAAACTTAGGCGGAAAAATAGCAACATCCATATTGCTCGGATCTTTACCAAACTCAGACGCAAAGACGGACGTTAAAAGATATCCGCACACACTCACCGTGTCATGAGTGGTGACGGCAAATGTATTAAAAACAAGTTTGTTGTGCACCATCCATGGCAATACAAGCGCGAATATAAGCCCTCCATACACCAAAGCTTGTCTCGTATGCTTTGCATACAAAAGAAATGCAACAGGTATCACCCACAAGTAGAGTGCTACTGGCTTTACCAAGATTGCACACCCTAAGGCGATTGCTGAGTATGCCAAAAAAAGCGAGCGCTCTTCGCGGTATCCGCGCATAAACCAATAACAAAACAAAACGAGAAAAAAGAGTAAAAATGTCTCAGGCAAAATCAGCGCACCCAACAATATACTCAAAGGTTCGGCAGCAAACAACACGGCCGCCGCGGCCGCAGGATACGGCCGCACAAACCATCTGGCAATGCGAAATATAAATACGCTTGTGAGCGCGGCAAGAAACGCCTGCACAGCAACGATGGTTGCTAACCCCCACGCTCCCCAGCCCACAAACAAGCTGAGAACGATTGGATACAATGGCGTACGAAGCGAATCAGTATACCTCATGCCAGACGCAATCGACTGTGCCAAATCACGATACACAAATGAGTCGCTCCACAAGAGCCGGTCGGCGCCGAAAATCACAACAATACCAATGAGTACCGCGATACGAATGGCAACTACCAGCCAAAAAATTTTCCGCTCAAACACGCTATCCTTCATACTCAAGAACCCAAAAGATTACAAATCCGAATCGCCGCACAAGTGGCCACCGATAAAAACGTGTATTGAGCCAATCAGCGCCAGGTACCTTTTTTGGTATCAAAAGTTGATACCCTTTCTCAACAATACAAAAACCTTTCTCTGCAAATATCTTTTCATTTTGAGCAATAGTAATACGCTCATGGGGACCTTCGGGCATTTTCATACCGAATTTTTCAGCGACCTCCAATACTGGCTCCCAAAAAGGATTGGCAAGGGTAACAATGATACGCGTAGAAGGAGTAAGCAAGCGCGCAAGATTGCCCATACACTTTGCTGAGTCTCCCACATGCTCGAGCACATCAGTCATAACGACAAACGGCGCATCAATTTTTTGTTGCATCGTACAAATATCTCCCACTTCAAAAGTAAGTGCGGAATGTGTAGCATATTTTTTCTTGGCGATTTCTATCATCTGCGAACTCACATCAACCCCAATCCCATGAGAAGGCTCGAGCGCCACAAGGATATCTCCCGTACCACAACCGATCTCTGTGACCACGCTTCCTTTGGGGACGTAGGATCGGCACAATGATTTGAGAGAATCGTAATAGTAAAAGTTTTTCTTCTTCCAGAAATCATATGAGGCAGCGACCTCGTCGAAATGTTCTGCAACCGATCCGCTCATATAAATTTTATTTTGTGCATAGCAAAAAATGTCATTTTAAGAAGAAGCCACCCATGTCGCCAGCGTTGAATATTTGTTGCCCCGTAAGTGCGTGCCTGATAACGAATAGGTATTTCTACAATTTTGAGATTAAGCTTTGCCGCACCAAACAGCAGATCAAAATCACCAAACGGATCAAAATCGCCGAAATATGAACGCCCCAAAGCGATCTTCTCATAGTCAGACTTGAAAAGCACTTTGGTACCGCAAAGTGTATCTTTGAGTCGCTGACCTAACAACCACGAAAACATGATACTAAAAAACTTATTGCCCAAGATATTGAGAAAGCGCATCGATTCTTCTTCGAGCGGGTAGACAAGACGCGAACCGTTAATAAACTCCCCCCTGCCTGATGCAATCGCGCGGTAAAACTTTGGCAAATCTTCGGGAGGCATAGTAAGGTCAGCATCAAGAATCATCAATATCTCGCCCTTGGCCATTTCAAATCCGAGACGCACCGCATCCCCCTTGCCCCTACCTTGTTGCTCGGCAAAACGAATATTGCGCCGGCCTGCGTATTTTTCGGCGACGCGCTTGATCTCATCACCCGTGCCATCATTTGAATGTCCTTCGATGAAAATAATTTCCTGATAGGTACCAAAGTTTGGTATGCGCAAAATCGCGTCTTCAATGTTGCCCCGCTCATTGCGCGCAGGGATGATAATTGATACCGAATGGTCCTTGGTATCCTGCGGGCGTGGGCGTGCGACAATGTAGTGCACCAATCCCAACCGAGAAAGGAGCGGTAAATTGCCAATAATTTTATTCATAAATGCCGAGACGAGCGGAATATAAAACGGTAGAGACATCTTGGTTCCTGATTTGATAGCCTCGAAGCCCGCCAAGTGCATCATGTTTTCGATATCTTTGGGTGAGAGCCAATTTTGCAAAGGCTGACGTGCCTTGAGACCCAAAGACTCTGCTGCGCGTAACATCGGTTCCCAGAAATAATTATAGTAGGTCACAATCACGCGCGTACGTGAGTGGCTGACCCCGTTGAGCGCATAAAAAGCTTTTTCAATATCATCGAGCGAACTGATGAGATCAGACATAATGACATAATCAAAACGTTCGCCAAGCGCGAGCGCTTCAGCATCAGCAACTTGCCATTCGAGTTTTGGATGTTTTGTCTTCGCTTCCACTACCATCTTGGGACTAATATCAACGCCTACACCGCGTGCAGGCTCAAGACTAGCAAGAAGATCGCCCGTACCCGCACCGATATCAAGTACCTGCGCATGCGCAGGTACAAAAAAACGTAACAATCGCAAAAGTTCAGCGTGATAATAACTATTGCGCGCCCTCCAACGGTCGCGCGCAGGCGCGATACGATCAAAATATTCAACGAGTGATTGTTTTTTAGCTTGTGTGGGATTCATACCATTGGATTGTTTTTGCGAGACCCTCATCGAAGTTCGTTGTTGCACGAAATCCAAACTCTTTCTCTGCCTTAGATGTATCGAGCATCCGTCGCGGCTGACCATCAGGCTTTGAGTTATCCCATTTAATTTCGCCCTTGAATCCGACGAGCTTGCAAACCTTCTCCGTCAAATCTTTGATTGATATTTCCATACCAGATCCAAGGTTTATCGGATCAGGTTTATCATAATGCTGCGCTACCTGCACGATAGCGCGCGCCGCATCTTCAACATACAAAAACTCACGCGTCGGAATACCCGTCCCCCACGCCTCGATATATGCTTTGCCGCTATCCCGCGCCTCGATTGCCTTACGAATCAACGCAGGAATTACATGAGAAGAATCTGGATTAAAATTGTCGCGCGGTCCATATAAATTGACCGGGAAAAGAGTCACCGCATTAAAATTGTACTGAGATCTATAAGCCTGCGCCTGTACGAGCAACATTTTTTTTGCAAGCCCGTAGGGAGCGTTTGTTTCTTCCGGATATCCGCTCCATATGTCTTCTTCTCGAAATGGCACGGGAGTAAATTTTGGATAGCTACAAATAGTAGCGAGTCCTACAAATTTCTGAACACCCGCTCGATGAGCCGCATCGAGTATTTGCGCCCCCATGACAAGATTGTCATAGAAAAGCTCGCCTGGCTTTTCTCGATTATAGCCAATCCCTCCAACATTTGCTGCCAAATGAATCACCATATCCTGCCCCGCGACCACCTTTTGACAAACTGCCTTGTCGCGAAGATCGTGATCAGCAGAACGCGGGATAAAAATATTTTCTTTTTTTACCCCTGATCGCAGCAATTCTTCGACAACAAATGATCCGAGAAACCCCGCCCCTCCTGTCACTAGAATTTTCTTATCTTGAATGTCCATAAATCACTTAAGCTCTATGCCAACTGCCTTGCAATCAGCTTCGAGCATGATGTGTGCCAACTCCTTAAACGTTACCTTCGGCTCCCAACCGAGCTCGCGTTTTGCCTTCGAGTAATCTCCAATCAATATATCAGTCTCTGTCGGACGCAAATAACGATTATCGATCTCTACATATTTTTTCCAATCAAGCCCTGCCAGACCAAACACTTCTTCGATGAACTCACGCACGGTGTGCGTCTCACCCGTAGCAACTACATAATCACCTGGAGTTGGGTGTTGCATCATACGATACATTGCCTCGACATAATCGGGCGCGTATCCCCAGTCACGCTTTGCCTCCAGATTACCCATGTAAAGTTTTTCTTGCTTGCCTGCTAAAATATTTGCGATACCCATGGTGATTTTCCGCGTCACAAATGTCTCGCCCCGGCGTGGGCTTTCATGATTAAATAGTATCCCATTGCATACAAACAGATTGTACGCCTCGCGATAATTAACCGCGATCCAGTACGCATATACTTTTGCTACCGCATACGGACTGCGAGGATAAAACGGCGTAGTTTCCTTTTGCGGAGTCTCCTGCACCATACCGTACATCTCAGAGCTTGATGCCTGATAAAACTTGGTGCCCTCTAACCCTGCATCGCGAATCGCATCAAGCATACGCAATGTGCCAAGCGCAGTTACATTGCCAGTATATTCAGGCACATCAAAACTAACGCGCACATGACTTTGCGCACCCAAGTGATACACCTCGTCAGGGCGGACGGTACGCACCAAATGATTGATAGAACTTGCATCAGTAAGATCCGCGTAATGCAAAAATAAATTACCCCCTTTTTCGTGAATATCATGATGCAAATGATCGATTCGCGAAGTATTGAGCGAGCTTGAACGCCGCATAAGGCCGTGTACCTGATATCCCCTTTCTAGAAGAAACTCGGCAAGATATGAACCATCTTGCCCCGTGATACCCGTGATAAGCGCTTTTTTCATAGGTGAAAAAATAATATCACGCGTGCGCCTTTTGTCTATATAACCCTGACGCCTTCCCTGCGCCTCGTGCAAAAAAGAAAAAATATATTGGGACAACGGGCGCTAAATACCGCGTCTCCATAGGAATAATAATAAGTGCGTGCATGATATTAAAGTAAACGAGGAGTACTGCTAAAAACATCAACCGGCGATCAGTCACAATACCCCAATCCCACATGCCATAGACAACAACGGCAAGAAATAAAAACCATACGCCACGCACCAGAACAATAAGACCGAGCTTCACTACGATAGGTAGATGCTCCCGCGTACCCGTCAAAAAATGCGTCATCGGAAATCCACGATGGTTACTGGGCGCGTTAAGCTCAAAGAATGCCGGGGCACTCATCACTAAAGAACCAACTGGATGCGCACGAAGCATAGCAACACCCTGGGCAAGGAATTCTTTGTCAATCTCAAAATCAGTCTTTCCTGCAGTACGCCACTCTTCCCATATACGTTTGACACTTCCATTGATCTCGCCAGGCAGCGGACGCAAAGCATATCCTGGGAACACAAGATCGGCCACATAATCGCCTGCTATCGCTGAAATACTATAAGCAGCAAAATCATGCCACGATGACTGCGCGAACACGCCGCGCACCCAAACAATATGCCCCGTCTGTTCGATTTGATAGTCGTCAAATAAAATCTGATTGCGCGCCATCCATCCACCCACCAGTAGTATGATCATGAGAAGCGCAACCACTCCCTGCCGCCTCTGCTCCCAAAAAGCAATAGCCAACAAAAACGGTATCGCGTACAAAACAACGGGTTTGGTCAAAATCAAAATAGCAAATAACAAACCCCACGCAACGGCACCTCGGTAAGAAAATTTGCCGAGTGAGCGCAGAGTCAATAGTACGCCTCCCGCCAGCAATGTGATAGCAAGGAGGTCAGAACCGATTTTAAAAACATAAAAAAGCTCCCACCATGCCAGAGAAAACAAAAGCGGCATAAGATATACAAGCGGCCCTGAAAAAAATATCCTACTTATCGATAAAAGAATAAGAATAGTGAGTATTAACAGCCCTGCCTGCAACAACCAAACCGAGTGCGGACGGCGTCCCAGCGTACCGTAAGCTCCCGCTAAAAACAGCGAATAGACTGGGGGCTTACGAAATTCGCTTGTATCATCACAAAACGATCCTTGGTCAAGCAAACTAAACGCTTTTTCATTATAGAAGCGGGAGTCATCGCGGTACTGAGAAAAATTGCTAAGCGCCAAGGTGCCACCAACAACGCCTACGACAACGCTCGTCGTAAGACCGAGTATGACGATGCCTGCCGCAACTAGTTTTTTTTGCATACAAACACGAGATCGAATGAAATATATTTCATGAGCGGAAGAGCTGACAACATACGATCAAGTGCGAACATAGAACGTACACCGAATATACGATAAAAGATTTTAGGAATCATACCAAACCCATAGAATCGCTCTATCATGAATCCGTGTGATGCCATCATGCGACCTGCATGCCAATATGAACTTGTATTGAGCTGACGGCCACGCAACCAGAAATATATTTTTGTAAATATACGATGACTCCAAATATTGCCGTGCATGTTAAAAATCATACGCCCATCATGTGTGAGCTTGGGCACCAATACTACAAGCATCTCATCTCGCAGTTGCGGCGACGAATTGAGAAACACGCGAAACGCAGTAATAAGCTGAAACTCACGGCCTTTGAGTACATCATTTTTTGTAAGATCGGCAGAGATGAGTTCAGTGCGTATCAGTTTGGCACGCGCGTACTCCAGCATGGAATCGGCGATATCAACGCCTACCGAACGCTCGACTATCTGTTCAACTATGGCAGTGATACGACCGGTACCGCAGCCAAAATCGAGCGCCGAGACCGAACCGGCTTGTTTTTTAAAACGGGTGATTTCCTCGCGCAACAAATCCTGCTCCCACCACCAAAGAACATCATCGTAAGAATTTTTCCGATAGATATCTTCTTCATAGTGGCGGCTTTTCTCTCGGCTAATATGTGAATCACGATAGTCTCGCACCATACGCTAACGATAGCAAAAAGCCTTATAGGATGCTAGATTACAAATATCATGCTCGCGGCGTTTATGAACAAGATGGAACGACTCTTTGGCTTCAATGTGTCATACCTCGCGCGCGGGAGTTTCTGGCTCAGTTTGGGACAGCTTGCCACAATGAGCAGTGCTTTTTTTCTTTCGATTGCGTATGCCAGGTTTCTACCAAAGAGTGTGTATGGTGACTACCGTTATATATTGAGCGCTCTGAGCATCGTAGGTATTTTTGCGTTACCTGGTATTGGTACTTCGATTACCCGCAGCGTTGCGCGCGGATTTGATGGAACCTTTCGCCAAGGAAGTAAATATATATTTTTTGGATCGTTTGGGATCAGTTTGGTGGGGTTTGGCATTGCATCATATTTTTTTATCACGGGCGATACAACGCTTGCATGGGGCTTTATCATCGCCTCGCTCGTCGTACCAGCGGTAGAGGGCCTTGGCAATTGGCGTGCATATTTTGATGGTAAAAAAGAATTTCGCGCAAAAACGATTCTCAATATCATCGATCAACTCTTTTATTTCTGTTCGATGGCCATGGCTATTGGTGCTATCTTTTATTTTCGCCTCTCACCAGCATCAAGCCTTCTTGTACTCCTTGCCGCCTATTCACTTGGTGAAGGATTGCCTAATATATTCTTTTATCTACAAACGCTACGAAAAATACCGAAAGAGGTGTCTATAGAACCCGGCTCAATTCACTATGGCCTCCAATTGAGTCTCGTGAATATACCCGCAACTGTCGCAAATTATCTCGACGCTGTACTCATCCATATGTTTTTGGGGCCTGCAGCACTCGCTACCTATTCATTCGCGATAGCGCTTCCCGAGCAAATCAAATCTCTCTTGGGTACATTTGCTGATGTGACATTTCCCAAGATTGCGGCGCATCCAGATACCGTAGGCCTACAGGATACCCTTCTTAAAAAAGCGCTCCGCGCGACAGCGATCAGCGCACTCATCGTACTGCTCTATATCATTGCCGCTCCGTGGATTTACCAGCTATTGTTCCCTCGCTATATCGAGTCTGTATTACTTTCACAAGTCTTTGCACTCTCACTGGTCATCTTCCCCTTTACGATTTTTAATACCGCCATGAAAGCAACTGGGGATATTAAAAAAATCTATATCTACAATATTATCTCACCGCTTATTCAAATCGTGGCGCTTGCACTCCTCATCTATCCGTATGGCCTTTGGGGTGCGGTTGCGGGGCGCATCATCGGCAGAATTACCAATATTATGCTACCGATTTTTCTTTTTCAAAAACACCGATAAGTCGCTTTGCTTGTAACGGCTGCGCAGTATTGATAAAGCGCGAATATATTTTTTCCGTCCAAAATACTGCCAATGGCTTAATCCGCCACAAACGATTATCCCAAAGTTTCCATGTCAGCCAAAAAAATCTTCCTATAACATCGTCTCGATCCTGTCCGTAAATCTGGATATTTTTAAAATATTTTCGGAACAATGTCTCAAAACTTGCGGGGGTAAAATGCTCTTCGTGCTTTTCAATCACCTTCATGCGTGTTGAGGGCGCCGATACAATAAGCTTACCTCCCGGCTTCAATACGCGCGACAACTCTTTCAGTATCAAATCGCGCTCTTCTGGAGTTAAGTGCTCGAGCACTTCGATAAGAAAGACAACATCGAACGATCCGTCGGGAAATGAGAGCTTTGCAATATTCGCAACTTCGAAGTGAGCCGTTTCATCGAGAAGTTTTGCAAATGCTATAGATCGCGCTGAATAGTCAACACCGGTTACATCTCCTCCGGCAAGTCTCAGCAAGTGCGCAAAATATCCATCTCCGCAACCCGCGTCGAGAACCATCTTATCTTTAAGGTCGCCTGCGAGACACATGGCACGATTCCAGTATCCATAAAAGACAACTCCTTTTCGAGTATGCTTACGAATAAACCAATGGTATGGGAATTCATATTCGTGCTCTTGTACTTGTTGCGATGCTGAAAGATTCATATACGTAATTTCTGTAGCCACTTGCCAAGCGTCCGTACCCCCCCTGAACCTCCTAATGCGAGAAGAAGAAAAAATACAAAGTACGAGAATCGCCAAGGGCGCACGCGTATAGCTTCCCATATAAAAATTTTCGCTTTGCTCGTGTCACCAGCAAAAGCAAACGCACGACCCAGGGAAAATGCGTTCGCAGCATAGATTCCTGGAAATCTACTGTAAGTTTCCCGTTCTTTTTCAAACAATCGCTCTTTCGCTGTAAGACGTTTTTTCTGGTCAAGTGAGATGCTATCATTTTGGACCTTAAGCAAGACGCGAATGTTCGGATTGTATACAAACTCAAAATGTTTTGCAAAACGAATAATAAATTCGCCATCACCAAAAACTTTAAAATTCTCATCGAACGCGCCCACTCGATCAATACACTCCCTTCTCACTAAAAGTGCCTGCAAAGTAATAAAGTAATCACCGCGCAAAAATACCTTGAGTAAATTACCATCAACGGTTTTCTGATCATCACTTGGGATGCGCATGGTACTGCCATTTATATAAGTCTTCTCCACGCGCGAATACACACCCCCTACACTCAATGGCGCGGCGTGGAGTAATGCTATTTCTTCTTCAAGTTTTTTTGGGTGCCATATATCGTCAGAATCTTGAAACGCCAAGAATACCCCCAGAGACTCCCGCACGCCCGTATTGCGAGCGGCCATAAGCCCTCTATTTTCCGCGTGCCGAACATATCGCATGCGATCGTCCTCATATGCACGCATGACTCCCTCGATGCCGTCAGTTGAGCCATCATCAACAATGATAAGCTCAAAATCTTGAAAAGTTTGCGCAAGAATACTCTCAATCGTTCTCCCTATAATAGGTGCACGATTAAACACGGGAAGCGCAACGCTCACCAACGGTTTTATATTTGATTGAGTCTTGCTTTCTGGCATACTATACACACTACTATGAAATCGATAAATTGTAATCTTTGCGGGGGCAACCAATCAACTCTCTACACCAAAACTCACGACCTCCTCTATAAGACAACGCAAAATAGCTTTACGTTAGTCACGTGCAATCGGTGCGGGTTCGCCTATCTCAATCCTCAGCCCGAGCCCTTCGAGATGAACAATTTTTATCCTGATAACTACCGTCCACACCAAACAAAAACCGTAGATGGACGCGTCTATACTCTACCCAAAGAATCCACACGGCGCGTGCTCGATGTCGGCTGTGGATGGGGCGATCTACTCCTCGAGCTTGCTCAGAAATATCCGACGTGGGCTCTTTATGGCGTTGATTTTGATGAGCGTGCTGTGCACCAAGCCCAGCAATATGGCTTTCCCGTATCCTATGGCTCGGTGAATGATGCGAAGTATGAAAACGATTTTTTTGATGAGATCTATATGAATCACGTCCTCGAACACGTACATGATCCATCGAGTATGATCAAAGAAATAAATCGCATCCTCAAACCCGGCGGCACGCTCCATGTCCTCATACCAAATTTCCGTAGTCTCTCGCGTATGCTTTTTCGGCAATACTGGTATCACATTGACTCACCGCGCCACCTCTATCACTTCACCCCGCGCACACTCACACGCATGTTGAAAGAAAACGGATTTGCAGAGGTACATACCTCATTTGTCCCCTCGCCTAAATATTTTCTGCAAAGCTTGTCGCTCTGGAGATCGGGTAAAAAAAGAAAATGGCCGCGTGCTATCTGGCGACTATTTACACTCCCCGCTCATGCTATTTCATGGCTCGGTCTTTCGAGCACCATGAATGCGACTGGAAAAAAATAGTTAGTTTGTATCACGTTTCAAGACAAAAAATCGATGATGAGGATTTTCATATACACGATACGTACTCTCAAGGATGAGGCCAGAATCTTTCATCGTTTGCAAAACGCGCGATAGCGGATAGTCCTTTTTGCCTATTTCCCAAAAATGCCCGCCTTTAGTAAAGCTGTGGGATCGTGGAAACAAGGGAACAGTCACCAGCAATTGGATCTTCGTAACTCCTGGTATCGGAAACTCAATTCGTCCTACGCGAGTGGCATCGGGCAATGAAATGATCACCTTCTTTGATGAAACACGCGCCAGCTCTTTGAGCACACTGGGGAAATCTTTGTACTCAAGATGTTCGATAACCTCATACGCAGTCACCACATCAAATACTCTATCCTCAAACGGCAACGATCGAATATCGGCAACTACATCGGGATGGAGCCGCTCGTCATGATCAACGGTCGTGACATCAAGTCCTTTCTCTCGCAAATACCGGGCAACAAAATTATTACCAATACCAATCTCGAGAACGCGCGCCGGCTTGCACTTCAAAACCTCACCAATTTGGTACCAATAACTTACGAAACGTCGCTTTGAATCATATTTGGCATCGTAATGATCAGGCGACTCTTTGTGTTCCATGATACTTATTATTTAGTAAGGAGGCCCCGCTCTTTAAAAGCTGCTAAAAGTACTTCGGCAACAGTCTCATGCCCACGAACACTAAAATGATGATCAATGGGCATGTAGAGCCGCTCTCCCTGCTCAGCTCGATGCAAAAACACATCATGTGGATCGATAGGCAATGTCCCGATATTTTCTCCGATACGCGACGCTTGTTGATACGGCAACGTTAAATTGTATGATTCATTTTTGAGTTGGGGAAATTTTTGCGCCGATTGGTCAAGTAGATTTTTCCAATCATCGGAGTATATCTCAACTCTATTTGGAATCATAAACAACACGAAGTTAGCGCCCGCCTCCTCGGATAGTTTTTTTGATCGTCTCAGCATCTCTTCACTAATACGCCACGCTTCTTGCCACTCACTTCGCGCCTGTGCCTTTTCGCTATAGGTCTCGAAAAAAACGAGGGGCGTTTCTTCCCGCGTTACCGCTGCATGTTCTGCGTCTCTCGCGGCCAAGTTCTTAATATTACTTTTAACCAAAAAATATTTTTGCACCGCCCACCGATATACATGAAAATGATTACGGAGAAAACTCCAAGGGAAACCCTGCGCCGGATTATGAGGCGATATAAAACGTTCTGTACCATTTTCAAAAACAATAAATGGATGAACGGGGGTACCAAGCTGTGGCACATTGTCCGCCACATCATTAAAAAAAGAGGTGGCGAAAATGACAATATCGGGATGATAGGCAAGCGCATACTCCCGCAATGTCAGATACTGCTGAGTCACACTCATGCCGCGAATACCAAAATTTAATACTTCATACGAATATCCTTCGCTCTGCAGTTTTGCTTGCAGCACACTCGCAAAGTCTTTATCGTCGTCAACTTGATTCGCCTGGGAAAATGAATTGCCCAACACAACAATGCGCTTTGTGCCACTGGGCTTTTCTTTAGTCCTTTCTTCGTCGACAAATCCTGCGGAGTTTACGTGTTTATAGTGCACCTCTCCATCCGTTACTGCCACAAAAGTGCCGGGCCGTTGACGCATACCAATAATGGGATCGTAGACGAATGGGTTGAGTGTTTGTGGAAGGAAAAACCGGAAAAATAGTTCAGTCACAACAAAAAGTAAGATGCAAACGCCGAACAAAACACTTACACCATACAACCACTGTTTACTGGAAAAGTCTTGCATACTTACTGTAGAGAAGGTTCCTTGGTAATAACGCGAAAAAGCTCGTCGGCAATAATTTTATTCGCCTTTGCGTTCGCATGAGTGTCTTCAACACTTACCCATAACGTCTCGGGAGAATGCACGCTCAGGGCGGGCAAAAGATCCAAAAAGGGTACCTTTTCTTGCTCAGCGATACCACGAACATACATAGTCACTTCGGGAAACGGATATTCTTTGAGTTGGTGGAGTTCGGGAATGCTGACTAGAAGAAACTTAGCGCGACTCTCGCGTGATGTAGCAATGAGCTCACGAATAGCTCGTGTATTTTCATCGAGCGCTTTTTGATTGTCTACTAAATAGAGATTTTTATAATACTCTTGCCATTGAAAATCGTGCGCAAACAACGGCTTTACTTTTGCATAACGATCGAATAAAAGTGCCAAAAAATAAGAATGCTTACGCATAAAATTACCAATACGCCCATGACCACGTGGGGTTGGTTCAGCATCATTGACAAAGTGCATAAGGATAATCATATCAGGATCAAGAGAAGCGCCCTTCCAATCGAATAGCTCCTTTTCCATACTATTGTTGTAGTTACCTACTCCGAAGTTGATTACTTCGTAGCGCTTCCCCGTTTCGTTGAGCATGCGTTCGAGCTGCTTTGAATAGATATCGGGGAACGAAACGCCCCAACCAAGAGTAAAAGAATCTCCCAGCATTACGATACGTTGCACATCAGATTTTTTTTGCTGTGGATATTCATTATCTCGCAAACCAAGCGAATTCGTCTTAATGGTTGTGCCATAAAAATCGCCCTCTTTGTTCGGTGCATGAAAAAATGGCAATGCCTCGCGATCAACCTCTTGTTTAATTAAAGCGCCATAACGCCACATTTCCATGTTGTAGTTCGAAAAATAAGTATAGAAAGTTCGAACACCGACTTCCCCTGCGATAAAGCAAAAAAGAGCAGTGTAGAGACAAAATGCAAGAATTTTAAGTATTTTTTTAATTATGCTGTCTTTCATAAAGGATTATTGTAACATGCCCTGTAAAATATTTTTAACCACAGGTATAACCTTTTCATATGAATATATCTCTCGTACTCTATCCATGCCCGCCTGGCCCATACGCATCCTGAGCTCTTTATCGGAAAGTAATTTTATAATCGTATCATGCCACTGGGCGTCAGTACGCGCGTGAAAGCCTGTCACGCCGTCTTCTACTACGCGGACATTTTCGCCTACAGGACTTGCCACCACGGGCACACCGCACGCCATATATTCTATCGCTTTGAATGCGCATTTCGCACAATTAAACGGCGTATCCTTGGTAGGCATCAACCCCACATCAAACTGATATTCATGAATTGCCGCTGGCACGGCGCTAGAATCCGACCAATCAAGCTCGTCCGCAAAAACAACCTCAAATGCTGCGTCTCTAAAATAATCTTTGAGTGGTTGATGATTCTGACTGCCAATGATAACCAAGCGAAAACACGACTCGCGCGCGAGCATATCAAGCGCGGAACGAATCATATGAAAATGCCCGTCTTGAAAATGCCCCTTGCCAGTACCCACCCAACCAATAGTCGCTACCTGACGCTGCTGATGCTCAACATGCAATGACACATAAAGTCCAGCATCGACGACTGTCGGTATAAATACAACGCGCCTATTGTGACGGCGCACCCATTGCTGAATAATCTCGGATCCCGCAAACACTTTATGCGCGCATCTTGCTAGCAAAACTGTTTTGAGGTATAAGTGTACCCATTCGGCATCATCGAGATCATATATCAATACTTTGCCCAAAATAAATCTACCGTACAGAACAATGAGAATTGTTTTCCAAGAAAACAAAGACTTGTGTACGATCAATACATCGTGCTGGCGAATAGTATTTTTCAAAAAAGTAAACGAGCCAAATTGCTCCATGCGCGGATAGAGTATTTTGCTTTGGATCCCATACGCGCGCTCAAGATGCTCGGCCATGAGCCACACGCGCTGACGCGAGGAACCTACTAATTTATCGCCCTTTGTAAAAAAAAGAAGTGACATAACGAAATAATGAATTCTTATATGTGTAGGTATACTCTTCTCGCGTCATCCCGCCAAATGACATCTTGAAAGCGGTAATACCTTTTTTTGACTCGTCGGTCGTATTGATACCACCCAAATCGATTTGTCTGTAACCATGATCGCGTGCGTATCGGATGAGCTCAAAGATAAGGCGACGCGTAGCAAAGCTCACGTGTTTACTTATCTCGCTAGCATCTTTGCGCACTGAAACAATCGCGTTGACTCGCAAAACTGGTTTGGCATCATAACAAATAATACTCGCGATAAGCTTCCTCTTCCAATAGGCGCCTGCGAAAAGACTTTCTCGAAAATACTCTGCTCGACGTGGGGGCCGCGCACCCATTTCTTCGAACTCGCTATAGAGATTCACTGCTTCTTCATGATTTGCATCAGGGAGCACAAAGGAGAGCTCGGGTATAGTAAATGTTCTGCGCACTTCGTTGCGCGTTGTATCACGAAACGAAGCAATAATCTCCTCATCGGTCATTGCGTCAGGCTCGATAACAATAGTCTGCTTTGTTTTTTTTGCAATACTCGCATCACTCCCCGTAAGATCGCCATCATACGAAAGGCCCGTGATATATGCATGTTTTTTTTCTTTGAGTGCGCTCGCAAGAGCCGCGTCATCAAGGATAACGCGAAGCGTGCGAGATAAAATAAAATTTCTCTCGATTACCATAGCTTGAGCGTCTTCCAATAAAAAACCGCGAGCGAATCGTCGGGGTCGGGGCGTACTTTATGAAAATGCTGGTCGCCGGTCGTCATTATATAACCCACATCACGCGCGGTGGCTTCGGTCTCCGTTGACGCGCGACCATGCGGATATGAAAAAGCCGTCACCACCCTGCCCGTCTTTGCTTCAATTATTTTTTTTGATTCGGTCATCTCTTGGTATACTTCTTCTTTTGATATTTTGTTTAGCTTACGATGAGACACGGAATGCGATCCAATTTCCCAATTCTTACCGAGCATAGCGATCTCATCCCATGATGCGTAGACTGCTGAATCATGCAAACCATCTGCATATGAAGTCGTTACAAAAAGTGTCGCTGGAATATTTTTTTGCTCAAGAATTGGCTTCGCATTGGCAAACATATCACGAAACCCGTCATCAAAGTAAATAGCCGCGACACGGTCTTGCGCACTCATGAGTTCGGAAAATTTTACAAATCGATATCCGCGTGCAGCAAGATATTCAATATGACGAGTAAAATCTTTTATGGCGATACGAATATGATCATGCTGACCGCTATCGGCAATACTGTGATAACAAACAGCGAGCCGCTTGGGCTCACGCAAAACGCGCAGAAGCGGGCCAACACCCGTCTGCCATAACAATTCTGCAATTATTGTTTTAGAGGTATTCATAGAAGAGCCTTGATGCTTTTTGCTCGTGTGTCCCAAGTATAACGCAAGGAATCCTGTCGCGCGGCATCACCAAGCTGACGCAGCCTTACAGAGTCATCCAAAAGCGCATCGATCGTTCGCGCCCAAATCGTCGGATCTACACCATCGAGCAGCACGCCATTGCGATCATTCTCAATAACTTCGTCATTGGCCCCGCCCCTAGCTGATACGATAGCCTTGCCTGCGGCAAGATACTCATAAAGTTTTGAAGAGATGCTGCTCGGATAGGAAATTTTCAGTGGATTGAGAAGGATATCTGCAATCAATAGATAAGGTGGCAGCGCTGCGGGTGTCACCCGCCCGACAATATACACACGCTCGCTGACGCCTAACGATTTGCTGAGCATCTGAAGCTCTCGCTCTTCATAGGCTTTCGCACCAACAACAACGAGTTGAGCATGATGCTTAAGCTGCAACATCATCTTCAAAAGTACTTGAATATCGTACCAAAGAAAACTACCCGCATACATGAGCACAGGTACTTCGGAAGATAATCCTAGTGATGCGCGTAAATTATTCAGGGTCTCTGGAGACATACTAAAAGAATCAAGTTCAACACCGCTCGTATGTGTCACCGCAAAGGGTTTTTGGTAACCATAATACTCCGCAAGTTTTTTAGTAATAAAAACAGCAGCAGTGCTCGCCATAAGTGCTACGCGCCAAAAAGGCGCGCCCATGCGCCATTCATGGCTACCATGCACCTCAAAGATAACTTTTTTATGCAAAACAAAACGCGCAACCCATGCCATCCACCATATATATGGATCGCGAAAATAAAGCACATCGAATACTGCTCTTTTCTTGATGACCATAGCAAAAAGTGCGAGAGTGTCGCTTTTTGCTACAAGCTCGACACTCTCTCCGCTTCGCTGCAAAGCTTCTACTGTTTTTAAGATATTTTGAGTATGCGCCCGAGAAAATGAAAGGTTTGCGCGCGTGATATAGAGAATATTCATATCATTAAAAAATGCGGCGCGCTTTTTCGAGTATATCGCTCATGTGAAAAACAAAATCACCGAACGTCGCTATACTGAGCACAATGCTCGCATATAAAAAAGCTTGCTTTGCCTTACCCAAATGCGTCATTGCATATGCACCGAAAAAAATCAGCAAAAGAAGAAGTGGGTAGCGATACCGCGTCTCGACAATGAGAGGGATGACGGATATTGGCTGCAAAAGTGCAGCTCCCAGCAAAAAACGCATACCGAGATCTTGGCGCGTCTGGAAGAGCACGAGAGCGCCTGCGATACCCGCCACAAAAAGCGCAATTGTCCAGAGCATTGATGCTGCGAGCGTTGCACGCAATTCGATAGCACGCGCATACAGATGTGGCCAATACCCACCTGGGCGCAGAGTACTAAAGTATAAAGTAGTCTTACGCACCTGGAGTTGCATGAATTCTAATGGTTGAGTGGTGAAAAATTCCCAATATTTTTTCTTGGAATACGCATCGAGTTCTTTGTGACTCATAGTATTGCGCGCTTCCTGCACTTCCGGCGTTTTTTCAAATCCACCCGTAGCACCTGGGCTATTTCCTACCCATAGATCATACGCGCCAACTCCCGTCGTCAAAATAAACCGATCAAAACGCATTGTCGCAAACACCGACCACGAACCGACAATGAGTATAGGTAATACGAGTGAGGCGACAAGCTCTCTCCAACGTTTCTGATAGATGAGTATGGCGCAAAAAAGCATCACTACAAAAAGAGTCGTCGGACGTACAAGAAGCGCTACAGCAAAAAAGAAACCCGTGATAAGCGTCAAACCTGTTGCGGGTCGCCGGATCTCAAAGATAGCCAACACGCCGAGCAGCGCTGCCAGCATCACCGCAGCATAAAGCGTCTCGGTGAGAAGGAGTCCGCTAACTAGAATAAAATCGGGCGAGAGCGCAAAGAGAAGTGCGGCGACCAAGGCTGTACGCGCATCGTCAGGAAATAGTTTACGTGCGATTAACCACACAAGTACCGTTGATACCACACGCAAAAGCGCATGCGCGACCCATACCACCCATACCTGATGACCAAACAAAAAATAAAGGCCTGCGAGAAAAAACTGGTACCCTGGCCCTACGCGGTTAATCGCCCAATCTTCCGCAGGACGATCAATATTCGCTACATCTTCGATATACCCATTACCCTGCGCGAGATTCCACCCAATGCGATCATAGCCAAGCGCATCGGCGCGCGGACGATCATGATAGTAAAAGGCGTACGCAAGCGACAACATTGCTGATAAGCACGCAATGATGATGACAGCGCGATACTGCGACCTCATCATGATCTATCAATAAGGTTAAAATAAAAAATAGCAGCAAGCGCAGCAAACCCGTCACGCCAACCTATCTTTTTCCCCTCTTCATAGGTGCGGCCATAATAGTTAATGGGCACCTCAAAAATACGCCAATGTTTACCATCAGCATTTCGGCCGCGAGCCACGCGCGCCGTCAACTCAGGTTCAATACCGAACCGTTTTGATTTAAGTTTTGGAGTAATTGTTTGGATAACTTCCTTGCGAAACACTTTGTACCCAGTCTCCATATCGGAAAGATTGAGATTGGTGCACAAATTTGAAAAAAGTGTCAGCACATTGTTGCCCAGCTGATGCCAAAAATAAAACACGCGCTGGTAATCGCCACGAAATCGCGACCCAAAAACTATGTCTGCCCTGCCACTTATGATCGGCTCTAAAAGAACCGGATAGTCCTTAGGACTATATTCAAGGTCAGCATCTTGGATGAGTAGAATATCCCCTGTGGCAAGCTCGAATCCTTTTTTGAGCGCAGCTCCTTTACCCTGATTGTGAGACATTTGCACAAGCCGGATATCGGAGCGTCCAGCCAAGAGTTTGGGGGTAGCGTCCTTCGAACCATCGTCGATAACAATCACTTCTCGATCGCCATCAAAACCGAAAGAAGCCTCCTGCACAGTATCAATGACAGACTGTACGGTCTTTTCCTCATTATAGACAGGAATGATAATAGACACCTTCATAAGTAAGAAAACGCATACCGGAGAAGCCCGGTTTCCGTTGTTAGAAAAGAGTATAGATAAATGGAGCCACCGCTGATCCCTGAGATAAGACGATCAACATACCCATGATCACCAAAAAAATGATGATAGGCGCAAGCCACCACTTTTTTCTCTCTCTGAGAAAACTCCATACCTCGCGAGCAAATGCAAGCATTGACATGCGACCAGTATATCTCAATTTAAAATTTTTTGCGAGCGGATGAGGGTGGCGTACTCATCGGCTAATCTTTCAATGCCAACGCGCGTATAGTGCACGAGATCGGTAAAATATATCTGGTTGCCAGCAAATACCGCCTCATTATCTGCAAGCATGATGCCCTCAGCGCGAGCTACCTCGCGAATAATCTGATTGAAACGATGATGATGTGCGACAAATTCGTCATGCAACGGATATGCGGTTATATCATTGTACGTTTTATATCGCATATGACGATCCCAATACTCGGGAGAAGATTCGAGAGGTTGAGTAGCAATAATCAATCGAACACCACGAGCCTTTGCTGTGCGCGCGATTGTTTCCCAATTTCTACGAAACACTCTTTGTCCTTCTTCGGGTGGCTCATTGGTGTATGAGCGACGATGATACACATCTCCATGTAAATCATCAAGCCGATAAGACAGGGCTTCTCCCCTACTCTTCAACACCCAATAAAGCCGTGACCAGCCGAGCACGCGAGATGTAACCGAGGGAATCGGGAGAAATGATGACGTCTCATATTTGTTCGCGTAATCGGGAACGAAGTGTGGGAAATAATTTGCGATCAGATCATTAATATTTTCTGAAGCGATAACAAGATCAGGCTGCCATGAAATAACATCGAGTGTCAGTAAGATGATCATCTGTGCGGTCGAATAACCCGAATTGCCTATATTGATGACTTCAATTTTTTTATTTGGATATTCGGACGCGAGTTTTTCTTCAAGCAGTTTTGGATAGTGCGTGCCGCCTACAAAATTTTGCGTCGTCGATCCACCCATCGCTACGATACGATACGTTCCCGGTTCCTTTTGAAACGGATAGCGTTCTCCATGACGAGAAATAATATAACGCACGCCATCTTTTTCTTCATATAAATCCTGGCCAAACATGCGAAATGGAATAATCGGCCGCTCCGCACGACTCTGGTTGTGGGCAAAGTCACCTCCCTGCAAAGCATCAAATGCGCGTGCACCCATCTCCCCCAATCCCAACAACATAATCACGGTAACGCACAACAAAAAAATATTTTGGCGTATCATCTCTTTGGCAATTCTTTGGCGAAACCAAATCGCAGCAGCACCAACACCGAGCAACGCCATTTCAATTAATACAACGAGCACCGTATCAACCATATCGAGCTTCCCTCCAAAACTAAAAAAGATTCGGACTGTCAGTGGATTAAAAACAATACCAAGTGCGACACAAAGAGCGCCGAAAATTAAAAGAAAAGCTCGCTTGCTAAAACTGATGTTCATAGTTTTCTTTCTTCCGCGCATTGGACGCTCGCCGCTCCCAATAACTTTTCGCCTGCTGATCAAAAGAACCCTCGAGGAGCTTCTTGCCCACCAAGCGCATAAGCAATCCTGCCGGAGTGACAATAATAAAAAAGAGAAGTCCGATAATCACTCGCGTCATCACCCATCCAAGAATGACCGCGAGACTCATCCATAGTTTTTGCAAAGGCAACAAGAGACGGGGCTGTACAAAACCAAGCAGCATCAAACCTAATCCTGGCGCACCAAGTAGTACAACCACCGATCCGCCACGATACCAAGAAAATCCAGCGAGAGCTGTGAGCACTCCTCCGACTACCAATCCAAACGATCGAAGGTCTTTGGTTGTACTCGATATTGATTTAATCTCTTCAACAATGTGCATAATCATCAATCCAGCTCATATGTTTTCTTCCAATCCTCCTGTTCGACCAACTTCGGCTGATCTTGTTTAGCAAGTAAGAAATTTTCGAGCACCAAATAATCCATACCGGTACGCATAAAGCAACGATACGCGTCCTCAGGACTCGCAACGATAGGCTCGCCTCGCACATTAAACGATGTGTTGATAATCACTGGACACCCAGTCTCTATCTCAAATGCCTTAATGAGATCATAGTACGCGGGATTCGTATCTCTGTGTACCGTCTGTACCCGCGCGGACCAATCGACATGCGTAACTGCAGGAATATCAGAATGGGAAACCTTGAGTTTTGCCAAACCGAAAAGACTCTCCTGATCGGGCGTTGTTGTATGACGATGTTTTTTAGCAATAGCCGCGACCAACAACATGTAAGGACTTGGTCTATCAATCTCAAAATATTCGGAGACGCGCTCGGCAAGTATCGATGGTGCAAACGGACGAAAGCTCTCTCGAAACTTAATCTTCACATTCATCACCTCCTGCATACGGGATGAGCGCGCATCTCCGATAATCGAACGGCAACCAAGCGCGCGTGGACCAAACTCCATACGCCCCTGCACCAAGCCAATGACATTTTCCTCGGCAATCAGCCGAGCAACCGCCTTGGAGACATCTTCTTTTGGTATCTCACGATAGATAATCTGGTGCTCATCGAGATATCGCCTGATATCATCGCGCGACCATTGCGGGCCGAGATACGTGCCCTGCATGGCATCATGCACGCCATCAGTTTGACGGACATTGCCGAGATACTGATACCATACCGCGAGCGCGGCTCCCAACGCCCCACCCGCATCACCTGACGCGGGTTGAATCCATATATCGTCAAAAATATTTTCTCGCAACAATTTACCATTTGCGACACAGTTGAGTGCAACACCCCCCGCAAGACAAAGATATTTTTTACCCGTTTCCTTGCGCACGTGCCGTGCAATACGCAAGACAATCTCTTCGGTAGCGTCCTGTAACGAACGAGCGATATCCATATGGTACTGAGTCAACTCTGATTCGGGTGAGCGCGGAGGAGCACCGAGAAGTTTATGAAATTTTTCTGATGTCATTGTAAGGCCAGCGACATAGTTGAAATACGACATGTCCATACGAAATGAACCGTCATCTTTCAAATCAATAAGTTTTTCCAAAATAATATCGCGATATTTAGGCTCGCCATACGGTGCAAGCCCCATCACCTTGTATTCGCCCGAATTTACTTTGAACCCAAGATAATACGTAAATGCCGAATACAGTAAGCCCAACGAAGTCGGAAAACGAATGTCGGCCAAAAGCTCCAAGTGGTTTCCTTCACCTACACCATATGAAAGTGTCGACCACTCTCCTACGCCATCCATAGTCAAAATCGCCGCATCGGCAAACGGAGACGGGAAAAATGCCGACGCAGCATGTGACTCATGATGCTCTGGAAAAAGAATCTTGCCATGAAAATCAAGCTCCTTGCTAATCAAATCTTGAATCCAAAGTTTTTGCTTGATCCATAGAGGAATTGCCTTAAGAAATGATGGGAAGCCCTGCGGCGCATATGCGATGTAGCTTTCCAAAAGACGCTCAAACTTTAAAAGCGGCTTATCATAAAATGCCACATAATCGAGATCAGTGGCCGTAATCCCCGCCTCCGCAAGACAATACGAAATAGCCTTTTGAGGAAATGAATGATCGTGCTTTTTACGCGTAAAGCGCTCTTCTTGAGCAGCAGCCACAATACGCCCGTCAATGACGAGACACGCGGCACTATCATGATAATATGCGGAAATACCTAAAATTTTCATACAGTTAGCTTTCGTAAAAGTGTATATCCACGCACCGCCAAAAGAAAGAGTAAAGGTGTAAGTGCAAATCTAAATCGTGCTACCGCAAGAGTTCCTGCAACCACTGGCACATAGAGCACAAGAAAGGCAAAAAAGATCGTCACCGCACCCCTCTGACGATTAAAAAAATCACGATAAACTGCGACACCGAAAAAGATGAAAAGCGCGCACCACACAAGCCTCATGCCAAGTACGGCTACGCCCAGTATAACTCCACTTGATGAACGGAAGAGTGGACCCTCACTCTCAACATCAATGTGTCGCAACATGTCGCGCAAACCATCATCATAAAAATACACAAGGCCTTCTTTGATGTGCCAAAGACCGAACTGTACTGGATGCGCCAAAATAATATCAAACGCATCTTTATAGTAGAGAGGTTGGTACGCAATACTGCGAATATCGTATGTACTCGCCTCACCGAGACGGCGATCAAGGTCCCTCTTTACCTCATCTTCGGTAAGCCCATAATAACGATCGGCCCCCGTAAAACGTTTTGCAAAATAAAAATATAGATTCCATCCTCCTTGTGAGCTCACATCGGCTACGCCAAACATTGCTTTATTGCGAATAATCCATGGACTTACCGTTAACGCGGCGACGATACTCAACACGAACGCAGAGCCTACCGCGATCTTCCAACCATGTGTTCGCAAAAGCGCGAGAGTCACAATCAACGGAGATATGACGACAAAAAATGGCCACATTTGGGGCCTCACCAAAATCGAAAAACCCACAACAAGACCGGTGAGTGCTGTAAAAAAGATCGAACGGTTGCCCATTGTTTTAGTGGTATGCAGAAACAACCACGCCATACCTACAATTAAAAACGCGTACAAAGACTCCGTCATGGGCCGTGACGCCATGTGAACGCCATAAGGTTCAAACGCAAAGAGTACTGCCGCGTAAAGCGCGTATCGGGGCGAGAGAAGTTCAAGCCCAATCTTGTAAATCCCATAAACACTCAGAGCGCCGAGTGCACTCCCCACGACGCCTACCGCAAAAAACCAACTCCCCGAAAACCCGTACCAAAACGCGAGCCACAGCGGATAGCCGGGCGTACGAAAACTGTGTGAAATACCGTAAAGTGTGAATGTTTTATCTTTAAGAATACTTTTTGTGAGCTCAATATATTGCGCTGCGTCACTATGTACACGCGTAGTCTCAAACCCTTCTAATCCTACCCGCTCCCAAACAAAGCCTGCGAAGATTAATCGCACCAAAAAAGAAGCACAAATAATCCAAACAATGAGAGGAATTCGCCCCAATCGCATGGAACCACAGTATCACAAGAAAAGAAAGAAAAAAACCACCAACCTTTTGTGGGGGTAGTGGTTTATGACGTGCTTCGAAGAATGTATGGAGGAAGCTGACCCATTGAATGCTCATAGAGCAGAGCGGGAACAGACGCATTGAATGGAATACCGAGCGCATCCCGCACGGCTGTCTCGAGCATGTCGCGCTCTCGAACAAGCTCATCAGATGTAAGGAAGTCAGTGGCGACATACGCAGAGTATTCGCCAGGAATACCCTTATAGTAGTTGGTGGTCTTGGTATAGTCAACCTCCAAACTATAGAGACGATCATCGGTCTTCTTACATGTATAGACCCAGGTCGCGGGATTATCTTGAAACGGCAACGCAAAATCGTAGTAAGGCGTGCCGGGATATGTAGTGATGATCGTCACATCGAAGTCGTCGGGACGCATTTTGAGAAGCCAATCGCGCGTCTCATGGATAGTCTCAAAAGACTCACCTGGGTGCCCGATCGACATGAGGGCTTTCACCTTGAGACCATGACGCCGCGCGATTTCCATACACCTGGTATTCTCATCCAGTGTTGCGCGCTTGTTGATATTCTCAAGAATCCGAGGTGCACCGGACTCGAATCCAACGAGAATCCAGCGAAAACCTGCGTGATACATCGCCTCTGCCTGCGCGTCGGTGAAAAGCTGCGACTTAATGAACCCACGAAATCGCCATTCGACACCGATCTTCTCCTGCGCCTCATAAATGCCGCGCATGAGCTCTAGCATGTTGCGATTTACATTGAGCTCATCATCGTACAGCATGACGCCTCGTACACCGTAAACCGTAGTGAGGTGAACAATCTCTTGGATCACATGAGCGCTTTGACGCGTACGCACTCTGCGGAGAAACGGTGACTGCCTCCCTCCACAAAATCCACACTCGAATGGACATCCAAGCTGCGCGATAAGGCTGAGTGCTCGCTCACCTTCAATGGTGTAGTGGTACGAATCAACATCTACAAGGTGCCGCGCCGGAAATGGTAGCCCCTCGAGATCTTGGTTGGTAAGAAAAAGTGGTTGTGTCGGATCATCAGCGTCGATGAACTGGGGCGCCGCTGATTGAAGCGCAAGCTCTATTGCAAGTTCACCATCTCCCGCCACCACCACATCAAAATGTTCGTACAGCTTCTGAAACGATCGTGATGCCCGGCCAGTAATGCCGAGCCGGCGCTCGCCTTTTACGGCGGCTGCCACAAGAGTGATGTGCGGGCCACCAAGAATGACACGAGCGTCGGAACGCACGCTCCTGATCGCCTCAGCGACGGAAATCGCTGCTGGCATTTGTGGTGTTGTAGCTGTAATGCCGAAGTATCGAGTTGGCGTTGAGCTTGCATAGTCATGAACAGCCCCAATGAAGTTCTTGATTCCAGAAAGATCAAGAACATCAACTGGACGACCTCTCGCCTCGACTGCTGCCGCGACTTTGAGGATACCAAGAGTCATGAATACCCGCTCGTCAAGTAAAAATGCTGACGGCGGGATAATGAGCGAAATGGCTTCACGCATATTTGATTACCTCCCTCCTAAAGAGATTGACAAGGAACAAAGACTTCTCTCATTCAATAGTAATTGAACTCGTTTTGGCAAAAATTAACAATCTTGACAAGCCATATAAAAATAACTTTGAATAACACTATACAATCCTCTTAAAGCGCCATTTTATGATCGTTCGGAGGATCTTAACGCCGTGGTAAAAACGAATTTTTTTACCATCACCATAATCACGCGGATAATAGTGAATCGGCACATCAACAATGCGACTTTTTTTTCGAAGAAGCTTGCATACAAGCTCATTATCAAAATCAAAGTCGTTTGTCTCAATCGGCGTTGCGTCAATAACGCTTTTGCGAAACGCTTTATAACAACCCTCGTATTCACCAGCATTGTGCCAGTAAAGAGTATTGGTTACGACAGTAATAAGCTCACTGCCAAGCCATGAAATCCAATAATACGATTTTTTCCGACGCGCATCACGTGGAGGCTGAATACGTACGCCGTTTGTTACGTCCGTATATCCTTTAACAATAGGGTCAATGATGTCTCCGTAATCTTTCGGATCATATTCCAAATCTGCGTCCTGAATAAGAAGAATATCGCCTGTAGCATGGCGGAACCCTGTTTTCACTGAACCCCCTTTCCCAATATTTTTTGTATGAGTAATCACACGAACGCCGGGAATGTTTTTTAAAATTTTGTCTGTGCCATCAGTGGAGCCGTCGTCCACAATAATGATTTCTTTCTCAATAATGCCGATATTTACTGCTTGTACCCGACGTATGATTTCCTCGATCGTGCCACGCTCGTTGTATACCGGAATAACAATAGATAGTTTCATTTTAAAATAACTTATCTATGAATATATACCGTAGTATTGTTAAAGATCTTGATATCAGTTGGTTGATAGTAACGATCGAGAGCTTCTTCAAACCCTTCATACTGGTTAGCATAACTTACAAGATAAGTCGGAAATTTTTCGGGAACATACGCGAGTGGATGTATACCATAAGTCTCATGTCCCCCAATATCACCAAACTGATATTTATGCCAAGAGTCGACAAAGGGCGCGACAGTCGGCAAGCGCACAAAACCGATAGTCGCATCCGGACGTGCGTCCAAAAGCGTGTTAACCATCTGACCTGCTTGTATCGCCGTACTGCCCGAAGGAATGTTTGAGAGAAAAAAATAATTGACTGTGTGTAGTACCACAAACACCGCTACAAAACTTGCGTGCGGTAAACGAACTTTTTTAGCAAACAAGAAAAGTACGGGAACAATACCTATAAGTATCAGCGCCTCGTATCCGACCAAAAAACGAAACCACCCAGGACTTCGGAGCACATAACTGAACGCGCATATCCCGTACAACAACACAAAACATACCATGCGGCGCGCCTTACTGTCATAGATATTGTGGCGTAACACATAGAGCACGGCACCCGTTATCACAAGAAAATACAGAATGGTCGAATGAAAGAAAAAATCTAAAAACCCTGCGGGAAATTGCGAAAGCAGTGAAGCTTCGTTAAACGGTTGCCGATACAAATCGATCATCCCCTGCCAACTTGAAAGCTGAAAAAACTCCGGGACGATAATATAAAACCACACGAGCAATACTGGCACCACACCTCGAGCAAGACTCAGACTGTCTTTCAAAAATAACCCGCGGCGCGTGATGATGATTTCGAGCGCCGCTGCCGGTAAAAGTAAAAGATACATTGATGGTTTGGTCACCGCCGCCAATCCGAGCCACATTCCTCCCCATCCAAGCCACTCTTTTTTATAAATAAAGAAAAGGGCCCACAACAGAAACAAAAATCCGGGGATTTCTCCGGTCACCGTACGGCCATTAGCATAAAAGGAACTAAACGTTCCTACAAGCATCACTGCCGCAAAAGCTTCATCTCTACCAAAAAAAGATCTTGCTACAAAAAAAACTGATATGAGTGCTGCGGCAACCCAAACGAGCATATATATGCGAGCAATAAAAAGACTCGCACCAAACATCCGAAATATAACTGCAAGGGGAAATGTTACGGGGAAACCAGTAGCATGAGTCAGATAGGAAAAAGCATTGGTAACGCCGGGCGCCACCACTACATCAAGCGTGCCAGTCTCTGCCCACCCGCGCGCGATCTCAAAAGGAATCGCCTCATCACGCCAAAAACGAGGAGTCGAAGTGATATCGCCTCCGGGGCTCCAAAACATAAACAGCGCCAAAATCGCCACAGCGCCAGTCCTTAACAGCCATTTCCAAAGCATATAGAGTATTTTATACTGAAGCTACAATTCTATCTATGCCACTCCTCACCATCATCATACCTGTCTATAACGAAGAGAAAACAATCGCCAAAGTCATCGAGCGCGTTAAAAATGCTCGCCTGCCAGACGGCTTTGAGCGTGAACTTATCATCATCAATGACGGCTCAAAAGACGGTACCGCCGAAGCACTCAAACCATTTGAATCAACCCACCAAGTTGTCCACCAAAAAAATACGGGCAAAGGGGGTGCTGTGCGCCGTGGCTTTCACATGGCGAAAGGTGATTTTATCATCGTCCAAGATGCCGACCTTGAACAAGATCCGAATGACTTTGCTAACTTACTCCAGCCTCTCCTCCGCAAGGAGGTGGATGTAGTTTTTGGTTCGCGTTTTATGGGTAAATACATCCCCAAAAAACTTATTATGAATATCCACTATCTTATGAATCGCCTGTATACGATCGTGTGTAATATCCTCTCAGGGTACCACACCACCGATATGTGGACGGGATATAAAATGTATTCGCGTCATGCACTTGATGCATTTCTCCCCCACCTTACCTCTGACGGCGTGGCGTTTGAACCAGAAATTCAAATCTTACTCTCTAAACTTGGTTTCAAGATTGTCGATGTGCCCATTTCCTACAATCCTCGTTGGTACGCGGAAGGCAAGAAAATGAATTTGCGCCAAGCATTCAAACCCATGTGGAAAATGTTTGGCTTTGCGTTGCGTCACATTCCTCCTGCAAAGAAAGCATGAAGATTCTAATCACCGGAGCGACGGGCTTTATCGGCACGCATGTTGCCAAAAATCTTGCGGGCACACATGAAATCATTACCTGGTCTCGGCGTGAAGGAAACTTGGATACTCTTCCTGTAGACATTGAGTATGTCATCCATTTGGCAGGTGCAGCCGGTGGGAGTCTCGAGACATGTATCTCAAGCAATATCGTACCGACCGCCGAGGTTCTACGCGCGATAGAACGCGCACGCATTCCTCGTATTATCTTCCTCTCGGGTGCCGCCGTATATCAGGACAGTTCAGAAGTGCTGGATGAAGACGCGCCATTGGGATCTGTAGCGCCTTATGGCATCTCAAAAATAGCGGCTGAATCTTTAATAAAAAAATGGCACGAGCTTGGCCTTATCAAAGCAGCCATCATCCTCCGTGGCAACAATATCTACGGACCTGGAAGCGACCATGGCGTCATCGCGGGATTTCTCGCGCAAGCACACGCTGGCACTATCACTGTTGATGGTGATGGTTCACAAGTACGCGAACCGGTATATATCGATGACGTTGTCTCGATTATTAAAAAATCTGTAGAGACGAAGAGTGAAGGTATACATATATATAATGTCAGCGGACCACGCGCGTATACGCTCCGCGACATCGCTACCCAAATCGGCCTCGCGCTTGGCAAAGAAATACCATTTCACCTATCAGGCAAACCTGCGGCACCCCCTTTTGTCCTCCGTCTTTCTATCGCAAAAGCACAAAAAGAATTGGAGTGGACACCACATATTGAGCTCGGAGAGGGTCTCGCAAAAATATAGAGGGCGTGATAAAGTGAAAACCAATGAAACTCAAAAAGAATGTACTCGTGGTTGGAGGTGCTGGATTTGTCGGGGGCGCCGTCACCGATATTCTCCAAAAGAAAAAAATACCGTATACCGTATACGACAATCTTCTGTACGAGGATCGCTACCTTAAACCATGTGGGGAATTTATTTTTGGTGATGTGCGTGACACAAAGAAACTTAAAAGCATTATAGGCAAATTTACTGATATCATCTGGCTCGCCGCCATTGTCGGCGATGGTGCCTGCTACCTACACCCTCTTGCTGCTGTTGAGATTAATGAAAAAGCAATCGGCTGGCTTGCGAAAAACTACCGTGGACGCATCATCTTCACTTCATCGTGCTCAGTCTATGGATCAAATGAACAACTACTCGACGAAGACTCTCCGGTCAAACCGCTCTCTTTGTATGCCACCACTAAACTCAATGCGGAAGATATCCTCTTAAAGCACCCTAACGCCATCATGTTTCGACTTGGCACTGCTTTTGGTATCTCTGACGACTATGCGCGTCTTCGTACCGATCTTTTGGTCAACACACTGACTGCCGCAGCCATCAATCGTGGAGTGCTTACTGTATTTGGTGGCAACCAGCGACGCCCGCTCATTCACGTAAAGAATATCGCTCAAACCTTAGTACACAACACTTCGACTAAAAAAACTGGCGTCTACAACGTAGCTACAGATAATTATGATGTAAAAACAGTGGCAAAGCTTGTTCAAAAATTTACCCACTGCAAGATCGAATATACTGACCAGCGCTTTGAAGACAATCGACATTACCATGTGAGCACTAAAAAAGCACTCAAAGATAAAATTATCTCAGTCGATAAAAATAAAGATGTAGTGTTTGGCATCCAAGAAGTAGCAACCCTTCTCAAAAGCACTCGCATCAAAGACATCGATAGCGATACCTACAGCAACATCAAACACGTTGCCAAAAACAAAATTTAGTGGTATAGTGCGCTCGAACTAAAAGCACCCAAAAACTATACTACCTTGAAAGGAGGTGGTAATGCGTTTCGAAGAGAACCTTTTGAGGGAATTCGCGTACACGATCACCGAACCACAATTTCTCCCACACCGGACGGACGCGGTCATCATCCTCGATTACTTCAATCCGCGGAGCACCGGAGATATGGCATTCCGTGTACGGAACCGCGAGAATCTCGCGCGCGTACGATTCGGCGCCAGGATTTGGCATTATGTCGCTGATAAGGCGAAAAAGGAGCAGCAGCGTCTTCCTCCGATCCCGTTCTTCTATCTCGTGGGGCTGACACTGGCTCTGCCACATCTTCGACAAATGGCGCTGTCTGAGGGTATACCCGACTACATCATCCGCCTTCTAGACAATGACGCGGTCGGCATCGGAAACACCCTCACGCAACTCCAGCTCGTCGCGAGCGACCCGACCTTGAAGAGAGCGAAGCACATCACGATCGTGAGCTCCTCTTACCATGTGCCGCGCATTCGCCGAACCGCCGCGACCTGCCTCCCTCCCGATGCGCAGATGTGGCATGCCATCCTTGGCGTTCCGTTCGAAGAGCTCCCCTTCGACATCACCATGGTGAAGGCGGAGATAGATCGCATCATCGCCTACTCCGACAAAGGCGATATCGCTCGTGATCCTCGCCACTGATTGCCACAGCCACCATCACCTCCACTCTGCAGCTGCAGAGTGGAGGATTTCTTTTTATATGGTTGAAATTTTAGACAAACGCGCTATACTCGCAAACATGGAACATATCCCCCACGCCAAAGATGGATCCGTCTTTGTTGATGACCGAGGGCATTTCGCCCCCTTTCTTGACAATGCCGAAGTACCCGTAAAGCGCGTTTACTATGTGGTAAACCACTCCCCCGGCACTATCCGAGGGTTTCATTTCCATGAACGCGAATGGAAATACTTCACCATCCTCCAAGGTATGGCAAAATTTGTAGCGCTCAACCCTCAAAATCCTGAACAAAAATACACCTTTGTTAGTTCGCAGCGCAAACCAAATGTAGTTGTCATTCCCCCTGGATACGCAAATGGCTGGGTATCGCTCGAGAACAACACGATACTTCTCTGCGCATCAACCGCGACCACTAAAGAATCAATAGAAGACGACAAGCGCTTCGACCCTCACCAATGGGGTGACGTCTGGAGCGTAAAACCGCGCTAAAGCTTTCGTAAAAAATACACCGTCTGGTCAATGCGCCGCCAGCCTTCTTCTTGTGCCCATGCAGGTGCATATTCCCATACTGCCCAACGGGCACCAGCACCAGCAAATGCCTTGAGCACCTCTCTGCGCATCTCGACACTTCCTTCGACGAACATTTTCTGCCCCTCCTCGGGTACTTCAGCGATAATCTCTGCGCGCAGAAGACGCGCCCAATAAGCGCTCATACCGCCCGAGCCATGACCAATGTACGCCATCGGCTCGCCTTCTGGTACACCGATCTCTCTCAATCCGTCGGCGACTTCTAGGTGATAATGCCGTGGGTTTGAAATAAATAAATGAGTGACATCATACATGTTGCGCGCACCAGTAATCAATACTGCCAAAATCGTCCCCGCAACGACAACGATACGTGCATAAGGCAAATCTCTTTTTTTGACACTGGCATAGATCGAAACAAAAAATACTGCGGGCACAATTACAAGAAACGGCGCCGTATAACGACTTTCAACAGATACGGCAACATACAACCCGAGAATGATGCTACTCGAAATTACTAAAGGAAAATAAGCGCGCCAAAACTTCCAAAATGCCTCTCTTTTATTTTCTTCGCGCCACCAAATACCGGCGATCATTAGCAGTATAAAACTAAAATAATACATCATATCACTGGCAAGCATGGAGAAACCGTCCCAGCTGGTACGTATGATATTCAATAAAGAAATATGTGGTCTAAGACCAGCATACCAATACCCCGGATCAAACCATGGTGCATAGGTCACTGCATGGCCATCATTAAATTCATATACCACGGGGTTATCAAAGACTTTTCGAGTAGGGTGAGTGGGTGCCCCTGCATCCCCCTCTCCCTGCCAGTGTATAAAAGGGCGGACACCGTTATTAAACCAGGCATAATTAATGGCACCCGTATCACCAAAAGTAAATTGCTCTTTGGCGACCGATATACTAAATGCCCAAGGCAACACGCACAGCAAAAAAATACTTCCCGCGACACCTAACCCAAAGTTTTTTGTCCGATCTTTTTTGACAACGAGAAACACGAGAACCAAAACCACCAATGCATAAGGAAATAAAATCGCCTTAGTAAGATATCCGAGCCCGAGGATACTGCCGAGCACTATATAATGCCACGTCTGTGGTTGCGTACGAAAAATGATAAACAATCCTGAAACAGCATACATGAGCAATGCGACAAGCATGTCAGGTGTAACATGACTGATAGTTATCATGCTCAGCGCTACCGTCAAAAAAATACTTGTACCAAAGATAAAAAAGAGGGCGCGATCGTGAGCGTCAACTATCTCTTCATGATCGAGTAAGGTGCGGAGAAAAAAAAGAAACGCTGCGAACGAGCCAAGATACAACAAAAAATTTACTATATGCACCACAGTAAACTCTGTGGCAGGCGAAAATCCCATGAGCCACAATGCAAATCCCAAAATAAAAGGATAGAGCGGACTCCAATATGTCGTTAGCGCACCACTCCAATCCCCCCGCCAAAAAGCGTCGCCAATATCGAGATATGAAATACCATCAGGATTCATCGTATAACGGAATATTACGAGATGCACAAGACCTAGCCCGAAGACAACTAAAAAAAGAACGCCAAAAAAAGCGTTCCTCTTTAAGAAAATTTTCATTTAAATCTCTCTATGAATTGTTTTACAAGAACAGCTCGACCATTCCAGCTTGATCTTAAATATTTTTCACGATTTTCCAATGCCTGACGTTCTCGCCTCTCTTGTACATCTTTGTACTGGGTAAAAAGCTTTTCAAGGGCTGCTTGGAAATCACCAGCCGTTGCCCTTACCAACTTAATAGATGGAAATTCTGCGGAGATTTCCTCTCGCACCACCTCATCACCAAAAATTTCTTCGATGGAACCAAGCTTGGTAGCAATAATTGGAGTGCCTGATGCACGATATTCCATAATTTTAATGGGAGAAAAAAAGAAATTTGCCCGCTCACTATCCTGCCTATACGGAGCCAAAAGCACATCAGCTGCACGAAGATATTTTGGCACTTCATGATATTGAACTGGCAAGAGCGCCCAATAATTCCCTGTCTTTTTTTCTTGCGAAGCCCCAAGCACTATAAAAAGAACGTCTTTCATCTTATATGAAAGCTCTTCTAGCATATCAGCACCCTTCCAAGCTTGAGTACTACCCACATACAAAACAATACGTCTATCTTGCGGCCAATCTACCTCTTTTCGCGCATCCTGACGTGGAAGAGAAGGGCTAAAATGTTCATCAAAGGCGTTGCCAGCCGCAAAGATACGATCTTCATTAATGCCATACTTCTCCCTTATAACCCGAACTTTGCCCTGGTTTGTTGAGATAACACCACGTGCTGCTCGAAAAACTTTTTGATATATAAAGTCTGGAAATTTACCCAACGAATGGCATTCAAAAAAGAAATTGTTTCGAAATCGTGGCGAAAGAAAAGAAAGAAAAAAGGCGAGCAATACGTCGCGCGTGTAAAACACTGTTTGCGGTGGAGCTTCGCGAACAATGCGCCGAAACGCCAACGCTCGAAAGAAGCTTCGTGGCCACAATATACCTGACGCCACCGGTAACTCTTTGATCGCAATATCTCCTTTGACGCCGTAGCTCTCGAGCACTTCTTTTTTCTTGTCGCCCATACTGGCTACCCAGAGAGTAACGACGGCATGACGCGAAAAGGCCTCCGTCATCTTCATGACCTGGAGGCGGTTGGCGAGCGTTGAAGGATATGTGAGTGTTGTAAGATACCAGACAATCATCGTTGAAAATGAAGGCGTTTTTGGGTACCATAATGCTATCATGGATCGTGAAAAAGTTCATTCACTGGGCTGTAATATTGATGACGAGCGTACGCGTGATATTCTCGCTACTATTACTGCGCTGCCGTCACTCGCGCGTCCCGCGGTATGCCTCCCCGACCTTCATATAAAAGAACGCACGGAAGGCCCCTCTTCGTTTGCGGCAGCCACCCGCGGCACTATCGTGCCCGAGCTCACCGCACCATCAGTTGGTTGTGGTATGGGTGCGCTGGTCACCACACTATCGGTCAAAGATATTGACCATTCTTTTTTTGAATCATTTTTTTACGAACTGCGGTCAAATCTTGGCCCTCGGTACGGCCACTTTAAAAATATTCTTTTATGGCTCGGTCTCATTGGTCGCCCCCATAAACCGTATGACCTGACCGAGGAAGAGTTTACCGATATCATCAAGCGCGGTGCCGAGGCAGCAGTAGAACGCTACAACCTTCCAGCTGAATTTCTTGATCGCGTCGAATACCGCGGATCAGTCTTTTCCAAAGACGAACAAACCTCGCTCAATCTCAAAGATATCTTGCCGCGCATCTCATGGAGATCGGGGCGGCACGACCTTGGCTATGGATTTCGCGGCAATCATTTTTTGGAGATCCAATATGTCGAAGAAATGATTGATATCAAGCAAGCGCGTGACTGGGGCCTAAAAGAAGGATCGATTGTCATCATGTACCACGGCGGTGGAGGTGCCGTCTCGTATCATGTCGGCCGTTACTTTGGTAACCGCAAGAAAAATACCGCGTTCCAAAAATGTGTGCTTTTCTTTTTCAAAGCGCTCTTTCATTTTGGAAACCCGAAAAACTGGAAATACGCCACAAAGCGCTTTCGGTATTATTTCAAGCCCAAACCTTTTATGGAAATCCCGCTTGGCACACCTGAAGGCGATCGCCTTTGGCAAGCCACCAAAGCATCACTTAACTACAGCTATGGATTTCGCATGGCGATCGCACGGCGCATCATCGACACGCTCGCAAAAGTATCGCCCAAAAAAGGCGTGACCGCCTCACTCATTGTTGACTCAACTCACAACGCAATCATGAAAGAAAAAATAGGCGATGAGGAACTTATCGTGCATCGTCACACCGCAAACCGCGCGTTTCCCGGCCAACCCCTTATCATTTCAGGATTTAATACTACCAACTCGTATATCGCCATCGGTCTTGATAAAGCCGAGGAGCATCTTTTTGCATCCGACCACGGAGCGGGCGTGACTATTAAAAAAATGCAAGCAGAGGGTCTTTCGCGCCCACACCCCAAAAACTTTGTCACCCACATCTATCAGACACGCTCACCGTTTAAACGCGTGGTAGAGCATATTACAAATGAAGGCATTGATTATGTAGCCGAAACCCTTGAGCGTGAAGGTATTGCGCGCCCCGTCGCCCGTCTCCGCCCGCTCGCGGTGTTTAAAGGATAATATCTAAAGTTTGATATACTAAACTAAGCTATGGAAATACAAATCATCAAAAAAACTATTACCAAAGCGGAACTTGTGCGAATGGCACATGAAGGATTTGGCGAACTGGTAAAAGCAGTGGTGGATATAGAACAAGGTATCATGGCAATTGGTGGTGGATTGCACGCAGATGAAGAAGTTGTACTGACCGAACAAGAACACTCGAAGCGCGAACATACCTGGGGCATCAATATATATCCAGAAAAATCCTGCTCTGAATTTATTGAATTTGACTCGATGATCAATCTCAAGCCGTGGCTTAACAACCGCTCGCGTGGCGTGGAGGATGCAACGATTCGCGAAAAAATTAAGTCTATCGTCCACACACTTATTCTCATATAACATGGACCCGGAAAGATGGCACAAATTGAGCTTGGAGGAGCAACTCGGCAATATTGGCAGCGAGGTGAGCCGCGCCGGGCGCTGGCAGGATAAAGACGAAAAAACATTTTGGGGAGCCGTTGAACGCGGACTGGAACTTTTGGATTTAACTATTGCAGATACGCGCCTGAATCTGGCAGAAAAAACAGAAGTGGCGCGCGCGCGCGAAGTTTTTTGCGATGCAGTCTTTGGCGGGCACGAATATGGCACCACTTTTGAGAACCTTCTGCCATATTTTGACCAGTTTGCCCTCGCTACTCGACGTGTTCAAGGGGTAAGATAAACATTCATTTTCAACTTCTTAGCATTCCCGTGCGATAATAACCCAAGATACGATTGCACCGTTGCGCTCTCTTTTTCATTTGTCGTCTTTAGTATACAAAAAAGTGAAACCCGGTGCACGCAAGCGCGCACCGGGCAAAGCGGTTGCCAATGAACTCGCAGGAGGAGCCGAGCGCCACGATCGGGAACTTCCGCTGCATGTCCGGGAAGGTAGCTCCGAAGGTGAGCAGCTCTTCGATCCTGCCGGGACGCAGTCCCGTGCGGTCGAGCTTGGCTTCTGCATCGTCCGACGAGATGTTGTGGTTGAAGTGGATCGCCTCGGCAACCGACTCGACGATGCCCCCTCCGTTGATCGGGAAACGCTCGGGCGTGATGTCGGGGTTGCTCCAGTCGTACTTGCCCACCGCGATCATCTGCTTGAGAGTCATTCCGTATATAGTATAATTTGTCAATAGTAGCCCCCGAACCCGAAAATCGTTATAATACAATAACTTTATGCTTTTTTCTTGCGACAACATCGAACATCCAGAAATTCGAGGAAAGCTCGGGCGTATTACGCGCGTGCACAGCCTGGCGCGGCCTCCGGTATGTCTCCCCAATATTCACCCAAAGGCAGGCCTTGAATCTCCCCCACAATTTGTAGCGGCGACCAAAGATACCATTGTGCCGCAACTGACCGCGCCTGCGATGAACTGCGGTATGAGTGTATTTCGCACAACACTCAAAAAAGAAGACTTCTCGCCTGAATTTCTCAAAGACTTTGCTACGCGACTTCGCGCTGGCGTCCTCCCCCGCGAAAGCCGCTTTAAAGGATTTTTGGCGTGGCTCGGCACCTATGAGAAACCCTCAACTAAATATGATCTTACGCGCGAAGAGCTTCGGCAATTTTTTCTTGAAGGCGCGCCTGCGGCAGCACGCAAATACGGCATTGATGCTGAAGAACTCGCGCATATGGAATACGGCGGCAATATCATCTCTAATGCTGAAAAAAAAGAAATTGATCTTGGTGACATTGTCCCACGCTCGTCATGGACCAACGGACGCCATGAGATAGGTTATAACTTCGGCGGCAATCATTTTCTTGAGCTCCACACGGTAGAAAAAATTGATAAGCCAGAAATCGCGTCCGCGTGGAATATCGCGGAGGGTGATATTTTGATTTTTTATCATGGTGGTGGCGGGCATGCGACCTATCACCTTGGCCGCTACTTTGGGCGACGAGAAAAGAATGCACCACTTGAAAAACTAGCACTCTTTTTCTTAAAACTCATGTTTCATTTTGCCGCGCCTGAAGGTATTAAACACTTTGGCGCACGCTGGCATGCATATTTCTCGCGCACACCATTTCCTGAGACACCTATCAACTCGCCCGAAGGCAAGCGTTTATGGCAATCGATCAGAATTGGCTTGAACTACGGCTACGCATTTCGTCTCGCACTTCTCAAGCGCATCAATGACGCCTTGCCCAAGGGTAAAGCGCACTTCGTCTGGGACGCCGCTCATAATTCAATCATGAAAGAAACCATTGATGGACAAGAGCTTGTCGTGCATCGTCAAGACGCAATGCGGGTATTTACGGGCAAACCGGTCATGATAGCGGGCGATGTGGGCACGCTCTCGTGCCTTGCTGTCGGTGGTGATGCTGAAGAGTCACTATGGTCAGCGACACCATCAGCCGCAAAAGAAATCGGCGAATATATCAAAGACGGGAAATCACAAAAAATAACTCCCGCGCAGTATACACTCGTCTCCAAACGCAAAGAACAAGACCTGATAAAAAAAGAGCATTATACGAGCGAGGGATTATACGCCGTAGTCGATGAGCTTAAAAAATCTGGTAGTATAGAGCCAGTAGCCTGGTTAAAGCCCTTGGGAGGCATTAAAGGTCACTAATCCTATGGAATCTACCCGAGAACTTCGAGAGCGCCTGCAGGGCGCAAAAACAAACCCTGACGGGTGGCGCAGGCCACCCGGCTATATTCTGTTTCAGCGCGGCCCATCGATCTATATCACTCGTCTCGTCGCCCGTACCCGCGTCACACCAAACCAAGTGACAATCGCCAGTATTGTAGCGGGCTTTGCTGGTTGCGCATTTCTTGTAGCTTTTGACTGGCAGTATAAACTCGTAGGACTTGGGTTTCTCTATCTCAATGTCATCCTTGATAAAGTCGATGGCGAGCTTGCCCGTCTGCGCGAGACCTATTCACTCCGCGGTATTTTTTGGGATGAGATCAATCACCTTATCATCCCGCCACTTTTCTCGCTTACACTCGCTGTTGGTATTACAAAAATATCCATTACCTCGCCCATATTTTTAGTTGTCGCTGGCGCACTCGGAGGCCTCGCACTCGTCTCACTACGCGTCATGCATAGCTTGGCGCCGCAAATCTATGCCAAAAAATATATTAAACACCCTGAGCACTTTCCCCTCTCGTCACTCGAAACCTCTATGGCTACGAGAAAATCGCGAGGTATATTTGGAGGCATGATAGCCATCTTCCGTCCGCTTCGCTTTTTCCAAGATTTTTTTATCATCATCGCGACTACCACCATAGCACTCGTACTTGAAACTATGTTCTTCTCCGACGCTATATTTCACCCACTCCTCACCCATCTTCTATTTGGTTTTACGATACTCTGGATCGCTTTTGCCATTGAACTCGCTATAAAAAAATCTCGCTCAATTGAACGAGATATCGCGGTTATTGCTTCTCGCTCACAAGAGCAGTAAAAGCTTTCACTGCCTTGGGCATATCGTAGCGCGTGATCCACGCCTTTTCTTCCTCCCCGATGCGACTTGCCAAAGCGCTGTCCGCAAACAATGTTTTTATTTTTTGCGCGAACATATCATCATCACCTGATAGTACAAAATCTTGCGCGCTTGGCGATACGATCTCGCGCACACCACCCACATCGCTCGCAACGATTGGCACACCGATCGCCATCGCTTCTAACAACACATTGGGGAAGCCCTCTTCTTCTGACGGCATCAAAAACACATCGGCGGCAGCGAAATAGCGCGGGATAATGTCTTGAGGCACATCGCCCACGCGCCGTATGTTGCCGCCTATAATCTCACTTGCGAGCGGGCCAGAACCTGCGACAACAAATATAACTGATTGATCGTCAGCAAAGCGTTCGGCTATCGGCTTGATGCGATTTGCCCCTTTGCGCTTTGATAAATGATGTACAAACAAAACTACTTTTTGCTCAGAGGTAATACCGAGTTCGGCACGCGCCTCAGCGCGCTTGCTACGCCATGGCATATACCGCGCAAGATTAATGCCGTTGGGCACCACGCGCACGCGACCTGCGTTGAGCTTATATTCTTTTATATACGCGCCCTTCATGCCCTCGGTACCGGTGACCAGTATATTTTTCTTCATCGCACGGCAAAAGAAAAACTCCTCTATCTTACCACGCTGGTACAACCACGGCATACCGCAATTCCAATAAAAACTTTTGCCAAAAAGCGGCGCTATGTTGCCTGCGATAAACGAATAGTGCGTCCAAAACTTTCGGTATCCTGAAAGACGCAGTGCAAGTAAAATAGAAAAAAGCTCAAGTGCACGAAACGGTAACCAATGAAAATACTGCACATACACATTGGCAAACTTTTCTGGCGCCTCGCCTCGCTCAATGATTAAAAATAATTCGAACTCATACCCAAGCTGCTCGAGCATCTCTACCTTATGATAAAAATGCGTAGCAATATCACGCCGAAACTCCGGCAGTATATAGACGAGTTTTAATTTTTTGGTTTGCATACGGAAAATGACGCATCAAATGCTTGCCAATAGACAGCTTCATCAAAATAAAGTCGCGACGCCTCTTTTGCGGCATTGCCCAAGTGCACAGCGAGCTTCGTATCTTGTAACAGACGCGCCATCGCATTGGCAAAACCCGCCCTATCACCGGGCCGCACCACGAGACCCGACTGGCCATCTTTGAGAGTTTCTCCTACGATACCTACATCAGTCGTGATGACTGGATATCCCGCGGCCATCGCTTCAAGGAGAGAAAGGCCGAATCCTTCGTACCATGAAGTTGAGAGTACGCCTACCGCACCCGAAAGAGAACTGTCAATTTCTTTCTGCCACCCCAAAAATACCACGCGATTGCGAATACCAAGATGCGCGGCAAGGCGCTCGAGCCTTGCCTTCTCTGGCCCATCACCTACGATCTTGAGGATAACATCCTCTGTAGTTGCCACTATATCAGAAAAAGCAAAAAGAGCGAGAGCAACATTTTTTTCTTTAGTAAGGCGTGAGATGACGAGAAAAAATCTTTCGCGGGGAGGCGATGCGTGTACGAGTGGTTCTCGCGGCTTTACCGGTACGACAACAATGGGAGCGCGTACAAATCTTTTGTGCTCGAGACTTGACTTGATACGCTTACTCACTACACGAATACACGAGGCACGAGAAATCGTCAGGCGAAATATCAACTTACGGATTTTGTTGGTAAAAAATATTTTTCCAAACCATGGGCTCATGATATCGGTATGTACTTCGGCACGCCATGGCACACCAAAAATCCCACGAAGCCGAAACCCCACGAGTCCCGTGATCTCATCTTGGGTTGTTACCACCCAAGACACCGGATTGATGTCTAATATCTTCTTTGCTTTTTTGTAAGCGGCGTAGAGCGAGCCTATCTTTGTCATGCCGCGCACGCCCATGACATGTACCTGATCTGTCAATTGCTCATCGCCGCGCACGCCTAACGCTAGTACCGTGATATGACCTACCTTAGTGCCATACAGTGCCAAGCGCGCACGAAAAGCCGAATCTTTATCAAAGACTGATCTATCGGTGCTCATCATCAAAACTTTCATAGTGAGTGTAGGACTTGTTCAAAAGCATCTACTGTTTTCTTGGTGGTATAGAGAGCCGCTGTAGTCTGAGCATTTTTACCTAAACGCTCTCGCAATACGGAATCTCCGGCGAGGCGCGCGATCGATCTCTTCCACTCGTCTATAGCATTATACGCTACTACAAGCGCATTCTCGTCGCCTTTTACTACTTCTTTGTTGCCTCCGGCATCTGTCGTGGCGATCGCAAGACCCTCCGCCATAGCTTCTATCAGCTGGTGTGAGAAACCCTCATACCCGGTGTTAAGCGCAAAAATGTCAGCTGCTGCAAGATACTGGGCAAGCTTGTCTTTGGGAAGCGCACCCGTAAATCGTATGTTATGAGCTCCTGCTGCGCGCTCTTTGAGTGCTGTGCTGTCAGGTCCGTCACCAATAATCACCAGAAAGATTGAAAGATTTTTTGTAGCATCTATGAGCGACGCAAACCCTTTCCATGGTACCAATCTGCCAACTGAAATCACCACACACTCATCAGTAAACCCGAGAGACGCGCGCGCTACTGATTTTTCTGATAGCACTGGCGCGGAAACACTATTGGGTACTATCACAATCTTTTCTTTGGTAACGCCCCACCGTTCTACAACGCTCGCCAAATATGCTGACGGTACAATAACCTTGCGGGCGCAGAGGGCAACCCTCTTCTCAATGCGCCGCAAGCGCTCCACCGGCGGTGACCATGTCTTATCTAAAAACTCATCGAGTAGTGCACCGACGCCATATCTCTGCGTACCCTGCTCCCACGCATAATCACCCACCAAGCGCAAAATAAATTTCTTACGAAATAAATGAGCCACCCACATCGCAGGGAACCCCGCGCTCACGGGATCAAGCGCTACGACAACATCTGCCCAAAACATATTGCGCACGAGAGCAAAAAAGTATGCGATGTGACGCGCACCCTTTGGTAGGGCGCGCATAACACTCGTAACACCCTCTTCGAGCAATCGCGCATCAGCATAGGTCACGATACGAACGGTGTGACCGCGCAGGGGTAATTCTTTTTTTATCATAGTTGCAAAAGTAGCTGGACCGCCAATCTCCGGAGGATAGATGCCTGTCGCGCAAAGAATATTCATAGCAATGTTTCGGTAAATATCTGATTCATCTGTTTGGCAATCAGATCCCACTCATAACGCCGCTCAACCATTGCAAAAGCATTGTGTGTAAGATTTTTCTGCAAATCTGGATCGCTGACAACGCGCGCAATACCTTCGGCAATATTTTGCACATCGCCAACCGAAACAATAATGCCTGTCTGACCGTCTTTGACAAAATCAGCGATACCGCCAACACCCGTTGCTACTACTGGAATGCCCGCGGCCATCGCTTCAATAAATACATTGCCCATACCCTCTGATAGCGATGGGCGCACAAAAACTTGCGCCGCATGAAAATATGGCACAATATCTCGTGGTGCAACCGCGCCCACAAATATAACGCGATCTGCAACGCCATCGTTTTTTACAAGAGTTTCAAGCTTTGATCGCTCGCTTCCCTCGCCCACCAAGAGTAATTTTGCGTTTGAGTGCGTTCGCAAAAAAATTGCAAAGGCACCAATCAAATCATTAAGACCATTTTTAATTACAAGCCGCGAGACGGAGAGTATGACAATATCGCTATCGCTAATACCATGTTTCGCGCGAATAGCATGTGTAGCGTCTTCATCGCGTTTGCTAAAAGATTCGACATCAACGCCATTTGGCACAAGGTGAACATCGCTCCGTCCTGCTTCAGAAGCAAGACCTTGAAGATACTTACTGATGGCTGTCACCTGATTTGCGCGCTTTAGTGCGCGTTTCCAAAAAAACCAGATGAGTCCTCCTCTGCCTCTCTGCAAATAGTCGGGCGCGTCACCTTCCTGTAAGGTGAGTACAAACGGAATGCGTGGCGAGAGCGTTTTAACTACAAGAGCCGCAATCGTACCCTGTGATACCATCATGCCCCACAAAAGAGCCTTGGGCTCGCGCCTGGCGCGCCAGAAGGCGATAAACCCGCCCCAGAGAGGCAAAAACCACTTGTCGAGACCTATACCAAACCCCACGCGAGAAACCTCAATATTGCCCGTTTTCTCGTGCTTCGGTACTTTCCGCGAGAACCGGGAAGTAACAATCAAAAAACGCAGAGCAGGGCTGCGTTTGGCGATCTCATAAATAGCAAGTTCTGCCCCACCAATGGCTGGTAAATACGCTGTCGTACAAACGATAACCAATGGCGATTGCCCGTGTGACATTGTTAGCTTATTATAAAATAAATGGCTCATATCAGCAATCAAGAAAAGAAGCGCCTTTTGTTTGTCTCAACGAAGTCTGTGTGGGGTGGCGCACAAAAATATATCATCGATTTGGTAGATTATCTACCGCGAGATCGTTTTGATATCATGCTTGCCGCCGGCGGCTCAGGTCCCCTGCGTGTCAAAGCCATGGAACGCGGCATTCCTTTCTATGAGATTGGCGACCTTGAACGCAATGTCAATCCGCTCAAAGATATTTTTGCGTTTTTTCGCCTCATAACACTTTTTCGCAGACTCAAGCCTGATATCGTACATCTCAACAGCTCCAAGGCAAGTGCCATGGGGGCTCTTGCAGGACGCATCGCGGGTGTACCCACTATTGTCTCGAGTACCCACGGCTGGCCCTTTATGGAAGAACGCCCGCGGTGGCAAAAAAAGACACTCAAACTCTTGGTAAAGTTCGGCGCCCTATTCCAAGACAGTATTATTTGCGTCTCTGATTTTGATCACGCTATTGGTCTTCATGAACGCATAGCACCCGCGCACAAACTCATAGCGATACACAACGGCGTTGATGTAAAAAAACATATCTTTCTCGACCGCCAAAAAGCTCGCGATATTTTGATAGCAAAAGCAGGACTTCATATAAAACCTTCGTTTGTCGTTGGCACCATCGCCGAATACACAAAAAACAAGGGCTTGGGATATCTTCTCGAGGCAGCGGCGCATATCACCAAAGTTGACGCGCATGCCGTTTTTTTTCTCATCGGGTGGGGAGAAGACGAGCAATTCTTAGAAAATGAGATTATGCGTCGTCATATCAGCGGCAATGTATTTTTGATCGACTACCTCCCTGAAGCGTTTACCTATCTTAAAGCGCTTGATATTTTTGTTTTACCATCGATCAAAGAAGGTTTTGCCTACACCCTTTTGGAAGCATCACTCGCGGAGATTCCTATCATCGCCACGCGTGTTGGTGGTAATCCGGAAATTGTTGAAAACCTTAAAACCGGCATTTTAGTAAACCCCCGCTCGCCTGAAGAGATCATCAACGCGGTCTCTCACCTCTTGCGCGAAGCGAATGATCGTAAAATTTTTGGTGAGGAAGCGCGTAAAAAAGTCATTCGTGATTTTTCTATCCAATCAATGGTGACGCTTACTGCGGGAGTCTACGAAAGATCTTAAAAGTCGCCACTCCTATTATTTTCCTCTCGTCTTATAAACACGGAACGCCTCTTGGCCGCGCTTATTGCTAATAGATAGAGGTATTTGCCCGCGACGACGCAATTCTGCCTCAAAGATCTCCGCGTCTTTAGTGCGGTGCCCAGATCCTTTTTGTGGCACTGCATCAGTAGCAATAATAAAATAGTAATAATCAAAACCTGTATCAAGAAGGTTAGAATGTCCTTGGGCTCGCATAAACGCCAAATACTGTGACATACTCACTGCGGGCCAAGCATGATACACGTTGAGACGATCGAGCAACCAGATTTGTGCAACATTGTATATATTGTAGTCATACACAACCACCGCCGAATAAAGCGCGAGCCGCTGACGCTCCTGAACTTCTAGAGCCTTTCGATGAGCCTCTTCGAGGAAATGATACCTCATGGTGAATGCTTGGGCGGGACGCTTGCCTTCTAACTCTTGATTGATGTACATACCAAGCTCATTGTATCCCCAATTAAAATTTTCAGAGCGAGCACCCTCGGCATACGCAACAACAGGCGATCCAAACGGATAATATTTAATCTGACTATTGTATGCATACAACACCTCAAACGCCACAACAAAGCATACTACAGTACTAAATATATAACGCCACCGGCCACGCGCACGATCGTAACACCACGCCCACCATACCCCGGCTGCAATGGCAAAAAATGGCGTGAGCATCGATAGGAATCTGTGAGAAGTCCCGATGATACCGACGATAAATAAGCAATATACAAAAAAAGCAAATGCGAGCAGCTCAAATCGGCGCGGGCGTATAATCATCAATATTATTCCAGCAAGAGCACTTAAGAGAAAAAGAGGAGAATTGATGCTCAAGAGCGTCGGCATAAAAGACATGACACGCGATCCAAATGTTCCTACCTCTTTACCAGGTGTCACTTGCCATTCAGACGGATGTTGTCCCGCCAGATACGAAAATTGAAAATCAAAATGCCCGCGCGTAGCGTAGAGACCAGCATTGTAGATGAGCACTGGAGAAAAAACGAAAAGACACACCCCCACGGCTCCTGCTAGCCAACGCCAATGCTTGCGCACAACATCACGCCGGAAGATAAAAAGATGTAAAATTAAAATAGGTATGAGCGCAAAAGTTGTATACTTCGTCAAAAAAGCGCCGCCGAGACACGCGCCAAGAAGTAAAAACCATTTGGGGTGGGACCGTAGCGCGTAGAGATGCGCCCATAATACCGATGCTATCCAAAAGAGAACGAATGACTCTTGAAGGCCGATGCGCGATATATAAATATGATTAACGGTAAGCGCGAGAGAGCCCGCGGCAAAAAACCCCACTTTCTCTCCACCCAACTCTTTGCCAATGCGCCACACTAACCAAAGAGTGCCGAGACCTGCGAGAACTGAGGGAAAACGAAAACCGACATTGGTTTCGCCCAATATATTCATTGAAAGATATTGCATCAAAAAAACAAATGGCGGATGGTCATGGAAAGAAAGATGAGTCCACCATGGACGATCGGGGTCAAACCATTCCAGTGGAGTTGTTTGGTCTTCTGCCTCATCGAAGTCAAGCATGTCAACGGCACGAAACGAGATCAACACTTCATCAGTCAATGTATCTCCGCGGCCCAAAGCATAAAGACGCAAAAAAACACTGGTAATAATAAGTAGAGCAAAAATAATCTTTTTGCTATCCATGCAAACGCAACTTAAAAATCTTCCAAAAACTCTCAAACACAATATGTAAAGTGAGTTTTGACCTGCCAGCTTCGCGCTTGTGAAAAATAATCGGCATCTCCGTGATTCGGAGCCCCAGCCGATGCGCCCGATAGATAGTCTCTACCTGAAAAACATACCCTACCGAAATAAATCTATCGAACGATATCGTAGCGAGCGCCTCTCTCCGAAAACACTTAAAGCCGCTCGTAATATCATGATACGGTAACCCAAGCATCGTGCGCGCGTACAAGTTACTCAATCTACTGAGCGCTTGGCGACGCGCGCTCCACGCAAGAGAGCCTCCTCCACTTACATACCGCGACCCGAGCACGACATCTGACGATGCTATGCTCTCAAGAAACCGCGGGATATCGTGTGGATCGTGTGAAAGATCGCCGTCCATCTGAATAATAATATCACACGACATCTGAAGAGCTCTTTGGAAACCAGCTATATATGCCGTGCCTAAACCGAGTTTTTTTTCACGCTCTATGAGTGTGATGGGAAATTCGCGCGCCAAGATACGAACCATATTCGCTGTTGAATCAATAGAATGATCGTCGACGATGATAAGTGAAAGATGTGGAATGCCGAGCGAAAAAAGTGAACGGGCAAGTTTCTTGATATTCCCCTCCTCGTTGTAAGTAGGCACAATGACGATGACCCGTGCCTCTTGTGCGGATGTCATGCGCGAGAAGCTGCCTTCTGGACAACCATAACACCCAAGCCCATCGCTATACCGACAACTATACTGCCAAATAACCATCGTGCATGTACTTCTCCAGATGGTAATACTCCCTCGCCAATCGATGCCATAAGAGGCTCGGGGGGCGGTGAAATCTCCTTGGATATTGTTGTAGTGGCGATAGAAACTTTGACAGGTACACGGATTGGCTCGTGGGGAATATCTGTGGGTAGGGCCATTACTATTTTTTTATCTTGCCTGTATACGGTAGCTATCTTGCCATCCGGATACGCAAGTGTGAGTGGCGTAATGCCCTCGATGGCATTAATGCCAGTTACCCCTCCTCCAAAAATAGTATGTGCTTTAGGCGCGATCGAAGTGCGGGGTGGAAATAGAAAACTACTAAGACGCCACCCTGAGATATCAATACTTTCTCCCGAAGGATTGAAAATCTCAATTAGCCCGTCAACACCGAAGACAACCTTACTTATCACGAGCGGATTTTCTACTACGGTAATTTTGATATCATCACGAGCCGTCTGTTCACCCAAGGCAATATAGAGCGTTGCGACATAGGTCCCAGGATACCCATAGATATGACGAACATTTTCTCCTTCAGCGATCGCCCCATCACCAAAGTTCCAGAAAAAACGAGTATGTTCACTTTCCAAACGATCATCTTGCCAACCGAGAGCTTTTCCTTCAAACAACATATCAGCACCCGCGATACCACGACGATCATTGCCTGCGAGCGCACGGATCTTTGAAACCTCGGTGGGACCCGAATATACCTTCCCACCCGCAGTGGCCTCCTTGGCAAGTTCTTCTGTAACCGTGAGGTCTTCTTCACTTGATACTTCAGCGCTTTGATCTGTAACACTCCACAGTGAAGCGCCCGCCCCACTACTACCTGTACGGCGAAGTACCTCCCCCTCTTCATCTACTGTAATGAGAACTGGCTCCCCCTTTATCCAGAGCCCTGCATCAGCCGCTGACGGCTCCCATGTCTCACCTGATTTTCCGTATTCAACAAAATCTTTTATCGTATCTTTTGAATGCGAAGAGCTAGAAAAAAGGGCGACCGAACCCGATGTATTGCCCATATTGCCGCTCGCGGACGCAAAATACAACTTCTCGGCGCTCATTTGCCCTGAAGCGCGTAAAAAGACGGTTACGCGTGCACTACCGGAAAGCGTGAAATTGGGAAACGTAAAATATCCAATGCCGTCCGGGTAGAGATCCCAACCGGTCAGTGCAACGTCCTCGGTGCCGGTATTTTTGAGCACTACATATTCAAAGCCCGTGTCGGCACCCGCGGGATTGAAAAAAACTTCGTCAATCACTACTGCCCCACCCGCTGCATACGCCCCGAGGGGCAAAAAATAAAGGAGCCGGATCGCGTAGAAAAGACGCTTCATGAAAGTATTTTAGTTCGGCGACCCGATAGGTTTGCCAGCGCGCAAATCTGCAAGATCTTCTGCCGCTTGTTTATTTTTTGGATCCGCCGCGACAAGTCGCTCATAGTAGATTATTGCAAGATCACGCTTGCCCATATCGTAGTAGTAGGTTGCGAGCGCCGAGAGCAAATTTGAATCGTCTTTATTGTATTCGAGTCCGCGCAATAAGATTTTATCTGCCTCATCTTTTTTCTCCGTATAGTTGTACCGATAGAGGTTTGAAAGATTTATATAAGCAGAAGTAATCGTTTGATTATTTTTAATAACCGCTAAAAACATCTCTTCAGCTTTGACATAATTTACCAAATCGTGCCAGTAGAGCTGGCCGAGGTTTGCATAGGCATCAGCGAAAGTAGAATCAATCTTTACCGCAAAAAGCCAAGCCTGCTCGGCACCCTTATAATCACCAAACATTTTTTTGATAGACCCTAAAGAATACCAAGCTTGAAGATCGTTTGATTTTTTGTTGATATCAGCAACAAGTGATGTAAACGATGCATATGCCTTTGTGCGCGCCTCACCCTTGAGGGCTGAACGGCTTTCATCGAGAGAATCGAAACCGGTAGGTGGCTGAAGCTTTGAAGTATTGCCATCGGGAGTATTTGAATCGTCGGAAGGTGGCGGCGGCAAAACCTCGCCAACAGGTGGAGGAGGGGTTTGGATATTCTGATCGGGAGAAGTGAGCTTTATAATCCCCCAAACGGCAAAAATGAGTACAGCGATACCTAAGACAATAAAGAGAAAATTCTTTTTCATAGATACCAATATTATAGGAAAATAGGACAAAAATACAACGTGGGTTATCCAGCAAAAACAAAAGACCCCCGAAAGGGGGTCTTTTGTTTATCTCGCCTCGCCCTTCGGGGCGAGGCGAACCTAACACAAGGAATTAGGATTTTGATACCAACGGTTAGTTGGCGAGAACTGACTGGTTCAAGCCCGTGGTCGGAAGACCAGGAACCTTGAAGCCGTTCATCCAGTCGTGACTAGTCGTTGAGTGCGACGCCGATGAAGACGCTGCATCTGACGAGAAGTCTGCCCAGATAAATGCCGTAGTAGATGCTGCATTACCAGCCTTACCGTACCACTGGCCTTGCTCAAGGTCGATTGAGCTTACCGTACCCAAGAGGCGCTGGTCAGAGCCGATGAGATCGACATTCTGAGCGCGAGCTGAATCACCCAAAAGGGTGGTTGCAATGCTATCGCCCGTACCATCTGTGGTCACTGCACCCTTCAAAGTGAAGTAGTACGTTGAGCCAGCAGGAATGGTTACCCAGCTGTTTGAATAGTCAGACGTGTTATCCGCCAAGATGCGGAGAACCAAGTTGTGACTTGCATCGAAGTTCTGAGTCTGATCGAAGAATGCTGCCGCTGAACCCGTTGCCGTGTTCATGATCTTCGCGTTCGACATGTCAGGATTCGGTGAGACATATACCTGGAATCCAGGCAATGTAGTGCGCAAGGTGGTGACGCCAGACGTTGCAATCTTGAAGCTAAGGCGATTGATTGCAATATCATACTTTAGATCAGCCTTGACACTCCACATGAAGAGATCCTGCGTACCCGAGACCAATTTACTTGATGAGAGATTGATCTTGGCGACAGTCGGAACCGAGAGGAAGGTTACAACACCTTGTCCTGCGGTATCTGAACCGTAAGAGTTTGATGCGTGTACCGAGCTACCTGATTGCTTGCCGACTGCCTTCTGCTTGCCTGAGGTTGCGTTTGCACCTGCGGCATCATAATCGATACCTACATATGCGCCCGCTTGACCAGGACATGAAGAACAGATGCCAGCGAGATCAACTTTCACCGTCAAGCGCTTGAACGAATCCTTAGGAATAAGGAATGAACCTATGCCTGATTGTGGGAACTGGAAGTCTTCTACGCCATCAGTAAATGATGGGGAAACTTTGCGCTGTACAAGTGTTGCGCCGTCCCAGAGCTCGATTGCCGCAAAGTTGGCACCGGTTGATGAACCAGTCGCGTCAATCTGCAAGCGGAGGTCTGTTACTGCGAGCTCTTCTGAGGTTGCAGTAAAGCGAAGTACGTTGAGTGTGACACCCGTTGAACCTGCTGGCGTCCATATTTCTGTTGGCGCTGATGCGTCAAGAGCTACTGAGTAACCACCAGCACCGCGGATGGTCATGGTTGCACCGTTGACCGATGAGGTAAGGGTTTCTGAAACAGTTGAACTCTGTGCCTTTGTGGTCACTGACCAGTCAGGTGAACCTGCCGAGAAGTCAAACTTGATCGTACCACCACCTGTAGCCGTACTTGAGATGTTACCTGTCAAGGTAAGAGTCTTTGATGAACCCTTTGTGATGATCAGGTTGTTATCAAGCGTGAAGGTAAGGTTTTCGGTGTTACCTGTCGCATCAACAACGTTGGTACCAGTGTTGAGCTGGGTGGTGCCGTCCCAGAGCTTGAGCCCTGTGTATGCACTACCTGTAGCGCCCACAACAGTCTTGCGGAATGCTGCGCTCGTCACACGGAGATCGTCACCTGATGCGGTTGCGTCAAGCGAGAAGCGTCCGAGTTCTACGCTCGTTGAAGGAGCGATAACATTTTGTGATGAGAGTGAAGTTGATGGAGTTACCACCAAAGTACCCGCCTTAACTGTGATAGTAGCACCAGTCACGCTGACAGCTGGTGTCGCCGTGATTGAGTTACCGGTCGTTTGTCCAGTGATCGAAGTGATTCCAGTTGAAGGAGTGAATGACAACGCGATGGTGTCATTGCTCTCCCAAGCGGTGTTCAATGTACCCTTGATGGTATACGTGTTTACACCTACAGGAACAGTGATCGAGTCGGTGAAGGTCATCGTAAATGGAGCAGCTGATCCAGCTACACCACCTGAGAAGTCCTTAGGACCTGCTACTGCCGCACCATTTTTGTCGTAAACAGTTACGCTAGTGATGGTGCCGTTTTCACCGCCTGAGTCATTGTCAGTCGTAGTGATTGAAATGGCCCATGAAGTGAATGTTACCGGCTCACCCTTGACCTCAAGTTTGAAGCCGCCGAGTGGAACCTGGCTACCGCCTGACACAACGTTTTGTGCAGGTACTACACTATTGTCTGCTGATACTGACAATGAACCATTTCCTACGGTTACCTTGTAGGCATCGTAGATTGGGTTCAAGTCATCATCGAACGATCCGTCTGCGTCTGTCTGTGATGTATCACCATCATCAGCTGACGTAGGCTGGACATCGTACCCGAAGGTCTTGCCGCGAACGACAACATCTGAGTAGCGATAGAGATCGAATTTGATTGTTCGATTTGAGCCTGAAACGATATCGCCCTTGAGGGAGATTTCGGTCTGCTCACCCTTCTTGATCTGGAGAGGTGGGTTAAATACACCTGTGTAGTATTTGCCATCTGAAGAGACAATTGGGGTGTAGGTCTTGCCATCCTTATCAACCATAACTACGTTTGCAAGGTCTTCTTTTGAAGCTGACCCTGACTGGTTAAAGCGCATTGAGCGAAGCTCCATGTCTTCAGCCGATCCTGCAGTTACTTTGATTGATGAGAAGGTGTAGCCCGTTGTACCTACTTCCTTGGTTGGTGATGAACCCGGTTCGATTGAACCATTGTCAAGCGTTGCTGAACCAACAGTAAGTGAAGAGTTGATAGTCTGGGTTGTACCCGTAAGCGGAAGTGATCCGTTTACAACTGCTGATGTGTTGACTGCTGCGAGTGAAAGGGTACCTGCCTGTCCTGCATACGAGGAGAGGCTTGCTACCATGTCGCCTGCGATCGTCATCTCACGCGTCTGCCCTGCCTTTACAGTGAAGGGTTCAGTGAGAATTGTCTGGTGATTTGAGTTAAGAGTCTTTGAGAGACCGAGGCGTACACCCTGCTCATCCAAAAGGATGATGCCTGAGAATACCGCATCGTTCATAAGACCTGTGCGCTCAACGGTCAATGAGTTTACTACGACATCACCGTCAGACGATGCAGTAAAGCGAACTCGTGTAAATGGCACGTTGATTGCACTCTGTACCGCAAGGGTTGCTTGCGGCTGGGTGCCGGCTGATACCGACAAACCAGTGCCCGTTCCTGCGGGAGGAGGAGTGCCTGATGGAGGAGGCGTTGTGCCACCTGCCATCGCGTTGTAAGCGTTGCGTGACTTAAGACCGAAGTAACCTGCGACTGGTGTGATGCCAGCAGATGTCTGCCATTTCATCACCGCGGCCTTGGTCAACGGTCCGAAGTTTGTCGATTCGCTGCCAGGTGATCCTGCACCAGTGGCTGCGATTTGGTGCCCTGCACCATTAAGATACTTCTGCAAGCAACGGACATCTTCACCTGTTGAAGATCCGCCGGCTCCTGCTACTGAAAGGTCACGGGTGAACCCGCAGCTACCTGTCGATGTGCCAGAGCCTGTGCCACCTGAAGGGGCACCGCCTGTGAGCGACGTGCGAACATTGTTGATAGTTGCGGTATCTGCTCCAAACGATTGAAGCAAGCCGATGATGCTATCAATGTTTGACTGAGTCAGTGCTGCCGAAGCGGCAAGCGGAGCGCCAACCAACCATGTTACAGTCGCCACACTCATGAAAACTGAGAGGGCTTTCCTCCCTGTTTTGTTGAATTTACTCATGTGGTTTCTTTCTTTTTGAATAATTAGTATACCCAGCATCTTGTTCCTCGACTAAAGGAACGCGATACCGAGCTTCCATTGTCAGTACTATATTTGTAATAGGGCCCTTTGACTACCCAGCCCCACCTCTGCGTCCAATAAAGACACAGAGGTGGAGCCGGGATCAGCGAGGCGAGCCCGAGCAACCTGCCAATATTTAATAGCAAGAATAAGAATACTGAAGTTCGGAATATTCCGAATCTCTCGATATGTAGTTTTCAAAGGTCTGTCAATCAGGAAAGGTCCGTCGTTTCACCCTGAAACTTGCCAAAGATACTCGAGCAAATTTCAGAGAAAAACACTCTAAACGCCTTAAAGAAGCCAAAGAATGGCCCCTTCAAAAATAACTCAATCAAACAAGAACATTACTAGCATTAGTATACGGTAAGAATGAGTGCTCATTCAATTGGAAACCTTGTGGATAAAAGCAAAATCGACGCAAAATGAGGGTCTTAACCTATGAAAAGAGTATATGTTTTTGAGCCCTCAATGTCAAGAAAAAAGGCCCTAAAAAGTTCTAACGATTGAGCAATGTTTTTTGTTACGACAAACAAAGGATTTCTATCGGACATATCGGACATACTTCTTGTGTCCGATAGAAAGACAATATAGGTAAACGATTTTCAGGTTACTGCTTTTCGGTAAAATATCGCCTCCATCGGCGTTCGCCCTCGCTACGAATAGTGCGGGCTGACACCAAATCGCTCAAGTCTCGCTGGATCGTTTTATCACTTATTTTGCCTTCAAAAAATGTAACAACATCACCGATGCTAATCCCCCCTTCTGTCGTGGTTATATATTCTAAAATCTTTCTCTGGCGATCCGATGGTTGTGCTGTCTCTTTGTATGATCTGGTAGATATAGATTTTTTTTCTTGTGGAATCTCTTTTCTTTGCTCAGCAACTATCTCCTGGCCTCCTCGAAAGACACTTGACTCAATATGCCGATATTCGCGAATGAGTACTTCAAAATTGATACGAGAAATATATGATATTGACGAGGCAAGCTCCAAGAGTCGAATGAGTTCACTAAACAACATCACCATCGACTTTGATCGTGCTTCTTCTTCGGGGATTGAGAGAAGTTCGGGGTTTTTGAGCGCTACCTGTGACAGATCAAGAGAGGTTCGGCGAAGCGCCCACTTGAGTGGTTCTTCGTCGGCCATACGATCCGTCACCCGATAGAGGGCGGCTGTCAGGCGCTCGAGAGGCTTGGTATCCATGCCGTCATACTATGAAAAAACAACCCCTCCGGTCAAGGGAGGGGTTACGACTTTAATATAAGATTTTTTATTATTTGGCGAGCGCCTGGTCAATCATTGCTTTGACTGACGGGTATGGGAGAGCACCATTTATAGGGATTGATTTGCCATCTTTTGTGATAATCAAGCTATACGGAGTTCCCTGTGCACCTGCCGCTGCGGCATCTTGCATCTGATCAGACACTTTTTGTGTGAATTCGCCACCAGAGAGACACGCCTCAAACGCACCTCGATCAAGACCCAAGTCTTGAGCTATCTTTGGGAGTTGCGCGAGGTCAAGACCGTTGTTTGCGGGCGTGATCTCAAAAATCTTGTCGATATAGCGCCAGAAAGCGTCGTTGCCGCCAAGCTTTGCCGCACACTCTGAAGCCTCGGCCTCTTTGCGTGCTTTGGAATGAATTTGCTCGAGCGGTAAATGACGATAGACCCATGCTACCCTGCCATCGTTGCCGTATTCATCCATGACCTGAAGCATGGTTTGATGAAAGTTCTTACAAAATGGGCATTCGAGGTCGGAAAATTCGACAATCTTGATCTCTGCATCGGGATTACCACGCAGGTGATCATCGCCGCTTACCTCGCGAGCGGTAAGAGCGCCTCCTACTGCGGCTACCCCTGGGTTGTTGTTATCAATAGGTGCGGAAGCGCCTGGGCCTTGGCTGTAAATAGCAAAAGCGACAAGCGCCCCTGCTGCTACGATCGCGAAAGGTACGGTAAGACTTTGAGACTTGCCGGAATCCTGCGTTGATGGTGATGATTCTTGTGTATCCATATGGGCTTATTATAGAGATCGCACATAAAAACGCAACCTTGCGCTACAGGAGTTTTTCTAGAACAAAAAGTGACTCGATATGGGGTGTGCGAGGGAAAAAGTTGAATAGTTCGGCATGAGTGATCTGGTATGCGTCTTTGAGTATGGCAAGATCATGCGCCTGCGTGACGGGATTGCATGAAAGATATAAAATTTTTGGTGGTAAAACCTCGAGAATGCGGCCAATAACCTTGGGATGCACGCCCGCGCGTGGCGGATCCATGATGAGCACATGTTCACCGTCTATGAGTTCACGCGCCTTGCGATCTGATGCATGTACGGCATGAATGTTTCCACCTGTGGCTCTCGCCCCTTCATCTAAAAGAGCAAACGACGCATCATCAAGTTCTACCGCGGTCAGCGTTTTTACTTTGTCTCTGAGCGAGAGGCCGATGGCACCAACGCCCGAGAAAAAATCAAGCACATTATCACCCTTACCTACAAACTCACGCATACGCGAGAGTGCGAGTTCAAATACCGGCGGATTGATTTGGAAATAGCTTAAAATAGTCATCGGAAACGCTTTATCTAAAATCTGCTCGTATATTTTTTCTTCACCGGCCTCGGCCAACAAACCCTCGGGGCGCGATGCGGGCGCCTCGGGTGGCGAATAAAAAACAGACACGCCTTTGATATGTGTACCGAGCAACTCTTGTATGGGCGGCAAAACTACCGCTCTGTCTTGTACAAAAAGACCTGCGAGTATCTCGCCTGCCCGATTGGCACGCAAGATCAGTGATTTGGCGGCTGCTGGCGGCATACCGTGCGCGTTGAGAAAATCTACAATGCGCACAAGTGCGTTATTTATTTCTTTTTGAGCAAGCATGCAACCTGATAAGGTCAAAAGTTTATGCGTATGACGCTCGTGAAATGCGCCCGATATGTTGCTATCTTTTGGCGCGAGCGTAAATTCCATCTTGTTGCGATATCCCTCCATAACCCCGTCGGTCGTTATCTCGAGATTTGGTAGCTCTATACCGATGCCCGCAAAAAGCTCTTGCGCCAATTTTTTCTTCCAAAAAAGCTCTTGGTCATAACTTAAAACTTGCCACGCAGAGCACGAAAGATAATGGTCCTCGCGCGGCTCTTGCCTATGCGGTGATGGCTGATTGATACCAAGAAGCTTTCCTGTATACTCGCCTTTTTTGCGTCCTACGATCTCTGCCTCTACCACTTCGCCGGGTAATCCACCAAAAACGCGCATGATTTTACCGTGCGCGCGTCCAACCCCCGCCCCATCAAAACCGAAAGAATCTACAGAAAAAACGATGGGATCACCTTTTTGCATACCTGAAGACTATCGTCCGGGCTTCAACTCCGTATAGCCAAGATGCTTGAGCTTAAGTTTTTCCAATGCTTTTCCGAAATTTTTGGTTAATTTCGATTTCGGGTATGTAGCGCGTAAGAACTATTTCCTTACATACACTGTTACTGATCTGTCACAACTCAGATATTGCTGCACAGAATATGCCACCGAAGTATCCTTAAGACAAACATCAATCCATCTTTTATTGCCAGTACCATCTCCACCAGTACCCATAGGAACTGGCAGCTGGAATGAATTTACCTGAGGGTTAAATGGAATTTGATGTGTATGGACTTGTCCCTGATAATCTCCAAAAATAATCTCTACCACGACATTATTTTGTGTTGGAGGATTTGTAACAGCCCAATCTACCGTATATGTTTTCCCCTCATAGAGAACTGGATCTCCATTATTTCGGAAAAAGATATGCGAAATGGATGGTTTTGATTGGGTATTACCTATGGTTATCACTCCTGTATAATCGCGCATATCCTTGGGTGTATAGTTTGAGCATCCACTGAGACAGAACAAACCGACGGTATAGTCACCCGAAAAGGTGCCGGGTATTTTCCAGTTAAATATTCCTGTATTCGGTAAATTCCATAAGTTGTTTGCTATATCCGGATCAAAGGCGCCGTACTGAAATCTAAATTGATCAACAACAGGCGAGTTTAAAACTCCTGCAACCGAATGGTAAAGAGTAAAGGCTATCTTGCTTTCTGATGTGCCTCCCTTCCATCGAATCGCCATAATATCACCAGCATGAAACGCGTCACCCGCTTTTGGTGAAATAAATTTGAGTGCATTTTCATTTGTCGCTGTATTGCTAGTTGGCGGAACCGGGAATACTGGTGAAGGTTGATTATTTATTACTGGTAGTTGAGTGGGAGCAGGACTAATACCAACAGAAAAAACTTCATTGAGTTTAGTTCGTGTTCGTTTCCTAATGAGCCCGTAACCAGTACTTGCAGGATTTCCTTGACTTACAATTCCATACTTTGCCTGAAATCGTTGCACCGCCTTTTCTGTAAGCAGGCCGAAATAACCGGACACGATGCCTTCCGGATAAATCGAAACATCACTTTTGAGAGCTATTTGCAACTCTCTAACCTCGGGATGGGATGAGCCTCTTTGTAAAAATTGCGTGAATGTATACGCTTGAGCGATGTAAGGCACGAGCATGACAACGGCTACTATGTAACCTATTTTTACTGCTTTCAACATAGTTGAGTGGTTTAAAATATAATAAAAATGGACTTAAATCTTCAGATATCTTCAAGTGGCAACAAACAAGAAATAACTTACTGTAAACCTTCTAACCATGATCGTATTTTAGCACAGCAAAACTAGCTTGTGCTACAGCGGATCCCGAGACATAAAAAATCCGTTCGATTCCCCTTCAATTTTGTTCCGGGTCAGGGACTCGAACCCCAATACCATGCTCCAGAGGCATGTGTCCTGCCATTAGACGAACCCGGAATATGTGAGCGGATTATATCTTAAGATACCGTCTTGTAGCAACAAAGCTTGAGAAGACACCGATGGTGATGCCGACCATAAAGAGAGCGAAGAAAAAGAGAAAAAGGTTTTGTGTATAGAACGAGAAGAGATCAACCCCGCCAAAAAACTCGCGCGCGCGTGGCCCCATCCACAATGTCGCGGGCCAAAAGATCAGCATCGATATGATGGAGGCAAAAAATCCGTGCGCCGCACCCTCCACCAAAAACGGCCCGCGCACATACCAAGTAGAAGCCCCTACAAGACGCATGATACTAATCTCTTCGCGCGAAGTATAGATTGCCAGACGGATAGTATTGAACGCTACCAAAAATGCTACAAAACCCAATACCGCGCTCACCCCAAAGCCTACGCGACGCGTGAGTGCGAGTACCGCCTCGAGGCGTCTGAAGATTGCTTCGTTTTGTCGATAGTCAACCTTGTCGAGCGATGCATCAAAACCACCATTTTCTAAAAACCGTACGATTGATTCATAGTTTTGCTGCTCGGCTGCACGAATGCGTAATACCGCACCAAGTGGATTTTCACCAAGCTCATCGAGTGCACTCGATATGAGCGCGTTATCTTTGTGGCGCTCTTTGAAAATCGCGAGAGCTTCATCTTGAGATACATAGGTTATCTCACGCACCTCGGAAAGTCCCTGCAAAAGTCCGCGGATACGAAAAATTTCATTTTCTTCGGCATCTTGCTTGAAGTACGCGCTGACATCTACTTTTTTCTCAACTTCCGCGAGTGTCGCGTTGAGCAATACTTGGAACATGATGAGCGAACCGACCATCAGGATAGCAAGAACCATCACTAATATAGTAGCGACCGACACCCAGCCGTTGCGCCAAAAATTGGTAAATGCGTTGCGTATGACTCGTTTGAAACTCGTGCCTACCATATCTAGAGTATATAACGCCCGCGCTTCTCGTCGCGAACTACTTTGCCATCTTCGAGCGTAATGACACGCTTGCCGATAGTATCAATAATATCTTTGTCATGCGTTGCCAAAATAACCGTGGTACCAAGCTCATTGATCTTGCCCAAAAGCCGAATGATATCCCAAGTGTTGAGTGGGTCAAGATTTCCCGTCGGCTCGTCGGCAATCACCACCTCGGGACGGTTAACAAGCGCGCGGGCGATTGCAACACGCTGCTGCTGGCCGCCTGATAATTCGTGGGGGAAAAAATCCATCTTGTCGGAAAGACCTACCAGATCAAGAATATGCGGCACATCGGCTGCGATCTCGTCATCTTCTCTGCCTGATGCTTCAAGTGCGAATGCTACATTTTCATACGCCGTTTTTTGCGGGAGCAGACGAAAATCTTGAAACACGGTACCGATTTTTCTGCGTACAAACGGAATCTCGGAGCGCGAGAGATTATGGACATCGAGTGATTGAAAGTATACTGATCCAGCCGTAGGTCGTTCTTCAGCAAGTAATAATTTAATGAGTGTTGATTTGCCTGAACCTGACTGACCTACTACCGATACAAACTCTTGGGGTTCTACGGTAAACGAAACATTCTCGATAGCTATCGAGTTGCCGTTGTAAATTTTTGATACATTATCGAAGTAAATCATGTTCTATAAACAAATCGAGATCGCCATCCAACACGGCATCTACCTGTGAAGATTCGGCGCCGGTACGATGATCTTTGACCATTTGATACGGATGCACTACATATGAGCGAATTTGACTGCCCCATTCAATTTTTGTCGGGGTCTCACCCTTGAAGCCGTCAATCTCTTTGCGGCGTGATTCTTCTCGTATTGTATACAATTTTGCACGCAAAATCGAGAGGGCGATGTCGCGATTGGCCGCCTGCCCCCGCTCGGAGTCTACATGCACTTGAATGCCCGTTGGCTTGTGCATGATGCGTACCGCAGTTGATCGTTTGTTTACATTTTGCCCACCAGGACCTGACGAGCGTGCAAATGAGATATCAAGATCGTCATCGCGTATTTCGATATCAGCGGTCTTGGGCAGTACCGGCAATACTTCTAAATACGCGAAGCTGGTGTGACGCAGTTTTTTTGAAGAAAAGGGCGAGATACGCACGAGCCGGTGCACACCCATCTCGCCGCGCAATAATCCATACGCAAACGATCCTTCAACCCGAAAAGTCGCATTTTTGATACCATCATGTTCATTTTTGTGGAGATGTAGCACCGTGACCGTCCAACCCTTTTGTTCGGCAAAGCGCGTATACATACGAAACATAATCCGCGCCCAATCTTCGGCATCATCACCACCAGCGCCTGCAATCACTGACAAAATCGCGCTGGCTTTATCATATGTTCCTGAAAGTAGTGCGGCGCGTTGAGCTTTGCCAAAACGGCGCTCGAGGTCACCAATATCAGCCGAGAAATCTTTTTCTTCGCCCGCCATTGCGTCGAGTTCGGCGAGTGCGCCAATGTCGCCTGACAAATCCTCCCAGTCAGTAACTTCATTTTTGAGTGCGCTGATTTGCTCGCCTACCTCGCGGGCGCGCTCCCTGTCTTCCCAAAACTTTTCGTGTTGAGTTTCTGTTTCGAGTTTGAGTAGCTCCTCTCGCTTCGCACGCAGGTCAAAGACGGTCCGCCGTTTCGCGGACCTTGGCGTGCAATGCGTCTATGCGTTTTGTTGCATCACTCACGCCAAAAGCATAGCATGGTTTCCCTCTCTATACCAAAGTGTTTGAGCCACCTCCCGGAGTCGAACCGGGGACCTTCACTTTACGAAAGTGCTGCTCTACCAGCTGAGCTAAGGT